>Ga0315338_1000130_pt1 | contig 340310 bp, 321 predicted proteins | sample ASW8metaG_FD_204518 | JGI IMG/M metagenome (GOLD analysis project Ga0315338, IMG submission 204518) | Ammonia-oxidizing marine archaeal communities from Monterey Bay, California, United States - ASW #8 | ecosystem: Environmental > Aquatic > Marine > Coastal | place: USA: California | collected... | reverse complement strand
CGACTACATTGAGGTGTTCTATAATCGAAAACGACGCCATGGTTACCTTGGCAACATCAGCCCGGATGACTTCGAACAGCAGTCAGCCGGATCTTTTTGAACTGTCCATTAAAACCGGGCAAGACCAGCTGACCCAGAGCGGACATTGATCGCGAATATCTGTCAACTGCAGACGGTGTTCGTCTAAGCACCAAGGCCCTCGTCGCCGATTCGTTTCACGGTGCTCCACAATTGTGTGGCCGCTGGCCAAATGGCTTCGTTCCTTTCTTGGATGGTGGGTCTCAAACTCGCCTTTACCAATTCACTGATCGACATCGCATTGCCGGTTGCCGGGCTAGTTGTAATTGACAGAAATGGTATAGGAGCCCGAATAGTTCCCTCCCCCTTGGTCTGCCCCGACATTTAATGTCGCGCCAATATTTATGGCTTTAGAACCGCCTCCACCAATTGCCGGTGAAACACCCGCATCATGTTGAAAATTGTTCACGGTCATCGAATAACTTCCGCTCGTAAGCGCCGCACTGCTTGGTAACGTGACGCTGAATGCAGCACCGCCATCCCCTGTTACGGTGAAAACGCCCTGGGAAATCGAGCCCCCGGCTAATTCAGTTACGTTTATTGCCGTCGTCACCCCCCCTGTACTGACAGCGAGTGTCCCGCCAACAGAACTTGGTTCGATTTTCCCAAAAGATAATGCGGTCGTCTCCGAAATGGCAATTGGCGCAACCGTTGAACCTGAAACGGGTGCTGTCGCGTCGTCATTGTTTGATGAGGTGTTATCTTGAACCAACACCGTCAATTCGCCAGTCAATCCGGATTGTGCCGTTTGATTGGTCGGCACATTCAATCGACCCGCGACATAAAACGAAAGTTTTCCTTGGCTATCCAGTTGTGCAGGAGTGGAAATATCCGTTGCCAGGGTATCAACGGTTAAGGATACCCCACTTTTGGATATTGTGAGAGATGCAGGCAAAGTGATTGAAACAAAACCTGATGGCGTTCCCCCCGATATTGAAAACTTGGCTCTGGCAACTGTCCCGCCGAAATCAATTACGCTCCCCGTTACGTATTTGGAATCCGCATTGGTATTGATTATCGCCGTACCGGGCCCGTCTACACTTGATGCAACGACACCAAATTTCATGTTGGTGTTACGTTTTACCGAGAATTTGGCTTCCGCGGAATACGCGAACAAGCACACGATTAAAATCAGTATATGTTTCATCAGCGTTGCCAACTTCCAAAGCACGTTGCCCTGTTAATCTACGGACATGCCCTTGCCGAAAGCTGACAAAATCGCGGCCATCCATTCACACCGTATGAATTTGTGTGAACAGGGGGTAGATTTTCCGTCTATTTCAGATTACTTGGCCGAAGGAAAAGATTCTAATGATCCGGAGACACATGTCTCCTTCTGGCTATGAAGAGACCTTCTGACGGCCTTCGATTTTGGTCCGCTGTTGGGGGAACAACGGAAGTCAGCCGCACGAATTCTGGATTTTCAAATAGGGCGTCCACAATGAGGGTGTAGACCGGACCTCGATCTGGAAACCGGGAACGGCATTTTTATTCACTACCTGCTGATTTCCCATGACCATCTTCCACGGTTTAACGCCAGTAGATAATTAGTGAAGTTATCCTGGACCGTCTCGGCTTGACTTTCGTGTGTTTATTTGGTATTTATACCTATGTTATATTATTAAATTATTACAAATAGGTATAATGGTAAATCAAGGCACACTGCCTCCACCTTCAATCCGTAAGAACAGCAGCTTTCTGGGATTTTCCTACTCGAAGTGGCTTACATTATGTAAGCCGTGCGACAGCCAATGCGGTAAACCAGGATTCAAGGAACAAACCCTGATTTTGCCGATATTTAGGGCAACATGGCAGCCTGTGCACAATTCTATCGGACCGATCCAGCAACACGATCCGGCGGGGGCCGTTGGGGTTGAGGTATCATCGCGACGGGCGATAGCACCATGGCAGCGCCGACGGGCATATCGGTCTGACCGACCCGACCATCCCAAGCCCTCACATGGGTATTTATCGTCACGGTTCGACAAGCCCGCGTCGGTGTTTGCGATCAGGCTTCGGCAAGAAAGTGTACTTTTGCGACCTTTTGCGACAAAAGTCACAAAACCTGTCACAAATGTGGACACACCCAATTATTTGATTTCATTGGATATCCAATTTGGAATTCGCCGAAAATGTGTACATTTGCGTACTAATGGATACGAATGGATACGAAACGTACAGAAAAAGTGCCGCCACGGCCGGCGTATGTTTCGACAGGTTCGGTGTCTCGATCGTCACAGGCCCATTCGTCCGTCGCCCGGTTGCGGGGACACGATTGGCCAACGTCGGTGCGCTCGGACCAGCCTAAGCATCATCATGTTCCCGAAACCTTGCGCAGTGCGACGTCGCGCTGCGTTGACGTGTCGACGGGGGACGGTGATATGGTGTCTCGAAAATACCAATGTTGAAATCGCTAGTCTTGAAATTGCCGGATTGGGGGCGCAGTTATGAGATGTCCGGTGAACACCGTCGCCCCACCGTATTTAACCAATCAATTTCCGAACCGAGGGATGGACCCCAGCCATGCGTAGCTATCTTCATATCAACCTGAACAGCCAAACCGTTAAAACCGAGACCTTGGAGGGCGAAGCCATTGCGCGTGCCGGGCGGTATCATATCGTGAAGAGCTTGTTGGACAGGGACCTGGCGGGCGTTGATCCCCTGGCGCCCGAGAACCCGCTGATTTTCTCCGCCGGTCCGTTCGCCGGCACGAATTTCTCCAACGCCAACCGGATCAGCGTCGGCTGTAAAAGTCCGCTGACTGGCGGCATCAAGGAATCAAACGCCGGCGGCACCTTTGCCTTTGCGCTCGGGCAGTTGGAAATTGCCGGCCTCACGCTGAACGGCGCCGCCGACGACTGGGTGGTTATCCGCATTCCGAAAGAAGGCGACATCACCTTCGAGCCGGCCAGCGACTATATGGGCATGGGACTTTTTCAATCGGCCGGCCTGTTGCACGAAAAGTACGGCGACAAGGTAAGCATCGGTATTTGTGGTCCGGTGGCTGAATACGGCGGGCTAATTGCCGGCATCGCGTTCTCGGACCAGGAAAACCGACCGGTGCGTCTGTCGGCGCGCGGCGGCGTGGGCGCGGTGATGGCGTCGAAAAAGGTCAAGGCCATTATCGTCGACAAGCACAAGATGCCGACGTTTCATGACCGCAAGAAACTCATGGGCTCAATCCGCGAATACGGCGCCAAGTTGGCCGACGACCTGGCCATTGCCAGCCTCGGGCGGAACGGCACGGCCCAGGTCGCGGATTTGATCAATCACATGGGCGGCCTGCCGGTGCGGAATTTCTCAGGCGGGCAGTTGGTCGATCCGACCAAGGAAACCTTGAAGATGGGTGGTGATTTCATCCGGGAACAAACCCTTGAACGCGGCGGCGACCCGACCCACGCCTGCATGCCGGGATGCATGATCAAATGTTCCAATGTCTATGCGGACGCTGACGGCAACGAGGTGGTCTCGCCGCTGGAATATGAGACCATCGGATTACTGGGTACGAATTGCGGTTTGTCCGATCCCGACGAGGTCGCGGCGCTGAATTGGATCGCTAACGATCTGGGTGTCGACACCATCGAAACCGGGGCGACCATTGCGCTGTTGATGGAAGCCGGTGAAGGCGACTTTGGGGATTTGGCCTTCATGGAAGCGGCACTTGATGATATCCGCAAGGGTACGGAACGCGGCCAGTTGTTGGCCCAGGGGACGGCCCGTGTCGGCGAACATTATAAATTAGATCGCGTGCCGGTCATTAAGCGCCAGGCGATCAGCGCCTATGACCCGCGGGTCATCGACGTCACCGGGATATCCATGATGCTGACCGCGCAGGGCGCCGACCACACGACCGGCAATCTGTTCAATGTGGAGACCAAAGACAAGACGACGCAGGAATTGACGAACGCCAGTATGGACGTTCAGGCGCTGTGCGGGGCGGCGGATTCCTTGGGCTTGTGTGTGTTCGGACGGTCGGTCACCAACATCAATCTCGATCTGATCATCGGGGCTCTGAACGATGCCCTGGGCTTGCAACTCGACACGTCGTTTTTTCTGCAGCTCGGCCATGAGACCTTGGTGCTTGAGAGCCGTTTCAACGAAGCCGCCGGGTTCACGGAGGCCGACGATGAGCTGCCGGCGTTCTTCTACAACGAACCCCTGCCGCCCATGGACAAGACGGCGCGCCACCGCAGTGCTGAGGTCAACCAATATCGCCGCGAGTGGATGGAGCAGCACACCGGATAGTCAATCATCCAGGTCCTTGTAGGGGAAATCATCGTTGTTGAAGTCGCCGGAGAACGTATAGGTTTTGCTCTCTTCCTGGGCCACGGCGCCATCGTCATATTTGTCCAGGACAGCCGCCAGAACCTGGGTGACAAACTCATTTGTCACCTCGCGAAGCTCTTCCGGACCGCCACCGTTTTCGACAAAACTTCGGTCAAAGATGGCCTTGTTGAGGCGCCGGCGGTTCTTGGTCACGAAAATGACAAGCGCGTCTCCCAGATCTTTTGCGTCCAGATAAGTCGGCAGATAAGGGATGGTCTCCTTCAACGAAAGATATACCAGGTTTTCCATATTCTCGACACGGCGGTCTTCTTCAAGGCGTCGGATTAGCCGATGAAAATATTCGGCCCGTTCACCCTCAAGTGTCGCCAGGACAGGTTCGATGATCTTCTTATGGATCATCGCTTACGGCACGAAATCAATGCGCCATGAATACCGGCACACTGGCCTGCTCCAGCACATATCGCGTCACCCCGCCAAGAATCAATTGGCGCATCCGGCTGTGCGTATAGGCCCCCATAACCAGCAAATCGGCACCCTCGGCACCCAAATCCTCAATGAGTTTCGGGCCGACTGTTGAACTGGGGCCGGATATCGTTTGCGTGTTGGCAGTAATCCCGTGCCATTGCAGATACGACGCAAGTTCCGGCGCCCGCTCACCAGACGTGCGGCCGCTATCCACGGTAAACGCGGTAACGGATTCCGCGGCCCTCAATAGCGGCATTGCCGACGCAACAGCGCGTGCCGACTGTGCACTGCCGTTCCACGAAATGACAATTTTCCGGCCCGGCTCCGCCACTTCCCCTGGTGGCACGACCAATACGGGACGACCGGTTTCAAATATGGCGGCATTTAGCGTCAAATTGGTCGAAACGTCGGATTCTTCCGTGGGCCGCGCCGCGACGATAAGATCCGCCAAACGGCCATGTGCCGCAACGCCGTCGTCTTCACGACCGACTTCCTCGACCCAGCGCGCCGAAAATCCGCTGCCGGTGGGCGCATCCGCAAGCGTTGCTCCGTATTTTTCAATCGCCGAATTAAATGCCTGCCTAGCCTGGGCGGATCGTGTCGTGCCTTCTTTTTCGGCAATATCCATCATGTCCTCGATCATCGCCACGGACATGCCTTCGCCAAGTAGTGGCACGGTGTCTTTGGGATCGGCCCGGACATGAAGCGCGTCCACATGACCCTCCAATCGCCGGCCCATGCGGAAGCCCATATCCATGCAACGATTGGAATCTTCCGTTCCGTCGGCCGGAACAAGAATGGTTCGCAAGGTCATGGGTACGTCTCCCCTATCTCAATGGCTTTTCATAGCTGATTATATTCTAACACGCCACCTGGACGCCCGGTACCGGGAATATCATTCATTGATGGCCTGACGCCCAAGCGCCACCGTGACATCCTTTGGACCCGAACTGTCAATGCGCGTCCACGTGACCTCACCAAGATCATAGCTCGATTGTTCACGGGCAATCTCCTCCGTGATATCTGATATATTTCGTTGTCTCGCCTTGACCCTTTCGACCCGAACATCTTCCGGCGCCTCAATCCAAAGTCCCTGAAATGGCACATTCTCGGCACTTGCCAAGGCTTCGACGACAAACCGTTGGTCGACACCTGGAAAAACCGCATCCGCGACGACGGAGGCACCTTGTGCCAACGCTTTCTTCGCCTCCTCATAGAACGCCGAATATGTGCGCGCGTGCATATCATGGGTGTATCCATTTGCGCCGAGCCGCGCTTCTTGTTGAACGCCGGCGATTCGTTTGCGAACGGCATCCGTACGAACGACCCGTGCGCCTGGGGCCGCCCCGATAAAGTGCGCCATTTCACGTGCCATGCGAGACTTACCGCTACCGGATAGCCCACCGACAGCAACAAGGCGCGGCGGTGGTGGTTGCAGATAATCGATGGCAAAATCCAAATAGCGCCCGGCTTCACCGCGGCGCTTATTCCGCGTGATTGGATCCGACAACAACAGACTTTGGGCCGCGTCGACATGGGCCCGAACAGCCGCCCGCATCGATAAAAAAAGCGGCAACACAGCCAAGGTGCCGGGCCGGTTTGCGACTTCTCCCGTTACATCGAAATATCGGTTCAGAACAATATTCGCCAATCGCCTCTGATCTCGATAATCGAGATCCATAATCAGGAACGCCAAATCGTAAAGTGTGTCGATTTCGGAAAAATCAGCATTGAATTCTATGCCATCAAAAAGCACTGGCTTTCCATCGATCATGCAAATGTTGCGCAAATGCATATCGCCATGGCAATGGCGCACGGCACCGGCGTCTCGCCGGGCATCAAGAGTTTCGGCGACTTCATCAAACACACCGGCACTGAGCCGCGTCCAGGTTTCGATTTTTTGACCGTCGAGAACTGGTACCGACTCTTCGAAGGAGGCATTGATACTGTCAATGATCAATCTTGTGCCCACACTGCCGCCGGCGTCCATGCGCCGATCTGATTGGTCGTGAAAACGGGCAACATGATCGGCCAAATCGACCATTGCATGTCGGCGAAGTTGACCCGACGATACCATGCGATCGAACAATCCATCTTCATCAAAACGGTTCATATCGACCAGCCATTCGACAGGAATGCCATCTCCGGCCAGCTCCAATTCCCCGTCGGCATTGCGCGATACCGGGACGACGCCTCGATAGATCGAAGGCGCCGTGCGAATATTGGTTTTGATCTCGGCCTCACAGGCGGCGCATCGTTTTTCAAGGGTTGAGAAATCAAGATAAGGAAACCGAACGGCCCGCTTCATCTTGAGCGCGCGATCCTTATACAGAAAAATTCGTGAAATGTGGGTCTCGATGACTTTCATGTCATCGACACTGGCCTCGATATTTCCGGGTGTTGATAGAAACGCCGTTACCTCGCGTTGGCTGTCATCCAGATTTTCGGATAACACAGTCACGCTGACTCACGCTCCACGTCCTCGACGCCTTCCGGGTCTTGGTGGACGATCACCTCGGCCTGCGGAAATGCCGCACCAACCTCAATTTCAACCACGTCTGCTATTTCATGGGCTTGGCGCAACGCCATGTCGCCGTCCATTTCCACGTGCATTTGAATAAACACTTGGGTTCCTGATGACCGGGTCCGAAGATCATGAACCCCCTCCACGCCATCTAGAGCACAGGCAATTTCAATGATCCGCCGCCGGTCTTCGTCGGGTAGCTCGTGATCCATCAGAATATTGAGCGCGCCGAGGCCGATCTTCCATGCGGCATAAACAATGAATAACGCAATTCCAATCGCGAAGATGGGGTCTGCAACAATCACCCCCATTTCACTCGCCAGAAAAATCGACACAAGAACGCTGCCGTTAATCAGAACATCGGTCTGATAATGCAGTGAATCAGCACTGATCGCGACCGAGCCGGATTTTCCGACCACGTAACGTTGGAAAACAACCAGCATAACCGTAACGACGATTGAGAACACCATGACACCATAGCCGACCGCAGCATGAGAAATGACGGTCGGGTGGACGATGCGCTCGCCGGCCTGAATGATGAGGAACACGGCGGAACCGGCGATGAAGGCAGACTGCGCCAATCCGGCCAGCGGTTCCGCCTTGCCGTGCCCAAATCGGTGCTCATCGTCGGCGGGCTGCAAGGCGTGTCGAACGGCAATCAAATTGATCACCGACGCCGCCGCGTCGAGAAGCGAATCTATCAATGTTGAAAGCAAACTTACCGAATCGGTCAAAATCCACGCAACGATTTTGATAACGATCAAAACGCCAGCAACACTAACCGACGCATACGTCGCTAGGCGCATAAGCCGAGCCACATCCGCCGACGGCACATGTCGTGCGGCTACCGTGTCTGCAGTTTGGTTACTATATGTCACGGATAGAGCTTCTCAATGTTCCAATCTTGCCCATCCCAGGTGTACTGCGTGCGATCATGCAATCGAAATGCCTCCTCTTTCCAAAGCTCGATTCGCATCGGACGCAATCTGAACCCAGACCAGAAATCTGGCCGAGGCACTTCGCCGAAATTAAATTGGGCCGTATATTTTGCGACCCGTTTCTCCAATGCCAATCGGCCTTCCAAGGGTTGCGATTGTTTTGACGCCCAGGCGCCAAGTTGGCTCAATTTAGCGCGCGTTGCGAAATAGGCGTCCGCCTCCGCGTCGCTGACGGCCTCGATAGTGCCTTCGACACGCACCTGTTTTGCCAATGTCTTCCAGTAAAAACATAAGGCTGCATGAGGATTTACCTGCAATTCGGTTGCTTTGCGGCTACCCAAGTTCGTGTAAAATACAAAGCCGCCGGCGTCGACGTCCTTCAACAAAACCATACGTGCCGAAGGCCGCCCCATCGCATCCACGGTGGCAAGGGTCATAGCATTTGGATTCACCGGCTCCGCCTCTGCAGCCTCTGTGAACCATGCCTTGAATTGTTCGACTGGGTCGTCCGACGTGACGCTCATCACTGCCTCAGCGAAATTTGAACATTAATCTGAAAATATATAATATTGCTCGGCGTTGATGTGCAGAAGCTACAACGCTGGATCCGAATATACGAGGCTATGCGTCTTCCTGAAAGCGCAAGACGGAGAATTTCGATGTGGTACGCGGGATTAGCACGTCATTTCAGCACGAAAGCAATTATTGTGGCCCTGTTAACGACCACGATGCTCGCCGGCTGCGGCACCGATGCGGAGAACAATTCGAAGCAAACTCTGGGCAAAGTACTTGGCGCCGGCTTGGGCGCACTGGCTGGGGCACAACTGGGCAGCGGAAAAGGTAAACTAATCGCCGTTGCTGTTGGGGCGATTGCCGGCTCATGGTTTGGCGGTGAGCTAGGAAAATCATTGGATCGGGCGGACCAAGCCCAAATGCAACGCAATACCCAGGATGGCCTTGAATATGGCAAGACTGGCGCAAGCGTGGCGTGGAATAACCCGGATTCGGGAAATTCCGGCTCCATCAAACCTACCCAGACCTACCAAAAAGCCGGTGGCCAGTATTGTCGAGAGTTCGAACAGACGGTCTATGTTGACGGTAACGAAGAAACGGCAACCGGACGCGCCTGTCGTGAGTCCGATGGCACTTGGAAGATTGTCGGTTAGCTTTCTTCACGTGCGGCTTGGAACCACCCGAAACCTTGTGCCATAGTCAGCGCGGTTGAGGGAGACGCGTTTGTTGCTGCTTAATGATCCATACGACATTCTTGGTGTAGACACAGAGGCCGATGTTTCGGAAATCAAGGTTGCCTACCGGAAGCTAGCCCGGGAGAAACATCCTGATCGAGACCCAGGAAACCCTTGGGCTGAGGATGAATTCAAAGAACTGACGCAGGCCTATACCATCCTTTCAGATCCGAAAACACGCCGCCAATATGATCGCGGCGAAATTGACGGTAACGGCCAATCGCGCCGAGCGAGCGGGCAGCGCCAGAAGTCAAACAGCAAAAAACCCAAACACCCGGCAGGAAAATCCAAAGGCCCGACAATCAAAATCAACGGTACGGACGTTGAATACGACCTAACCGTATCATTCATCGACGCCGCCAAAGGGTGCACAAAACACGTCAGCATGACCAACGGCAAACGCCTCAAGGTCACCATTCCGGCAGGTACCGAGGACGGCAAGCTGCTCCGTCTAAAAAGTCAGGGCATGCCGGGAATCGGTGGCGGCAGTGATGGCGACGCCTTGGTCGAAATTGCTGTCGCGGCGGATCCGATATTCCGCCGCGACGAAACGGATATTCATGTCGAACTTGCGATTTCGTTACCGGAAGCCGTATTGGGCGCCAAAGTTAAAGCACCGACTATTGACGGTCCCGTAAGTGTTACGGTCCCAGCCTGTTCCAACACGGGGTCAATTTTGCGTCTCAAAGGCAAAGGCTTACCCACGGGCCCGAAGGGTGGCGGCCCGCGGGGAGATCAATATGTAACGCTAAAAGTCATACTGCCGAGAAACCCGGACCGCGCCTTTGTCGATTTTATTACGGATTGGTCGGAGCAGAACAACTATACCGTCAGACCCGACCCGGACGGGACCTGATCACAATTCTACTCCGCCGCCATCCCGTCGGAAGATACATCGCTCAAAACCATTTTTAGGGTGACATTTGTTGCCGCCTGCTGAGCCTGCTGGAGTTCCCGCAAGCGACCGCGCAGGCCGGCTTCCCACCCTTCGGTGCCGGCAATCGACAAATCGTCATCGCGCAACGCCAGGCGCAAGGCTTGGTAGAGATCGTAAAGCGTCGCGGTATCAATATCGCGGGTGAGCACCCAGCCGGATCGTTCAGAGCGGTCAACGAAACCGGCATCACGCAACATCATCAAGATGCGATCAACGGCCTGCTCTCCACTGCCCAAATTGGACAAAAATTCGCGCCGGCTGACCCGTGAACCCTGCTGGCTGGCATCATTCAGCATGGCCAGGATGCGCAGCGCGACCAGCAATCGCGGCCCGGCCCGCAATTCCCCCGATAGCGGCTTGCCACCGGAACGCCGCCATTCGCTTACCGATGCCGTCATCACGGCCCCCATGAGCACGACGGTCCATGACAAATACATCCATATCAAGAAGATCGGAATCACCGACAACGCCCCGTAAATATTTTGATAGGTCGGGAAAGTCGCCACGTACCAGCCAAAAAACTTCCGCAGCAGGGCAAACAACAGCCCCGCCGTCACGCCGCCGGCGACGGCGGATAGGATCTGCACCGGGCGGTTGGGGATGGTGAAATAAAACATCACGAGGAGCAGGATGATGATCAGTGTCGGCACCGACTGAGTGACGAAACCCAACGGGCCGCGAAGCAGGTCCAGCCCCATCCATTCGGTCGCCGCGAAAAAGTATGTTGATAGGGAAAAACTGGCGCCCAGCAACAATGGTCCAAGCGTAATCATCGCCCAAAAGACCAACAAACGTGAAGCCAGCGGACGTGGCCGATCAACCCGATACAACGAGTTCATATCCGCCTCGATGGTGCCCAGTAACAGCACAGCGGTCAGCGCCAGGGCAACAATCCCAACCGCTGACAGTGATGTCGTGTTGCCGATAAACTGATCGAAATAATCGCGCATGGAATCGGCCGACTGCGGCAACAGGTTGGCGAAAACCGCATCTTGAAACTGGCCGCGAACATTTTCGAAGACCGGAAACGCCGCCAGCATGGAAAACGCAATCGCCGTCAGCGGCACGATGGCCAACAACGACGTGTAGCTTAACCCTGCCGCCATCCGCCAGCCGCGGTCTTCCGCAAACCGGTTGAAGACGAACTTGGCAAACGGAAACCCGTGCGACATCCAAAAATTCACGCCGCGCCGTGCCAATTTCGGTGTCTCGGAATTTTCGCTCATATCGATCCTGTTCAACGTCCCATCAGACAAGGATCATAGCTGGAATTGAACGGACTAGGCAAAAGACAAGTCCCGCGCCATTTCCCCTACCATCGCCGGACGGCTTGCTCTATGTTCGGGCCACGGGCTCGCGCCGGCCCGTTTCAATGCGAAGAACCAATTTGTGAGGAATGCAATGACCGACGCCGCACCTCTGATGGCCGGAAAAAAAGGCCTAATCATGGGGGTCGCCAACGATCGCTCCATTGCCTGGGGCATCGCCAAAGCCGCCAGCGACCAAGGCGCCGAACTGGCGTTCACCTTCCAGGGCGAGGCCCTGAAAAAGCGCGTCGCGCCGTTGGCCGCTTCGGTCGGCTCGACTATTGTTCTTCCATGTGATGTCACCGATGACGCCAGCATGGATGCGGTGTTCGATGAAATCGGATCGCGGTGGGACAATCTTGATTTCCTGGTCCACGCCATCGCCTACTCTGATAAAAACGAATTGAAGGGCGGCTATATCGATACGTCGCCGGAAAACTTTCAGATGACCATGAACATCTCGTGTTATTCGTTTACGGCGCTCTGCCAACGCGCCCGCCCGTTGATGAAAAAAGGTGGCAGCCTGATAACCTTGACCTACTTTGGCGCCGAGCGTGTGATGCCCCATTACAACGTCATGGGTGTCGCCAAAGCCGCCCTGGAAACCAGCGTCAGGTATCTGGCCGAAGACCTTGGCAAGGAGGGCATTCGCGTCAATTCCCTGTCGGCCGGGCCGATGAAGACGCTCGCCGCATCGGGGATTGGCGATTTTCGCTACATTCTCAAATGGAACGAATACAATTCGCCGTTGCGCCGCAATGTCACGCTGGATGACATCGGCGGTGCCGGCCTTTATCTGCTTTCTGATCTGTCCAGCGGCGTCACCGGTGAGACCCACCACGTCGACTGCGGCTACAACATTGTCGGGATGAAAGCAGTGGACGCGCCTGACATTTCGGTCGTCTAGGCCATGTCCCACAATTCTTTCGGTCACCTGTTCCGGATCACGACCTTTGGTGAAAGCCACGGGCCGGCGCTGGGGTGCGTGGTCGACGGCTGTCCGCCGGGGCTTGAATTGTCGGAAGCCGACATTCAGCCCTACCTGGATCAGCGCAAACCCGGCCAGTCGCGCCATACCACCCAGCGCAAGGAATCCGACACAATCAAAATTCTCTCCGGTGTTTTCGAAGGTAAAACCACCGGCACTCCTATCGGTATGCTGATCGAGAACGAGGATCAGCGCTCCAAAGATTATTCCGAAATCAAAGACAAGTTCCGCCCCGGCCATGCGGATTTCACCTATATGGAAAAATACGGGGTTCGCGATTATCGCGGCGGCGGCCGGTCGTCGGCCCGCGAAACCGCCATGCGCGTTGCCGCCGGCGCGGTGGCGCGGAAGGTCCTGGGCGATGGCATCGTTATTCGGGGTGCCTTGATCCGCATGGGCGAAGAACAGATCGACCATCTCAATTGGGATTGGGATGAAGTCGGACAGAACCCGTTTTTCAGCCCCGATGCGGCGTCCGTGCCGGTGTTCGAAAGCTATCTTGATGAAATCCGCAAGGCCGGTTCCTCGGTAGGTGCCGAGGTTGAAATTCAAGCGGCCGGCATCCCCGCCGGATGGGGGGCGCCTATCTACGGCAAACTGGACGGCGATCTTGCCCAGGCGATGATGAGCATCAACGCCGTGAAGGGCGTCGAAATTGGCGCCGGCATGGCCGCGGCGCGTCTGACTGGTGAGCAAAACGCCGACGAGATGCGCATGGACGGCAACGAACGCCGGTTTCTGTCGAACAACAACGGCGGCGTGTTGGGCGGTATTTCCACCGGTCAGGATATTGTCCTGCGATTCGCCGTCAAACCGACCAGTTCCATCCGCACGCCCCGGCGCACCATAGACACCTTCGGCAAGGAAACCGAGGTCTCGACAAAAGGCCGGCATGATCCGTGCGTCGGCATCCGCGCCGTGCCGATCGGCGAAGCCATGATGGCCTGCGTCCTGGCCGACCATCTGCTGCGCCACCGGGCGCAATGCGGCTAAGGGGTCAAAGCCCCCGGCCCCTCTGAGCCCCTGCCCTCCATGCCATCCATGATCTAGCGCCGCGCCGGCGCTCAATTGCGGTTGAGGACCCATGCGCCGCGCTTCGCGTCATGGTGCACAAACAGCGCATCGCATTTGCCGTCATCAACCCGCAGCACCGGGCAGGCTCCCTTCTCGCCCGTCACCACCTCAAGCCGCACATCCGTACCGCAAAGCGCATATTGCGTCAGACCGCCGACCGGCACGGCGAAAATGAACTGCGGGCCAAGACCAGTGGTCTTGCCATCGATCCAGCCAACGGCGCCTTCTTGGGTTTTGCTCTTGCCCGATAGTCCGAAGATCGCCTGATCTTTGGCGCCGTCACAGTTGAAATCCAGAAACACCGTCGTATCCGTATCCCAGATGATGTTCGGAGGCGCGGCCGGCGCGGCCGGTTTCAGGGGCCCCACGTCGCGGATTTCAGCCAGGTCGCCGACCCGTCGGAGGGTCATATCGGCGGCGCAGGCCACGGCCACGGGCCGCCACATGGTGCCTTCAAAATGTCCGTAGACGCCGCACCGCGCGTCCTTGTAGGCCAGCCATTTACGCTGCGCGTCACGCACGGCTTTCTTGAACACCCCTTCGGCACGGCCCATGACCTGCTTGTAAACCCGGTTCAATTCACTGTCCCAGTGCCGGTAAGCGGCTTCATGACACAGCATCATGGCAACCGTCGTCCAGCGCCGGCGCTCCGAACAGGTCTCGACGAATTTGTCGGCGCAAGTTTTCTTCGCCGCCGGCTTGCAGGCCTCCATGATTTTCCCCAGGCGTTGCGTCTCCACCTTCACACCGTCCTGGTAGGACTCCTCGGCGCTTACCGGCACCGACAACAAAGTCCACGCGACAAAACCGGCGCCGATCCATCGAAGACCTTTCTCAATCCGCATCAGCGAACGCGCGGTCATAGGCCGCGTGGGTCCACGCGTTATCCGGCATCCGGCACAGCCGTTCGGCGGCCAGGGACCGGGCCAGATTGACCCGCCCGTCGCGGATCGCCGCATCCAACAAAATCATCGCGAACAGATCGCGCTGTGCATGGCTGCCGCCGATGCGCGGCAACTCATAACGCACAGGCGCCAGCAAATCGACGGCGCGGCCAAACGCGCCTTCCTTATAGGCCGCCAAGCCCTCGGCCAGGGGCAAACCGACGGCTTGGATAACGGCGGCGTTGTCGTCGCCTCCGGTCTCAGCCAGGGCGCGCTGCACCTCCAGGGCCCCGGCGGTTTCGCCGGCACCGACCGCCGCCAGGGCCAGGGCGAAGTGCGCGTCAACGAAGGTCAGGATGCCGTCGGCCTTGCGGCCTTTGCATTTCTCGGCCAGCGCCTGCCAGCGGTCGCCGACGTCGATGCCGTGCAATTCAAGCCGCATCAACAGGGCCACGTCGTTGCAGAGATCCAGATATTCGTCCGAGGCCGGGTCCCACAGCGTCTCGTCATACAGTGCCAAAACCTCATCGTATTCGCCCCGGTCGAGGCGCATCAGCGCCCGATGCCACCAGACGTGATAGCGGAAATTGTTGGCGCCGGTCCAACCCGGCTCATTGTCCGTCAGCCAGGCAATACCCTCCGCCGGCCGGTCGGTCATCTCATAAACATGGGCCACGGCGTGAATGGCCCAGGGATTTTCCGGCAGCAAGGCCACCGCCTGCTCGCCGGCCGCAATAGCTGCGTCGTGGGCATGGGTCTCTTCCAGGCCGAAGGCCCGCATGCCCAGCACATAGCCATAACCCGGCACATCCGTGTCCCAGGCGTGCATGACCCGCGCGACCACGTCGCGAAGGTTCTGGCTATCACCACGATAGAAATACCCGTGATGCGCCAGGCGCAGGGCCAGGATGTCTTGGGGATGATCCAGCAAGATGGTTTCCCAGCGCGCCAATGCTTCGTCCGTGTGCCCATGCGCCCAGGCGTTCATGGCCATGGCATGGCCGCATTCGCGACCGCTCATAGCCGCCAGCCTGTCACCCAGGCCGTCCATGATCCCCTGCGCCTTGGCCTTCAGCGCCGGCACCGCCATCAGCATGAAGAAGTAGCCTTTCAACACGTCCGCCATGGGCATGCCCGCATCGGCACCATAAAGCGCCTTCAGGCGCTCGCCCGTATCCACCGCCGTCGATAGATAACCATCCACGGTATGATCAAAAGCCGCCGCCGCGTCGGCGCTGGAGGTCGTCAAAGAAAGTCCCCGGCTGTCGTCGATCATCGCATGTTCTCCCGTCTGTCCATCTTCAGCCTAGGCCACCGGGGCCTGAAACCAAGGCCAAAATGCCCAAATAACCGGCAGAACAGGCCTAAGCCGCTGATTTTCAACAAAACCGTCGCCCGCGCGGATTATGTTGACATAATGTAAACACCCCTCAATGCAAAAACGGCGGAAATCCGCCGTTTTATCGATCTTAATTCTGTTACAGGGACTTCGGAGTATCATCTTACATCCACTAACCGAGCTAAATATTCTTAATAAGGAAAATATACTCTTTAATACTGAAAATGTCAAGGCTATGGGCCCGATTGAAATCAAAAAACGCTGATATGAAATTGCATTCAGCGACCCTTGGTCGATATGATGGGATAATAAAACGAAGGTTGCGACGACAGGAGAGACGACAGGAGAAAAGTCGGTTCGACGACGTGTACTGGCAAAGAATAGGCCGATAGATGTTCAGCACCGAAGGTGGCGATAAGTCCGTTGTACGCTAAGTCTCGGACACAATATCGGGAGATACGTCGGCGAAGTCCGCTCGCGAACCAACACCAGACGTGATATTTGGTGCCGCCCCGGATCTGATTCAACTATTTCATAAACAATCCTAAGGCGAACGTTTTCACACAGCCTGGACCCGGTGCGGACATGCTCTCGTGTATAGATCGGAAGGTCTCTTCTTGCATATGAACTGGATGGAAACTGGCATTTGAAAACGCTAATATTGACGCCAGTCAAATCTGCAACAGGAATATTCCATGAGATGTATGCTCGTAGTCGTCTTGGCCGCAATGGTTCATGTCTGTTCCGGTCAGGCGATAAAAGCCGAAGACTGCGCCAACGACTATGTCACACGTGTCGCCGCCAATGGTGAATGCTTGGCCATCGACGCGGTTGGTGAAACAGCAGAGCGCAATACACTAATCGTTATGGTCCATGGCGACGGCGGTGGGGATTATTATCACCGTGTAGCCAGGATATACGGTTCTAAGGGGGTCATAGCGGTTGCCATGACCCGGCCCGGCTATTGCGGCCGCAAAGGTTGCTCGTCCGGCACACGTCCCGGCTACAAATCGTCCTACAGTTCATGGGTTGTCGAAACCGTGACCGAAGGGATCAAGGCATTGAAGGTGCACTACAACGCCGAGCACACGATTGTCATTGGTCGCTCCGGCGGCTCGGCCATTCTGGGTGTCGCCATCGGCAAGTATGCGCCGCTCGCCGACGTGGCGGTGCTGACGGCCTGCCCGTGCAACGTTTCCTATTGGCGGCGCAAACGCGGCAGAGGCGTTTGGTCGGGCAGCCTGTCCCCTGATAATTACACTGACGACGTGCCGAAGACCATGAAGGTGATCACCATCACCGGCAGTTTGGACAAAAACACATTCCCTGAATTGGGCGAAGATTACGCGGCCGAGCTCAGAGATGAGGGCGTCGACGCCAGGTTTATTTTGGTCAATGCGGGGCATGGCGTCTCGAGCACTGGCGAGTTCAACGACCTCATGAGGGAACTTCTGGAAGGGCGCTCCTTCGGCGCGCTGCCGAAGGCGCCGGAGCCAACGGCGGAGGAAAAGGCGCAGGTATACTTGAAGAAAGTCACGGAAAACTTCGACCTGGCGTTGTTCAGGTTCAAATCCGCCGCCATCTGCGAGGGCCGCGATGGCAAGGACGCGGCGCGTATCGCTGACGATCTGATGACTGAATACCGGGGCAAGCGCGATACGGACAAGGGCTTCGCCATGACCATTTTGAAGGACGGCCTAGATAAGTTCATCACGGTCGGCGAGATGGCCGGGCAAATGGACTGCACCGAGTTCGCTGCCGATCAGTACCGGCGGGTGGGCCGGACCGTGCGTCGGCTTGACCTCCCTGAGTATAAGGCAAAGGCTGAAGCCGGGCTCAAAGCGTTGGGCGTGAAGTAGTCCGAAACCAACGACTTCCGTTCCTGGCTAGAATGAGACCTTACGGCGGGCCGCGATTTTAGTCCGCTCCCAAGGGCAAAATCGCGTGAAATCCGCACCGCTGATTTTGACGTTCGCTTTGTGGGCGGAGATCGGAAGTGAAATCGTTGCCGGATCATCTGGGCCGAACCAGCTCAAAATATCGTTTGTTGAACTTATGGCTGTCGAATCAGACTCGCCGGAATTTGCAAATTCTGCGGTGTTTTATGCCTTTCCGGCTGCGATCATTTCGCGCGCCTTGAAACAATCACTGTTGGTTTCTCATAATTTTTAGTTACGCATCCCCGCCGTACAGCGCGTTAATTTTACCAAGGAACTCCTCTTTAATATCCGCTTCAGTTCGCCCCCTGTCATAGCCGGGAGACAGAATGTATTCGGTCGCAGCTATATCGACTTTGATGTAGGCGGAAACGTGCGGGGCGGCACCACGCCATTCGGATTCAAATTTCTCCCGATAGTTATCTGGTGCGCTTGCAACCGGGATCGTTTCCGCCTTTCCCGTCACCCGCACGGCTTGACGTGTCACGACGTCAGTGAAACAAATTTCAATCGCCGGGTTTGAGCGTAAGTTCTTTACGGTGCCCGGTGACCGAATGTTTCCAAAAATCAATGTATTGTCATCCAAGATGGAAAACGTCGCTTTCGGTGACACAGATGGCGATCCGTCTGGATTAATGGTCGCAACGGCACCCACCGAAAAATTTCGAATTAGAGCCTTCATTTGATCCGTCAGCATTCGCTCATCCCTTCTTCTTCGCCAGCAAACTGAGCCGGGAATACACATATCCGCACCGACTTTAGTCCTGTATCAACATTGTTAAAATTAATTTTCCTCCGCCGCCGCCGTCGGCCTGTGCGGCTGGATACCTGTTCGCTCATCAATACCGGAACAGAGTTTGACGCAGATGAATAGGGCGCCACCATTGCCGGTCCTCTAATGTGCCGTCACCACCAAGGCTTCAGGCCGCCCGGATGACCCAAGTCAAGGATCAATCCCGCCGCACCCCTCATGGTGGCGCCGACATTGATCCGGGAGGCCGCCATGCCGCAACCCAGCCATATCGTTAAGATCGACCTGCCCGACCCGGAACACCTGGATGCCGACATCCGCGAATATCTGAGTGTCTGTGAAGAAAAGCTGGGGTTGGCACCGAACGTGCTGGCCGCCTATACGGCGAAGCCGGAGAAGTTCCGCACCTTCACCATGTTCTACAATCAGCTTATGCTGGACAAGGACGCCACCAATCTGAGCAAACTGGAACGCGAGATGATTGCCGTCGTCGTCTCGTCGGCGAACCGGTGCTATTACTGTCTGGTCGCCCATGGCCAAGCCGTCCGGGCACTTTCCGGGGATCCGCAACTGGGTGAGATGCTGGTCATGAACTACCGGATAGCCGATCTGCCGGCGCGCCAGCGGGCCATGCTGGACTATGCTTGGAAGTTGACCAAAACGCCGTACGACATGGGCGAGCGGGACCGCGCCGATCTGCGCCAGGCCGGGTTCAGCGATGGCGATATTTTCGACATTTCCGATACCGCGGCGTTCTTCAACTATACCAATCGTATGGCGCATGGCCTGGATATGATGCCGAACGCCGACTATCACGGAATGGATCGGTAACTGAAATATATAACACTTATTTTATGTTTAATAATGTATTTGACAAATTAAATAAGTATTTTATATTGATGCGCATCTTTAATCACTGCGGCATCGGACCCGATCATGGACGCCACCCTCTCAACCCCTGAAGCGCCGGTCACCCGGCCACGCCACGGCGATCTTTACACCGTCGATGCCGCGTCCCTGCAGGCCTGGCTGGACGACGACGCGGTGCTTTTGGTGGATGTCCGCGAACCGTATGAGTTTGAGCGCGAGCGTATTGCCGGGGCGTTTCTGGTCTCCATGTCGCGCTTTGACCCGGCCACCTTCCCCAAGGTCAAGGGCCTGAAAACCGTGCTGGTCAGTGAACAGGGACCGCGCTCATCGGCGCTGGCCGAACGCCTGACCGAATATGGATTTGCCGAGATCTATTATCTGGACGGCGGCCTGGCATCCTGGCGCGCCGCCGGGTTTGACCTGGACGAATAGCCGCACCGGCCCCGCCATGTCTTCGGAAGCGCCGGCAATCGCGGAAGTACAATCTCCTGACGTCCTGGAATGGCTGAACAACGGCGATATTGTCCTGGTCGATGTGCGCGAGACCGTCGAATACGAGGCCGAACATATCCCCGGCGCCCTGCTCTGTCCGCTGTCCACCTTTGAGGCGGACCTGTTTCCGAAATTTCCGGGCAAGCGGGTGGTCATTCACTGCGCCGTCGGCAAACGCTCGGCGGCGGCCTGCAAGCAATTGATGAACGCCGGATACGCTGCCGAGGTGGTCAATCTGGAAGGCGGCATCAATGCCTGGAAGACCGCCGGCTGTCCGACGGAAGTGCAGGCCGAAGCCCGCGATGCGCTGCCTTATGTAGGCAGCGGCGCGGCGACATCGCCGCTAGAGGCCAATGCCCATCCGGGGCGCATTCTGGAGCAGGAATTCCTGTGGCCTTTCGGCCTGACGCAAAGCGCCTTGGCGACCGCGGTTCAGGTGCCGACGTCGCGGATCAATGCGATCGTTCGCGGCCGCCGCGGTATCTCGGCGGAAACGGCCATGCGCCTGGCCCGACACCTGTGCACGACGGAGGAATTCTGGCTGCGCCTGCAGGCCGCCTATGATCTGGCCCAGGCCGAGACCCGGCACCGGACCCGCATCGACCGCGAAGTGGCGCCGCGGCGCACCGTGCGCCGGGCCTAACGCCGCCGGCTCACATCCCCAACCTTGTTTTTACATCCCAGGCCTTGTCTTGACATCCCGGGCCTTGTCTTGACATCCCAGGCCTTGTCTTGACATCCCAGGCCTTGTCTTGACATCCCAGGCCTTGTCTTGACATCCCAGGCCTTGTCTTGACATCCCAGGCCTTGCCAATCGCCGTGACACCCCCCATGTGATAGCGGCAGCTCATGAAGGAAAACGCCGACAATGCCGCAAATCATTGAGACCGACGCCGCCGACGTTCAAGCCTGGCTGGAAAATGACGAGGCCGTGCTTGTCGATGTCCGTGAGGACAATGAGCTGGTGCAGGCGCGCATTCCGAACGCCGCCATTCACAACCCGCTGTCGCGTTTCGACCCCGAACAAGTGCCGTCAGATACGGGTAAGAAGCTGGTCTTCGTCTGCGCCCAGGGCGTGCGGTCCTATCAGGCCGGCCAATACCTGCTGGACCAAGGGTTCATCACCGAGGCCTATAACCTGACGAACGGGATTTCCGGCTGGCATCAGGCGGGCCTGCCGTTGGATATGGGCTAGATTTAGGCTAAGTCCCGGACACACCGTCGAACTTGCCGCCGATCAGAAATTCACGATTGCCCTCGGGTCCGGTGATCGGGCTTTCCGTCATCCCCAATACCTGCCAGCCGGGCAGCCCGCCCAGCCAATCGCCGATGCGCCCGCAGACCTGGTCGTGCAGCGCCGGGTCGCGGACCACGCCACCCTTGCCGACCTGGCCGCGGCCGACCTCGAACTGCGGCTTGATCAGCGCCACCATCCAGGCGCCGGGCGCCGCCAGGGACAGGGCCGCCGGCAACACGGTCTGCAGGCCGATGAAGCTGGCGTCGCAGGTCACGATTTCGACGGGCTCGGGAATTAAGTCAGTGGACAAATGCCGGGCGTTGGTTTTCTCCAGGACCGCGACGCGCGGGTCTTGGCGCAGTTTCCAGGCCAGCTGCCCATGGCCGACATCGACGGCGTAGACCCGCCGCGCGCCCGCCTGCAACAAAACATCCGTGAAGCCGCCCGTTGACGCGCCGACGTCCAAGCCGATCAGGTCGGTCGGGTCGATGTTGAAATGTTTCAGGCCGTGGTCGAGTTTCAGACCGCCGCGGCTGGCCCAGGGATGATCCTGGCCGCGAACGTCGAGAGCGGTATCCTCGCCAACAGGCGTGCCAGCCTTGTCCAGGCGGCGTTCGCCGGAGAACACCTTGCCGGCCATGATCAAGGCCTGGGCGCGGCTGCGCGATTCCGCCAGGCCACGGCTGACGAGCAATTGATCCAAACGAACTTTCGGGGATTTCGCCATATCAGGCAGCGTAAACGCCGGCGCGTCCAATGCCTACGGTTAAGCGCCCGCCGGCTGTTGAAATGACTGTCGTTGGTTTTCGAAATTGAGGGATTTCAAAATTACGGCGGCGATATCGTCAGCGCCCAAACCGGCCTGTGACACTTGGACATCGGGTTTGTTTTGTTCAATGAACCTGTCGGGCATGGTCATCACACGGACCTTCAAATTGCCGTCCAGTAGCCCCTCATTAGCAAGAAATTGAACGACATGGCCGCCGAACCCGCCGGCCGACCCTTCTTCAATGGTCACCAAGACCTCATGGCTTTCCACCAACTGTCGAATGAGGTTGCAATCAAAGGGCTTGGCAAACCGGGCATCCGCAACAGTTATCGATAACCCCTTCGACATCAGCTCTTCGGCGGCTTTGAGGGCATTTTTTAATGGTGCGCCAAGACTGAGAATGGCCGCTGTCCGGCCGTCGCGAACAATGCGTCCTTTGCCGATTTCAAGCGTTTCTCCTGGTGCCGGCAATTCGATACCGACACCCTCGCCCCGCGGGTAGCGGATCGCCGTCGGTCGATCATCAACGGCGGCTGCCGTCGCCGTCATGCGTACCAGTTCCGCTTCATCGCTGGGCGCCATGACAATGAAATTCGGCAACGTACACAGATACGCCAAATCGAAAGCCCCGCAATGTGTCGATCCGTCGTCCCCGACGAATCCGGCCCGATCGATGATAAATCGTACCGGCAAAGACTGAATGGCAACGTCGTGCACAATTTGATCATAGGCGCGCTGCAAGAACGTCGAATAGATCGCGACGAAGGGCTTGAACCCTTCGGTGGCCATGCCGGCGGAGAAAGTCACCGCATGCTGTTCCGCAATACCAACATCGAAACACCGTTCTGGAAAAGCTTCAGCAAAACGATCCAACCCAGTGCCGCCTGGCATCGCCGCGGTGACGGCGACGATCTTGTCGTCGTCAACTGCGTTGGCGATCAGCGACGATGCAAACACACTTGTATAGCTTGGGGCATTGGCGGCAGGCTTGTGTTGCTTGCCGGTCACAAGATCAAACTTTGACACACCATGGTACCTGTCGGACGACCGCTCGGCAGGTTCGTAACCATGGCCTTTCTCGGTCACCACGTGCAGCAAAACAGGGCCAGGTTCCTTGTCATCGCGTAAATTTTTCAGAACCGGCAATAAGTGATCGAGGTTATGCCCATCGACAGGGCCGACATAATAAAATCCCAGTTCCTCAAACAGCGTGCCTCCCGTCACAAGGCCGCGCGCATACTCATCCATTTTTTGCGCCGCCTCTTCCAACGGGCGGGGAAATTTCTTGGCAAAATCCTTGGCAAAATGCCGTACGGTCCGAAATTGCTTCGACGAAATAATACGTGAAAGATAGGCGCTCAATGCGCCAACGGGCGGCGCAATCGACATATCATTATCGTTCAGAATAACGATAAGCTTGGCGTCCATGGACCCGGCATTGTTCATAGCTTCATAGGCCATTCCCGCCGTCATGGCACCATCACCGATGACCGCGATGACGCGACGCTCAATGCCGGACAATTCGCTGGCGACTGCCATGCCCAACCCCGCCGATATTGATGTCGACGAATGACCTGCCCCAAACGGGTCGTAGACACTCTCCGTCCTTTTAGTGAACCCTGAGATACCCTCCCCTTGGCGTAGGGTATGCATATCGTCGCGTCGGCTCGTCAGGATTTTGTGCGGGTAGGACTGATGCCCGACATCCCAAATCAACCGATCGGAGGGTGTATCAAATACATAGTGCAAAGCCACCGTTAATTCGACAACGCCCAAGCTGGCACCGAGATGTCCACCGGTCGTCGACACACTTCTGACCGTTTCCGCACGCAGTTCCGAGGCAAGTTCGCCAAGGTCGCCGTCTTTCAGGCGCCTCAGATCGGCGGGATTTGCAATGGTGTCCAATAACGAAGTCTGAATATGATCGGCCATGTAATTTCCTAGTGCCCGGCACCGGGCGTTGTCTGATCATCAATCTCCGGTATTCGAAAAACCGGCAAAGGCTTAAGACCGGCGATTGACGATAAAATGGGCCAGCGCGCGCAATTGATCGGCCTTGTCGCCGAAACTCTCAAGATGTTCCTGCGCCTGGCGGCTGAGAATGTCCGCCTGTTCCCGCGCCTTGTCGATGCCCAGCAGGGAAACAAACGTCGCTTTACCGGCGGCTTCGTCCTTGCCGGTTTTCTTGCCGACCTCGGCCTCGTCGCCTTCAACGTCCAGCAAATCGTCGGCAATTTGAAACGCCAGGCCGATATCGTGGGCATACAAATGAAGTTGATGACAGGCGTGTTCAGACGCCTTACCGAGAATGCCGCCCATCTGACAGGAAACGGCAATCAATGCACCGGTCTTCATACGCTGTAGCCGCGTTATCTCAGGCACGTCCAGTTCGTGGTCCTCGGCATAAAGATCGATCATCTGACCCCCGACCATGCCGGCATCGCCGGACGCCTTAGCCAAGGCCAGGACCAAATCGGCCCGCACGCCGGCATCTTGATGGGTGGCGTCGTCGGACAACACTTCAAAAGCCTTGGTCAGCAGGCCATCACCGGCAAGGATTGCCGTCGCCTCGTCGAAGGCCACATGGCACGTCGGCTGACCGCGCCGGACATTGTCGTCGTCCATGGCTGGCAGGTCATCGTGGATCAACGAATAACAATGCACCATTTCGACCGCGGCCGCGGCGCGCTGGGAATTGTCGCGGGACACGCCGAACAAATCGGCACTGGCCGTGACCAAAAACGGCCGCACCCGTTTGCCGCCGGCCAGGGCGGAATACCGCATCGCTTCGATGACACGGTTTTCGTGGCCTTCGCTCTCGGGCAAAAGCCCGTCCATCACCGCTGTCACGGCGTCGCCATTGGCCGTCAGGCTGGTCAGAAAATTCGATCGTTCAATCATTCGGAATCCAGGGGCTCGGCCCCGGGCTCGCCGTCGGCGTCCAGAACGACCCGTTCAACGCGCGCCTGGGCGTCCTTCAGCTTATTTTCGCAGTGCCGTTTGAGATGGGCGCCGCGCGCGTAGGACGCGATCGATTCTTCCAGATCCGCATCTCCGTTTTCAAGATCGCGGACAATGTCTTCAAGCTCCGAAAGTGCCTGTTCGAAACTCAGCTTCTTAATATCAGCGGGTATCTTTTCTTTGGCCATGTCTGCCCCAATTTTTGCCGCCGGGAGTGTACTGGCCCCCTATCGGACGTGCAAGATTCACGCCGCCTCGTGGAAAAGTGAGTAAACGTGTGTTCTTAAGCCGTCATTAACCATCTAAACAATAAATTCGGTAAGCATTTATATTGGGGACCGTCGTCATGAACGAACAGCAAGTATTGGACGATTTCGGCGCCGTCATGGGTGGTCCCGCAAGTTCCGACGATCTGGATAGCGAAATTGGTGTTCTTTTGGAAGAGATCGGCGCCGTAGACGAAGTCGCCCGGCAAATCGCCGCGGTCGCCAAACAAACCAATCTCCTGGCCCTCAATGCGCGCATCGAGGCTGCGCGGGCCGGTGATATGGGCAAAGGCTTTGCGGTCGTTGCTGATGAAGTTAAAAACCTCGCTGGGCAAACCGGCTCGGCAACCGAAGAAATCGAAGGATCGGTCCGCGAGTTGAGGGTCGTCGCCCTGCGCCTGGAAACCGCTGTCAAAAGCGAGACAGATGCGAAGAAAAGAGATGCCGACATCAATCAGGAAATTCTCTATCTGGTCACGGAAATTGAGAAAGTCGGCACCGTATCCCAACGCATCGATGCGGTCGCCAGTGAAACCAACCTGCTTGCCCTGAATGCCACGATCGAAGCGGACCGCGCGGGGGAGGCCGGGAAAGGCTTTGCCGTTGTCGCCGGCGAAGTAAAATCCTTGGCCGGTCAGGCCGCCAACGCAACCCGCGACATCAATAATTCGGTCAACAAGCTCAATGATCAGGCCGAACGCCTGGCGGAAATCATCACTGAAGATTAACGGCCCTAAGCGGCGATCAGCACTTTCACGTGTTCCTGAACGCTTTCGCGCAACGCCGTGAGATCGTATCCACCTTCCAACAACGAGACGACTCGATTGTCGCAACACTCGGCCGCGACGTCGAGCAACTGCTCAGTAACCCAGCCATAGTCCTCGGTTTGGACCCGCAGTTGCGCCAGCGGGTCACGATCATGGGCATCGAAACCAGCCGAGATAATGAGCAGATCCGGTGCAAATTCACGGAGCGCCGGCAGGATCCGTTTTTCATAACCGCGGCGAAACTCGACCGAACCAGATCCCGGCGCCAGAGGCACATTCCAGATATTATCGGCGCAACCGGTTTCGTCCTCTTGGCCCGTGCCCGGGTAAGCCGGCCATTGGTGTGACGAGCCATAAAACAGATTGGGCTCATTCTCAAAACTATGCTGCGTCCCATTGCCGTGGTGGACATCAAAATCAATGACCGCAACACGGTCCAGTTTATGTGCGCTGCGGGCATGAAAAGCGGCAATCGCGGCACTATTGAACAGACAAAACCCCATGGCCTTTGAGCTTTCCGCGTGATGCCCGGGCGGGCGCACCGCACAGAACGCATTTGTGGCATCGCCGGCCATAACCCGGTCGACGGCCTCAACCGCCGCCCCTGACGCGCGACGGGTCGCCTCACCGGACTGCGGCGACATGGCTGTATCCGGGTCCAGGTGAACCCGCCCCGACGCAGGGACATTTTCAATAATTTTCTCAACGTAATAAGGCTGGTGCACCATTTCGACGGTTCGAAGATCAATCTCCGGCGCTTCACATCGCTGCAGGGTGCGAAACGCTTCGTCGTTCAATCCGTCAAGCACCGAGCGCAAGCGGTCCGGGCATTCCGGATGCATGGGGCCCGGATCATGCCCGACACACGACGGATGTGAATAGAGATGGGTCGTCATGGTCAGGCCTCCGTTGACGATGATTACATTGCGGAAAATCAGTTGGCGTTTTTTTTCGGGTCGGTCAGTTGTTGCAGAAAATCAACCAAGTCACTCAGCTTGCGGCGGTCCGATACCCGCTGAACCGGCATTTTCGTCCCCGGCAGGAATTTGTCGGGGCCCTCATCAAACAATTTGAACAAGGTCACCTGATTCCATTCAAATCCTTGGTCCTTCAAGGCATCGGAATATCTGTATCCGGGAACCGTGCCCACCCGACGCCCGAAAAGTCCTTGGAAATGCGGTCCGGACCGGCGCGGACCGCCCGGACTCAGCGCATGACAGCGGGCGCACTTCTTATACAAATCGGCCCCCGGATGATCACTCTCCAGCCACGGCTTCGGCTCATCTTCGGTTTCAGTAACAACACCGATCCTGTCGCCGGTGGCAAGATGCCATACGCGCGCCGTGTCATCGGAACTTCCCGATATGGCGAACCGGCCGTCCGGCGATACGGCAACGGCCCAGATAATGCTCTCATGCGCCTTGATGCTTTTCAGCAACTTTCCCGTGGCCAAGTCCCAAATCATGATGAAACCATCCCGACCGCCCGAAATGGCCGTGCGTCCATCGGGCGTAAACCGAACGCCGTAGACCTGTGAATCATGGCGTTCCAAAACGCGGATGGGCTGATGGGAATAGGCGTCCCAAAGGCGCAGTGTTTTGTCGATGCTCGCCGACAGCAATTGCCTGCCGTTCGGCGATGCCCGCAATTCGGTGATGCCCATCTTGTGGCCAACCAACTTACCCTGGGCGCGGCCGGTGCGGACATCGAAGAGACGAATGGCGCTGTCATGTCCGCCGACGGCAATGGTCGCATCATTTCGGATCAGCGCGACGGCGTTCACGGGCACTGGCAAGGCAATCGAACGAATGGCATTTCCGCTCGACGTATTCCATATCCGCACCGTTTTATCCCAGCCGCCAGTCACCGCAATCTTGCCATCGCCGGAAACCGCGCCGGCCATGACCTTGTGGGTGTGGCCGTTCAGTTCGTGGACAATACGCGGTTCGGATCCACTGATGTCCCAGATTAAGGCGCGCCGGTCATCTCCGGTGGACAATACCCGTCCATCGGGCAGAAACCGTACACTGGTGACCGGCCCCTCGTGGCCATCGAGGACCGCCAGTTCGCGCTGTTCTTCAAAATCCCAAAGAATGGCGGAAAAATCAAAACTCCCGGTAACGATCCGCCGACCGTCGGGAGAAATATCGAGTGCTCTGACCATGCCGCCATGGCCGAGCAGGTCGGCCCGCGCGCCGGTACCGACCGGAAGCAACAACAGAACCAAAACCGCAAATAATGACCGGCCAACAAACTTCATCATCTTCTATTATTGGGATGCTTCGCCTTCCTGCCAAGAAGTTCGTGAGCATCAAAGGTCTGTGACATGGAGGCAAAAGAATTGCCCAATTAGATGATTTTTCATAGTCTCCGCGCGACGATCGGAAACGCGACAGTCCCAAGGCGCGTTAGAAAAGCCGCCGACGTCAAAAATGCATTCGATTGTGCCAGGAATTAGCGCTAGGATTCCGGTTAACGGAAATCGTCCAGGGTCGGGCCAAATACATGAAGACAAAGCGCCGAATATTTTTGCTCACGTCAATCGCCGCGGGATTTTCCGTCGCCGTCGCGTGCCTCAGCGGGCCTGTTCTCGCCCAGGGTAAGCCGGGCGCTAAGGGCAAAGGTAAGCCGCAACGGGTCACGCGGGTTGTTGTCGATATGGTCCGCAAGGAACCGATGCGCCAAACCGTTCCGGTTCTGGGCCGTTTTGTGGCCCGCCGATCCGGTCCCGTCGCGGCGCGCGCGGCCGGTGCCATTGGCGAATTTCACGTTGATGTAGGCGACCGGGTCAAGGAAGGCGACTTGATTTCCGTGCTGATGAAGGAACGCCTTCAGTGGCAGCATAACCTGAAGCGGGCCGAAGTCTCTTTTTACGCCGCGCAGGTTCGAACCAAAAAACGCCAGATCAAACTTCTGCAGCAGGAACTGGACCGATTGCGGTCACTTCGTAAGTCTCCGGCATTTTCCCAGGCCCGTCTGGAAGACAAGTTGCAGCAGGTTTCCGTCGCCGAGAGTGGTGTGTCGGAGGCCGACGCGAAGCTGCGGATGGCCAACGCCAACCTCAAATTGACCGGTATCAGTCTTCACGATGCGGAAATCCGCGCACCCTACGGCGGCGTCATCTCAAAACGCCACGCCGAAGTCGGTGCGTACGTCGGCATTGGCGCCCCGGTCGTCACCATCATTGATGATCAGACCATGGAGATCGAGGCCGATGTACCGGCGCTGCGCACATTGGGTTTGACGCCCAACACGATTGTCTCGGCGGTGCTTGAAAACAAAACCCGTATCGATGCGGCCGTCCGCGCCATTATCCCCGAAGAGAACCCGAGGACGCGAACCCGCGCAGTTCGTTTCATTCCGGCCTTTGGCGGGGAGACCGCGGTGATCGCCGCCAATCAGTCCGTTACCCTGCAACTTCCATCAGGTCTCGAACGCGACGTCATCACCGTGCACAAAGACGCCGTCGTCACCAAGAAAGGCCGGCGCGTGGTCTTTATCGCCGACCACAAAAGGGCGCAAATGCGACCCGTGACTTTGGGCGAAGCGACGGGATCGCGGTTTTCCGTGATCAACGGCTTAAAGCCCGGCAACTTGGTTGTCATTCGCGGCAACGAACGACTGCGGCCCGGCGCGCCTTTGGCCTTTGAATTGCCGCCCGGTGCCGCCGGTATAGATAACGCCGCGCCTGACAGCAAAAAGCCGGCCGGTAAACCGACGGCGGAGCCGGCCGGATGAACCTGATCAGGCTCGCCATTGAGCGTCCGGTTGCGATCATTGCCGCCGTGCTTATGGTCGTCATGTTCGGCCTGTTGGCCCTGAGTTCGATCCCCATCCAGTTGACTCCCGATGTCCGCAAACCGGTGATCAGCCTGACCACTAATTGGCCCGGCGCCGCGCCGGCGGAAGTTGAGCGCGAAATCGTCAACCGCCAGGAAGAAGTGTTGCGCGGCATCGAAGGCCTGGAAGACATGATCAGCGAATCGCGCGATGGCCAGGGCCGGATTACGCTGGAATTTAAAATCGGCCAGCAAATGGAGCGCGCCCTGCTTTTGGTCGCCAACCGCCTTGACCGGGTCAACGGTTATCCGGCCGAGGCCAGCGAACCCTCCATGCGCACGTCCAGTTCCGACGACAACCCCATCGCCTGGTTCGTGCTAATCCGAACCGATGGCAACATCGGCGCCATGCATACCTATGGCGACTTTGTCGAAGACGTCATCCAAGACCGCCTGGAACGCGTCACCGGCGTCTCACGGGTCAATGTTTACGGTGGCTCGGCCAGCCAGATGGAGATCATTGTCGACCCCGCCCGCATGGCGCGTTACGGATTGACGGTGACCGAAGTCGTGCGCACGCTGCGCGCCGCCAACGCGTCGGTTTCCGCCGGCGACCTGGATGAGGGAAAACGCCGCTATGTCGTGCGGACGGAAGGCGAATTCAGCCGCCTTGAGGATGTGCGCCACGTCACCTTGCGTTCCAGCGTCGAAGCCGGGTCAGGTCGGGTCGCCCGGGTCAGTGTCGGCGACATTGCCGAGGTCAGGTTCGCCAGCAAAGACCCAACGGCGCGCATTCGCTTCAACGGGCAGCCGGCCATGGCCGTCAACACGGTCCGCGAAAACGGCGCCAACGTTATTGAGGTGATGCGCGAAATCAAAGCCGCCGTCAAAGAACTGAACGACGCGATTTTGCCCGACAACAAACTGAAATTGCATCAAGTCTACGATGAAACGGTATATATCGATTCGTCCATCAACCTGGTCCAGCAAAACATCTTCGTCGGCGGCTTCCTGGCCGCCCTCATGCTGATGATCTTCCTGCGGTCCGGCGGCGCCACCCTGGTGGTTTCCCTGGCCATTCCCGTCTCCATCGTCGGCGCCTTCGTGGCCATGGCCGCCATGGGCCGGTCCATTAATGTCATTTCCCTGGCCGGCATCGCCTTTGCTGTGGGCATGGTCGTGGACGCCGCCATCGTCGTCCTGGAGAACATTTTCCGGTTCCGGGAAAAAGGCATGAACCGGCGCGAGGCGGCCTATCAAGGCGCCTCACAGGTCTGGTCGGCGGTCCTGGTCTCGGCCCTGACCACGGTCATGGTGTTTATCCCGATCCTGGTCATGGAACTGGAAATGGGCCAGTTGTTCCGCGATATCGCCGTGGCCTTATCGGTCTCCGTACTGATGTCGCTTTTGGTCGCGGTGACGGTCATTCCGGCCCTGGCCAACCGCCTGCTCGGCGACGATAGTCAAAAGAGCTTAACCCGCATGCGTTTGCCGATCATCGATGATCTGGCCGAAGGTTTTGTGCGGGCGGTCATGGGGTTTACCCGGCGGGTCACCAAAAGCTGGGTTTCCAGCCTGATTGTTGTCGGTATCCTGTGCGGGGCCGGGGCGCTATCAACTTATTGGTTCCTACCGAAACTGGAATATCTGCCCAGTGGCAACCGCAACCTGATCCTCGGTTTCCTGCAGCCGCCACCCGGTTATAATTTGAAAACCACCGGCCAGATCGCCGGCAATTTTGAGCGTGAAATCAAGCCGCATCTGGCCGACGCATCGGATGCGGCCGATACCGGCGACGGGCCGCCGAAACTGAAACGCTTCTTTTTTGTCGCCTTCCGGGGCCGGACGATCATTGGCGCGTCTGCGGCCGACCCGACGCGGGTCCGCGAATTGATTCCGATCCTCAGTCAGGCCGTCTATAAAGAGCCCGGCACCTTCGGCTTTGTCAGGCAACGGCCGTTGTTTGGCCGCGGCATCGGCGGCAGCCGGTCCATTGAGTTGAATGTTTCCGGGCAGGAACTGGAGCAAATTCTCGACGTCGCCCTGCGTACGGTGCAGAAAATCGGTCAAGTCCTGCCACGCAGTGAAGGCACCCAATTACGCCCAAAACCGGGCCTGGAACTGGGCGCGCCGGAGGTTCGCATCGTCCCCAATCGGATTAAGCTCGCGGACAATGGCGTCAGCGCGCGGGAGTTAGGCGACACACTGGACGCCTTCAACGACGGACTGCGGGTCGCTGAAATCACGGTGGGATCAAAGCGCATGGACTTAATGCTCAAGGGCACCCTTCCGGAAATCCGGGAAACCCAGGGCATTGCTCAACTTCCCGTGGTCACGTCATCGGGGATGATTGTCGCCGCCAGCGCCCTGGCCGACGTGGAAGTCACCACCGGCCCGACGGAAATCCGCCACATCGACCGGCAACGCAGCGTCACCCTGGAAATCGGGCCGCCGGATCAAATGCCCTTGGAGGTCGCGCTTGATTTATTGCGGACCCAGGTCATCGACAAGATCAGGGCCGAGGGTCTGCCGACGGGCGTCCAATTCACCATGACCGGTGCCGCCGACAAATTGAACCAGACTTGGGATGCCATGAAGATCGATTTGGTGATCGCGATCATCATCGTCTATTTGGTCATGGCGGTGCTGTTCGAGAGTTTCTGGTATCCGATGATCATCATGTTTTCCGTCCCCCTGGCCACCGCCGGCGGGGTTTTCGGATTGGCCCTGGTCAACCAATATATCTTCCAGCCCCTGGATATGCTGACCATGTTGGGGTTTGTCATTCTGATCGGGATTGTCGTCAACAACGCCATTTTGCTGGTCCACCAGACCCTCTATCACATCCGCTCGGAAGGCATGGAGGTGCGCGATGCGGTCCTGGAGGCGACGCGCAACCGGATTAGGCCGATCTTCATGTCAACGCTGACCAGTGTTTTCGGCATGCTGCCGCTGGTCCTGTTTCCAGGCGCCGGATCGGAGCTCTATCGGGGATTGGGATCGGTGGTACTTGGCGGTCTCAGTTTGTCGGCGCTGTTGACCCTGGCGATTATTCCGCCGCTGCTGGCCTTGTTCGCCGGCGCACTTGAAGGCCGCAGCACCAAGGCGAAGTCCCCCGCTATTCAGGAATCAGCCGCCGAATAAGCACCTCAGCCACCCTTGCGCACCGTCACCGTCCAGAAATCAGTGGATTGCTCACACGACACCATCGCGTGGCCGGCGCTGTCGCAAAAATTGACGAAGTCCTCCGGTGCCGCCGGATCGGTCACGTCACAGACCAGCATGTCGCCGGCGTTCAATATCCGAATCGCCTTATTGGCCCGCAACACCGGTAGCGGACAGGCAAGACCTTTCAGGTCCAATTTCGTCTCGGGCATGAATTTCCAGACTCCACCATGCAACGCCACTGGGGGCACGTCGAGGGACGTTGGCCCGTGTGAGCGCCGGATACAAGCCTCAAGACAATGCATGTTCACAATAAGTTGAGCGATTGTGCATGGCGTACATTCGGGCGGGCCGACATGATTGATCGGCAGGAAACGATGCGGAAGACCCCGCCTCGAGGGACATGGAAGATTACATGCAAACCAGAGTGCCGGACGACAAACATCTGGATCACGCCAGCCGGTTGCTGAAAGCCATGGGTAACCGCCGGCGGCTTCACATCCTTTGTCTGCTGAGCACCGGCGAGCGCCGGGTCGGCGAATTGGAGGACCTGGTCGGCCTAAGCCAGTCGGCCCTGTCACAGCATCTGGCGCGCCTGCGTCACGATGGACTGGTCAACACCCGGCGCCAGGCACAAACCATCTTCTATTCCCTGGCCGGAGAGCATGTGCGCGCCGTTCTGGCTGCCTTGGATCATGTTCAGCCCGCCGCCCGCCGCCCCGCCGAAACGATGGAAATGATACAAGCAGTTCCCGCCGTCGCGACCCGCTGATCCGCACCCGTTGATCCACCAAGGCCAAGCGCGTAAAATGCAATCGTATTTCGACGCCTGGAATTCGGAGAAATTATGATTTTCCGTCAACTCTTCGACAGCGATTCGTGCACCTACAGTTACCTTCTGGCCAGCCGCCACGGCGGCGAGGCGTTGATCATCGATCCGGTTCTTGAGCGCTGTGATCGCTATTTGCAGTTGCTCGACGAATTGGACCTGAAGCTGGTCAAGGCGGTCGACACCCATTGCCACGCCGATCACATTACCGGCCTTGGCAAATTGCGCGACGCGACACGCTGCATCACCGTCATGGGCCAGATGACCCAGGTCGATGTGGTCTCCATGCGGGTCGATGACGGTGACAGCATCGACATCGAGAACATCTCGCTGCGCGTCCTCTATACGCCGGGACATACGGATGATTCCTATTCCTATGTCATGGACGGCGGCGTGTTCACCGGCGACACCTTGCTGATCCGCGGTACCGGACGTACCGATTTCCAGCATGGCAGTTCTGTGGACGCCTATCATTCGCTGTTCGATAAGTTGCTGAAACTGCCGGACGACACCAAGGTCTTTCCGGGCCACGATTACAAAGGTGATACAGTCTCAACTATCGGCGAAGAGCGGGCTTTCAATCCGCGCCTGCAGGTCGCGTCGGCGGATGAATACGCCGCCATCATGGCCGGCCTTAATCTGGCCAACCCGAAAATGATGGATGTCGCCGTGCCGGCCAACTTGAGCATCGGTCAAAGCCTGTCCGACGACCCGGCCATCGCCGCCGCGACCCTGAACGTTGCCGAGGCGCAGACCTGCCTGGACGACGACGGCGTGTTGTTTATTGATCTTCGCGAAACATCAGAACGCCAGCGCGACGGCGTTATTCCGGGATCCCTGCACGCGCCCTATGGATCATTGGACAGCGCCATCGGCGAAGGCGGCCTGTTGCACGCCATGGCGAAAGAGACCGGTAAAAACCTGCTCCTTTATTGCGCCTTCGGCGAACGCTCGGCGTTGGCCCTGAAAGCCCTCAAGGAAGCCGGCTTCACCGGCGTCAGCCACCTAGGGGGCGGTATCGGGGCTTGGAAAGACAAAGCCGCACCATTGGCCTAACCCGCCGCCGCGTACTCTGCTGTTTCACTTATTGAAACAACATTTCAATTATACTTGCGGCAGCCATACCGCACTTGCACACTAATGTTCCAGATCATCCGGGTGACCTGACAAGGAGACAAGGCTATGGCCGACGGCGGTGCTATTCCTGCGATTGAACAACCAGAACCTCCCTTGGACGAGCGCCTTGGCGGTGACTGCCGTGGGATGAACTTTTATCGCGCCGATCCGGCCTTTCGGCAATTGCTGGACCTCTATCTGCCGGCCGACATCCGCGCCCACATGGATACCCATTACGACCGGATGGGCGAACTGGCCGGCGGGCGCCTGGATGAGTTGGCTGATCTCGGCGACAAACACGGTCCCGTCCTGCATGCCCGTGACCGCTTCGGCCGTGACGAGGAATGGATTGAATACCACCCGGCCTATCGGGAAATGGAAAAGATCGCCGTCCAGGACTTCGGCTTCCACGCCATGACCAACCGCGGCGGTGTCTTGGGTTGGCCGGAGAAGTTACCTTATCTGGCCAAATATGGTTTCACCTATTTGTTCGTCCAGGGTGAGTTTTCCATCATGTGTCCGATCAGTGTCAGCGACACCTCGAATTTTCTGTTCCTGCGTTACGCCGATGATGAATTGAAAGCCCGCTATGCCGATAAGATGCTGAGCCAGGACATGGACGAGATCATGCTGGGCGGCCAGTTCATGACCGAGAAGGCCGGCGGTTCGGATGTCGGCGTTCTGGAAAGCACTGCCGTTTTTGATCCAGACGCCGACGACGGCACCGGCAAGAAGGGCCATTGGCGGGTAAGCGGCGAGAAGTGGTTCTGCTCACACGCCGATGCGGCCATTAATATGATTTTGGCGCGGCCCGAAGGCGCCCCCGAAGGCACCAAAGGCTTGGCCCTGTTCATGATGCCGCGCTTTTTGGAAGACGGCCGCAAGAACGACTACAAAATCCTCCGCCTGAAAGACAAAATGGGCACGCGGTCCATGGCGTCCGGCGAGATCCGCATGGACGGCGCCATCGCCTATCTGCTGGGCGACAAGGACAAGGGTTTCAAGCAGATGATGGACCAGGTCAACCTGTCGCGCCTCAGCCACGGCGTGCGGGCCGCCGCGATGATGCGCCGGTGCCTGAACGAAAGCCTGGTGATGGCGCAAACCCGCGGCGCCTTCAGGCAGAAACTGATTGAGATGCCGTTGGTGCGCCGACAGCTTCTGAAGATCATGGTGCCGACGGAACAGGCCTTGAGTGTCTTCATGGCGACGGCCCAGGCCATGGATCAGGCCGAGGCCGGTGACGCGGCAGCGACCAGACGGCTGCGGCTGATGACGCCGCTGATTAAGTTCCGGGCCTGCCGCGACAATATCCCGGTCGCCCACTACGCCATGGATATGCGCGGCGGCCTTGGCTACATCGAAGAATGGGTCAACCCGCGTCTGGTCCGCGAAGCCCACATCGGCACGCTCTGGGAAGGCACGTCCAACATCATCGCCTTGGATACGGTAACCCGCGCCATCGCCAGGTTCGGCGCCGAAAAAGACCTCACCGACATGTTGAACGAAAAGCTCGACGCCGCCGATGGCGTGCCGGGACAATACAAGGGCGAGCTGTCCAGCCTCATGGACCGGGCCGCAGCGTTCGCCCGCTCAGCCGCCGAGACGCCAGGCGCCCCGGAAGCCCGCCACGCCACCGGCGCGCTTTATCACGCCGCCTCGGCCGCCCTGATGGCCTGGGAAGCGGCCGAGTCCGGCGACGGCAAACGCTTGATCCTGTCGCGTCTGGTCACCGATCATCGCCTGCGGACGAAAGACCCCCTGGCACCGGCCGACGAAGGCGGCTTCAACGACGTCGCCGCGGAACTTCTGCTGGATCGCGAGACCGTCGGCATCGATGAGGCGGCGGAAGCCTTGGCGGCCAACTAGGCGCAGCTTAGACTGAGGGCACACCGACATAGGCTGCCCGCCATGACGTTGATCGATCGACAGGAACTCAACCTTGAAGCCGACCTGCCCGGCTATCCGGACTTGGTCAAATCTCTGGCATGTTGGCAGGCATGGCGGGCCGACGCCCCTGCGCCGTCGTGGACGTCGGTCAACATGATAGACTTGCCGGCCCGCCTGATCCGCAGCACCATCGTCGTCGATGTCATTGACGCGGGCCGCGACCTGCGGTTCCGTTTTTGGGGCTCGGCCCTGGTTGAGCTTTATGACGCAGAGCTGACCGGTAAGCTGTTTTCGGAGGTTTCCGACAAGCTTTTTGGTGGCTTGCCCCACGCCCAGTACCAACAGGCTATCGATACCATCGTACCGTCCCTGTTCCGCGTTTCCATCCGCCGTCCCAATGACATTATCGCCAATCGCTTAAACCTACGCCTCCCAATCGCCGGCGACGATGGCACTGTCGACAAAGTCATGACCGTCGTCGAAATACAGGAATTGCAAGCGCCGACCGGGGGTCGTTTGGATGGACAACAGTCTACGGGCATCCATTAGTCTTGGACTTCCGATGAGGGCAGCCAGTGTTCGCGCCCTACCCCGCGCCGCGTGCCAGCGGCGGCAGTCGCCAAAATTAGTAATCGCTAGACCAGTCTGAAGGCGACTGCACAGGCCTCTGCCTGCGGCACTATCTGCCGCCATTCAGCGCCGTGCGTCCTGGGCCGCTGTCCCGTCGGCATATTCACAAATGACGTTCAGCACGGCCTGACGCCCCTCGTTGTCAACCGCATGCAGAGCGCGCTGCAGGGCCGCTGGTAGATCCGCCGCGGTCTCAACCTGCTCACTATAGCCGCCGGACGCCTCGACGATGTGTTCAAACCTGGGCGATGGTTTGAGATGTGTCAGCGGCGCGTCGTTCGACTTCGCGGCGGCGCCGTCCGGGTACATGCTCAACGTCGACCGCCGGACCGCCCCCCACATGGCATTGTTGACGATGATCGTCAGCACCGGCAGGCCCAGCGCCTCGCAGATGAAATGCGCCGGCGTCGGATTACCGAACATGTAACTGCCGTCGCCAACGATGGCGAACACCCGACGATTTGGCTGAGCCGCTTGATGGGCCAGTTTTAAGCCGATGCTTTCGCCCAGTCCCCATCCCAGGCCGCCGGCCGGACTGACGCCGAAATGGCAGCCCGGCTGATCGAAGTCCATGAGATGCATGGGGAAGACCATTTCGGTGACGACGATATCGTCGGCCCGCTTCGCCTCATTGACGCAGTTTGCGATCCACGGTGTCGTCGACAGCGGTTTGGCGGCGGCGGCGGCAACCGCCTTCTTGCCGTCTGCTTGGGCGACTGATTTGATCTCGGCGACACGCTCGCGCCGCGCCTGGGCAAACGCCGATTGTTTCTTCCCATCCAGCTCTTGATCCAGCCCTGCCAACACCGCCGACGACAGGCCGGTGATGCCCAGGTGGCTCGGGAAATTGCGCATGACATAGTTGGTATACAGGGGATCGGCACCGATCTGGACAATTCGCGCATCCGGGTTGGGTTGATGCAGCGCCGGCAGCCACGGCGCATCGCTGTCGAGGGCGATAATCAAATCCGCCGTTTTGATATGTCCACCCACTTCATACCCCAGATGCATGGGATGATCCGTCACCAGCGGCGTATAGCGCGGCCGATAGGCGATAACCGGTATGGCATGTTTTTCAGCCAGTGAGGCCATAATTGCCGCATCACCGTCGCAACCGCCGTAACCGCCGGTGATGATAACGGGCTGTTCCGCCTCACGTATCCACTCCGCCAGTTGATCCAAGGCGGCGGGATCGGGTGCCGGTGGCGCCGGACGGGTGACGCTGTCGATGCCGGGCGGCGTCTGGTCCGTGGTCTCGGCGAGGATTTCACGGGGTAAGGTCACATAGGTCGGCCCGCGTGGCTCACTCATGGCAATGGCCAAGGCGCGGTCGACAACTTGCGTGGCTTGTCCGGCGGTGCGCAGTTCGTAATCCCACTTCACCGCTTCGCGGACCATGCCGGCCTGATCGAACATCTCCTGGCCCCAATGAATAAAGACGTTGCGTGAACCGAAGCTGCCGGCCTCGGTGATCGGCGTGCGGCCGGCGAACAACAAGATTGGGATATTGTCGCGCGCCGCGTTCAACATGCCGCAGACCGCGTTGGCGGTGCCGACATTGACATGCAGCATCACCGCCTGCGGCCGGCCCGTCGCTTGGTAGTAACCGTGCGCCATGGCGATGGCCAAATTTTCGTGCGGCACGGCAATAGGCGTCGGCACGGTGCGGCCGGTCTCAACCGCGCTGCAAAAGGCTTCTATGATGGACGGAAAATCAGTGCCGGCATTGCCGAACAGATAATCAACCCCGTGCTCACCCAGGCGGGCAAGAAAGGCAGAAGCGGCGGTCTGGGACATGGGAGGAGATTTTGACATGGCGGGTCATTCCTGATGTGGCGGGTCAGTGAAACGCCATTGTCGCCGCGGGGGCGCGGCAAGACAATTGATCTCGTGGGTTGTTGATCAGTTTTTAGCGGCGTGTTCGACCTTAACGTTCAGCGCCTTTAGCGCCGTGACCAAATCATTATCGACAAAATCCTTTGTGGTCTTCCAGCCGGCATTTAAAACACTGCCCGTGCCCGTTGCCGCGGCTTTCACCTGGTTCACATCGATACCCATTTGGTTGGCTTTGTAATTGGCTTCCGCAAGGGCCATGTTGGCCAGCAAGCGGCCGAGCTTTTCCATCTGTGGCGGGACGTCATCGAAATTCCAGGCGGTCTTGATCTGTTTCTCGACGCCGAAGACATTGGCATCCAGCCATAGGTTACCCTTGCGCCCTTGGTTGCCCCGGAAATCGAGCGTCATGCGGAACATGGCCTGGCGGATATGCACGCCGCTGGAAATCTTCACATCGGCGATATCCTTTTTGACCAGGGCTTCGCCTTTCTTCATGAGCCCCGGCAGCGCTTTTAGATGTTTGCGCAAAGCAGCGATGCGGGTCAGATCATCCTTGACGATGGCATCGGCCTTCTCGACGGCCGCTTTGACCAACAGCAATTTCTTTCTCTGCTCCGGCAACTTGTCGACCTGCGCTTTCAGCAACGCAGTGTCGCCGCCGGCCTGCGCATGGGCCTGTTGAGCCTTTTGGAACAAGGCCTTGTAGTCGGCGTCCTTGGTTGCCGCCATGGCGGATGAAGACACCGCGACGGTTATCAGAAACGCTACAATTGATGTTTTCATGTTCATTGTCTCTTAAATTGCCCCGTTGAGGTGACGGTAAACACGGTGGCGTCTTTGAAGCCAACGTTGGCCATGACGGCGCGGCCATTGGTTTTGATGTACTTGCCCGTCGAAAGGCTTCTGAGTTTGATCTTGCCGCCGCTGCCCATGCGCCCCCGATCCTTCACATTCGCCGCATTGAGGACTTGGAAGCGCCATTCCTTGACGCCTTTGGTGGTTTTTCCAACCCGGGATCGAACTTGATTTTTCTCGGCGTAATAAGAGAAATCGTCAAAGAACCGTTTGTTCAAGAACCATTCACCGTCCGACCAGTCTCGCGGATGCCCGCTTGTGGGCAAGGATTTCATGGCCCATAGGCGGTGGCCGAATGCCAAGGGATACTTTATCGACGCGTCCTTATTGAGAACTGTCAGATATTTTCCTTTGCTCTTTTCGCGCCACACCGCATATGTCGCGTCCCACCACGATCCTTTGAGGAATTCAGCATACCAATTTCGAATACAGCGCCCTTGATGAACGTCTGACTTATCTTTACTTGGGTCCCATGCCCTATAGACGAAGACGCCCATGGGCACCCAGCCACCCGGGCATTTATACTGTGCCACTTTCATGTAATGACCCGGTTTCGGATCCCACATCCCCCAATAGTCGTTGGGCTTGCGGAAGATGTTCTTGTCGTCCTTGAAGACAACGCCGAGATGCGGGAAGCGCGCCCGGTGTCCATAGGCCAAATCTCCCAAGAAGACCCAACTTTTGTCGGGTACCACGGGGCGGCTGATTTCCATGTTGCGCTTGATGCCCATGCCATAGTCGTCCCAGACACGTCTGTTGCCGACATACCTGTAGATTTTTCCGTGATCCTCGCCTGCCCACGCCTGCAGGAATCGTCGGGCCGTGAAGGTCCGGAATGTATAGGAACCGCCATAGGTCAACGGTTTTCGATGTGGCGCCCCAGCCTTGGCGTCCAAAATGGTCAACCCGTGCCGGGATTGCGGTTTCAACCCATGCATCTGCACGACGCCGGTGCGGTCCGCTGAGAGATACGCGCCATGTGCGTTGAACAGCAACGTGTCATTGAGAACAATGGGCGGTTTCGGCATGCCGCCGAAGTTTTTGGCCGAAAGCCCGCGAACCATCCCATCCTTGGTCTCGGACGCGTGGCGGATCATGCTGGGATGTGTAAACAGCGCGTCAAAACCGGGGGCCGAAGCAAGCAATTTTGTTATGTTGGGCGGCCCCCAACCGGAGCCGATTTTCTTTCGGTAAACGGAAAACCTGTTTCCTGCTCCCAACTGCGAATAGAGCAAATGCCCGTTTGCGGCGACTGAATAAATAACGCCGCCCGCGCCGCCCACAACGGTCATGTCTTTGCCCCACCCCGTCGCAATTTTTTGATTGGTATATACCCACCCCAGACCGGGCGTGTGTTTATAGGCCTCCAATGATCCGTCAGTGCGAACGGCATACAGGTTGCCGCCGCCCGTTCCAAAAACCCGTTTGATCCCGACGTTCCAACTGTCACCCATGGGGTGGTTGGACAGGTTCCATCCGAAATTTGAATCATGCCTGAAAAGCCTTAAGTGGCCATTTTTATATACAATATAAATAATGCCGTCGGCCGAAAACGCGTCTCGAACATTGACCAAACCACGACGAATAAGAACGCGGGTAAACACGAATTTTTGTTTTTCGTTTTGCTGGTAAGCCAACAAATTACCGTTCTTTTCGATGGCATAGATCAATCCGCCGCCGCCGCTGAAGACATGGGTGAAGGGATGCCAGCCCGTGCCTATTTTTTTGTTGGGGATCGTGAACTTGTGGTTTTTGTCATGATGGTAGTAGTGCAAATTGCCGCCCTTGCGGACAACCCACAAGGCGCCGGCCTTTGATGTTGCCGGGTTCGTTTTGCCTTTGGACTTCTTTTCCAGATTCATTAAGTTTTTGTGTCCAAGAAAATATTTGGCAAATTTCTGAACACTTTGTTTCGGCTTATTGAAATCCCAGTCGATGCGCGGGGTTTTGCCTTTCCCACCAACAAAGGTATAGGCCAATTGAACGCCGGTTTTTCCATGTTTGAACAGGTCTTCCGGCTTCGACGTCAACGCCACATTGGTGATCACCAACGACGCCCTCGCGGCGTTCAGGCTTGATGCCAATCCGGCGGCTTGTCCGGCGCTTGATTTTGCTTTCGATTGCGCTGACCGGAACTCTGTTTCAAGGCGTTTGATCGTTTGGCCCATGGTTGTGAATTTTGAATTGAACTTTCCATGCAGTGGTCCAAACCGGCCCATTTCTTTGCCGAAGTACGCATAGTCTTTCTTTGCGTTGGCCAATTGAACTTTCAAACGATTGTATTGCGCCTGCGCCGCCGCCTTCGCCAAATTGGGGATCTTCACGGGCGATAGACCCATAACGCTTGGTGATGGCGGCGGGTGTTTCGAAAACATGCCGCGGCCCGGCGCGGGCGGGCTCGACGGCAGTCCGTGAATGCTTCCTTTCGTCGCCTTATTCACAGCGCCGTCGATCTTCTTTTTCACGTCATCAAACGGGTTGCCGGTCCGAAGCATGAGCCTATTGGTCAGGTTCAGCCGAGGTCCGAACCGGGATGCATGCTGCGCGTTCGGGCGCCGCAAAGAACTGACTTTGTATTTCTTCTTTAAGCCCTTCATGCGCCGATCAATGGAATTACGCAGTTTCAACGCTTGCTGGCGGCGCTTTTTCGCCCGGTCGTTCTCGCGCCAAGCCGAGTTCTTAGCATTCTCAATGGCTTTCCGTGCGGACTTGGCGCTGGCGATGCGTGCACCAAGAACATTGACGCGTGCGGCCGGTCCGTCGACATCAATACGTGATAACTGCGCCCCAATGCCTTTCGTGATGGCGGTAATTTTGGGGGCCAATGCTTGACGCACGTCGGCGTTGATCCGGACCGCCATGTCCTTGCCCATTTGCGCCACAACCCTGCCGATCGGCCCGCTGACTTTTTGGGCCTTCTGCACGCCGGCCTTGGCCAGTTTGTAGGCCTTATCAATCCGCCCCAAATCACGATCAATTTCCGACTTCATCAGCGCGTAGGCCTTGCGAAGGGTTCGCCCGTCGCTTTCTTTCTTCGCCGCATCCTTTGCCGCACCCGCCAATTTCACCGCCGCTTGCTTGGTGACGTCGACGCCCTTCAAGATTAGTTGCTTACGTTCTTCATGGGTTGAATTGGCGACGCGGCTGGCGACGGTCTTGATCTGGTTCTTGAAATCTTCGCGAAACAGGGCGGCCATGCCGACCACGGGGATTTTCGAATCCTGGTACTTTGTCGCTTTGAATTCGATGGCGCTGCCGTCCTTGGCGCTCTTGATCTGTAGGACCTTGTTGGTGGCCGGGTGATAGATGCTGCCGTCTTCCGGCAACTCCCAGGTCTGTTCGTCCTCCAGCTTCTTGTCTTCCGGCTGGGCCTTCAGTTTGCCTTTGACGAGCGTCAGAACCTTGTCGTTTTCGGCGTTTGCGATGATGCCTTCATCAAAAATCCATTGTTGATGATAGCTGGCCCCATTGCCGCGCTTTTCCAAAACGACGTCTTGGGCTGCATCGCCGTTCTGTTTGGCGTCTTTGTCTTTCGATCGTCTGACGGGCCGCATGCTCAGGACCAATTTTTCGTCCTTCGCGGTCGTGAGAAATCCGTCTGAATCCGCTGACCACCCCTGTTCCTTGATGGCCTCGTCGCCAGTCTGACGGATGTCCGCCAACACGGCGGCGCGGGCCTCGTAAAGATTGAACAGCTTCGAATCGACCATGCCGACCATGCGGTATTTATCCAACCGCACTTTGATCCGCTGATCCAGCCCGTCCTTGAAACCCTGGACGCCGCCTTCGACGGTTAATCGCGGGCTTTCGTCATCCAGATTGGCACTCAGTTCAACGATCGCATCACTGAGTGTCATGCCGCTGAATTGGAAACCGGGTACGTAGGTGCGGAACAACAGGCCTGATGTATTCAGGACGCCATAGCCCTTGCCCAGCAGCTTGTCGTAATGGTGCAACATCCCCGATGCGGCGACGCCTTCTTCAATGCCTAAATCTTCGTCACTACCCTTGCCGGGCACGGCAAAGCTGACCTTGAAGTCCTTAAAATAGAGGATGTCGTTGATCTCGGGCGGAATACGCAACAAGGCGGCGTAATCCCGGCCACCGGTCCGCACATTGGCTTCGTTGGCAGCCAACAGCGCCGCGCAGGTCACCGTCGCGTAGGGGTTCATGGCGCAGGCCGCTAATTTCATCAATTCAACAGCGTCGTTTGCGGAGACGGATTCCATGTCCGCCGTGACCCCCGGAATACAGGCCCAGATAGGCACGCCTTCCGTAGTGGTCGTCACGTACTGCCAATAGCAATTCAGGCCGAAGCCCATGACTTTGCCCTTGTATTTACCCTTCGCGTAGAGGCCGGTCGTGAAATCGGGCACGCCGCCGGAATATTCGATCGAGACTTTCATGCGGGTGTCGTAAAGCGCCATGCCCTTGACATCGAAGGGCTCTTCCCATTCGCCGACCATTTGGCCGAAGATTTCCGCCGTCAGCCCAACGTTGTTCTTGAAGTACGCGGCAACCTTCGCGGCCTTGCTTTTCTTGCCCGATTTCTTGCTGTCCTTGTTGTCATCGCCGTCATCTTCGGTTTCCATGTTCGAGGCGTGTTTCTTGTCGTCCTTGGCATCTTCCGCGCCGGCATCGGAAAACAATTTGTCGATAGCAGCCCCGTATCCATCATCGTCGTCCGCGTCCTCGCCGGCTTTCCCGTCACCGTTTTTCGCCGCGTTCTTTTCGTCCTCGTCGGCGGTCTTGGCGATCTCTTCGCGGTTCTTGCGCCGCCGCTCGCGGTCTTTTTCGACCAACGCCTGGGCGTTCGCGGAAACGGTTTGCGCGGTGCCGACAATACTGTCGCCCGCGCCCGCCGCGCCGCATCCGGAATCACCGCCATCACCGATGCCGCCGGTGAACATGACGTAGGAATTGAACAGCATGTCGGCGCCATCGAGCTTGGTCGGGACCAGGGCATTGAAACACAGCGACACCACGGCCCCGCTGACCCCGACGGAACCGGCAACGGACATCACCATCCGCGACGATTTGACCTTCCAGCGATCCGTCGACGGCAGATACCAGGGTGAAATGGGCGGAAAATAGGCCTTGATCAGCATATCGGCGCTGACGCCTGCGTTGCGGATATTCATCAGCTGTTCGGACTTCACGTCGAACAGAATATTCAGCAGCGGCGAGCCCAACGACCCGAACAGCAATACGGCGTTTTCAGTCATGCCCGTTAATTGCCGGGCGTTGGCCATCAATTTGTTTTCGGCAAATTCCTGAAGCGCATGCATATTGGCGCCCGGCTTCAAGGCCAGCGTTTTCTCCGGCACGGCGGCGCGGGACAAGCCCTTGCCCAGTGTTTTCGCGTAAAACCGCAGCGCGCCCGCTGGCAAGTTGGCTTCCGGAAATTCCAACTCTGCCAGGGATAGCGTGAACAGAAACTCATCGGGGGCCAGGGCGTCCAGCACTTTGCCCGCGCCCTTGATCAATTGCGAGAATTTGAAATCGCCGACCCGCAACGCGACCTGCCAGGCAACTTTCTTGGAGCCCGGATCGATTGCCGGGAATAGCATGATATCGACGTCTCGGTTAGCCGGCTTAAAAGCGAATGACCCTTGAATGGTCTGTTCGACGACGCGGGCGTTGCGGATTTCCAACTCACGGATGATCGGGATTTTATTGATCAGCTTGAGATCCTTGAGCGCGATCGTCTTGCCGCTCTCGCTGTCACCTGTCAGGCGCGATACGTGATCAAGAACCGCCTGGTCTTCGTTCGGGAGCTTGAGGAAATGTTTGCCCAAATCGCCAACGCGCTTGCGTTGCGAACCCTGATTTAATGACACTTGGGTCGTTCCGCTGGTCGTAGAACTTGTGCCGCTGGTGACTGTTGGCACCGGCCGGAGGCCTTTATAGGAAATGCCGGCCAGACTTACCCATCCGTGGTTTTTGGTTCCGGCGACCCAAACCACTTGTCCGTTTGGCAAGACATCGACGCGTGCCTGACCAGCATGATTGTTAATGCTGAAGACGAGACGTTTTGCCGGCGCGAAAGCCTTCGGCACCGTCAGCATATGGCCGTACTTACCGCGTCGGATTAATCCGCCCAGAACAACCGTATCGCCTTGGCGCGCATAATTCGCTGGTGCGTACTGGCCACCATAGTGCTGCCAGCCATTTACCAGCTTGGCCGTTTGAGTTTTGCCGGCCTTGAAAACAATACCAGCCAAGCTTAACCACTTGTGGTCTTTGCCGCCGGCAACATAGACAATCCGTCCGTTCGGGAAAACATCGACGCGGGTTGATTTTGCATGATTGTTGACATTAAAAATAAGGCGTTTGGCAGGTCTGGCCCCCGGTGGCAACGTCGCCAGATGGCCGTTCCTGTTGCCCTCAATAAGCCCGCTTACGCTCACCACTTCTCCGTTTTTCGAATAAGTCGGCGGCGCATAGTTGCGTCCATACGGCTTCAAGCCCCGTGCCAAAGACAACTTGCCCGTCGGTTTCAGGCTATAGCGAATGCCTGATAGCGATATCCAGCCGTGGTCCTTACCGCCTGCAATCCAGACCACACGGCCATCGGGATAAACGTCAACACGGGCCGGCTTCGCATGGTTGTTCAGGTTAAAAACCAGCCGCTGTTTTGGTGCCAAATTTTTAGGGATCGTCCAGACATGACCAAATTTACCTTTGATCAGGCCTGTTACCGTGACCAAGTTGCCTTCTTTTTGATACGTAGGCGCTTCATACGCCCCCCCATAGGGCTCCATTGCGTCCGTCGTTGTCGTGTCGCCGAGCAAGAGCCCCACAAAGCCGACGACGCCAAGAACGCGTGAGATTAAGGTTCTCATATGATGCCCCTATGTTTCGTATCTTTTTTAACGTGAATGTCCTGATCGCTGACGGCTTGATCTTCAATGGCGAGACCAATCGAATATGTCCCCAGATGGGCCGCTGCTAGAGCGCTGGAGAAAAAGTTCACGGCGGCAAAGCGAATGACCGCCGTATGCCTACACCGGCGCGCCAAAGCGCGCCCAATTCCACATTCCATCCGCATTCCAAACCCCTGATGCTCCCTGCTCTAATGAATAGGTTACACAGTTTTCAGACAAGTTCACTTGGCGATTGAAGAAATCCACACCGACGATATCCGCCAATGTCCGAATGTTCGCGCGTTGCAATTGATCTCGCGCAAGTCCTCTGAATCCAACCTGGATTATCATCACCACAGTTTTTGACGGGCGGAACCGCACCCCAAAGGAGGCCGATCATGCCGACTGAGAGAGAACCCATCCCAGGCACGACGTTTTTTGACGGTGCCATGGCCATGAAAGGCTATGCCCTGAACAAGATGTGCTATTCCTTCAACAAGGCCGAGAACCGCGATGCTTTCGTCGCCGACGAAGAGGCTTACTGCGACAAATTCGGCCTCTCCGACGCGCAGAAAAATGCCATCCAACGCCGCCACGTGCTCGACCTCATCGCCAACGGCGGCAACATCTACTACCTGGCGAAGTTTGCCGGCATCTTCGGGCTGAATGTCCAGGATGTGGGCGCCCAACAGACGGGTATGGACGTCGATGATTTCAAGTCCATGCTCGTCGCCCACGGGAAGGCATAACAGGGAGGCATAAAATGGCGACGATCATCGGTGGAGTCACCACCTCGCACATCCCGGCCATCGGCAATGCGATCGCCCGGGAACTTTTCGAAGACCCCTATTGGAAACCTTTTTTTGACGGCTATCCGAAGGCCCAGGAATGGTTGGCGGACGCGCAACCCGATGTCGCCATCGTCGTCTACAATGACCATGGCCTGAACTTCTTTCTCGACAAACAGCCGACCTTCGCCGTTGGCGCGGCACCCGAATACTGCAACGAGGATGAAGGTTGGGGTATTCCGCCCATAGCCCCCTTCCCCGGCGACCCGAAATTTTCCTGGCATATTATTGAATCTTTGATCGCCGATGAATTCGATCTGGTGACCTGCCAGGAGATGACCGTCGACCACGGCTTCACCGTGCCCATGCAGCTTTTGTGGCCGAACCGCACGGAGGGTCAGGTTCGGACCATCCCGGTCTGCATTAACACGGTGCAGCATCCGGTGCCCTCGCCCAGCCGGTGTTACAAATTGGGTCAAGCCATCGGACGGGCCGTGGCGTCTTATCCCGATGATTTGAAGGTCGTCGTGCTTGGCACCGGCGGTCTATCGCATCAGCTGGACGGCGAGCGGGCCGGCTTCATCAACAAAGACTTCGACCTCATGTGCATGGAGAAGATCGTTGATGACCCGGAAGCCCTGGCCGCCTATTCGATCCATGATCTGGTCCGCTTGGCCGGCGCCCAGGGCACCGAATTGATCATGTGGCTGACTATGCGTGGCGCGTTGGGTGACGACGTCCGGCTGGTTCATTCGAACTATCATATCCCGGTGTCCAACACCGGGGCCGGGATGATGGTACTCGATGCCGCCTAGACAGTGAATTTTCTCGTTGCGCAGTTGCCGCTGCGGCATGCTAAGGTATCAACGTCACTTGAGTCCCCAAAGCCAAGTGACACCGTGCTGCCCATCCATAATGGCAGGAGGGGCACAATACTAAGCCGGCTGGCGTACCCCAATACGCCAGCCGGTTTCGTTTTCGCTCTACAATTCCAAAGGCGAATGTGGCGCGCCTAAGCGCCCCGCCCTAAGGCGTCCAGAAATCAACCGCCGTCATCAATATGTTCTCTTGTTTTTCCAGGGCACCCAACTCACCGCTTTTCTTGACGTAGGCCAGCCAATCGGGATCGGCCCACATGGCGGCGCGTTTGGCTTCGCGGTCACCGGCGTTTTCATATTTCCAAATGTGCACGTACTGGTTTGGATTGCCCGTCTCGGTCACCATATAGGCGAACGGCTGGCCAAGGTTTTTGCTCTGCGGAGCCAGACCGAACTCCTTATAGACCGCCAGATGTTTGGCCAGGCCGCCGGGCTTACAGGTATAGGTGCGTACATCAAACAACATGGTGGATTTCCTCTATTCGCTGATCGGTTGGATTTTGATGTGATTGATTGTCGGCGATACTTCGCAGCCGGGCCCGGGTTGTCAATTCATCGATGAAAAATATTTCATCCGCACCGGTCGTCGGACACCGATACCCGCTAGGGTTCACAGGCGGGATTGGAGCTATAGCCAACACCGCATCCGCGGCCGCGGCCGTGTGACGCCGCTTCAATGCCTGCAACCCACCGACAAGTTGCGGCTGCGTTTGCCGACGATGTTTCTGGTGTTGGTCGTCGGCACCAGAGGACTGATGACCTGACCCGTGTGTTCTGTCTGAGGGTGACGCGGCGCATCCAACCCAGGAGCATTGATCAAATTGTGTCTGGCACGGCGGGCCAAGAGGTTTACAATTATTCAAAATGACCAAGCCGGCCCACTGCCATGCCGCTGGCCCTCATCATAAGTGTGTCACGCTTAACACCAGGGAATTCGCCATGATCCCCATACAGACAATCGAGACCACGGCCCATAAGCTGATGGAGAAGGCCGCCATCGAGATCCCCGACGATTACCTGCAGGGATTGAAGGGCGCCGCCGCTGCCGAAGACGGCGATCTGTCATCCTTCGTATTGCAGGCCATGTTGGAAAACTATGAAGCGGCGAAGGAAGACCGGCGCGCCATGTGCGGCGATACGGGCACGCCGCGCTGGTATGTGAAGATGGGCAACGACGCGCACATCGACGGCGGGCCGGCGGCGTTGGAGACGGCGCTTCGCGGAGCCACGGCGCGGGCCACCAATTCGGTGCCGCTGCGGCCCAACCGGGTGCATCCCCTGTGGCGCACCGACCATGACAACAACGTTGGCATCGGCGCGCCGGAAATCGAATATGCGTTTGAGCCGGACGGCGCATGGATTGACCTGACCACGGTCCACAAGGGCGGCTTGTTCGGCACCGACTATCGCATGCTGTTCCCCAGTGACGGCATTCAGGGCGTGAAGCGGTTTTTCCTCGATTCCCTGGTCGCCTTCGGTAAACGCGGCCTGGCCTGTCAGCCGGCAATCATCGGCATCGGCCTGGGCGGCTCAAAAGACACCTGTATGGTGTTGGGCAAGCGGGCTGCGTGTTTGCGCACCGTCGGCGACCGCAACCCGGACCCGAAGATCGCCGAGTTGGAACTGGAATTAACCGAGGCCGGCAATTCCATCGGCATGGGCGCCATGGGGTTTGTGGGCAAATCCATGGTCATCGACACCCACATCGAGGTTGGTTATTGCCACACGGGCGCCATGCAGATGAGCGTTCATGCGTTTTGCCTGTCGTCGCGGCGCGCCTGCGCACGCATTCACGCCGACGGATCGGTGGCCTATCGCACCGACCCCAATTGGTTCACCCCCTATCAACGCCGGGAGACGGTCGAATGGCCAGCAACGGAACCCTCAAGAAAGTCAGCCTGAGCACAAATCCCGACGCCGCGGCGCTACGCGCCCTGGAAATCGGCAACGTGGTCTATCTGAACGGCGTCGTCTACACGGGCCGCGAAGGTGTCTATATGAAGGTGATCGAGGACGGCGCCGCCCTGCCCTTGGACCTGCCGGCGGAAAGCGCGACGAACTTCCATTGTTCGCCGGCCGCCGCGCCGCGCGCCAACGGCACCTATGATTTGAGCGCCGTGACCGCGACGGCGTCGTTCCGGTTTTCGAAGTGGCTGGAGGATTGGTTCCGCATCGCCGGCTCAAAACTGATCCTCGGCAAAGGCGGCATGAACCCGGACGATTACCATCGCTACTTCGTCCCCAACGGCGCGGTATACCTGACCACCGTCGGCTACGGCACGGGTGCGTTGCTGGGCCGCGGCGTGAAGAAGGTTCGCGATGTCCATTGGCTTAAGGAGCTGGGCATCGCCCAGGCCATGTGGGTATTGGAGGTCGAAAACTTCGGCCCATTCATCGTCGAAAGCGATATGGACGGCAACAGTCTGTTCGAACGCGAGAACAAGAAAATCGCCGAGGGCCTGCCGAAGGTCTATGAGGGCACCAAACCGGCGGTGTTGAAACGTTTCGGTGAAACCGACGACCGCACCGATGAACTGATCTAGGCCCGACGCTCACGCGCCGTCTTCGTAGTCCTTGCTGGCGGTGAACGTAAGCCCGGTTTCCTCGAAGGTCTTAAGCAGGCCGGGCTGGATCGCTTCGATCTGGGCAGCGGCCTTGACGGCGAAGTCGATGTCGTTGAGGTCATGGACGCCGCCGGAAATGACAACCTGCAACAACCCTTCCTCGTCAGAAATATTGGTAAACCCACGGCACACGCCCGGCGGCACGGAAATGGTGTCGTACAGTCCCAATTCGACCCGCTCGTCGCCATCGTCGTTCCAGTAAATCTCAAACCGGCCCTTCATGACCGTGAAGGTTTCAAAGGTTTCGCGGTGCGAATGCAGTGACGGCCCAGTGCCCGGCGGGCAGGCCGCCAGGGTCATGGTGATCCCGCCGGCACCGACGATCGGCGCGGCGGCGTTGATCGGTGTTTGCAGCCCGCCATCCAGGCCGATCACCGATAACAGTTTTCGCGACCAGACCACATCGGCGGCGGCCACCGGAATGCCGCTGTCCTTCTGCGCCTCCAAAGGCTCAAGATCATCGTAGCGGGCAACCCGCGCCTGCATGTCGGGGCCGGTGATTTCAATGGTGCGCATGGCAGCCTCCCTTGGTGAGGGGTGTGGTGAGGGGTGATTATCGGCGGTGTGGAATTTGCCGTCAACGGGTCCGTGCCGGTGTTTCCGGACGAACCCCGAACCTTGTCCGGCAATTCGATTGTCACCGGCAGGCCTATGCCTTTTGCAGCGCCGCTTTGGCCAAGGCCTGTTCTTTGCGGCGCACGGAACGCAGCCACAATGCCGTCGGCAGGATCGTCAGAATGACCGGCAGCATGGCGTAGTTCACCCAGTCCCAACCGAAGAAATGATAGACGCTGCCAGCCATCAGTGAGGAAATGGCCAGGCCCGTGAAGATCAGGAAATCGTTCGTGCCCTGCACCTTGGCCCGCTCCGCCGGGGAATGGACTTCGGTGATTAAAATGGTGCCGCCGGTAAAGGTGAAGTTCCAGCCAACGCCCAATAGGGCAAGTGAAGCCAGGAAATGATGCAGGGTGACGCCATGCAGCGCGACGAGAACCGAACTCAGTAAAATTGCGGCGCCCGTTATGATGATGCGGACGACACCGAATTTCTTGATCAGGTGCCCGGTGATGAAACCCGGCAGGAACATGCCGACAACATGCCACTGAATAACCAATTTGATGTTTTCATGGGTGAAAACAACGGTCTCAATTGTATCCATCGTGATCGGCGTGACGACCATCAGAAAATTCATCACCACATAGCCGAATAAAGCCGCGATCAGCGCCACAATAAATGTCGGTGACGCCATAATCGTTGTCAGCGGTCGTCCTGTATCTTCATATTCCTGCTTCGTTAGTCTGGGGATTTTCACAAACAGAATGATAATTCCGGCCAGGCCGTTGAAGGCAGCCAGCACCCAAAACGCGCCTTGGAAGGGTACGTCTGATACCCAATTCTTGGCCAATACGGCGGTTTCGGGCCCAATGAAAGCCCCAATGACACTCATGGCGATGACAATGGAGACATTCTTTTCCTTTAAATGATCGGGCGCGACCTCGGCCGCGGCAAAGCGGTATTGCTGGGCGAAACCGCCGTAAAATCCGGATATTAATATGCCGATGTTGAACAAGGTGAAATTGTCCATCGCCACAGCCTGGGCCGCGATCAAAGCACCGATGGCGCCTATAGAAGCGCCGAAAGCAAATCCCCATTTCCGCCCCCAGGCCCGCATCAGGAAGGCCGCCGGCAAGGTGCCCGCCGAGGTGCCGACCAGCATCATGGTGACCGGGGCGGTAGCAAAGGTCAGGTTGTCGCCCAACATGGATATGGCGACCAGGGCGGCGGCAAAAAACGTCAGGGTCCGGCCGCTAAAAAACAACGCCTGGCAAATGGCCAGGACGACGACGTTTTTTACATTGTGGGTGGAGTTATGCGACTCACTCATGGCGAAGCTATACGAAGACAAAGGCTTTCGTACAAGCAATCACCAATAAATAAGTGTTATGAATTTAGTTATCAGCGCCGAGTTTGGGAACGGAAATCAAAACCTGCCCGTTCTCATTCCGCCTCATGTTTCGCTTGTTGATCGAAGAACGAGGCGGTCGCGGGCAATTGCGGCAAGTCCATTTCATAGGGGATTGAGCGCACTCGGTTGGTCCGCTCGCCGCGCACCATCAAGCCTTCGAACTTGTTTGGCATGGGGCTGGGCGACACTGGCACCGCGTCGTCCTTTGAATAGACGCAAATCAACAAGGTCCGCGGCCGCGCAGAGACGTTGGGTTTTGAGCCGTGCATGAGCCGCGTGTGCATGAGGCAGACCGCGCCAGCCGGGCCGGTGCACAATGCCGCCTTCGCTTGATGGTCGGCAGCGATCTCATCCGCAACTGACCCTGTAAACACGCCGGCGTGCCAAAGACCGTGCAGATCACCTCGGTGCGACCCGGCCACCACTTCCAAGGGGCCGTTTTCCTCAGTGACCTCATCAACCATCAACAGCGCCGTCACCACATCGTCGTTGGAATGCGGCGTGAAAGTGAAATCCTGGTGCCAGTTGACCGCCGTATGGCCATCCGGCAGTTTTGAATTGATCTTCGAATGGTGAAATTTGACGTTCGGTCCAATCAGATCGGCAACGCAGTCCGTCATGCGGCTGGACGCCATGGCCTGGTAATAGGCGTCCGAAACCTCAATCGGCGCATTGACCCGGCGTAGGCCCGGCGTTTGCGCACTGTGGCCGGGCTCCAGATCGAAGCGCGGCCGGTTGTTAATGGTCTTACCGTAGGGCGCCGTATGCTTTCGGCTTTCCTCGACCCAGGCGGCAAAGTCACCTTGCAGGGTTTTCAACAAGGCCGGATCAACAGCGTCTTCAACAACCAAGACGCCGTCGCGCCAGAACTGGTCATATTGGGCTTGGCTAAGAGCGTTCATTTGAAAGCTTTCCTCGGACGTGGGCCCATTCAGCTTAACCGCCACCGCCGCATCAATAAACGCTCGGTTATGATCAGGTCATGGTTTGCCCGACGAAGAAACAGGTTCGAAAAATTCCAAAGTGCGGGTATGTTCATGGCCTTTCCAACGGCTTCAATTTTCTTAACATGCGGTCATGACCAATTCAGAAAAACGCATTGCCGGATGGCGCGAATGGCTGGCCCTGCCGGAACTCGGCGTCACCCAGATTAAGGCCAAGCTGGACACCGGGGCGCGCACCTCGGCCCTGCATGCCTATGACTTGGCCTTGTTCCGGCGCGATGATCGGGATTGGGCACGGTTTGTAATCCACCCCCTGCAGCGCGACAACGAGATATCCGTGGCCTGTGAAGCGCCGGTGATCGATCAGCGCAGCGTCACCAATTCCGGCGGCCAGTCGGAAACCCGCTATTTCATCGAAACCGTCCTTTCCCTGGGCGGCAAGACCTGGCCCATTGAGATCGGACTTGCCAACCGTGACGAAATGGGGTTTCGAATGCTTCTGGGGCGCACAGCGTTGAAGGGCCGATTGATGGTCGATGCAGCGCGCTCCTTTCAGCTTGGAAAACGTAAACGCAAACGCCGCAAGAGCACGGGCACGAAGGAACGCAAGACATGAAAATCGCAATGCTGGCCCGCAACCCGGATTTGTATTCACACAAACGCATCGTTGAAGCGGCAGCCGCGCGCGATCACAGCATCGACATCTTCAATACCACCCGGTGCTATATGAATATCGCGGCGCACAAACCCCGGGTCTTCTATCAGGGGGAGCCTCTGGACGGCTACGACGTGGTGATCCCGCGGATCGGCGCCTCTATCACGTTTTACGGCTGCTCGGTGGTCCGCCAATTTGAGATGATGGGGGTTTGGAGCCTCAATGAGTCCGTCGCCATCAGTCGCTCGCGCGACAAACTGCGGTCCATTCAGTTGCTGGCCCGGCGCGGTATCGGCTTGCCGGTCACCGCCTTCGCCCACGACACCAAAAGCGTTGACGACATGATCGAAATGGTCGGCGGGGCGCCGGTGGTCGTGAAATTGCTGGAAGGTACTCAGGGCGTCGGGGTGATCTTGGCCGAGACACAAGATTCGGCGCGCAGCGTCATCCAGGCGTTTCGCGGCGCCAGGGTCAATATCCTGGTTCAGGAGTTCATCAAGGAAGCCGGCAACGCCGACATCCGGTGTTTTATCGTCGGCGGCAAAGTCGTCGCCTCCATGAAACGCCAAGGTGCCGAGGGCGATTTCCGCTCCAATCTGCACCGCGGCGGCAGCGCCACAAAAATTCGAATTACGCCGGAAGAACGCTCAACGGCCGTCCGCGCCGCGAAGATCATGGGCCTCAACGTTTGCGGCGTCGATATGCTGCGCGCAAATCACGGCCCGGTGGTGATGGAGGTTAATTCATCGCCCGGTCTGGAAGGCATTGAAGATGCCACCGGCATCGATGTCGCCGGCAAGATTATTGATTTCATTGAAAAGAACGCGAAGCCCGACAAAACCCGCACCAAGGGCAAGGGCTGAGCCATTGCAGGCACCATTTTTGTTGGGCGACCAGTCCATCGCACCGGGTACCCGTGCCACCGTTGACCTGCCGATCATGAACCTGTCGACCCACACGCCGGTGAACATGCCGGCGCATGTGGTTCACGGCCGCCGCGACGGGCCGGTGCTGTTCGTCTGTGCGGCCCTGCACGGTGACGAAATTAACGGTGTCGAGATCATCCGCCGGGTCTTGCAGCTCAGCGCCCTGAAACGCATGCGGGGCACCTTACTGGCCGTCCCCATCGTCAACGTCTTCGGTTTCCTGGCCCAATCGCGCTATCTGCCGGACCGGCGCGATTTGAACCGGTCGTTTCCGGGCTCCGAAATGGGCTCCATGGCCGGCCGGTTGGCGAATGTCGTGCTGACTGAATTCGTCGCCAAGGCGACCCACGGGATCGACCTGCACACGGGCGCCATTCACCGCACCAACTTCCCCCAGGTCCGGGCCGATCTGGATGATCCGCAAACCGCGGCCTTGGCCGCGTCTTTCGGTGTCCCGGTGATGATCAATGCCGGCCTGCGCGAAGGCAGCCTGCGCGCCGCGGCCGGTGAGTTTGGTATTCCCATCCTGGTCTATGAAGCCGGCGAAGCCCTGCGGTTTGACGAAACCTCCATCCGCGCCGGCGTCAACGGCATCGTCCGGGCGATGCGCCACCTCGGCATGATTGCCGAGCGCAAGGCCACCGTGATCAAAGTCCCGCCCCTGACCATCCGCGCCAGCCGTTGGGAACGGGCCCCGGCCAGCGGCATCCTTCGCGCCGCCGTCGAATTGGGCATGCAGGTTCATAGGGACGACCGGCTGGGCGCCATCTCCGATCCGTTTGGTGAAAACGAGGTTGAAATCCGTTCGCGTTTTGACGGCGTCGTGGTCGGCCGCGCGACGCTGCCCCTTGTTCATGAGGGCGATGCGCTTTTTCACATCGGATTGTTTGAGGGCACAAAGGTCAGTGCCGATGCCTTGGATGCGTTCGAACCCGATGACGAGTATGACAGCGGCGCTACTGCGGAAATTGCCGATGAGCCGCCTATTGTTTGATGAGATTGAAGAACGGGCGCAGCAACTACGCGGCGTGTTCGGCGTCCTTCACCGCTTCATAGAGATAGACTCCGTCGGCGTTTAGGGTGCGCGTGATCCGGCCCTGAAACATAAGTCTGTGGACGTGGGCCAGGGCCTCGCCGATAGCGAAGAAAATTTGATGATTGTCGAGTTTGCGGGTGAACAGCTTGTTCAGCACGTCAACACCGGTCGCCGGCTCGGCGCAGGCGGTTAACGTCACATCCAGGCGCTCGTCATGATGGCCGTTGATGCTGTCGAGGCGCTCCAGTAGGCCGCGAAAAGGCCAATCGTGACTGGGCAGGACCAAAGTATCGGCCGGCAGGTCGCGGAACTTTTCCAGGCTGTCGAGAAACAAGGTTAGCGGATCTTCGTCCGGCTCATGCGGCTGCAGGCTGACGTTCGGCGTGATGCGCGGCAATATCTGGTCGCCGGAAATCAGCACGCCTTTGTCTTCGCAGTAAAGACAGGCATGCTTGACCGCATGGCCCTCGGTGATGATCACCCGCCAGCCGTGGCCATCAACGTCAACCACGTCGTCTTCCTTGATCCGGTGGAAACTGTGCGGCGGCATGGTCACCAGGCTGGCGTAATGGGCGACGCGCGGCACCACCAAATCCATCTGCTCGGCATCGAACCCGGCTTTTTTGAAGAACGGCAGCATTTGCGGGGCTTTTGTGTCTTCGGTCTCCAGGCAGTTCAGGCGCGCCGTCGTCCATTCGGCCTGGGTTGTCGTCAATTCAACGCCGTGACGATCACAGAGCCAGCCGGCCAGGCCAATGTGGTCGGGGTGGAAATGCGTGACGATCACCCGTTTGACCGGTTTCTCCGCGCTCACATGCTTTTGTTCGATGGTTTCCCAGCAGGCCTTGATCTCATCGCTCTTTATCCCCGTATCGACCAGGGTCCAACCGTCGCCGTCTTCCAACATCCAAAGATTGATGTGGTTAAGCTTGAAAGGCAGCGGCATGCGCAACCACCACACACCAGGCGCCACTTCCCGCGTTTCGCCAGGAGCCGGTTCGCCGTCGAAGGGATAATCGGGTTTGAAAGTCATCGCCGGCTTATACATGGGGGCACCGGGAATGAAAACCAGATGCGAAAGGCAATTTCACCGGTTGAAAACCGACGCTGGGCAGCAGCGTCTAGTGGACACCCTCATCGCGCGGTTTGTGCACCACCAGATAGCGCAGTTCTTCCTTGATGATCTCCGTGTGGCGGCTCGGTTCGGCGCGCAGCACGCCGGAAATGATCGCCAACTGCACGGGCCGAGCCATGCGTTGAAAATTCTCCAGCATCAGGAACTTGACGCTGGGCCGGACCGTCGGTGACAAAAGCAGACTGAGGACCAGTTTCTTGCGTATATCGTGGCGCATGTTGCCGGCTTCGGTAAGTTCGAAAAACTCGCGGACAAAATGCCTGGGCGCAATGGTACCATCCAACAAGGCTTTCAGATTTTCGCGCAATGCCGCCGTATACTGTTGGCGCGAGCGGACAATGAATTTCGACGCATGACGACGGATTTCGACAATCGCCGAGGGCTCAAAATGGCGCTCGTGGACATAGCCCAGACATTCCTTCACGGCCTCGTGTTTTGACGTATCACCGATAATCTCAACGACACCGCTAAGAAGTTTCGTCTCGCCGCCAAGCGGGCTCAATCGCGCCGCGGCGGCCAGCGCCATCGGCGCTTCAGGATCACGGGCCGCCATCATCGCCAAGGCGAGAGGGTCTTCCAGCGCCGTCAAATCGATATTATGGTTCATCATCGTCTCGGGAACGACCATGCGGTCTTCCTCGCCGGGCATCAGGATCGGCCGCTTATTGCGGTAGTCATCCTTGATCTTCAAAGCCGTCTTCAGCCCTTCCTGTGTGATCCCCAAGGCGTTCTTCATGGTCTATTCGGCTCCTAAATTCCCATGGCCGGCACCGTGCCGCGGACCGCCGGCGCCGGTTTTGCGGCCAATTCAGAGACGATTCGGTCGGCATTCCACCAAATTCGAAAGCGCCGGGCACCGTCGCATATGGCGCCGCCAGGCAATTCGCCGTTACGTTGCTCCTGTGCCGCCAACCGATCTCGGGCCGCGCCCAATCCGGCCCGCGCGTGCAGATGCCAGGCCCCCGGCGCCGGCCCCCAATTGGCGTAAAGATCGCCCAGGCGCTCCACCTGCTCAGCCAATAAAAGTGTTAGAAACACTAGGGTTTCAGCGGGTATGGGCGTGTGTCCCCGGCGCCACTTGCTGACCGTCGCCGGCGACACCTTTAAGGCCCCGGCGACCTCGCGCCCGGTGATGCCGGTTTCCGCCAAACCATCGAACACCGGCTCAGCATCGGCCCCTTTAAGTCCCCAATCTGCCCCTTGTTTGATCATTTCCCAGGCTCTCTTTTGTCGTTTCAATGTCTATGTCATTGAATCGCCGACGGGATTCCTTGTACCCGAAGTCGAGTCAGCTTCAAACTATTTTTTGTATGGTTCGGGTTAAGAAAACCCTACATCTTGTGATTTTTCCGGATTTCGATCATTTCAATCATTAAGATTTCCGCCGTCGGCTGGCAAATGCTATGGGTTATGGACGACGCTCGTCGCGCCGATGGGAACGGATGAATGGTCGATATTGAAACACACCACGTAGAGATCGATCCGGCGGAAGACGACAATGCCGACGTCCGCGCCTGCATGGCGGCTTGGCACGACCTGCGCGGCAATCAACTGTATCCCGCCTGGGCGGATTTCGACTGGCTTGTTCTACCAACATCAATCCTTCCCTATATGGTCGTCGTCGACGTTTCCGGGGATGGCAGCGACTTCCGCTTCCGGTACTGGGGCTCCGCACATACCGAAGTCTTCCATGAAGATTACACCCACAAAACCGTGAGCCAGATCCAACCACCAGACGTCGCACAGGGATTGCTGGGCCAATACCGGCGGGTGCTTGAGGTCAGCGCGCCGTGTCTGTTTGTTTTCGAAGTCCTGGGCGGGGCGAACCGGGATTTCCCCGTTCGCGAAACCTCTCTGCGCATGCCGTTCGCCGGCAAAACCGAAACGATCGATCACATTGTATCGCTTTCCGACAACCGTCGGCAGGCTGCGGATTTTGCCGAGTTCTTTGCCGCCAATCGGCGCGGCGCGTAGGTGCCGGCGTGCGTATCGGCATTGATCTCGGCGGCAGTAAGATCGAAGGCATCATCCTTGATCCGACCGGCCGCGAACTGGCCCGCCGCCGAATCCCGACGCCAGCCGGCGACTACGACGGCACCATCGCGGCTGTCGCCGGTTTGACCGCCGACTTAGCCGACGCCTGCCAGGCGCCGTCCAACGCCCCGGTCGGCGTTGGTATTCCCGGCACCCTGTCACCGGCGACAGGTCTGGTGAAGAATGCTAATTCCATTTGCCTGATCGGCCGGCCCCTGGACGCTGATCTGGCCGCCGCCACGGGCCGGCCGCTGCGGCTTGCCAACGATGCCAACTGTTTCGCCGTCTCGGAAGCCGCCGACGGCGCCGGCATCGGCCACCATGTGGTGTTGGGCGTGATCCTGGGCACCGGGGTCGGCGCCGGTATCGCCATCGACGGCGTGCCGCTTTTGGGCGCCAACGCCATCGCCGGCGAATGGGGTCATAATCCCCTGCCCTGGCCACAAATTTTAGACGGCCGAGACGAACGCCCCGGTCCGTCCTGTTATTGCGGCCGCCGAGGCTGCATTGAAACTTTCCTCTCAGGCCCGAGCCTGACCGGCGATCACAAGGCCCATACGGGCGATACCGCGACGCCTCAAACGATGACCGACGCCGCTACCCTTGTCCGCTACGAACACCGTCTGGCCCGGGCTCTGGCATCAGTGATCAACGTCCTTGATCCGGATATCATCGTTTTGGGTGGCGGGCTTTCGAACCTCGAACGCCTTTACACCAACGTCCCGGCGATCTGGCACGATTGGGTATTTTCCGACGTCTGCGCGACGCCTCTGGTACGCAACATCCATGGCGATTCCGGTGGCGTCCGCGGTGCCGCCTGGTTATGGCCAGCCGAGCCCGGGATGGCGCCATGATTTCGGTCACGGAAACGATCCAATTGGCGGCGGCGGAAATCGAGGAAACCTTCATTCGATCCCCGGGCCCCGGCGGTCAGAACGTCAATAAGGTCGAGACCGCCGTTCAACTGCGTTTCGACGCCGCCAGCAGCCCGGCCATACCCGCTTCGGTATTGCGCCGGTTGCGCACCCTCGCCGGCCGCCGCATGACCAAGGCCGGGGTGCTGGTGATCACGGCCCGGCGCCACCGCAGCCAGGAACGCAACCGCGCCGATGCCTTGGACAGGTTGATCGACCTCATTCGTCAGGCGACTGTCACACCGAAACATCGGCGGCCCACGAAACCGACGAAAGCGGCGAAAAAGCGGCGCATGGACAGCAAGACGCGGCGCGGTGACATCAAGAAGGGACGCGGCCGGGTGCGCGGCGAGGAATAGGCGGCCGGGTCAAGTCAACGTGATCGGGTCCTTGGCGTTTTCAGCATTTGCACGCGGTCGGTCGAAATCAAGCACACTAATCAGATGCTGTACCCCAGGCCCGGCGCGGCCACCCAGGGGCACATAGATCAGTTGATACCTGATATGTTCCTTGTTCTCGGCCCAGAAAACGCTGCCGAAACTCTGCACGGGCACGCACTCCTGGACCGTCAAACGATACGCCCGCATGATAATCTCGAAGTTTTCGCCGCCATAGAGGGCCTCGGCACGCTTGTGGCCACCGTCGAAACCGACCAACCGCGCCAAGCCGCTGCCGAAATATCGGTTGTAAAAGGATTGCCCGCCGTCGATGACGTCCTTCACCGTCATGAAGGGCGCGATGCGGTAGAGGTCCATCAAATCGACCTGTTCCCACTGGGGCCACGGGTTGGCACCACGCAAGCCGTTCCAATAGTCGACCAGAACCTGAAGGCGTGGTGACTCGGTTTGATCCGAAATGACTATGCGCTTGTCGGGATTTTGCGGGACCATGGGCGCGCTCAAAACCAGAAACGTTCGTATGATGTATGATCATTGCTTACGGCCATGTCTAGAATTTCCAGCGCATGGGGATATGCAGCCAACTATTCTACCGGCCGGTCCACTTGGGCGCGCGTTTTTCATTGAAGGCGCGCCGCGCCTCCTTGCTGTCTTCCGAATTGAAGGCATCGGAAACCACTTTCAAGGCGGCTTCAGGAACGTCGGCGAAGTCGAGATCTTCACACGTATAAATGAAATCACGCGCCGTCTTCAGGGCCAACGGCGACATGGCGGCAACGTCGCCGGCCAGTTTCATGGTTTCCTCGTGCAGCCGGTCGGCGGGGACGGCACGGGTGATCAGCCCGGCGCGGTCCGCCTCCACCGCGCCCATGGGTTTGCCGGTCAAAATCAATTCGGCGGCTTTCATGCGTCCGATCAGGCGTTGCAGGAACCAGGTGTGCATCCCGGGTGGCGCGGCGATGTTGGGCACGCCGGGATAGCCGAAATCGGAATCATCGGCGGCAATGACCATATCGCAGGCAAAGGCCAATGTGCAGGCGCCTTCCCGGGCAAAGCCGTGCACTGAAGCGATGATTGGTTTCGACAAAGCCCGACACAGACGGATGGTGTCGATATAGAATAGCCGCAGGAACGCTGCCATTTCGTCGCCGTCAAAGCTTTCCATGAATTTCAGATCGACGCCGCCGGACAATCCCCGTCCGGCGCCGTTGACGACAATCACCTTGATCGCCGCATTCGCATCGGCGGCACGCAACGCCGCGTGGTATTCCAGCGTCAGATCGCGGTTGATTAGGTTCACGGGCGGCCGGTCCAGGGTGACCACGGCAATGGTGTCGTGAATGGTGGTCCGGATGAAGGTCGGGGGATTGCTCATGCCGGTCTTGCTCCTACTTGCTGACGGATAACCAATCGCACATTACCTGAGCAAATAAATTCGTCGCCAGAGGTGCCATGATCCATTAGGAACTTAAATCATGAGAGCTGCATTCGCCAACACCGGTCTGGTTATCGCGTCCCTTGTGATAAGTTTGTTGGTCATCGAGATCGCCGTCAGGTTTTATATTACGCCGCCAAAGCCATATGGCCTCGTTCCGGAATCATCGCCGGCCGATATCAGGTTTTCCGTATTCGACAAACGCGGGTTTTTTGCCTGGAGACCGGGATATCGCGGCTGGTTCGACAATGGTGTGGATTTCGTCGGCAAACGGGTCACCACCAATGCCAACGGTGGCCGGACCGTGCCTTGTGCCGCGCACGTAGGGGCACCCGAGAACCGCATATTCTTAATTGGTGACAGCCAAACGTTTGGCTGGGGATTGGCCGATGATGAAACATGGGCCAACCGATTTCAATGTGATCTGAACGGCCGGCTTCCAGGAAGATTTCGTGTTCACAACCTAGCCTATCCGGGCGCCCAGGTTGACCAACTGTATATGCGCGCCATTGGGCAGGTCGAACCCGCCGCGAAACCCGGCGATATCGCTATCATCTCATTCACTTGGAACGATCTCATCACGTTTTACAAACCACTGTCATTCGTTGATGCGGCGTTGAAGGATGCCGGGCTCCGCCAGATACCCGACAAGGGTGGCAGCACCGCGAAGGTCAGATCTTTGGGAAACATTGCGCCAGCGAACGCGCCCGCTGCCGAAGCTGCAGAGCTAAAGTTATCACTGTCGAACCCGGTAAATTATTTGAGAACGCAAAGTTGGCGGTATCCTATCTATAATGAATATGGCCTGTTCATTCCGTCATTTGAGTCGGCCTGGGCTTTCCTGAATTCCCTGCAGTACCTATCGGCGGCATTTCAAGTGGCTTGGTCAAACGCACGCCTGCTGTATTACCGGTTTCGCCCGAGCGATGAACTGACGAAGAAGATTCCGCCCGGCACATTCCGCAGCAATTTCCTCGTCCTCAGAAGCTTGCAGGACCGATTGAAACAGAAGGGTGTGCGCGTATTTGTCCAACTGTTGCCGTCGCGCCTATTTTACGACGACTACTATTACAACGCCTATTCGGCAAACGGTGTTGCCTTTCCGGCCAGGGATTATTTGGCCCATGTGGCCATGCCATATTGCAAGAGCCTTCAACTGCACTGCCTGAACAGGTTCGGAGAGCTGATCTCATCGAAAAAGAACGCCCATTCGTTCCCCTATGATGGGCACATCAACCCTATCGGCGCGGCGCGAATCGGTCGCGCGTTGAGCGACGATCTTCAGCATTTGTTGCGATGATATCTAAGGGTAACCGACACGGTGTCCAATCGCGCCGTGCCGCGTCAGCAACCGGGCCGTTTGAGTGGCTCAATGGTCGCCGGGGTCAAATCAACGGTAAAATCACCGAAGTCCTGGCGAATGGCACGGGCAATGCCGTCCGCGCGATAGTCGACGCCCAATTCAAACTCCGGCTCCGGCTTCATCGAACCACGGGGAAAAAAGGCCATCCGCACATGCCGGACAGCATGTTGCTTCAGACCCGCCGCGCTCATCAACTTGCCGGCGGCCAATGCCGCGGGTGACGTCGCCATCCGATCCCGACCAATGATCGCGTTGATCTCATAGGGATTGTCCATACTGGCGCCATCAAAAACTGTGCGGCTGAAAACCGGCCGGCCGGTCTGGCCAGCGGCGATCAGGGCGAGCAGGTGGCGGGTTGGAAACAAAGTTCCTTCCGGCAAGTTGATCAACTTGTCCTTGGGTAATGAATAGCGCGCTTCCGACGCCGCCGCCGGGTCAGCGCGACGGACCGTGCCTTTCAGGTTTTCGACAAGATTGCCATCGCGTGTATGGCGCACCCGAAACCGATACGCGGTGCCGTCCTTGGCTTCCCAACTGGCGAAGGACCAGTTCGTTTCAACCTCGCCGCCTTCCGCATAGACCAGTTTCAAATTGACATTAGTTTCCGAAGCCCAGGCCTCGCAGCCGTCATTGAAACTGTACAACATGGTGCCCGTCGCATCGGCGATGCCGGAGCCGCGGCTGGCAGAGACCAGGGACATTTTGTAGAGCGCCCGGTGCGGGATCAGATCAACGCTTTGGGCCGCCTGTGCGGCGCCGACGCCAAGGGCAAATATGATCAAGAGTGTCGAGATCAGGGCAGCTTTCAGCGACGTTCGCGGCAACGCACAGTCTCCTCTAATAATGCGATTTTTGATTGCGTGGCATAAAAGTCCGTCCAATCCCGGATGCCGCCGATGGTACGCGCCGCAACAGCGGGTGTCCAGGTGCCCACCGGAAGGAAAAGCCCGGTAAATATCACCCGCATCGGCAATAATTGCCGAGTCAGAAAGGGTTAACGCTTCCTTAACAAATTGATATTCCACGGAATATTGGTTGGCACGGTCGTTGCGATATTCCTTGTGTGGCCGACAGACCACAAAGCCCAAGTCCGCCCTTATAGGCACCAGCCACTGTCCGTGTTCAGGAGGTTTCGAAGTGACCCATCGTACCCGCTACACTGCCCCGCCGGTGATTGCCGATCCGGATCGACGGTTTCGCCACCTTGCGCCCCAGCTTATCGGTTATCCGAACGTGCCGACCCGCACCCTTGAGACAATCCTTGATACGTTCAGCGCCATGGGCAGCGGCGCGCGTGACGCGCTTGGCGTGTTACAATCCGGTCCCGCAGGCTCAAGCCACGTCGCCGTGCCTGGCCGTTGATCCGTGGACATCAACGGCACCACGCTTCCGGTCCCGTTAGGCCCTGGGCCACCGACCACCACCGGCCGTGATCTAGTCCCGGTCACGCCACCGCCGGACGTGGCGCCGACGACGAAGGCCATTGCGGCAGAGCCGAGCGAACTGACACATGCCACCGATGTGCGCGCCGCGTCGCCGCGAGAGATCGTCAATCTAAGCCTGGACCTCTATGCCGAGGGAATCATTGGATATGACGATTACGCCGTCCTGGCATTCCAGCCGGAACTCCACCCGGATTATAACAAGACGGTCGGCGCCCTAACGGGTGAGCCTGCCCAACCCGATCAGCGTCGCGATTATGTTCAGGTTTGGGAAGACCAATTGCAGTTTGAACTGCGCCATGGTGCCGGCGATTCCGCCGTTGTCCGGCAGACCAACCGAATTCGCGATATGTTGAAGCAGTTGGTTGAGCCAACCCGCATCGAAGCCTGACGAAGAAACCTAGCGAGGAAGTTCCGCCATTTCGCGACCGATGCCGATACGACGCTTGCGATCAATCACGGCGCGGGCAATTGTCCAATCGCCGGGCGCCACCCGGATCGCCCAGGTATCTGCCAAGCCGGCTCTGGACAGACGTACGTGCAAGGCCTTTTCGGCGCCCGATACGGCCGGGCCGACAACCACCCGATATACCGGCGCGCCATCCAATTTAGCGGCCAGCACGGCCGGTGCCAAAGCGCCATGACGGTCGGCCAAGGACTGCGCGTTGAGATAATTGCGGAAGCTGCCGATGACAAAATAAACACCGGCCGCCGGCTCAATGCTGCGCTTCGGTTGCGGCACCGGCTGCTTCGCGATCGCCAACTTCAGCGTTAATTTCGGCGCTAGTGCCGCCGCCGGAAGGCGCGGCGCCGTCATCGCAACTTTTTGCCGATAGGGTTTGCCTGGCACGTTATTTGTCCCGACCGGCACGACTGCCAGCATTGGCCGGGTCACACTCGGCGTCGGCACCGCAGGTGTACCGGCCGCGGTAACAAAATTCGTCAGCGCTTCAATATTCGGCAAACCGTCATCAATTGTCGTTTCCAGAGGCGGGATATCGGAGCTTGCGGCCGGCGCGAATCCGGTTCTGAGCGGCGGCCTCGCCTGGCGATCAGATGATGCCGCGCTATCTGCCACCAAGGTGCCGTCGCCACCATCCCAATCGCGGCAAAGCTCACCTGCGGTGACGCCGCGCCAAATTGCGCAATCCTTTTGAGCGACCACCGAAAGCCCATGATCTGACATGGATTTTTCGGTCATCAAATAGGAAATTCCGTCAAGCGCCCAAGACGCCATCTGCACCGGCACCGGCACCGCGCATCCTGCAATCAGCAGGGCGCTTCCGCTCAAGGCACCAATGGCCACCGTTTTCTTCATGTTTTCGGGACCCAGTTCATGAATGACGGTTTCGATTATCCTGCATCAATTATGGACTCAGGTGAATCGCACACGCAACTCATATTTTATTTCAAATGGTTACGGGTTTTCAGGCGCGGATGCACCTGCGCCATCGCCAACCCCACCGGGGGCATCGGCATCGGTCTTTATTTTCGGCAAATGCAGCCGCAGGTGAAGCTCTTTGAGATGCGCCTCATCGGCGCTTCCAGGCGCCCCCATGAGCAAATCCTCGGCCCGCTGGTTCATCGGAAACGCGATCACCTCGCGGATGTTCGGCTCGTCGGCCAAAAGCATGACGATGCGGTCAATACCCGGCGCCGAACCACCGTGCGGCGGCGCCCCGAACTGCAACGCCCGGAACATGCCGCCAAAACGCTCCTCGACGACATCGGGGCCGTAGCCGGCAATGCCAAAAGCCTTGACCATGATATCCAGCCGGTGATTCCGAATGGCCCCCGACGACAGCTCAACACCGTTGCAGACGATGTCGTATTGATAGGCAAGAACATCCAACGGGTCCTGAGTTTCCAAGGCCTCCAGCCCGCCTTGCGGCATCGAAAACGGGTTGTGGGAAAACTCAACCTTGCCCGTCTCTTCGTCCAACTCATACATGGGATAATCAACGATCCAGCAGAACTTAAAGGTGCCGGTTTCGCAAAGCTCCAGATCGGTGCCGACCTTCATGCGCGCCGCGGCGGCAAATGCGGCGAATTCCGACGGCACGCCGCAGGCGAAGAACACGGCATCGCCATCCTTCAGGCCCAAGTCTTCGCGCAATGCCGCGGTCCGGTCTTCGCCAATGTTCTTGGCAACCGGCCCGGCGCCCTCGCCATCGCGAAAAAAGATATAGCCCAATCCCGGCTGACCCTCGCCCTGGGCCCAACTATTCATCCGGTCACAAAAGGCGCGGCTGCCGCCGCTCGGCGCCGGAATCGCATAAACCCGGACCTTGTCGTCCCGGTCGATCATGCCGGCGAAAATCTTAAAGCCCGAGCCACGGAAGGTCTCAGTGGCATCGATCATCTCGATGGGATTGCGCAGGTCCGGCTTGTCGGTGCCGTACTTGGCCAGGCTCTCGGCGAAGGGAATGCGCGGAAACGGCGCCGCGGTCACCTTGTTATCGCCGCCGAATTCCTCAAAGACGCCGCCCAGCACCGGCTCAATGGCATTGAACACGTCGTCCTGCGTGACGTAGGCCATTTCCAAATCAAGTTGATAAAACTCACCCGGCGATCTGTCGGCGCGGGCGTCCTCGTCGCGGAAGCACGGCGCAATTTGAAAATACTTGTCGAAACCGGAGATCATCAGCAATTGCTTGAACTGCTGCGGTGCCTGCGGCAATGCGTAAAACCGGCCCGGATGCTGGCGTGACGGCACCAGATAATCCCTGGCGCCTTCCGGCGAAGATGCGGTCAGGATGGGGGTTTGAATCTCCAGAAAACCCTGGTCTGTCATGCGCCGGCGGATTGATGAGATTACCTGCGAACGCAGGATAATATTGTTGTGCACTTGGTCGCGGCGCAAATCCAAAAACCGATAGCGGAGCCGCACGTCTTCGCCGAAATCCTGTTCGCCGGCAACCTGCATGGGCAGCACTTCGGCGGGGTTTTCAACGACGATCTCACGGATCCGCATCTCCACATGGCCCGTTGAAATGTTCGCATTAATGGTCTCATCAGTACGCGCAACAATCGGACCGGTGACGGTCAGCACGCTTTCCGGACGCGCTGCCTCGACGATGGCAAACAGATCCGAAGAGACATCAATGACGCACTGGGTCAGACCGTAATGATCGCGCAGGTCGATAAATACCAGATTGCCATGATCGCGTTTGCGGTGGATCCATCCCGACAGGCGCACCGTTTGGTCGATATGGTCTTCCCGCAGTTCGCCGCAGGTATGGGTCCGGTAGGGATGCATCTGTTCACTCACGTCTGTACCTCATCTGGCAAAAAATTGGTGCTAATCATCGCCGAAAGCCCCGCGCGGCGCTTGTTTACACGATTTTCACCGGTTGAAAACGTATAAACGCCGTAATTCGGCGTCTAAAACTCTCTCATTGCGAATGGCGAAAGACAAAAACACCTGTGTTTCGCGAGCGACACGACGCTTATCGGTGTAATATCTTTGGCCGCCATCGCCTAAAATGATGGCCGTCACATCGTATTCCTGTATTCTTAAGTATACGTCGTGGTATGCTTTTGCGCGGTTGCCGGACCGCGTTCAGAGAGACAGTCTCTGAGCCTAGAAAGCCATTTGACACCGAATACGAGTATCGGATTTGGCCAACGGTTTCTGATCAGACCATCGATAATTGCAGTTAAGCGAAACTTGATGCGGTGCGCCGCCAAAATAATGTCCGGAATTGGGCAACCAGAAACAAGGGTGAAGCATTGAATTATCCTATTCCAGCGCGCGAGGCCGAACGAATCGATGCCCTGAAACGGTTGGAGATTCTGGACAGCCAGCCGGAACAGGCTTTTGATCGGATCACCCGCGTCGCAGCCTCCATTCTCGGCACGCCAATCGCCGTCGTCTCATTGGTTGACGAAACCCGGCAATGGTTCAAATCCCGTCATGGACTCGATGCCGCAGAGACGCCGCGCGAGGTGGCGTTCTGCGCCCATACGATCATGACTGAAGATCTCATGGTCGTCCCCGATGCGACGGCTGACCCAAGATTTGCCGACAACCCGCTGGTCACCGATGGATTGAACATCCGTTTTTATGCCGGCGCGCCGTTGAAATCCCGCGAGGGCTTCAATTTGGGCACCTTGTGCGCCATCGATATGAAGCCGCGCGAGATTAGCGAAGAAGAACGCGCCTGCTTGACTGATCTTGCCCACTTGGTGGTCGATGAAATGGAACTTCGCTTGGCCGGGCAGATCGCACTGCGTGAAATCGCGGCCCGCGAACAGGCTCAAAATGAGCTGGAAAAAATCAACCAGGAACTGGAAGGGCGGGTTTTCCGACGCACCAAGGAACTAGCAGAGGCGAAAGATCGGGCCGAAGTGGCCAACGATGCGAAGACCGAGTTTCTGGCGAACATGAGCCATGAATTGCGCACCCCCTTGAATGCAATCCTGGGACTGACGGAAATGATCGGGTCGCGGATATACGGGCCCATCGGAAATGATCAGTATGAAAATTTTGTCGACACCATCAATGGCTCGGCGTTACATCTGTTTAACGTGATCAGCGACGTCTTGGACGTCTCTGCAGTTGAATCAGGAAAGATAAAGCTGGATGAACAGGTCGTTGATGTCGGCGCCGTTATTAACGAAGTCGAGAAAATTGAGATCCCCCATGCAGATCAATACGGCGTCACACTCACGGTCGAAATCGAGGACGTTCTGCCGACGCTGCACGCTGACCGGACACGGGTAAAGCAGATTTTCCTGAATTTGGTGAACAACGCCGTCAAGTTTTCCAATCCAGGCACCACGGTTGTCTTGGCGGCAACCTTGGATGATGATAAATCGATTGTCTTCAGTGTTTCAGACAAGGGTATTGGCATCGCCGACAAAGACATTTCCAAGGTCCTTGAGACCTTCGGCCAAGTCGAATTGGCCACCCGGCGCGCCCATACGGGGGCCGGCCTCGGATTGCCGTTGTCAAAGACATTGGTTGAATTGCATGGCGGCAGCCTTCAAATCCGCAGCCGCCTTGGCGAAGGTACAACTGTGGCGGCCGTGTTCCCAGCGGAACGGACGCGCACATGAGCGATCAGTCGCCAGCCCCACTTAGCGCGGAAACCATCGGTGCCGGTGAAGATGTGGGTCATGCGCCCAGTATCCCGATTTTGGTCGTTGATGATGAGCCCCTGGTTGGCGACGTCATCAAACGTTTTGCGGAAAAGCGCGGCTTCCACGTCGATATCGTCACCGATCCGCAAAATTTCGGCGTCGTGTATAACGTTAAAACCCGAATCATCTTTCTTGATTTGCATATGCCCGGCATCGACGGCATTGAAATCATGCGATTTCTCAGTGAGAACAAAAGCCAATCCTATATAATTTTGGCCAGTGGGTCGGACGCCTCGGTGCTGCGCGCCGCCGAGGGCCTGGCGTCAAGTTATGGCCTCAGCGTCCTTGACACGTTGCGCAAGCCCTTTGGTCTTGCGGAAATTGAGCAATCGCTCAATCGTTTTCTGGAGATCGACAACAAAGAAAACCAAGAACTTTCCGCCAAACGATCAATGGGACAATTCGGCTCGCCGGAGTTGCCATCGGCGGACGATCTTCGTCAAGCCATCACGGAGAAAACCCTCGAGATTCACTTTCAGCCGAAAATCCACCTTGGGGATCACGGTTTCGCCGGCGCCGAAGCCCTGATCCGATGGTTTCATCCGACCAAGGGAACCATTCCGCCCGATTTTTTCATCCCGTTCGCTGAGAAGTTCAACCTGATCGATGATATAACGGCCTTGGTCATGGAGAAGGTCTGTGATTACCTGAAACGACGCCCGACGGGCAGTGCCCCATTCCAGGTTTCGGTGAACATATCCGAACGCAACCTGGATGATTTGGACCTGCCCGAGAAACTTTCGAGGGTCGTTACGGAGGGCGGGTTGACGCCGGCCAGCTTCATTCTGGAAATGACCGAATCGACGCTGGCCGCCAATCCGAACCATGTGCTCGACGTTTTGACACGTTTGCGGCTTAAGGGATTCGGGCTATCGATCGATGATTTTGGAACCGGGCATTCTTCGTTGGCGCGGCTGCGGAACCTGCCGTTCGGTGAGCTGAAAATCGACAAAATGTTCGTCGAAGCTTCCGATACGGACCCGGAATGCCTGGCGATCTTGAAAAACACCATCGACTTGGCGAGGGACCTTTCTCTGGATGTCGTCGCCGAAGGCGCCGAACGACAGGTCCATCTAGATTTGCTCACCGAATACGGATGCAACAAAGTCCAAGGCTATGTGATCTCAAAACCTATGGCCCCGGCAGAGTTCGATGCCTGGCTGGACGATTGGCAGGCCAACCACAGCACGGAAAATACGGGAAACACGGAATCTTAAGAATTCGGGTTTAGAAAACAGCAATAAAAAGGCATACGGAAAGGGACATTCGGCATGTCGAAAAAAATCATGATCGTCGAAGATAACGACGCCAACATGTCGTACTTCAATTCACTGCTGCAGGCGCATGGTTACACCACCATGCAGGCCCGCGATGGGCACAACGTGTTGCCGTCGGTCAAAGCGGACCGCCCGGATTTGATCTTGATGGATATTCAACTCCCGGGCCTGTCGGGCCTGGAGGTTACCCAGTCCTTGAAAGCCGATGAAGACCTACGCGATATCCCGGTTGTCGCCGTCACCGCCTTCGCGTTGAAAGGCGACGAAGAAAAAATCCTGCGGGCCGGCTGTGCCAGTTATGTCACGAAACCCATCGCCGTCGCGGCACTGCTTGACGTGGTCAAGGAATACGCCGCCTAGGCCGGCGTGAGACCCGCCCCGAACCCCGTCGTCTGCCCCGTCGTCTGCCCCGGCGGCTTCGCGAACTGATAATTATTCTGGTCGCCCGGTTGCCCCATCAACCATAGCGGGACAATTTGCCCCCGCCCCGCTTCACAGCATGCAGCGCCCCCTTTGCGTCTGATCTCATCTGCATTAGTCTAGGTGTTACGATGACTGCCCTGCGCACAACTCCAGTTGACGATCCAGCCGCCTGGTATGGCGCTGAACTGTGGGCGCGCGATGATTGGGTCTACCACCTGACCACCACGGAAGCCGATGAGATTGTGGCCGCCGTTGCAGCAAACCGGGACCGCCCGTATCTGGACATTACGTGCCAGGATTTTGCTTTGCCGAGCCTATCGGGACGCCTCCGAAAATTGGCCAGGGAGGTCGATCAGGGCCGCGGCTTGGTCCTTGTCCGCGGTGTACCGGTCAACGGCATGGATGAAGACGAGGCAGGCGTGGCCTTATGGGGCATGGGCCTGCATGTCGGCAAACCGCAAATTCAAGACGCGGCGCTGTCTTTATTGCATCATGTCCGTGACACCGGCGGCGCCTGGCAGGCGGCCCCGAACCGCCGGGTCTATGAAACCAGCGCCGAACAACAGTTTCACACCGACGGCGGCGATTTGGTAATGCTGCTGTGCCGGCGTGCCGCCAAACACGGCGGTGCCAGCCGCATGGTCAGCGCCGTCACCGTGTTCAACGAAGTCCTGGCCCGTGATCCCGAGCTGGCGCGGGTGCTGCAAGAGCCGTTTCCTTTTGACGCCCGCGGCCAACAGCTTGCGGGCCGCCCGGCCGTCCAGAACGTGCCGATTTTTGTCTGGTGCGCTGGCCGTCTGAACGGGCTGCACAAGCGCCATTATATCGATGCCGCTCAGCGTTTCGATGCGGTGCCGCGCCTCAGCGATATCCAGGTCGCGGCCCTCGATCTGGTCGATGAGTTGTGTAACGACCCGGCCGTTCATCTGGCCTTCGACCTTGCCCCCGGCGACATTCAGATGGCCAGTAACTTCACGATTTTTCACGCCCGCGATGCCTTCGAAGATCATCCGGCGGAAGACGACAAGCGCCACATGCTGCGCCTCTGGTTGGGCCTACAGAACGGTCGTCCGCTGCCGGCAATTTACCGCGACACGCGGGAATTCGGGCCGTTGTTCGAGATTGAAGGTCGGGCTGCTAGTCCTGATTAAGGCCCAATTCGCGCTGCAGTTTCTTGGTCAACTTCAACGACACAATACGATGCGATTCGGCCAGATAGTCTTTCAAGTCCTCATCCGAGAGTCCCGGTTCCGCGTAGTGCTGTATCCACTTCATGCCGCGCGACGCCAGATAGGGCGCCGGGCGCAGGCCCGCCTGGTCACGTAGCACCTCATAGGCAATCTCTGAGACCTTAAATGTAATGCCGGCATATTCGCCATCGTTCCAGCCGCCGATCGCGAAAACCTTACCGCCGACCTTCCAGACATGTGAGCCACCCCACTGAACAACGTGGGTGGTCACCGGCAGGGTTTCGCAAAAGGCGTTGAAGGCTTCGTAGTTCATGAGACCGGCAGTTTGCACAGTTGGTGTTTGCTGCACCAGAGGCTTCTTTTGGCCCTCAAGCGCCGGGCGTTCGCTCCGCTCACTTGGCTTTCGGCGCATGCGCGCCGGCGCTCAGTCGCGCTAGGCGCCACGCTCCGCGTGTCGAACGGAGTTTGAGGTTTGGCGTTTCTTGTTTCAAATGTTGCACCTCGGGCAAATGGGCCAAAGGCCCGTTGGCTATTGCTTTTAGCGTTGAAATTTTCTATCGGACGCAGCCCTCAGATCGAGGAGCACAGCGACGAGCCTAGCGCGATCGAGCGCCGCGCCGGGAGGCGCGAGAGCCAAGCGAACCGAGTGAGCGCCCGGCGACTGAGGGGCAGAAAATAATCATGATGTGGCCTCAATCTCCATTTTCTCATCCGGCCGCACCGGTTAACATCACCCCGCAACCCCACCCCAGGAGACACCCGCATCATGAAAGCCGTCGTATTCCACGGAGACCGCAAGCTCGAACTCATGGATTTTCCCGACCCGACACCGGGCCCCGGCGAGGTAGTGTTGGAGATCAAGGCGTCAGGCATGTGCGGCTCGGACCTGAAGTTCTACCGGGCTGTCGGCGGCGCCTCGTCATTGGGGCTGGGGACATTGGATGGGCCGATCATCGGTGGCCATGAGCCCTGCGGCATCGTTGCGGAAGTCGGTGACGGCGTTGATCCGTCCCTGGCGACGGTTGGCGACCGGGTCATGGATCACCACTATACGGGTTGTGGGGTGTGTAATCATTGCCGCGGCGGCTGGTCACAGCTTTGCCTGGACGGCGTCACCGTGTTTGGCGCCACCGGTCATGGGGCACATGCCAAGTACATGAAAGTACCGGCCCACACTTTGGTGAAATTGCCCGATTCGTTATCCTTTAAAACCGGCGCCGCCATCTCTTGCGGCACCGGCACCGCCTACGGCGCCCTGAAGCGTATTGATCTGGCCGGTGACGAAACCATTGCGATTTTCGGCCAAGGTCCGGTCGGATTGAGCGCCACCCAATTGGCCAAGGCCATGGGCGCGCGGGTTATCGCCCTGGACATCAGCCCCGAACGGCGCCAGCTGGCCATTGATTTCGGCGCCGATGAAGTCATCGATCCCATGGGCAACGATGTGGTCACGGCGATCAAGGACCTGACCCACGGCGTCGGCGTCCATAAGTCCATCGATTGCAGTTCCAATTCAGAAGCCCGTGCCCAGGCCGTGCGCTGCGTCCGCACCTGGGGCACCGCGTGTTATGTGGGTGAAGGCGGTGATGTGAACTTGGACGTCTCCAATGATCTGTTGCGCCGCCAGGTGACCTTGGTCGGCTCATGGACGTTTTCGAAGAACGGCCAGGCCGACTGCGCCCAGTTCATCGCCGAGCGCGGCATCGATGTCGATGCTCTGTTCACTCATGAATTCAAATTGGACGATGCGGTAGAGGCCTATAAACTGTTCGACCAGCAGACCACGGGCAAGGGCGTCTTCTTGATGTAGTGTCCCTCCGACAGCCGAAAGCACGGAAATATGAAAATCAACGGCAAGGTATGTGTGGTCACCGGCGGCGCCGGCGGCATCGGCGCGGCACTGGCCCGGCGGTTCACGGCCGAGGGCGCCAAAGGTGTCGTTATCGCCGATCTGCAAGAGGACCTGCTGAGCGGCGTTGCCGAAGAAATCGGCGCCACGCCGTTTGCCGGCGACATGACGTCGGAAACGGATATCCAGGTGCTGATCGCCTTGGCCGAAGACACCTATGGGCCGATTGATGTGTTTTGTTCGAACGCCGGGATCATCCGCTTGGGTGACGAGACCGCGCCTGACGAGGAATGGCAGTTGTGCTGGGACCTGCACTTGATGGCCCATGTCTACGCGGCCCGCGCCCTGGCGTCGAAGATGGCGCAACGCGGCGCAGGCTATCTGGTCAACACGGCGTCGGCCGCGGGTCTGCTGAGCCATGTCAATTCCGCCACCTACACGGTCACCAAGCACGCCGCCGTGGCCTTTGCCGAATGGCTGTCCATTGCCTACGGCGACAAGGGCGTGCGGGTGTCCGTGCTCTGCCCGCAAGCCGTGAAAACACCGATGACCGAAGGCCGAGATCAGGGCGCGGCCAGTGTCGATGGCATGATCACCGCGGAACATCTGGCCGATTGCGTCATCGCCGGCATGGACAGCGAGGAATTCCTGATCCTGCCCCACGATGAAGTCCAGACCTACATGCAACGCAAGACCGACGACAGGGACCGCTGGCTGCGCGGTATGCGCAAATACAAGGCCATGTTCCCCGAGGGCATATGACGAAATGCCGAAAAGTTCACTTCTGACGCGTTCGCGGACGGTGTAATGTAGATTCCGCAAGATGTCGGCACGGATAAGAAACGCGTCCAATTTCAACCCAGGAGACCCGCCAACGTGGCCTTGCAGGTACTCAAGTGGTCGGACCAATACAAAACCGGTGTTCGGGTCATTGATAACGACCACAAACTTCTGTTCGACCTGACGGAAGGGCTTGTCGCCTGCGCGGAAGGGAACATCAACGGCGGCAGCATGGGGGAAATCATTGATCGCTTGGTGACCTATGCCAATGAGCATTTTGCCCGCGAAGAGCAGTTCATGGCGAACTGCGGATATCCGGCATTGGAAGACCATATCGCCGAACACCGCCGCGCCGCGGATGAAATATATGGAATCCGCCAATTGTTCCGCTCCCATCCCGAGGAGTTGGATCCGCGGAAGGTAGCGCAGTTTTTTACCAATTGGCTGGCGAATCACATCCAGGCGCGCGATCTGCGCTATGTCCCCTATGTCCGCGGCGATGAAAGCGCTATGGCTGACGGACCGCCGGAGACCTTGCGTACGCGGCCGGCGGATTCGCAATCCAGCATGCCTCTTGAGACCGTCAGCGTTGATGTTCCCGATGACAAAGCGGAATTCATTCGCACCTGCGCCGGCGTTCTGACGGCTGGCGGCGCCGCGGCTGACAAATTAGTGGAAATCCTCAGCAAGATGGCCACCGCCAGCGGCGCCTCGAAACGCCTGGAGCGGATATCGAAACGCTATTCGCGCTAGTGTTTCGCTTCACGCTAACAGCAATTCTTGTCACCTTTCAGCATTAAAATTCTATTTGGCAACCAGGAATGGTTAGCGCCCGTTAACCATTTTTCGTAAATGAAAATTAACCCGATCCTTCCATAAAGGTTGGCAGAGATAAGCGGAATGATCCGCGGCCCCGGCGAATGAGGGCAGCTCACACCTGGAACGGAAAAGGGAACAAGAAGATGAACGCCATCAGGAAGGTCGTTGAACTCACCCGTCACGACATGGACAACCCGGCCGGTTTCGTCGGCCCCAGCGACGGTCGCGTCACGGTTTATCGCAACGATGCCCAGCCGCAGCGCATTCGGCCCGGTGACCCGGTATTTGTTGGCGACGTCTTGGAATCCGATACCACCAGCGCCGTCAACGTGACGGTGCTTGGCATGACGACGCTATCTGTCGGCGGCAACGGCCGCATGGTGGTGACCGAATCCCGGGAAACCGACTAACCCCTCCTACCACCCTGTGAAACACCGCCGGCTTGTTCCGAATATCGGTGCGGCCTAGAACGGCTGTTGGGCAACAGCGGTGAAGTAACTTGAAATCATGACATCCCAGGTCGCATCACCGCCGGAGGCGGCGGACGGCGCGGCCATCGGCGGGCGCCGTTGGGCCTTGTTGGGCATCGCCTTTGCGACGTCGACCCTTTATGCCATGACCTTGTTGGTGGTCAGCGTCATCCTACCGCAAATCCAGGGCAGTCTGTCAGCGACCCCGGACCAGATTTCCTGGACCATGACCTACAACATCCTGGCGACAGCCATTGTCACCCCAATCTCAGGCTGGCTGGCCAGTCGTTTCGGGTCGCGCAATGTGATGCTGTTCTGCATGGCCGGGTTCGGCATTGTCAGTTTACTTTGCGGCTTTGCCACATCGTTGGAATCTCTGGTGTTCTTTCGCATCCTGCAAGGTGCCTTGGGGGCACCGTTGGTGCCGCTGCCGCAGGCCACGGTGCTCAGCGCCTTTCCCAAATCCCAACATCCCTTGGCAACCTCAATTTTCGGCATGGGCGTCGTCACGGGTCCAATCCTGGGGCCGATATATGGCGGCTACCTGGCCGAGGTCTATGACTGGCGCTGGGCATTTTTCATGATCGCCCCCATGGCGGGGGTGGTTTTTATCGGTCTTTGGGCGCTATTGCCCAAGGACACGGTAAAGCAGCCCACCCGGTTTGCCTGGTTCGGCTTTATGGCCCTGTCGACGGCTTTGACATGTCTGCAATTGATCCTTGATCGGGGCCAACGTCTCGATTGGCTCGATTCGATTGAAATCACCACGGAAATCGTTATCGGCCTGCTGGCGTTGGGGATTTTTATCGCCCACAACATGCTGGTCCGCACCCCGCTGCTCAACTTTCGTCACCTGACCAACTGGAACTACACGCTTGGTCTGATCATCGTCACCGTATACGGGATGCTCAACTTCACGCCCATGGTGATGTTGCCGCCGATGCTCAAGGAATTGGGCGGCTACCCGGAATCGATCATCGGCACGTTAATTTCAGGTCGCGGCGTCGGCGCCATCTTCGGGTTCTTCGTCGCCGGTTGGATCGCCCGCTACGACCCGCGGATCGGCATCACGCTGGGTTATCTCCTGCAAGCCTGGTCGGGCTATCTCATGTGGGGGTTCACCGCAGACGTGGCGCCCTACGAAGTCATGATCACCAGTGTCATCCAGGGTATCTGTGTCGGCATCATTTGGGTCCCGCTGACGGTCTCGACATTTTCACGTGTCGATTCTCAGCATTTGGGTGAGACCTCCGCCGTCTATCACCTGCTGCGCAACCTGGGCAGTTCGATCTTCATCTCGTTGAGCGTGACCACGGTAATCCGCACGCAGACCATGAACTACAGCCACCTTCGCGAGTTCATCACACCCTTCAACGAGGCCTTTCTGAAGTTTTCCAGCCTGACCGGCATTGAATTGGACCGGGCCCAGGACTTGGCCCAGCTCAACGCCATGGTTACCGATCAGGCCCAGATGGTTGGGTTTTTGAATGCCTTCGGTCTCTACACGGTCGTCTGTCTGGCCATCCTGCCGATCGTCTGGATGATCAAACCGCCGAAGCGGTACGCCTAGGGGATTTCATCAATCAGCGGATCGCGCACCAGAACGCCGGCTTCATAAAGCGCCGTGATTTCCGCACCGCTGAGCCCCAATACGTTGCCCAGCACATCTTCATTATGCTCGCCCAAAAGAGCCGCTTTTGGGTCATCCGGCGGTTCCCAGGCGGAAAACTTCGCCGGCATACCGGGGATCGCGAAGTCGCCAATCAAGGCGTCGGACACCGGGCGCACCGTGCCGCGTTCGACCAGATGCGGGTGTTGCATGGCTTGATCAAGGGCCAACACCGGGGCACAGGGAATGCGCTCGGCCCGCAAGGCCTGCAACGCCGCGTCGCGGGTCCCCAGACCGGCCATCCAGGATTCAATGATGCCCTGCAGCGCCGCCTTGTTGGCACGCCGGTCGCGCGGTCCCTTGAACCGCGGATCATCGGCAATATCCGGTTGGTCCAATGCCTTGACCATCTGCGGCCATTGGTACGGCATCACCATGATCGAAATGAACGTGTCGTCGCCGGCCCGGAAGACGCCGGTCGGCCCGCCATCGGGGTGCATGGCGCCGGACCGCGACGTCACGGCTTTACTGCCTGACAGGGCGATCTTCGGGACGTTGACTTCCTGCATCTGAAAATAGGTGTCCACCAGGGTCGCCTCGATATACTGACCCTCGCCGGTCTTCTCACGGTGCAACAGGGCGAACCCAACGGCCATGGCGGCGGTGATGCCGGTGGCGCTGTCACCCATGGCGGTCGGCATCTGCACCGGGCCGCGGTCGGCCTCGCCAAGGCCTTCGGTGAAGCCGGCATAGGCCGCCCCCATATAGTCAAATCCGGGCTCACCACTGAGCGGGCCGGTCTGGCCTGCCAGGGAGACCGAACACATGACCAGACCCGGATTGATTTGTTTCAGATCCTCATAGGCCAAGCCAGCGCGGGCCATGACGCCGGGCGCAAAATTCTCCACCAGAACATCCGATTCAGCGACCAGACGCAGGAACAAGGCGCGACCCTCGGGGCTTTTATAATCAAGCGCCAAGCTCTTTTTCGAATGATTGTGCTGGAAATAATAGGTGCTGATCGAGGCGTTTTTGTGGGCTGGATCGCGCGGTTTCAGTCCTGAAAATCGACCTCGGTCACCATGTGGCAACAATTCAACCTTAATTACCTCTGCACCCATTTCCGCCATCACCCGCGCACACGTCGGTCCGGCGACAAACTGCCCGAGATCGAGTACGCGATACGAGGTCAGCATCGGTTGCATGGGCTCGCCCCTAGGCCGCGCTTTCCTTGGCCAGTCCCGCATCATCGAGATACTTCTCGATCAACCAAATGCGGTCGTGTCCCCAGAATTGCTCACCATCCATAACGAACAGCGGCACGCCGAAAATGTGATCTTCCATGGCTTCGTCCAGGGATGCATCATAATCCTTTTGGCCCTGCCCGTTGAGATAATCCCGATAGGCTTCCGCCGACATGCCAAGATTTTCAATGACACCGGCTACGGCGTCGGCTTCATCAATTTCCAATTGGCGCTTGAAGAAATCTTCAAAAACAAGGCGGCAATAGTCCACCAACCGGCCTTCGCGCTCGGCGAACAGACCGCCAACCAGCGCCGGCGCCGTGTCATAGATCTTCAAAGGCCCGCGAATCATATAATCCTTGTCCTGCAAGTTGGCGTTGCGACGCACGTCCATGTACGAATACTTGACCTTGAATTCCGAATAGACGCTACGCTGTCCCTTGCCCTTGATGCGCAACTGGAACGGTTTCCATTTGATGCGGACGTTGAACTTCTCCTCCAGCGCAAAGGCCGGGTCGAAGGCGATCCAGGCATAGGGGCTCTTGAAGTCCGAATACATTTTGATTTCTTTGGTTTCCGCCACGGCGTGGTCTCCCCTTGTTGGCTTTAATGTCGGCGTCGGGACCATAAAATGCCGACGGCCCGATAACCATGCCCGATCATTTCACGGACCTGATCAGGCCGTGGATTGATCGATCAGATCGCCGGCCAACCGGATCGCGTCCAGGCGCTTGGCGACAATCCGCGCATCGGGGATTGCCTCAAGAACCCCTAGCGCCCGCAGCGTCTCTTCCGCGTCACCCGACAGACCGACGATAATACAGGCCTCCGTGTCCGCCGATACGGCGTCCAGCAGTTCCTCGATGGCCAGGGCGGCGCTGGTATCCAGGCGTACCGCATCGGTAAAATCATATATCACCGCCTGCAAACCCGAGGTATCGATGCCGGCATATTGGATTAGTTCGCGGGCCGAGGCGAAGGAGAAACGCCCGCGCAGCATGACCAAACCGATTTTTCCGATATAGGGCTTCAGAGCCGCCCGCTCGTCCTCGTTCAGATCAGCCTGATCCGACGCCAGGGCAACCGAAGTGATTCCCTTCAATTCCTCCTTCTCCATCCACGACGCGGTCGCAAACCCAGCCAGGATCAAGCCCACCGCCACCGCCGTGACCAAATCAACAAAGACCGTCAGCCCCAGGGTGACCAGCATGACGACCACCTTGTCACGCGGCGCCCGGCGGATGCGTTTCAGATATCCCCAGTCAATGATATCCCAGCCGACTTTCATGAGTATGCCGGCCAGGACGCCATGCGGGATACGCTCGGCAAGCGGTCCCAGGCCAAGCACCAGGGCCAACAGGATGATCGCGTGAAGGGCGCCGGATATGGGCGTTCGCCCGCCGGCCCGCACATTTACAACGGTCCGCATGGTGGCGCCGGCGCCCGGCAGGCCACCAATCAACCCGGCGGCGACGTTACCCAAGCCTTGGCCAATCAGTTCCTTGTTCGAATTGTGCCGGGTGCGGGTTACAGAATCGGCAACCAGAGACGTCAGCAGACTGTCGATGGACCCCAATAGGGCCAGGATCACCGCAGGCTGCACAAATCCGGCAATTTCGGATAGAGGGAACGCCGGGATATGAAAACCGGGCAGACCCGTTGGCACATGACCGATGACCGGGGCGCTTGAGAATACCAAAACACCAAGCCCGGTCCCGACAATCAGCGCCGCCAGGGCGGCAGGTAAAATGGTTCGCAATCGCCGCGGCCAGAAGATCATCACCGCCAGCGACACCAGGGATACGGCCAGTGCATCCCAGTTGATTTTCACCAACGCCGCCGGCAGCCCATGGATAGCCCCAAGGGGACCGCCGCCGGCGGTTGCCGCGCCAAGAAACGGCAGCGTCTGGATGAGAATAATGATGATCCCGATTCCCGACATGAACCCGGAGACCACCGAATATGGCGTATAGGAGACGTAGCGCCCGACCTTCAGCACACCGAACAGGATTTGCAGCAATCCGCCAAGCACGACAATGGCGAATGCCTCTTCCAAATTGTCGGCATGCGCCGCAACGATGGCCGCCATGACCACCGTCATCGGGCCGGTGGGTCCGGAGACCTGGGCCGGTGTACCGCCGAATACGGCAGCCAGAAAACCGACCGCAATAGCACCATAGAGGCCGGCGATGGGTCCGATACCCGACGCTACACCGAAGGCCAACGCCAGCGGTAGGGCGACGACGGCGGCGGTAACACCGCCGAAGATGTCGCCGCGAACCGCCGCCAGGTTACGGGCCATCAAGTGTCCTTGTTTAAAAGGTGCGCGGCGGTCTGATTGTAAAGCATCTGATTGTTTTCGGCGTTGTGCTGGCCGCAGTTCTGCTTGTCCTTGAGAAGATTGATGGCAGCGCGCACGGCGGGCCGTTGTTTCATGCGTTCGCGCCAATCAGCAACGTTCGGGAAGTCATCAAAGGACGACCCCAGGTTCTTGGCAATGAAGGCCCAGGGAAATGCGATCATGTCGGCAATCGTGTAGTCTGTGCCCAAGATGTAATCTCGGCCGTCCAAACGCCGTTCCAGCACCGCCAGATTGCGTTCATACTCGCCCGCATATCGGCTTTTGCCGTAGTCCTGACCATCCGGCGCATAATTGACGAAATGGCTCAACTGGCCGCCGATGGGACCTTGGTTGCCAACCTGCCAGAACAGCCATTCCAGCGTCTCCTTGCGGCCGACCCGGTCTGTCGGCATGAACCGGCCGGTCTTTTCGGCCAGGTAGAACAGGATGGCGCCGGATTCAAAGACACTGATCGGGTCGCCGTCGACATCGTGATCAACAATCGCCGGCATCTTGGCATTCGGGCTGATCGCTAGGAACTCCGGCTTAAACTGATCGCCTTTCGGCAGGCGCACTAGGATCGTGTTGTACGCCAGGCCGCATTCCTCAAGCATGATGCCGACCTTCCAGCCGTTCGGCGTCGGCGCGAAATAGAAATCAATCATCGGGCTTCCCTATCGCCAATCTAGCGCGCGGCGGCACGCGCAGCATCGTATTCCGACTTCAGCCGAGCCACCAGATCTGCCGTGCTGGGCACATCGTTGACCGAGCCCACCCCCTGCCCGGCACTCCAGATAACGGACCAGGCTTTCGGCTTGTCATCGGTGGCCCGTGATCGGAAGTTCTTGGGATCTTCCTGCCCCGGCAAAGCAATCTCGCTGGGATCAATACCGGCCTCAATGATGCTCTTCGTCAGGTAGCTGGCCGGAATACCAGAAAACTCAGGCGTATAAGTGATGTCGGCGGCAGTGGAGTCGAGGATCATATCCTTATAAAGCGCCACCGCGTTGGCTTCTTCGGTAGCAATAAATCGCGTCCCCAAATAAGCCAGGTCGGCGCCTAATGCACGGGCCGCATGCACCGATCTACCATCGCTGATGCAACCGGAAAGCATGATTGGTCCGTCAAAAAATGCCCGCACTTCAGGCACCAATGCGAAGGCGCTGGCGGTCCCGGCGTGACCGCCGGCGCCGGCGCAAACCAAAATTAATCCATCGACGCGCGATTCAAGCGCCTTCTTGGCGTGCCGGACATTGGTGACATCGTGAAAGATCGTGCCGCCGTAGGCGTGCACCGCGTCTGCGATATCGCCGGGTTTGCCAACGCTGGTGATGACCAACGGCACTTTGTGGTCGATAACAGTCGCCAAGTCCTCTTCGAGCCGCGGGTTATTCCGGTGTACGATCAGATTGACCCCGTAGGGTGCCACATATTCTCCGTTCGCGCGGGCCTCGGCCGTCCGTTCTTCTATCTCCGTCAGCCATCCCTCCAAAGTATCCGGCTCGCGGGCGTTGAGCGCCGGAAACGTACCGATGACACCGGCTCGACATTGCGCAACGACCGTATCTGGATTTGAGACAATAAACATCGGCGCGGCAACCGCCGGCAGGGCGAGTTCACCGATCAGTTTCTCGAGATCAAGCAGGCGTTCGGGCATTTCATTCACCATAAATTCTGGTTGGGGGTCGCATTATGTCGAAGCCGGCCCGCTGCGGAAAGGCACGGCCAGGGGAAAATGGCCGTCATTTCACGCACCGAAAGACAAACCCGGTGCGCATTGCTATGATTTCTCTCAGTTGAAATTTGAGGCGCCGAACATGCTGAAATTTGTTCTGATGGGATTGGGCGGGGTTTTGTTGATATTTGGTCCGCTGCCCGAATTATTCCACTATTCAAACCAGGTTTTCGGTCTGATCCTTATCATCGCCGGCCCTGCCACCGCCCACTTCGTGGGCAACCGATGACTGCCCGCGTTGGCGTTATCGGTCTGGGCGTCATGGCGACGCGCATGATTACCAATGCCCGGCACCACGGCGGCTTTACCGCCGCCGCCGCGTGGGACCCGGACCCGGCCGCCTGTGAACGGGCCGCTGAACTGTTTCCTGACCTGCGTATTACCGACAACGCCGCCGAGGCCATCAAAGGCAATGATATCGACGGTGTCTACATTGCCTCACCGCCCATATATCACCGCGAATATGCGGAAGCCGCGATGGCTGCGGGCAAACCCGTTCTGTCGGAAAAGCCGCTGGGAATTGACGTCGCCGAGAGCCGTATTCTGACCGAACAGGCGGCGGCAAGCGCGACCGGTGATGCTGTCAATTTTACTTTCGCCACGGCGCCCGCCGTGACGGCGTTGGAAGCCGCGATCTCAAACGGCACCATCGGCGACGTCGCAGCCGTCGATATCCGTCTACACTTCTGCAAGTGGCCGCGCGATTGGCAGGTGCCGGCGGCCTGGCTCAGCGACCGCGAACAGGGTGGCTTCGTCCGCGAAACTTTTTCCCACTATGCCTATCTGACAGAAAAACTGTTTGGCCCTGCCGATTTGATCCACGCCGTCGCCCGCTATCCCGACGATGGCCGCTCAGCCGAGACCCATGCCCTGGCGATGATGGAATGCGGAGACATTCCGGTGACGTTTGCCGGCGGCACGGGCGGCCTGGACGCCAGCGGCGCCGACCGCATTGATTTCACCGTTTGGGGCAGTAAGGCGGCCTATCGCTTATACGATTGGAACCGGCTTAGTTCCAGCACCGGTGACGGCTGGTGCGACCAACTCACTGAAATTGATGACACGCGCGAAGAAGGCTATCGCCGGCAGGTCGAAACCATCGGTTCTTTCTTCTCGGGCAATGCCCATGTTCTGCCCGGTTTCGCGGACGCCCTCAGGGTCCAGGAACTGGTCGAAGCGATCCTGACGGCCTGACGAAGAAATCAGCCTCCGGTATTCAAAACACGCCAGGGCGCCCGGCGCCCGGCACACGGTCACGTCCCAGCGGGGTCCATTCCAGGACGATGACGATCTGGCTGACGTTGCGGCCATCATCGGATAAAGGCAGGCGCAGCACCGTTTGCATGTGTTCAAAACCGCCGTACCGCTCAAAGCCGTAATACGTGGCATGGGCGCGGGGTTGGTTGGCCAGCATGGCATGGGTCCGCTGCACCGCTTCGCGAAATTCCGGCGGCGAGAGTTCCGACGTCGTCTTGCCGGTCATATCGGCGCCGTGGATCATGTTCATCCCCGACCCCCAAAACCGAAACGAGTTCTTGGCCACTTCGTCCGTCACATCGACGACCATGGTAGTCGGCACCAAATTAAGCGGCAATTCGTCAAGTTGGAAATCAGCCCAGCCGCACCGCAGTTGCTCCCCGCCTTTGTCGCGCCAATAACGCAATACAGTTTGCAGCCGTTTAGGCAAATCCTTGAGTGCGACTTCTCTTTCGATCATCAAGCGCTCCGTTAGCGTCCGGCACAAATCATACTAGTGACATACCCTTATAGCCTTAAGTAATAATGTTGTGATCCTGCGCGGTGCGCCAAATAAACTTGCACCTCGTTCATCGCCCAGCGGTTGCCCCTTTGTACGGCCACCGTTAAATTGGCCCGCGGAGGAGCCCACATGGCCATGACCGTCGCCCCCCTGACACCGATCCTCGGTGCTGAAGTCACCAATGTCGATCTATCGAAACCGCTCACGAACGCGGAATTCGATGCCGTGCACGAGGCCTTTGTCACACATTCCGTTCTGGTGTTCCGCGATCAGGACCTGACACCAGAATCGATGATCGACTTCAGCCGCCGGTTTGGTCCGTTGATGGTCCACGTGCTGAAGGAATCACTGCTCGACGGGCATCCGGAGATTTACAAACTGTCAAACCGGCGCAGCAACGGTAAAGCCGAAGGCCGCGCCTACGCCGGCCAATATTGGCATTCTGACCTGACCTATGAGGCGCAACCGTCGTTGGGATCGCTGCTTTATGGCATTGAAGTGCCGGACGTCGGCGGCGATACGCTGTTTGCCAGTACGGCCCATGCTTTTGAGAGTTTGTCGCCGGCCTTACAGGAAATGTTGGAAGGTTTGACCGCCGAACATCTGTTCGCCCACGCCTTTCGCGGCGGTGCCAATCCGGCGGCCCGTAAGGGAGACCCCCTGGATCAACGCCCACCAGTTCACCATCCGGTGATCCGCCGGCATCGCGTGACAGGCCGCAAGTGTCTGTTCGTCAACGAAGGGTTTACGGTGAAGATCAACGAACTGTCAGCCTCTGAAAGTGAGACAATTCTGCGGTTTTTGTACACTCATATGAGCCGCCCGCAGGTTGTTCTTCGCCATCATTGGCGGGGCGGTGATGCCGTCTTGTGGGACAATCGCGCGCTGGTGCATCGCGGCGTCGACGATTACGGCGACGATCAGGTCCGCCATATGTACCGCACGACAATCGAAGACACCTGACCTAACCCCTCGGTCGCGGTGGCGGCTTCTCTGAATGCGGATGGTTTGCGAAAAGCCTCAGCCACGTTGCCCGCTCGACACCGAAATCGCAAAACGATAGGACATTGGTTACCTGTTCGCCGTCGACGGACAACGGCAGACGGATGCCACAGGACACCACAGTTGGAAACGGCCGCTCGGATGTCGTTGCGCGGGCTTGTCGCGTAAAGGCAACCGGTTGGCGAAGCGCGACGACTTTCGCGCATTCACCCAGACCAGTGCCGCGAGGCCAGCCCTTGGGCTCATGCATCAATTGCCCGGTCCGCTCGATACCGAAAATCTCTGATAGTCCGGTCCCCCAGAAGCGATATTTGAAGACCTCCCCATTGTCGAGCACGTCGACAACCCGGATATAGGGGATCACGTCAGATGGCAGAACAGAAAGGTCCATCTGTTGCCACGATGGCGCAAAATGTTGGGTCTTTAGTTTCCGCCATTGATCAAGAACGTCACCGCACTGGGACTTAACGACGTGGTCAATGGAAACTTCGTCACTAATGTAGTCAGGCATCTATAATCTTGATCCCGATTCTCTTTTAAAAATCGTTCTATCTGAATAATTTCAGCGTCGATTTCACATGTAGTCCCGTTTATATATATGTTTGGTCATATATGACCAAAATAATATGTCATTATTGTGATGCATGATCAATCGGTTGATCCAATCCGAAGACCACAGCGACGGGGGACCAATTTTTCGCGCCGCAACGGATGTCCTTCCGTTCGGGACTATGTCACCTCCAGGCTGGAACCCACCGAATGAAAGAACGGCCACCGCAACCATTTCTGAGGCCGACGGTCTGGCGCAATTGGATCATACCCGCGCGGCTATCGCGCTATTGGCGCCTTTGTGGGCCGCCAACCCGGGCAATCCCAAATTCCGTAACGACCGGGCGGGCGATTGCCATACTGTCATGGCGGCCGTTGCAGCAGTTATTTACTGGCGTGATTGACTTCACCCCACCAGCGTGGTTCCTGCGCGCTTATGCAAGCTGCAATTATCCCGGTAACGCCCTTTCAGCAAAACTGCACCCTCTTGTGGTGCGAAGAATCCCTGCAAGGCGCCATTATTGATCCCGGTGGCGAAGTTGATCGCCTGCTTTCGGTAATCGATGAGCACAAGATCACCCTCTCCAAGATACTCCTGACACACGGCCACATGGACCACGCCGGCGGCACCGCGGATTTGGCCGAGCGGCTTCAAATTCCCATTGAAGGCCCGCATGAAGACGACAAATTCTGGATTGATCAGATCGCCGAGTCGGCGGCCCAGTACGGCATGGAACCGGGGGCCCGCCCGTTTACGCCGGACCGGTGGCTGAATGATCGCGACGAGGTCAGTTTTGGCAACATTACCCTCGGCGTTCGTCATTGTCCCGGCCACACACCGGGGCACGTGATTTTCTATCATGAGGAATTGCGCTTGGCGCAGGTTGGCGACGTGCTTTTCCGCGGCTCCATCGGTCGCACTGATTTTCCACGCGGCGATCACGCGACGCTGCTCAATTCCATCAAGACCCAACTCTGGCCGTTGGGTGACGACGTGACCTTCATCCCCGGACACGGCCCAACCTCGACGTTTGGCGAGGAACGCCGCACCAATCCTTACGTCGCGGATTGACCGGGCCTCTGTGCGGCCTCGAGACATTGACACCCCAATGGGGACAAGTTAGGTACTGCGTAGGGGACTGGGGAAAGCTCGAACCCTTTGAACAAACGCCGGCTATCCGCGTTGCCTGAATTCGATGAATGAACCCATAGCCAAACCACATGTCTTGGTCGTTGAGGATGAGCAGATTCTGCTCAAGTTCCTGATCTATCACATTGAGACGGCTGGTTACCGGGCAACGGCTGTCAGTACGGGCAGTGAAATTCTTCCTGTGCTGAACAGCGATCCGGTCGATTTAATACTCATGGACCTCGGCCTGCCGGACGGCGATGGCCTGACATGGACCCAGCAGATTCGCGAAACCACCAAAGTGCCCATTGTCGTGCTCACGGGCCGACAGGGCGACGATGATCGAATTATGGCCTTGGGCCTTGGCGCTGACGATTATTTAACGAAGCCCTGCGACCCACGGGAATTGCTATTGCGCATGCGCAACATTCTGGAACGCAGCCGTCAAACCCGAACGCTGAGCGCAGCACCATCCATGCCATCAACACCATCTTCGCCGTCCGCACCGTCTGCTAGTCGGCCGACAACGACGCCAAACTCTGAGCGCAACCGGCGGGCCGAGAAACGGCAGGATCGACGCCGGCAGGACAGACGGGGGCATCGAATGCCAGGTGTCGCGGTGATCGCTGTCGGGGCGGTTCTGTTGCTCGGCGCCGGCGCCGGCTTGACTTGGCATCTTCTGGGATCAGACACCGCACCGGCGCCGGAAGATTCTGTCGCGGCGGCGCCAAGCCAACCGGCAGATGATTCAATCGAACAGAAATCGGCGCCAACCACACCCACGCCGTCGGCAGCGCCAACCAGCCCAACACAGCCACAGCCATCATTGAGCCGATCCGTAACGGCGACGCCGGAAAAAATCGAAGGTGGCGATGCGCCGTTGAAAGCCAACAGCGGATTAGCGACGGAGTCGGAAACTGATCGGCCTGTTGCGGCGACGACGTACTCCTGGGTGTTGAAAGCCAAATGCCCGGCGATCCCCAGCGTGCCCTGGTGGCGGGTTCGCAACCACACGGAAATCGTCCGCTACGTGAACACCCGCCATGCCGGTGATTGGCTTCCCTATGTCAAATCCTGGACCAATCGCCTCCGGAAATTGAAGGAAATCCAGGCTCGCAATTCCGGTATCCGCACAAAAACCGGCGAAACGCTGACCGGAGAATCGTTGCAAACTTACATTGGCCAGACCGCACAACGCGTCGCCTCCGTCAAATGCCTTTCCGAGGCCGCAGCTGATTTCGAATACCGGCGTTCCCGCCTCCGGAACTAATCGCTGGGACCGCTGGCGAAGTTGCCGAGCCGCGTCACCGGCTCATCCGTATCAAAGGCCCCGGCAAAGACCGATATGCTCGCCGCTGCGGCGGTGTCCGGTGAAACCGCCTCCCATGACCGCATCAACTTTTTCTGTGCGCACAAGGCATGCCGGCCGGCCCGGCATAAATCCCCGACAATCGCGTCGACGGCAGTATCTAGGTCAGCAGGCGAAACGACCTCTTCGACAAACCCCCATTCGCCGGCGCGTTGTGCGTCTATCATTTCACCGGTCAACATCAATCGCCCGGCCCGACCTGCGCCCATGAGGCGCGGCAGCAATGAGGCCTCAATCACCGACGGCAGACCGACCTGCACCTCCGGCATCCCGAATAGCGCACGCGTCGATGCGACGCGAAGATCGCAGGCGGCCGCCAATTCCATCCCCGCCCCCAACGCGTATCCATCGAGCTTCGCCACCACGGGTACCGGAAAGTCCCGAACCGCCAGCATGGTCTCATGTAAACGCGAAATAAAATCCGCGGCCGATTGGCGATCCAGAACCGCCATTTCGGCAATATCGGCGCCGACCACCCAGGCTTTACCGCCGGCGCCTTCCAGGACGACGGCATGGAGAGCCTCGTCAGCGGCCAAATCTTCAAAGGTGTCACGAAGCTTTTCGGCCAAGGTGCTGTTCAGAGCATTCAGCTTGGTCGGCCGATCAATCTGCACCCGCGCCGCCGACGCCCCGTTGATCTCGACACGGGAGACATGAACTTCGCCCATCGGGTTTTCCATTTACCGGTCCTTATCCAAAGCGAAAACGGGAGCCCAGGGCTCCCGTTTCGACAATTCGTAAATTCAGATTTCGACGGATCAATTGTTCTTCGTCAGATAGACCAACCCCAATAGCCCGATACCACAGCCGGCAACCAATGCGGAAACCATATAAATGCTCACGATGACATTCCTCTCATTTTTTCTCCGGCGCCTCCCTTTAACGTGCCGCGCCCATTGATCATCTTTGGTAATCAGTGAGTCTGACAGCAACCTGAAGCGCCGATTTCAGTTTCATCGATGTTGGTTCCAGAATTGAATATGTGCCTAATTTTCGTCAACTGGAATCATCAACTATGCCTGAAACCCTGTGGATAACTGACTTTTGCGGTCTCACCCTCATATGTCGGCCAGCGGTTGATTTCAAAAAAACGTCCAAAAACCCTGCTTCGATTCGGCGCAACAGTTTTCTAATGATGGGACGCGACAGCGTCGGCGTTTCCGGCTATACCTGTGGACCATGACGATGATTACCAACTCCCAAGCCCTTCGCGATTTCTGCGCCCCCCTTCATGATGAGCCGTTTGTGACCGTTGATACGGAGTTCATGCGGGAGAAAACCTATTGGCCGCAACTCTGCTTGGTTCAAGTCGGCGGCCCCGAAGAAGCCGTCGCCATTGATCCTTTGGCTGACGGCATGGATCTGACGCCGTTGTTCGACTTATTCGACAATCAGAACGTCACAAAGGTGTTTCACGCAGCCCGCCAGGACCTCGAAATCTTCCTACACATCGCCGACCGTCTGCCGGTACCGGTTTTCGACACTCAGGTGGCCGCCATGGTTTGCGGCTTTGGAGAATCGGTCGGCTATGAGCAGTTGGTGGCGAAGCTGGCGAATGCCCGCCTCGACAAGGGATCGCGGTTCACGGATTGGGCGGCCCGGCCGCTTAGTGAAAGACAGATCACTTACGCGTTGGCGGACGTCACGCACTTGCGGGTCGCCTACAAAAAACTACGCGATCGTCTGGAACGTGAGAACCGCACGGCTTGGATCGAAGAAGAGATGCAAATACTGCGGGCACCGGCCACCTATCGTCCGGACCCGGCAGAGGTTTATCAACGGATCAAGGGCCGCAAGGGTCATGGCAAGTTCCTTGCCGTGTTGCGTGAACTGGCGGCTTGGCGCGAAGAGGAAGCGCAACGCCGCGACGTGCCGCGCAACCGGGTCTTGCGCGATGAAACCCTGGTCGAGATCGCCCACCACACACCGGAAAAGCCAGACGCCTTGAGCCGGACCCGCGGCCTCGGCGACAAGGCGGCTCACGGCCCCATGGGATCGGCCGTATTGGCGGCTGTAAAGCGCGGTTTAGCGGTGCCCAAGGCGGAATGGCCGGTGGCCCCGTCGCGTCCCGATTTGCCGCGCGGCATCGGCCCCATCGCCGATTTACTCAAGGTGCTGTTGAAGAAAGTTGCCGAAGAAACCAACGTCGCCGGCCGGTTGATTGCATCGAGCGCCGACGTCGATTTGATTGCCGGACTAGGCGAGGCCGCGGATGTTGCCGCCCTGCGCGGCTGGCGACGCGAAATATTCGGCGCCGACGCCCTGAAATTACAAGCCGGTGACCTGGCACTTTCCATTGACGGCAATCGGCTGGTTGTCCGTGACCTCCCGACCCTGCAGGCCGCCGACTAAGCTCAGATAACGCGTCCGCGGCGGCCCATGGACCGCGCCAGCTTATTCAACCGCCGCTCCACGGCTTCGCTGGTGAAAATTTCCCGCTCTTCGCTCACCTTCTTGGAAAGGTTCAACGTCACCAGATCATCGGACAATTCAATGCGCGTCATCGGCAACAGCCCCGGCGCCGAACCGGATAACGTGTAGGCCAGGCGCAGGGCGTTGCCGACAGTTTCCGCCCGACCAAGATCATCATCTTGAAGCAGCGAATGAACCGGTGCGATGACGGTATTTTCCGGATCCCCTTTGTAACTGACGAACAAAGTCAGCGCCAAATATACCCGATCATGATGCGACAAGCCGGCAAAAGGTAACCGCAGTGCCCGAAGAAATGTATGTTCTGCGCGATAATCCGGATGCTCGCTCCAGCCGATATCACTCAGCATGCAGGCCGCCATGCGCAGGCGGCTGTCGGCGTCACGTTTCTTCGCGAACAAGGGCGCCATCCAGGAAAAAATCTCCTCGCCGGTCATACTGAACCGCCCGGTCCGCTCCGCCATGGCGGCGCACCCGGCAAGCAGCGGATCTTGGTCGCGGACCTCTTGGGGCAACAATTCAAGTAACTGGCCTTCGCGCATGCCGAAGCCCGAAAACACGGCTTTCTTCGCACGGCAAGCGTCCAACAGGCCGTTCATTACCGCCGCCGTGAACGGCAGGCTGGCCAGGCGACCCTTCGAAATATCCGAGAGTCCCCATTTGCTTTCAGGCCCCATGCCGACGATGACCTTGCACAGCCGCCTGGCATCGCCGCGGCGAATTTTGTAGCCGTCGATCACATGCAGGGGATAGTTTGCCTGGGCAATGAACAGGCGCGCCAAGGCCCGGCACCCACCGCCAACCAAAAACAGGTTACGGCCCTTGATCTGGCTGAGCCACGGAATACCGCGAAGTGAGTCTTCAACGATACGCATGGCCTCAATGCCGCTTTCGCCGGAAAGATCACGCAGGCGCAGGTGGCCCAATGGTAAAGTTCCGCTGCGTCCGAACTGACCTTTATTGACCTCAACCAGATCAACACTACCGCCGCCGATATCAGCGAGTAGGCCGTCGATATGCCGTCGCCCACTCATCAACCCCAGCGCCGACAACCGGGCCTCTTCATCGCCGGAGAGAACCCGCACATCCAATCCTAAGGATTCCGAAATGCGATTGACGAATTTACCGCCGTCTTCGGCCTCGCGCACGGCGGCCGTGGCCAGCAGAGTCATCTTCTCGACATTCATGGATTTTGATAACAGGCTGAACCGCTTCAAGCTGCGCAGGGCTTCCACCACCCCGTCGGGATTCAGCCGTCCGGTCTCATGCATACCCCGCACCAACCCGCATTCAGCCTTTTCGTTGAAGATCGGGATCGGCAGCCTTGTCGGTGCATCGTAGACAACAAGGCGAACCGTATTGGAACCGATGTCGACGATCGCCACGCGCCCCGGGGTATCCGGTACATTGTCGATGGCGGAAATCACAGCCGGGTTTGCTGGCACGCGCCCGTCCTTCTGCGGAGAGGGTTCAGTTCGCGGTTCGGATCATACTGACATCATCACCATCTGTCATGATGCGGATCAATAAATACACATTACAGCGTCCCTGGATATTGCCCGCCATCGAGGAGAATGTTCTGACCGGTCATGAACCCCGCCTGGGTCGAGCACATGAAGGCGCACATTTCACCGAACTCATGGGCTGAACCAAAGCGCTTTGCCGGGTTGTCGTTGGCCCGCCGCGCTGCCATCTCTTCAACGGATATTCCAGCCGCCTTGGCCCGTGGCACCAGGTTCGCCCGCAAGCGGTCCGTATCAAATGGCCCAGGCAGCAGCCCATTTATGGTGACGTTATGTTCAACCGTCTTGCGCGCCAGCCCGGCGACGAAACCGGTCAACCCGGCCCGCGCACCATTTGACAGACCAAGGACTTCAATTGGCGCCTTAACGGCTCCCGATGTGATGTTGACGATGCGCCCGAATTTTCGCGCCATCATGCCATCCACCGTCGCCTTAATGAGGAAAATCGGGGTCAACATATTGGCGTCGATGGCCGCCAGCCAGATATCGCGGTCCCAATCACGAAAGTCACCCGGCGGCGGGCCGCCGGCATTATTGACCAGAATGTCCGGGTCAGGACAAACCTCCAGCACAGCCACCCGACCGGCCTCCGTCGCGATGTCGCAAGCGACGGTTTGAACGGTGCCGCCACCAAGCGCCTGAAGGTCCGCCGCCGTCTGTTCCAAGGTTTCCGGCGTGCGCGCACAGATCGTCACATCGACGCCTTCGCGGACCAACGATTCGGCGCATGCTCTCCCCAAACCCTTGCTGGCGGCACAGACGATGGCCTTTTTTCCGGAGATACCTAAATCCATGATATGTCGTCCTTTTTCCGTCCTTGTACCCGCTAATGTGGCCATCGCGCCGCATACTGCGGCGACATGGGAACACGGTCAAGGACCCACCAAAGTTATCAAATTTCATCGCCGATGCGGGCCAGGGGATGGGCTTCCGCGACCAGGGATTTGAGCCGTTCGTCGAGCACGTGGGTATAAATTTGGGTGGTCGAAATATCGGAATGCCCCAACATCTGCTGGAGGGTTCTGAGATCAGCGCCGTGGGCCAGGAGATGGCTGGCGAACGAGTGGCGCAAGACGTGCGGTGTCACACGGCGCGCATCCAGGCCGGCTTCAATTGCCAGTTCCTTGAGCACCTGGTTGAAGCGGACCCGGGTCAGATGACCGTCCTTGCCACGCGATGGAAACATGAACCCCAAATCAGCGACAGCGCGGCGTTTCGGAAGATAGCCATCGCGCGTCGGCAGATAGGCGGCGACCGCGTCCATGGCCGGTTCGCTTAACGGCACCATGCGTTCCTTGCCGCCTTTGCCGCGGAAGGTTAGCAGCCGGCCATCTCGGGATAATGCGGCCAGCGGCAAACCCACCAGTTCACTGACCCGAAGTCCGGCGGCGTAGAGGATCTCCATCAATGCGGCAAGCCGTAATCCGTCCGCGCCAGGGCGTGCGTGGGCCGCCGTTAGAAGTCGGTCGACATCGGCCTCGCTTAAAAATTTGGGCAGAGATTTACCGAGCCTTGGGCTATCCAAGCCGCTGGACGGGTCGTCGTCGCGAATCCGTTCGGCGTGCAGAAATTGATAAAACCGCCGCAGCGTCGATAGGCGCCGGGCCGATGTACTGGCCGCCATGCCGGCTTCCGACAAGGTTTTCAAATAGCGCCGGATATGATCCGTATCAGCAGCCTCTAACGTGCGGCGGCGACGGCCGAGAAATTCGGCGAAATGCAACAAATCGCGCCGATAGGACTCAATCGTGTTTCGCGCCGCGCCGCGTTCCGCCAGCAGCATATCAAGAAATGTCTCAACGAGCAGCGGCACTGGCTGCCCTGTTCTAGCCCGGGTTGGCTGTCGGCTCATAATCCCGCGTTGATCGCGGCCTCCATGGACAGGGCACGCGCCACATCCGGTAATCCGGCCTGACGCAGACCATAGACAATCTCACCGATAACCACTGGGCTGACATCTTCCAGCGGCCGATCACCGATAGCCAGGATCATCAGCAACAGGCGTTCGCCAAGCCGCGGCCCGATTGATCCGTTCCCGCCTACGGATCGCGAGACCTGGCTGGGAGGCGGCAAAGCCTGGGCAATAACCGCCGGCCCGACGACTTTTTGGGCCGGGCCGCTACCCGGCGCGACGGCCGCGAACGCCCGTTGTAGCGGCTGGGCCGCCGTAAACGATGGCGCCGACGGCTCAATCTTCTGGGCATTCAACTGACGCAACCGCATCCACAGAATCGGGTCCGGGAGCGGTGCCACCTGCTCCGTCCGAAATATCAAGCCGTCCATCAGTTCAAAACCGACTGTCCCGCCAAGCGCTTTAAACAAACTGTAGAATTGAATGGCCCGGTTTACGGGTTGGCCGGCCAATTCGGGTGCCCGTTGCGGCACGGCCGGGTTGACCACCAGCAAGGCACCCAAGGGCGCCATATCACGGTACAATTGCCCGGCTTCGGCGGAGATCGCGGCATGGCGGCGCGCCAATGCCAACCATATCCCGGCGCGTTCAAAGTCACCGTTCAGCAGCGACATACGAAATGCCACCGGCGCCACCCACAAGAGATCATTGCTGGGCGGAATAGCCGCCAGGATTGGGCGGAACAGCCGAGCCACACCACCCATCCGGCCATCATCGCGGGCTGTTTTCATGGCCTGCGACAAGGCTTCCGCCTTGGACGTCGGAATCCGCGCTCGTTTCCCGGCACGATACAGCCGCGAACGGTCAACGGCGGTCTGCGGCGCCGCTTCGTCCACCGCCGATAAGCCGGCTGGTGGCAGGGCGGCCTCGTAACGTCTGATAAGATCATCGCCGGCTAAAAGCCCATCGTTCGCGGCGACCTCAATGGCCTCAATGCGGTTTTCCGATGCTGCGTCCCCGGCCAATGCCATCAGGGCGGCAGGAAACCGCCGCGCCGTGGCAATCGGCAGGACTGTCTTCGCTGATTTAAGCATGGCAAAATGCAACAACGTCGCATTCGCCAAATTTTTCGGTTCCGTCACCTGACCGGTCACGATGCCATCAGCGAGTTCGAGAAACAACGGATCGTCGGTTTCCGTTTCGCGCAGCAGCGTCAAACCGAATTCGGCTTTCGCGTGATCGCCGGCCAGCAGTTGACAGTAGACCAGGGCTTTCTGCCAGAACGATTCCTTACGGCGCGTGACTTCGGTGGCAACAGATCGGCAGGCCGGCACCACCTTTCCCGTCACCAGCTTCAGTTCCGTCTCTATCTGCATGAAATCCGATTCGCGGTTTTGCCGGGGCATTGCCTTCAGCAGATCCAGGCTCGGCCCATAGGCGCCCATGGCCATCAAAGCGCGCAACCGTACGGCCGTAAATCCGGAACCAGCCGCGCCGGCTGGCGGTGTCGCGGCGCTGAGTAAAACACGGCGCAGCAAGTCTCGAAGAACTTGTGAAGAAACACGTTCGGGGTGCGCCGCCAGCAGACGTTTGATCAAAGCGGATTGGCTGCCTTCCCACAGATTGGCATCAAAACCACCGTCGCCACCCGTGAGAACGCCAGCCGCATCGGCGGCAACCGCGCCGAGCTTGTTGACCTGGATTCCGGAAACCGAACGCCCCGCCGAACGCGCCCGATACCCCTGCAGTGCAGGCATAGCCGCGGCGGGGCTGTTCGGGGTCGACCGGGCCGGCTGCAGTCGCTTCGGTATGGACAATCGGGTCGGTTGAGATGCCTGTTGCGCCTGGGCAACACCGCCCAAATCCTGAGTTGCTGCCAATGCTACCATCAAAAACGGCGCCACAAACGCTGCGAGAAGTGCGGCGAGGCGCCTACCGGGGAAATCGATCATCAGGCAGGTCTCTCTCAATGGTTTGCGAAGGCGCCGGTATTTCCCAGGTTGCCAGGAACACACCGCCACCGGCGATCAATAAAAGCACAAGAATCATTATCAGTCGGGAGAAGTTCTTCATGAAAATTTTTGGCGCGAAGCCCCTCGGAATACCCCTCCCCTTGACGGCGGAGGGTTACGCGTAGTTATTTGCAGATGCTAATCGTCAACTGTGTCAATTTTTCGGCGCCGGGCCGAGCATCATTCTATCGGCTCAAGGACCGGCTTTCAACGAACCGTGGCGGCAAGGGGCCGGACGGTGACAATATGGAATCCCTTCAATGACCGGCGGCGACGACTCTCTTGTTCTGATTGGTCTTATGGGCGCCGGCAAAACCAGCATCGGCCGTAAACTGGCCAAACGTTTGGACCTCCCCTTCATCGACGCCGATGAGGAGATCGTCGAGGCGGCCGGGTGCTCAATCCCCGACATCTTTGAGATATACGGCGAACCGGCTTTCCGCGATGTTGAAGAACGGGTGATCAGGCGTCTTTTGGATGAAAACCCTTGCGTATTGGCAACCGGCGGCGGCGCCTTCATGAACCCGCGCATTCGTGACGCCATCACGCAGAACGCCCTTTCCATTTGGCTGAAGGCGGATTTGGACGTCTTGGTTCAGCGTACGTCAAAGCGCACGGGTCGGCCGCTCCTTAAGGGCAGTGATCCTCGCCAGATACTTGGCGATTTGATGACCGCGCGTTATCCGATCTATGCCTTGGCTGACCTGGTCGTCGAGACCGGCAATGAAAGCGTGAATGTTACTTTGGAAAGCATTATGACGGCGCTCGGGGATCATTTGACAACAGCCAATGGAGCCCAGCAACAATGACGGATCGCACTCAGTCAACTTGCGTAAACGTCGCGCTTGGCGAACGCGCCTACGATATTGAGATCGGCAGCGATTTAATCGCGACGGCCGGGGGGAAAATCGCCAACCTGTTGGCAACCCCACGGGTCTTCATCGTTACCGACGAAAACGTCGCCGTCCATTGGCTCGACGTTCTGACCGCATCGTTGCGTGACGCCGGTATTGATTACGCCACAAAAATTTTGCCGCCGGGCGAACAGAGCAAAAGCTTTGCCGGCGTTGAAGACCTGACCCATTGGCTTCTTGATCATGGCGTCGACCGCAAATCGACACTGATTGCGCTGGGTGGCGGCGTTATCGGCGACCTGACCGGGTTTGTCGCGGCGATCACACTGCGCGGTATTCCGTTCATCCAAATCCCGACTTCGCTGTTAGCTCAGGTCGACAGCTCGGTCGGCGGCAAGACGGGTATCGACATGCCGCAGGGGAAAAATCTTGTCGGCGCTTTCCATCAACCGCTTATGGTCCTCGCCGACACGGGTACATTGGATACCCTGCCGCGCCGGCAACTCTTGGCCGGCTACGCGGAGGTGGTGAAATACGGCCTGATTAATGACCGTATTTTTTTTGAATGGTGCGAATCCCACGCCGCCGCACTCATTGACGGCGATGCGACGGCACGGCGCCATGCCGTGGAAATGTCCTGCCGCGCCAAAGCCGATGTGGTTGCCGCGGATGAGCGCGAGGCCGGCCAGCGCGCCTTGCTCAATCTTGGTCACACTTTCGCCCACGCCTTCGAAGCGGAAGCCGGCTTTTCCGACGACCTGCTGCATGGTGAGGCCGTCGCCTTGGGATGTCTGCACGCCTTCGACCTGTCGCGGCGACTAGGCTTGTGCCCTGGCCAGGACCATGAACGGGTCCGCGCCCATATGACCTCGCTCGGCTTTCAAACAACCCTGGATAATATCGCCGGCCCGACATGGACGCCGGACGTCATTTTGCGTCATATGGGCAAAGACAAGAAAGTTGAAGCCGGGCAGATCACCTTCATCCTTTGCCGTGGCATCGGCGAGGCCTTTGTCTCACGCGAGGTGCCGGCAGATACCTTGAACGCGCTATTATCGGATATACTGCCCTCGTAAATACTTGGCGGCCGACCGTTGTGGTCGAACGCAACCCTGGAGCTGAACCATGTTGTTAATCCTGGCAGCGATTGTCTTTCTGCTTGTCCTATCGGCCTTTTTTTCGGGTTCCGAAACGGCACTGACCGCGGCGTCGCGACCGCTTATGCACCAGTTGGAACACAACGGTGACCGCAAGGCCGCCTTGGTCAATCGCCTGCGCGACGATCAAGAACGCCTGATCGGTGCAATTTTGCTGGGTAATAATCTGGTCAATATTCTTGCCTCCGCCCTGGCCACCGGCATCTTGATTTCTCTATTCGGCCCCGCCGGCATTGCCTATGCGACGGTGGCGATGACGCTTCTGGTGCTCATTTTCGCCGAGATCATGCCGAAGACCTACGCGATCCGGACCGCCGACCGCACCGCGCCGGCCATCGCCCCGGTGGTCAATATGGTCGTTAATATCTTGGCGCCGTTCACCAAGGCTATCAGTGTGCTGGTCCGCGCAGCGCTAAGCCTGTTCGGTGTCGAGGCGCAAGGCGCCAACGGCGGATCAACGGAGGCCGAATTGCTGGGCGCCATCGCACTGCACGACGGCACCGAAACCGCCGTCAAGCATGAGCGTGCCATGCTGCGTAGCGTTCTCGACCTTGATGACGTGCAGGTGTCGGAAATCATGACCCACCGCAAGGATGTCGTCGCCCTGGATGCCGATCTGCCGATCAAAGAGCTGATACAGCAGGTTGTCGACAGCCCCTATACCCGCATCCCCATCTGGCGCGAGGACCCCGACGAAATTGTCGGTGTCGTTCACGCCAAGGTCTTGTTGCGTAATTTGTGGGCGCGTGGCGGAGATCCGGCCGAACTGGATATCCTGAAAGACGGCGCCGATCCCTGGTTCATTCCCGAGCAAACCCTGCTTTTGGATCAGTTGGAGGCATTTCGCGCGCGCCGTGAACATTTTGCCCTGGTGGTCGATGAATACGGAAGCTTTCTTGGCGTTGTCACTTTGGAGGATATTTTGGAGGAGATCGTCGGCGACATTGATGACGAGCACGATGTTGCCGCGCAGGGCGTCGATCACGCCGCCGATGGCAGTTATGTGGTTGAAGGCAAAGTCACGATCCGCGACCTCAACCGGGAACACGAATGGGGTCTTCCCGACGAAGAAGCCGCAACCATCGCCGGTCTGGTCTTGCATGAAGCGCGGCGCATACCGGATGTCGGACAGTCGTTCATATTTCATGGTTTTCGCTTTGATATTCTTGAACGCCAACGTCATCAGATCACCCGGGTTCGGATCACACCGCCGAAGCCTTGAATGGATAGATTGGATCGTTCGACCATTTCCCCTTGCCTGCCCCCCCCATGTCTGCCCTAAAATCAATTCGGGATAAATATCGGGCAAAGCGGAGGTTTCGGGGTTATGCAGAGAAAGATTATACCGGACATCGTTGAGCGTCTGAATATCGCAAGGGTCAAAATTGACGACACCATTTTCACCAGTGCGAAAATGATGGCCGATGCCCATATTGCGGCGCTCATCGTCGTTGACGACGACGACAAACTGATCGGGATACTAACGGAGCGTGACCTCACGCAGCGCGTCCTCGCCGCCGGTCTGGACGGTAAGTCCACAAAAGTCGGCGATGTCATGACCGCCAACCCGGACACCTTGGCCCCCGATGACTCTGCCATGGATGCCCTTGAATTGATGCAGACCCGCGGGTATCGCCATTTGCCGGTTGCCGAAGACGGCGCATGCGTCAGCATCGTCTCGATCCGCGACCTCTACGCGTCAGTGAAAGAGGCGTTGGAGCAGGACATCAAGGAAACCGAAGCCTTTGTATTCGGCGACCGCTACGGCGCCTGAAGCGCTTCGTCCAAATCGCGGCGGGTGATGTAGACCGTTCCGGTAAACGTCGCCACCGTCTCTTCATCGCGGGTCAGGTCGACCCGATATACGGCTATACGATTGGATCGTGAAACTTCATTGGCCTCGGCCCGAATGCGATCACCCTCCTGGCAACCACGAATGAACGCCATGTGGGTGTCGATGCCGACCGACAACGCGCCAACACAATTCGCCGCCAGCCCGAACGCCGTATCGGCCAAGGAGAACAGGCAACCACCGTGGGCGGCGCGAAGGAAACTTCGTTGATCAGCGCGGACCGTCATTTCCAAAACGGTGTGCGCCGCGTCAATGGCCACCAGTTCGATGCCTTGCGATTGGACGTAGGGATCGTCCTTGAGCAGCCCCCAGGCTTTTTCAAATATATCCGTCATGCGGCAACAAGCGGATGGCCGAAGCCCATATCCTTGCGCAGGCGTCCGCAAACTTCGCCATTGGTCGCCCCCGCCTCAACGGCCTCGACGATTTTTTCGAAAATGTTGATGCCCTCGTCCTCAGCGGCGCGCGTCAACTCATCAAGCGACTTGGCGACAAGGTCCTGCGATCGGTCGGCCTTGAATTTTTTCAATTTCTCTAAATGTCGATTGATCAGCTCCGGCGGCGGCCGATCCAGCGATGCAATGGCAGCCTCCTCGTCCTCGCGGTAACGGTTGACGCCGACAACGGTTTGCTCGCCGCTGTCGACTTGATCTTGGAAGGTTGCGGCCGATTCGCCGATCATCTGCTGGACCAGCCCTTTGCGGACCGCCTCAAACATGCCGCCCGCTTCGTCCACCTTGTCCATGATTTCCGAAATTTTCTCTTCCATTTGATTGGTCATGGATTCCACATAGAAAGACCCGGCCAGGGGATCAATGACCTCGGAAAGATGAGCTTCGTCGCGCAATATGTTTTGCGTGGCGATGGCGATCTTTGCGGCATCCTCCGTTGGCGTACTTAGCACTTCGTCATAAGAATCCGTGTGCATGGATTGCAGGCCGCCGAAAATGCCAGCCATGGCCTGGGCCGTGACCCGGGCGATGTTGTTCAACGGCTGTTGGCGGGTTAAATCCAGTCCCGAGGTTTGTGCATGGAACTTGAAGCGCTGCGACGTTTCGTTTTTGGCGCCCAGCCGATCCTTCACGACCCGCGCCCAGATACGCCGCCCGGCCCGCATCTTCGCCACCTCCTCGAAGAAACTGATGGAGATATCAAAAAAGAACGTGAACCGCGGCAGGAACCTGTCGGGGTCCATGCCCCGCGCCATGCAGTCATCGGCGAACTGGATGGCTGTCGACAAGGTAAAGGCCATAGCCTCCGCCGGCGTCGCGCCGGCTTGTTGCATGTGCTGACCAACCACGGATACCGGATTCCATCGCGGCACATGGTCATTGGCAAAGGCCACGTGATCAACAAAGACCCGCCGCGCCCCATGCAGTTCCAACCGGTAGAACATGTGATTGGCGACGAAGTGGGAAATGAAATCGCTTTGGTTCGATGTTCCCGTCACCTGGTCCCAGGAAATATTACGCCGCCGCGCCGTCGCCAGCAGAAACGCCAGCAAGGTAAAGGGTGACGGATCGTTTAACGCGATAGACGTCTTTTCGATCGGCACACCGTCAAGGCAGGTGTCCATGTCATCGACCGTGTTGATGGTCGTGCCACAGGTGCCCAGCAATAGCGGGTCGACTTGATCCATGTCGTAGCCGCGATAAACGGAATTGCACGGAATGACGCTCAACGCCGTCGCCCCGGCGGCAACGATCTTGCGCATGCGTTGATTGTACTGTTCGGGCGTTGCCAAACCGATAAGTTGGCGCTGCGACCAGGCGCGGCCCCTGTGCATCGTCGGGTAAATGCCCCGCGTCCATGGCGCCTCGCCGGGGAAACCCAGATCTTCCATATAATCGCCATTGTTCCAATCGTTCGGCGAATAAATCGGCTTCACTTCAATGCCTGAACGGTTCTTGCGGTTCGTATCGTCGGGAAGTTGGTTGTCATAAGCCTGCTGCCAGCGTTCCTCGGCAGCGCGCGCATCCGCGTTTGAAGGTTTTTTACTCATGCCTCAAGTTCCTCACTCGCCACGTTTTTCGTGGATCAATGTGGCAATCTTATTGACGATTTCATCACGCGATGATCCGGGATGGAAGACCGCCGCCACGCCGGCCTCAAGCAACGGGCCGACCTCTGCATCAGGAACAATGCCGCCGACCACGACGGCGACATCATCCATACCAGCCTCATCGATCGCCGCCATCAGCTTCGGCACCAGCAAATGGTCGGTTGCCAAAGAACTAATGCCGATCACGTCGACGTCTTCTTCCAAAGCCTGACGGACCACTGTTTCAATGGCCTGCCACGGCGCCGTATAAATAACCTCCATGCCGGCGTCACGGAGGAATCCGGCCACCAAACGGGACCCCCGGTCGTGTCCGTCCAAACCGATTTTGGTGACCATAACCCGGGCCGGCCGGCCCAAGGCGTGACGCAAATCCGGCACCCCAGCGGCCTGTTGATTGGATTGACGATCGTTCATGCGCTGTCCCCTTTGCGAATGATTTCGACAAATGCCCGGGCAATCGCGCCAGGATCATCGCCATCCGACCGATACCAGCTTTGCGACCAGTTCATGGCCCCCAACACCAGCAACCGAAGGTGCCGGCGTGATACGGTGTCCGCCAGCGGCAGATCATCGATCAGCCGCACGAACAAAGCTTCGTATTCGTCACGTAACGCGATCAGTCTTTGGCGGGCCGGTGCCCGTTCATTGGGAAGTGACTTGATCACCACACGGGCATAGTCGCCGCCATCCAGCAACGCCCGCAAATGGGCGCTCATTGCCGCTTCCAACCGGACCCAAGGCCCAGCCGCGTCGTCAATGGCTGCCGTGACCGCGGCCGTAATCCGCCGAATACCCTCTTCGTGCACAGCCACCAACAGGTCTTCCTTGGACGGAAAATAGTAATACATGGACCCGGCCTTCATGCCGGCCGCAGCGGCAATATCGCGCATGGGCGCCGCATCGTAACCTTGTTGGCAAAAATAACGGGCTGCCGAATCCAGTAACTGGGGCCGCTTGTTGTCGCGCACCCGAACGGAATTCGTTGAGACTTGTGCTGCTGCCGTCATGACGTTACTCGTCAATCGTTGTTTTCCAAAATTCTAACTAACATTTGTTAGGTAATTTGCCAATAGGATAATTTGGCCGCAATAACGTTCTACTTGCCCTCTCTACACGGCTACATAACCGGCGGGAACGATACTGTCCGGCGCTAGATAAGCTGAATGATTGACATGGCCCGAACCACGATGCATGCAATCGGCCTTCGTCAGCGTCCCGATTGATCACAGGATACCGCATATGTCTCTCTCCCGCCCGACCCCGCGCCAACATATTCATACGCGTAACATTGAATGCCGCGGCTATCTGCGCGACGACGGCCTATGGGACATCGAAGGCACGCTGACGGACGCCAAGACCTACTCGTTTGACAACCTGGACCGCGGCGGCGTCGCGGCCGGTGAACCGGTGCATCGAATGGTCGTTCGACTGACGGTCGATGAGGAACTGGTCGTGCAGTCGGCGGAAGCTTATTCCGAAGCAACCCCCTACGCGATCTGTCCGGATGCCAATGTACATGTGCCGGAACTGGCCGGTTTACAGATCGGCCCGGGCTGGCGTGCCGGCGTGAAGAAAGTCATGGGACGAACGAAAGGCTGTACCCATGTGCGTGATCTCATCATGGGCCCGGTGGCCTTGACGGCCTATCAGTCCGTGATTCCCTGGCGCAACAAAAAGAGCCAACAACCTCCGGGCAAAAAGCCGACGATTCTGGGAACCTGCCATGCTTATGCGACCGACGGACCTGTTGTCGAACGCGTTTGGCCAGAGCACTTCACTGGAAATACGCCGCAACAATCCACGGCCGACTAGCCCAGGCTTATTCGAAACTGATCAGTTGGTTTTTCTCAGTTCGGGGATCATTTTCCCGGCTTGGCCGCTCGGCAAACGCCCGCTTTCCGCAACGATTTCGCGAAAATAGGCGATGATGAACGCCCGTACCGCAGCCGTTCGGCTGGAACCGGTTCGGCGCTGATCTATCGCCGAACAGATGGTGTTCAGGTTGACGCCTTCGAACCGGCAAATATCTTCAATGGCGTCCCAACTGGCTTCTTCAAGACGGATACTCGTCCGGTGACCGTTCACAACGATATTTCGACTGACGAGGCGGCTTTTCATATGTCCACAGGCCCCCTGCTGTTGCCTTTGACCGGATGCCATGCGTCATCCCCACGCGCATACGACACTCCGAATACAAATCCGACGCCAGCTGTCCCGAACCGACGTCGCTGCACCGATTATAACAAGAAGAACCATGCCTCTAAAACGATTAAATTATTACGCCGAAAGAAATTTAAGGGCGAGCGCGGAAACCACTCGGCCGCCCGCACTATGACTTGTCTCCAAATCTTCAAAGTCCCATAGTTATGGTATGGGCGTTAAACTGCACACACCTGTTCTAGATCGCTACGGTCCGGCCCCGGAATCCGATCTGCACGACTGCGAATGGCCAGGGTGTGATGATGACGGACCGCATCGAGCACCATTTTCGCGGGACGAACCCGATGAGTTCCGCTGGTTCTGCAAGCTCCACGCCGCCCAATATAACAAGGCCTGGAATTTCTTCGCCAACATGACCGATGACGAGGTCGAAGCCATCGTCCGCCATGATACGGTCTGGAATAGGCCTTCGTGGCCCATTGGGACCGGCCCGGCCGTGCAAGCGTTCATGCGGGGTCACTTCAAAGATCCCTTCGGCGCGTTCGGTGCCGATGAAACCGGCGGTGAAAAGCCGTCCGGCGACATGCCGACGGCGGAACCGGAAGCTCAAATCCGTCAAGCGCTGGCGATCTTCAATATGGAACCGCCGTTGAACGCCGCAGCCGTCAAGGCGCGGTACAAGGATCTGGTAAAGCGCCATCATCCGGACGCCCAGGGCGCACGTGGGGACACCGATGACCGAATTAAAGAGATCAATCACGCGTATTCGGTGATCATGGATTTCCTTGACGCATAGGCATATCCCGGCCCCGGCTTGACTGACCGGAACAATCCCCCTAAACCGACGGGTTCCGATTAGAGCCCTGCCCACCGACACCACCATCAGATACGGAAATCAGCCATGACCGCCGCCATTGACACGACCGAATCCTTAGAAAAACAAGACCCCGATATCAGCGTTTCGGTCCGTCAGATGTTCGGAATTGAAAGCGACATGGAGGTTCCGGCCTTCAGCGAGCGCGACGAACACGTGCCGGATGTGGATGAAGCCTACCGTTTCGATCATGACACGACACTGGCCATTCTGGCCGGTTTCGCACACAACCGCCGGGTCATGATTCAGGGCTATCACGGGACCGGAAAGTCGACGCATATCGAACAGGTCGCGGCGCGCCTGAATTGGCCGTGCATCCGGATCAATCTGGATAGCCACATCAGCCGGATCGATTTGATCGGTAAGGACGCCATCGTCCTGCGTGACGGCCAACAGGTGACGGAATTTCGTGAAGGCATTCTGCCCTGGGCACTGCAGCATCCGACGGCCCTGGTGTTCGACGAATACGACGCCGGCCGGCCCGATGTGATGTTCGTCATTCAACGGATTTTGGAAGTCGACGGCAAACTGACACTGCTGGACCAAAACCGGGTGATGCGCCCGAACCCCTATTTTCGTCTGTTTTCCACCACCAATACCGTGGGCCTTGGCGATACCACCGGGCTCTATCACGGCACCCAGCAGATCAACCAGGGCCAGATGGACCGCTGGAATATCGTCTGCACACTGAACTATCTGCCCCATGAGGCTGAATTAGACATCGTTCTGGCGAAAGCTGCCGCCTATGACACAGCGGAAGGCCGCGAGACACTGAGCGCCATGGTCGATGTCGCCGACCTGACCCGTGTTGGGTTCATGAACGGCGATATCTCCACGGTCATGTCGCCCAGAACAGTCATCACCTGGGCCGAGAATGCCCAGATTTTCGGTGACGTCGGCGTCGCCTTCCGGTTAACCTTCCTCAACAAATGCGACGAAATTGAGCGGCCTGTGGTCGCCGAATATTATCAGCGTTGCATCGGCCAGGAACTGCCGGAATCGGCGGCAAACGCGATCATGCAGTAACCGACGCGGCGGCGCTCAGGGCTGCCCGGGGCCGCCGAGGAACGATCATGTTGCGCAAGGAAGAACCCAACGAACTGGTGAAACGGGTCACAGCGGCGTCGCTGAAGGCGATCGCCATGGAGCCCGAGTTGAACGTTGCCTTCACGCCCGGCCAAGCCAGCGCCACCAAGGAGCAGGCGGTCCTGCCGACACCTGTGGGCATGATTGACCAAGCCGCCCTGACCAAGTTGCGCGGGGTCGCCGACGCCTTGGCGCTGCGCCTTCGCTACCATGACCAGGATGTCCATCGCGACCATATGCCGTCAGGCCCGGAGGCGCGTGCCGTCTATGAAGCCATCGAACAGGTCCGATGCGAAAGCCTCGGCACCCGGCGGTTCAGTGGTGTCGCTGAAAACATCAGCGTCCTGTTGGATGAAAAATGCAAGGCCAAGGGCCTCGGCGCGGTGACCGAAAAGAACGAAGCCATGCTGCCCGAGGCCGTTGGACTTTTAGTCCGCGAATGCCTGACCGGCGAGACCGCGCCGGACAGCGCCCACGGGCTCATGAACGTCTGGCGCAAAGACTTGGAACAGCGCATCGGCAAGCAGATTCGCGAACTTCGCAACTGCCCCGCCGATCAGGCCCAGTTTGCCGATGTCGTCACCGACATGATCCGATCCCTGGATCTAATGGACGACGAGAACGAGCCCCTGGATTCGGACGACCAGGACGAAGACAGCGCCCAGGACGCCGGCGACGAAGCCGACGAAGGCACGGACACGGAAATGGGCGATGATTCCATGACCGCCGGCGAATCCGGTGAAATGGAAATGTCCGACGACGGCGAGTTTGCCGATGGCGACGAAGATCAGTTCATGGGCGGCGACGGCGAAGAAGAACCGGCCGGCCCGAGCCGCTGGAACGAGCCGTGGCAGCGTGATGGTGCCGATACGGACAACCGCTACCATCCTTTCACCGCTGAATACGATGAAATCATCTTCGCCGACGAACTTTGCGATCCCGAGGAATTAACCCGGCTGCGCCATCAGCTTGACCAGCAGCTTTCGCATCTGCAAGGCGTGGTTTCACGATTGGCTAATCGGTTGCAACGGCGTCTTATGGCCAAGCAGACCCGGTCGTGGGAGTTCGATCTGGAGGAAGGCATCCTGGATGCCGGCCGCCTGTCGCGGGTTGTCGTTGATCCAACCCATCCGCTTTCCTACAAGATGGAGCGTGATACGGATTTCCGCGATACCGTGGTGACTTTGTTAGTCGACAATTCCGGGTCCATGCGCGGCCGGCCGATCACCGTTGCTGCCATGTGCGGCGACATCCTGGCCCGCACCTTGGAACGTTGCGCCGTCAAGGTCGAAATCCTGGGATTTACGACCCGGTCGTGGAAAGGCGGACAGGCTCGGGAAAAATGGGTCGCCGACGGCAAACCGAAAAATCCTGGACGGCTCAACGATCTACGCCATATCGTTTACAAGTCAGCCGACCAGCCCTGGCGCCGGGCTCGGAAGAATTTGGGACTGATGCTGCGCGAAGGTCTGTTGAAGGAAAATATCGACGGCGAGGCACTGTTGTGGGCGCATCACCGTCTGCTGGGCCGCCCGGAACAGCGCCGCATTCTGATGGTCATATCCGATGGTGCGCCGGTTGATGATGCGACCTTATCCGCCAACCCGGGAAATTACCTGGAACGCCATCTGCGCGATGTTATCGAATTCATCGAGACCCGCTCTGACATTGAACTGACGGCCATCGGCATCGGTCATGACGTGACCCGATATTATCGGCGCGCGGTGACTATCGTGGATGCCGAGGAATTGGGCGGCACCATGATGAACCAGTTGGCCGAACTGTTCGAAGAGGACGCGGCCCTACAGCGGTTCGGCCGGGCTTCCTAAGACAAATTTATTGAACGCGCAGGTACGGCGCCCCGATGAGCGGCTGCATGGCCGCAACTTCCACCGGCGCGCGCAATGACGGTGCAGCCGGCACGAGAACGTTTCCCCGGTCGTCACGGCACACATCGCCGTCGGTGAACCCCCGCCATAAGGCACAATCGCGGCCCGATACAGCCGACAGCCCGTGATCCGTCAGAGTTTTATCCGTCGTCAGCAGGCTAAGTCCGTCCATGGCCCAAGACGCGACGGTAACAGGTAACGGCAACGCGCAACCACCAAGAAAGGCTGTCGTGATCGCAACTAAAAACAAACGACGCATCGGGAACTCCTGCCAAGATCACCCCATCATCGGGGCATTCACTGACATGAGGCTGACGGATTGCGCGTCCGTATGACTGCAAGGTAACCAGCGTATAAACTCGTGTGAATGCGGACGATCAGATTAGCGGCCCGGGTCTAGCACGCGGCGCAACAAGGGCACTGTGATCTCACGCCGCTCGGCCAATGCGACGGCATCGACGGCAGCGACAAGATCATGTGCCGCGCTGAACTGGCGAACCATCCGCCGCAGGGCATAGTCAATGACGTCCGTGCCGACACGCAATTGCCGATCGGCGAACAACTTAATCAACACCGCCGCCAGCAGACCATCGTCGGGTTCACCAATTGCCACTGCCGCACCGGCATTCAGCCGTGAGCGCAAGTCCGCCAAATCGACATGCCATCGTGCCGGCGCGGCGCGGCCCGTCAGCAGCAGGGTGCCGCCGCCCTCACGGACCTGGTTGAACAGATGGAATAGGGGCGCCGGCGCTGCCACGGTCAAATATCTGTCGGCGTCTTCAACAATCCACGCACCGCTGGCTGCGGCCGGATCACGCGGCTCATCCGCGGCCAATTGTGCGTGATTCAGGACCTGGGCCCGACTTGCCCGTCGGAACACTTCGGCCAAATGGCTCTTGCCGCAGCTTGCCGGTCCATGAACGGTGAGCACGGGGGTTTGCCAGCCGGGCCATTGATCGATCCACGCCACCGCGTCCCGATTACACGCTGCAACAAGGAAATCCGCGCCGCCAAACGCCGGTCGAATATCGAAATCAAGAGACAGTTGCCGGGGGCCGCTCACGCGCCGTCTTCGCCGCCGAAACCGCCGCCGCCGCCGTCATAGAGCGCGCTGTTCAAGTAGCGGCCGATGGCGAACCGGGTCAACACGCCCATTACAGCGGCCACCGGCACCGCAAGAAGCACACCGGTGAACCCAAACAACGCCCCGCCAGCCAGAAGGGCGAAGATGATCCAAACCGGATGCAGCCCGACACGGTCGCCGACAAGGCGCGGCGTCAGGATGTAACTCTCTGCCGTCTGCCCGATGAGAAAGATACCCGCGACCACGGCGATGGGCATCCATTCGCTGAACTGAAAAACCGCGATACCCAGGCCAACGGCCAAACCGACCGCCGCGCCCAAATAGGGAATGAACGAAATCAATCCCGCTCCCAAACCAACCAACAAACCCGACTTTAAGCCGACGATGGTCAAGCCGATGCCATAGAATAGGGCGAGGACCAGACAAACGGTGGATTGTCCGCGCACGAACGCCGCCAGGGTTTTGTCAATTTCCACGAACTGTTCGCGGATCGTCGTGGCGGGGCGGCGCGGCAGCCAGGAATCTATCTTCGCGGTAATCAGATCCCAATCGCGGAGCAAGTAAAACGCAACGACCGGGGTGATCACCAACAGAGACAGCATATTGAAAAAGGCGACTCCGCCGCTCCAAATATTGGCCGCGACACTGGTGATCCACTTGACCGCTTTGCCGGCGAAGTCTTTCGCCGCATTGCGAATATCGTCCATGGTCTCGGCGGGCAATTCGGCAATGATACTTTCCAGCCAAGGAACGGCCTCGGTACGCAGCGTCTCGACAATTCCCGGGATCATGCGGAATAGATCAACGATCTGACGATGCAACAGCGGGAACAGCATGGTCAGCAACGCCCCGGCAACGATGAAAAAAGTCAACAGGATCAATGTCGTCGCAAGCGTTCGCGAAAACTTGCGCTCTTCCAGCCAATCCGCCACCGGATCAAGGAAATAGGCAATCGCCATACCGGCAACGAACGGCAGCAAAATGCTGCTCAACAAATGCAGCAGGACAAGAAACGCGGCACCGCCGGCAATCCAAAACACGGTCTGGCGTTCCCTGGTCATCAGAAGCGTCCTTTCGGCATTGGCGGGTATATCAACTGCGATTTTCCATCTCACCGGCGCGCCGCGTCCATCCGACCACATATGTGGCACCGGATGCAAATGTTGTGGTACCGGTCACGTAGATCAGAAAATCACGGATATTGCTGGTCTCCAGACCGAAGGCCTCAGAACCGACAACCGTCACCGCCAGCACGAGTTGGGCAAAGGTGTTGACCTTGGAAATCATCAACGGTGACATTTCAAGTGATTGGGTCAGCGTATGAAACAACAACGCGCCGCCAATAATCAGAGCGTCGCGGAAGACCACCAAAATAACCAGCCAGGTCGGCAAGAAACCTTCGTGCCCCAGCGCCACGTAGGCGGAAACCAACAACGCCTTGTCGGCAATCGGGTCAAGATAGGCGCCAAGAACCGTTTGCATATTGAATTGCTTGGCAACGATCCCATCCACGGCATCGCTGATAGCGGCCGCGAAAGCGACCCAAAAGGCGGCCTCCATACGTCGGTCCAGAATCATCCAGATAATCACCGGCACCGCGCAAATGCGGGCCAACGTAATGAGATTGGGGATGTTCATTTGTTCAAGATTTGCCCGGCGGCACCACACCGGCGGGATAAAGAACCCACTCTTCGTCTTCACGGACTAGTGCCAGATCGGCCTGCCCAAGCGCGGTCTGCAACTGTTCCGGTGCACCCACATAATGCAGGTTGATACGCACCTCATCCAAGGACAACAAAACCATTTCCAGGCTGCGCACCACGGACACCGCGCCCAGCCGGCGCTTCACATCCAGCCAGTCCTTGAGGCTGGAAATCGGTACGGTTACCGCGCTGACACCCTCGCCGTCATCAGCCAGCAGATTTTCCAGCTTCCAGTCTTCTTCCAGATCCCGGGCGACCTGATCGGCGGCGCGCACCAACAGCGCTTCTTCGCTTTCGCCGGGTTGTTGATTGAAGGACACCAGATCTGTCGATGGTTCACGCCGGGCACTGAAGCGCGTATTGGATATCTCAACCCGTTTTGCCGCCGCGCCCGGGGCCAGACCAAGGCGGGCAAAACTGACGATCGTGTCACCGGCATTATAGCGAACGGCCAAACCGGTCAGGCGATCGACATCGCCGCGGACGGCCTGCTGCACATTGACCGCCGATATATCTGCAAGATCGGCCAGCGGCAGCGCCAACCGCACCAATCCATCACCGGCACGCCGCACGTTCCAGGCCCGCCGCCACAGGTTGGAATCCTCCCACAATTGCGCCCCGGTGGCAGATTGATAGACCGGCAGAACCAAGACCGGTTTGCTGGTCGTTTCAGCAAACCGAATGCCTTGCGCACGCAACAATTCACGCACCGGCTGAGGCTTGAACCGAACACTCATTTTCGCCAGATAACGTACCGCCGAGGTTTTTTCGCCAGACACGGCAAAGTCAGAAACAAATTCTGTGACGTCCAAACTGCCGGGTTCTGGCAGTTTTTCAGCGTCGTCGCGCAACGTCAGGCGTTCCAGCAAGCGGCGAAAAGCTTCGTCCTGGCCGCGCGCCAGCGCTTGCCCCCGGGCTTTCGCGGCCGTATCCGCCGTGACGTCAACCGGCACCCCCCGAACCTCAAAAACCTCGGCCTGGCCGCGGCCCGCAACGATCATTATCAAAGCCGCCAGCAGGGTGGCGAAGATCAGATCGGAAAACCGTCTCAGCGTCATTGCAAACCGCCCACGTTTGTTTATCTTCGACCCGCCCCTGCGGGCCTTTAACTTTGTTTCGCCCGTCCGCGCGAGGCAATTTACCACACGGTGGCAAAGGAGAAAGCCATAAGCGCCCCGGAAGACACCGACCCCGCCGGCGGCGGCCTGAGCTATAAGGACGCCGGTGTCGACATTGATGCCGGAAATGATCTGGTCAGCGCCATCGCGCCCATTGCCAAATCCACCACGCGGTCCGGTGTGGCCTCAAATTTAGGCGGTTTTGGGGCAATGTTCGACCTAAAGGCCGCGGGCTTCAAAGATCCCGTGTTGGTCGCTGGCACCGACGGCGTCGGCACCAAACTGATGATCGCCGGGGCCGCCGAAAGACACGACACCATCGGCATTGATCTGGTCGCCATGTGCGCCAACGATTTGGTCGTTCAAGGCGCCGAGCCATTGTTCTTCCTGGATTATTTTGCCACCGACAAACTTGATGTTAAGACCGGCCGAGTGATTATTGAAGGTATCGCCGAAGGTTGCCGCCAGGCCGGTTGCGCCTTAATCGGCGGCGAAACGGCGGAAATGCCGGGCCTTTACGCGCCCGGCGATTATGATCTGGCCGGCTTTTGTGTCGGCGCTGTTGAGCGCGATGGCATTCTGACTGGCGCCGACGTTCGCGAAGGTGACGTCATCTTGGGTCTTGGGTCCGATGGCCTGCATTCGAACGGATTTTCCTTGGTCCGCCGCGTTGTTGAACATGCCGGCGCCGATTACGCCGCCCCGGCGCCGTTCGATGCCGAAGTTAGTCTCGGCGAATCGCTTCTGACGCCAACCCGCATGTACGTGAAGTCCTGTCTGACGGCCGTCCGCGCCGGCGGCGTCCATGCCCTTGCCCATATCACCGGCGGCGGTCTGGTCGAAAATCTGCCGCGCGTCCTGCCGGCAAACCTGGGCGCGGTCATTGACGGCGCCGCGTGGCCCGTGCCGACGGTGTTTCATTGGCTGCAGTCGGCCGGCAACATTGCCCCCGATGAGATGCTGCGGACGTTTAACTGCGGCATCGGCATGGCCGTCGTGGTTGATGCCGGACGTGCCAAAGCGCTTGGTCAGGTCCTGACAGAGGCCGGTGAAGCCGTATGGGTCATCGGCCGGATTGAGCCGGTCGATGGCGCTGAGACCGTCACGATCGTCAACGGAGAGGCCGCGTGGCGAAGCTGAAACTCGGTGTGCTGATTTCCGGGCGGGGCTCAAATCTTCAGGCCCTAATGGAAGCCTGCGCGGAGGCAACCTACCCCGCCGAAATCGTTCTGGTCATATCAAACAAGGCTGACGCGGTGGGCATCGAACGAGCCGCCGCGGCCGGTCTGCCGACTTTGGTCATCGATCACCGTAAGTACCCGAACCGCGCCGAGTTTGACGCCGAAATGACCGCTGCCCTGGACGCCGCCGGCGTCGGATTGGTCTGTCTGGCCGGATTCATGCGCCTGCTTTCGGAGGAATTCGTCAGTCACTGGCATGATCGCATGATCAACATCCACCCATCCCTGCTGCCGGCTTTCAAGGGACTGAACGTGCAAGCCCGCGCCATTGAAGCCGGGGCAAGGTTTTCGGGCTGCACGGTCCATTACGTCCGCCATGAAATGGACGTCGGCCCCATTATCGTCCAGGCCGTGGTACCCATTCATGCCGATGACGATGCGGATTCCCTGGCGGCGCGGATTTTGGCGCAAGAGCATGTGATCTATCCGGCAGCGGTGAAATGGATTGCCGAGGGGTGGGTTCGGATCGAGGATGAACGGACGTCGATTGACGGCTCAACGCCACCAATGGGAATACTGAGCAACCCTTCGCCATAGAAAAACGGCCGCCCTGCGGCGGCCGTTCAGCATATCAGATTCTGCGGCGGTGGCCTTAGCCAACCAACTCCAACTGACTGAAATAATAGGCAATTTCTTCGGCCGCCGTTTCCGGCGCGTCAGAGCCGTGGACAGAATTGGCTTCCACGTCTTCGGCGAAATCCTTGCGGATCGTGCCCTCCTCGGCATTCGCCGGATTCGTCGCTCCCATAAGGTCGCGGTTTTTCTGGATGGCGTCGTCGCCCTCCAGAACCTGCACGACCACCGGGCCCGACGTCATGAATTTCACCAGATCATTGAAGAACGCCCGTTCGCGGTGAACGTGATAAAATCCTTCAGCCTGATTGGTCGTCAATTGCAGGCGTTTCTGGGCGATGATCCGGAGCCCCGCGTCCTCGAACCGGGCATTAATCTTGCCGGTGAGATTGCGCCGGGTGGCGTCCGGTTTGATAATCGAAAGCGTACGTTCGAGTGCCATCGGAATGTAACCTCTGTGATTGTCCCCTTGGTCTCCCGCCTTGCGGCGCGCCAACACAGGTTTCGGGGCTGTGCCCTGCAAGCGGGGCCGGTTTATAGACAGTTGCCCGAGGTCTGGCAAGGAGAACCGGTGCTTGATTTTCACAGGTATTAATGTGCAGGGATTCAACAAATGCATCGATTTCGCACCGTTGCTCTAATTTGCAATGCCCCGCTAAGGAGTTACGATCCAGATCATCACTGTTCTGAAAGCTAAAATTATGAAAGTCCGGTCCATATCATTGCTGGTGGTGGCGGTCGTATTTACTCTGGCACTGTGGTTTTCAGCAACGGCGGTTGTGCCTTCCCTGGCCGCTGCTTATGGGCTGAGCGGTACCCATGTGGCCATGCTGACCAGCGCCGTGCAGGTCGGTTTCGTCTGCGGCACCATTTTCAGCGCTGTCCTGGGCCTGGCCGACCGCATCGAGCCACAGCGCTTCTTCATGGTCTCGGCGCTCATCGCGGCCGGCGCCAATGCGTTGATGCTGGTCATTGATCCCAGGTCCGAATGGATTTTGCTTTGCCGGTTCGTCACCGGTGCTTGCATGGCCGGCGTCTATCCCGTCGGCATGAAGATCGCCGCTACCTGGGCGGACCGGGACTTAGGTCTGTTGATCGGCATCATGGTCGGCGCCCTGACACTGGGATCGGCGGCGCCGCACTTGTTCAACGCTTTTGGCGGTGTCGATTGGCGGTTTGCCGTGGCCGTCGGGTCCGGGGCGGCGGTGGTCGGCGCATTCATGGCCGGCGGCATTGAATTGGGCCCGAACCGTAAGCCGTCACCGCGCTTCGATCCGCAAGCCGCCCTGACGGCATTTCGTGAACCAGCCTTGCGCCTCGCCAACTTCGGATATTTGGGCCACATGTGGGAACTGTACGCCATGTGGGCCTGGATCGGCGTCTTCTTCGATGCCAGTTTCCGCACCACCCTGCCGGCCGACGGGGCCGCCTTCTGGGCCCGCACCGCGACGTTTCTGGTGATGGGCGTGGCCGGCGCCATTGGCTGTGTGGGCGGCGGTCTGGTCGCCGATAAATGGGGCCGCACAATCCTGACAGCAGGCGCCATGGCGATCAGCGGCAGCTGCGCCCTGGTCGTTGGGTTCCTGTTTGGCGGCAATCCCTGGCTGTTGACCGGCCTGTGTTTCATATGGGGCATCACCATTGTCGCCGATTCGGCGCAATTCTCATCAAGCGTCGCCGAATTGGCGCCGCCGGATCGGATCGGCACCATGCTGACGGTCCAAACCTGCGCCGGGTTTATACTGACCCTGGCGACGGTGCATCTTATTCCCCACGTTGTTGATGCCGTGGGTTGGAAGTATGCGTTCTCGGTGCTGGCCATCGGGCCGTTCATCGGGGTCGTCTGCATGCTCCGCCTGCGCCGCCATCCGGACGCTGTCAAATTGGCCGGGGGCCGCCGTTGACCGCTTTGTCAGTTGACGGTAAGGCATTGAAATTAATGTGATCTCCATTGGGCGGTCTCATTCGCCGAAGCCTTAACGCGATCTAAACTGCGATTTGGTCTCTTGAATTGCATGAGATACGTGATTCACTAGTGGCCGGGATTGAAAACACGGGAGTAAACATGGCGGGCGGCATGTGGCGTCAGGTCGTTGATGCCATCGACGCGGAAGTGGTTGATGGCGTGGTTGAGCTTGCTCAGACGCCGGCGATCCCTGTTGCGCAAGCGGCCATCGGCGACGCCATCGGCAAGGTCGAGACGACCAAGGGCGACGCGTTCATCACCCGCACGGACGGTAGCAAGTTGAAGGCCCAAGTGGGTCTGGATATCTTTCAGGGCGACACCGTCGAGACCGAAGGCACGGGCACCATTGGTATTACGTTTGCCGATAGTTCCACGTTCTCCCTGGCCGAGGCCGGCCAAATGACCATTGACGAAATGGTTTACGATGCCGGCACCCAAGAGGGCGGCGGCGCAATTTCCGTGACGACCGGGGTGTTCACCTTCGTTTCCGGTCAAATCGCCAAAACCGCCGTCGATGCCATGCTGATCAACACGCCGACAGCAACCCTGGGCATCCGGGGCACCTCGGTGGCCGCCAAGATCGGCAGCCCCAAGGGCGACGTTTTCACCTTGTTGGAAGACCAAGATGCAGCGGTCGCACCGACAGCAACTGGTGACACCGCCAAAGGGCAGGCCGGCGACGACATCTTGCTCACCCAGGCCGCCGGCGGCCCACCGCCAAGCGGTGAAATCACCATCACCAATGATGTCGGCACCCAGACCCTCAACCAACCCAACGCCACCTCATCGGTGTCCAGCCGATTCTCCTCGCCTACAATACCCGTGATCCTGCCGACAGCAGTCGTCAATCGGGTCTTCGGCGCGGCGATTTCGGTGGCCCGGCAAACACTGTCATCGGCCAACAACAGTGGCGGCAATGAAGCCGACAGCAACGACCAAGGCGGTGGCGCGCAAACCAGTGCGGGCGGCGGCGAGCAGGCCGCCGAGGGCGAAGGCGGCGTTGAGGCGGGCGCCGAAGCCGAGCAGCAAACCGAAGGCGCGGACGGCGCGGGCGCACCAGATGAAGGCGCCGATGGACCACCAACGGGTGATCTCTCGGAAACCGACGCCGCCGCAGCCGACGCTTTTGAACAGGCCCTAGCGACGGGCGGCGACCCGGCCGCCGCATTGTCCGCCGCCGCCGATGCCGCCGCTGGGTCGAACTTTCAGGCCACCCTGGCCGACAATCCAAATGCCTTCGGCTCACCGGCGGCTATCGCCTCCGTCGTCAGCGCCATCGTCAATGACGCCCTCGGCGGTTTGGGCTCCGAGGCCGGTGATCCCCTCGACGCCGGACGCGGCAACGACACGCAAATCGACGACCAACAAGAACAACACCAAGACGCCGAACGGCTAACGGGTCAGCTTGCCGAAGAGGCCGCCGGACAGGCCCAGGATGCCGCCGCCGACATCGTCGAAGGATTTATCGATGCGGGGCTGATCGACCCGAACGCCGCCGCGGCATTACTGGCTGGATTTGAGGCCGGTGCCGGCGGTGATGAACTGTTCAACGACGGTGGTGGTGGAGAAACCGGGGGTGGTCCCCTTGACGATGGCTTCCTCTTGCCGCCACCTCCACCGGACACGGAACCGGAGTTTGAACCGGAACCCGACCTGCCACCTCCGGAACCCGAGCCTGAAACCGGCACCCCAAGCGTCGTGATCTCCGTCGATGGTTCGGGCGGCAGCGTATCGTTCAGTTTTACCGCGAACCAACATAACCTTGTAACCGCGTCGAGCGGGAACGACGTGGTTTCTGCCTTGGGGAATGCTGAGCTTGGCGATTCCTTTGATGGCGGTAGCGGTAGTGACACGCTGACGTTCTCCGACACGGGCGATCAAATACTCAGCTTGACCAGTACCGAATACATCCACCTGGCCGCCAGCGGCAGTAATTCGTATATCCTGACGGGTGATTCGGGTAACGATACGTGGACCGTCTCGAATTCAAACTCGAGCAACCTATTGGACATCAATACGGCGGCCGGCAGTGATACGGTCACATTCCAATCCGGCACACATCAAATTTCCGGCATGAACAATGTCGAAAGCGTCGACATATCGGGCGGCTCCACGAACCTGATATTCACCGCCGCCATCGATGATACACCGTCCTTCACCAGTGTCTCCAGCTCGACCATCACGCTGGCGGGCACCAGTAATACCATTAACATTGGCGCCAGTTCCGTCGTCGGATCGCTGACGGGTGGCAGCGGCACGGATACGGTCGGTCTGGCTGCCGGTGCCGATATTCTGAACGTTTCGGGCATTGAAAATATCTCTGCCACGTCAAGCGCCAGCGACATCAGCTTGGCTGCGGGCGGCCAAACCGTCGCCTTCTCGGGGACGGCCGGAACCATCACCGGCGGTGCCGGCAACGACAGTCTGACCGTCAATTCGACCATCACCTCGCTGACCGATGGCGGCGGCAACGATACGCTGATCTTCGGCGCCAGCGGCGGCACGGTCAGCAGCATCGACGGTTGGGAAACCGTCATCGGCGGCAGCGGCACGGACGTCATCACCTTCCACACGAACGCCGACAACGTAACTATCAGTGGCAGCATCGAAACCCTGACCGACGGCGGCGGCACGGACACCATCACCTTGGCTGCAAGCGGCGCTACGCTCGGCAACGTCACTGGTATTGAAACCATCATCGGCGGATCTGGATCCGATACGGTGACCGTCACCGATGGCAGCGCCGCGTCGATCTCCGGCGGCGCCGGATCGGACGCCCTTACCGGCGGCACGGCGGCCGAGCAGATCGAAGGCGGCGGCGGCGCAGACACGCTGACCGGCGGGTCGGGCAGCGATAAGTTCCGTTACACGGCCATATCGGAATCAGCAGCCGGCGGCGGCGATGTGATCACCGACTTCGACGCCGGTACGTCAACAACGGCCACCGATAAGCTGATCCTGGACGGCCTGAAAAGCGGCACCTTCAGTTTCGTCGGCGCACATTCCAACAGTTTCTCGGGCGGCGGCAATTCCTCGGCCCGGTTCAATGATACGACCAAGGTTCTGGAAATCGACACCAACGGCGACGGCACCGCGGACATGGACATGACCCTGACCGGCGTCAGTCTGTCGAACATCGATGGCACGGATTTTCTGGTCTCGGGCTCCGGTGAGGTGATTGCTAATGTCAGCGGCACCGACAGTTATTCAATGACCGCGAACAACGACTTGATCTTTGGCTCATCGAGCAACGACACGGTGACACTCAGCGGGTCGGCGAACTCCGGCGACACCTTTGACGGCGGTGACAGCACAGACACCCTGAACCTGGCCAACGCCGGCAACACCATCGCCGTCTCCAACACGGAAAGCATCGTCGGCGGCTCCGGCTCCGATAACGTCAGTCTGGGGAACAGCGGCGGCACGGTGACAATGAGCAGCGTTGAATCCGTCACCGGCGGCACCGGCGATGATTATATAAATCTATCCGCTGGATCGGGAACAATCACCGTCGACGGCGGCGCTGGCACGGACAAGGTCAATCCGGCGAACGGCGGCACCTGGTCCATGCATTTGACTAACGTTGAAGCCGTGCCAGGCGGCGGTGCCGGAGCCGACACGCTGACGCTGCTGAATGCCCAGAACGGTCTTTCCGTGCGCCTTGGCGGCGGCGGCTCCACGGACACCCTGAATTTGGCCAACGGCGCCAACACCATCACCATGTGGGAGGATGTCGAGATCATCAACGGCGGCACCGGCGCCGATCATTTGACTGCGGAAACGACGTTGTTCAACGACATCACCCAGTTCGGCGGCGGCCGCACCCGCAGCTATCAGCTGGGCGGCGGCGAGGACACGGTGACCATGTCGGCCGGCGCCGACGGCATCGCTGTCAGCGGCGTCGAAACCATCTTCGGGCTCGGCGGCAACGACCAGATCGCGTTGCTCAGCGGCGGCCAGACGATTACCCACCTGGACAGCGTCGAGACGGTGAAAGGTGGTACCGGAACAGATTCCATCACTCTGGCCAACGGCGGCCAGACTCTGAGTGACGTATCCGCCGTCGAGACCGTCATCGGTGGTACGGGCGCCGACCTGATCACCGTTTCCGATGGCACCGCGACATCGATCACCGGCGGCGTCGGATCGGACGTCCTTACCGGCGGCACAGCCGGCGATACCTTTGTCTATGGCGGCGCCGCGGCCGGCAGTCTCGGCGTCGATACGATCGCCAATTTCTCCGGCGTTACGGCATTTGGCGGCGGTGGCGGCGAGACGGATATTCTGGGCCTCAGCTCCAGCGACCTGGGGATCGCCAGTATTGTTTACGAGGAATACAACTGGGATGGCACCACCGCCGCCATTACGCTCGGCAACACGGCCGCCACGGTCATTGTGCTTTACGGGAACGCCGGCACCCAGGCCGCCGCGGCGGCGGCCATTGCAGCGGGCAACTCGGCAGTCACCAATGCGGTCATCTTGTTCAATGACAGCGCCAACACCAATACCCTGACCATGGCGCACACGGACAATGCCGCGGCCGATGCCACGGAAAGCAATCTGGCGGTCTTTTCGAACAACACGACGCCGGCGAATACACAAAACCTGGACGCCGCCGATTTCGTCAGCATATAGGCGTTCCATCCGTTTCCCTTTCGTGGCCGCCGTGTTAAACCCCGCGCCATGTTGCATATCAACAGTATCGTTTACCGCATCGGCGGCCGGACGCTTTTTGACGGCGCCACAGTCAATGTCCCGAAAGGCCATCGGGTCGGCCTGGTCGGCCGCAATGGCACCGGCAAAACGACCCTGTTCAGACTTATCCTCGGTCAGCTAAGCACCGACGGCGGTACCCTCAATGTGCGCCCCGGCGCACGGGTCGGCACCGTGACCCAGGAAGCACCATCGGGACCCGAAAGCCTCATCGACGTGGTCCTGGCCGCCGATACGGAACGCACCGAGTTGCTGGCCCGTGCAGAGACCGCCACCGACCCCCATGACATCGCCGATATCCATACCCGGCTTGCCGACATCAACGCGGAAACCGCGCCGGCCCGGGGCGCGCGCATCCTGGCCGGGCTGGGTTTCGATGACGAGGCCCAGCAACGCCCCTGCGCGGAATTTTCCGGCGGCTGGCGCATGCGGGTCGCCCTGGCGGCGGCCTTGTTCGCTAATCCCGATCTGCTGCTCTTGGACGAACCGACCAATCACCTCGACTTAGAGGCCGCGATCTGGCTGGAGACCTATCTGACCAGCTGGCCGGGCACTTTGATCGTCATCAGCCACGACCGCACCCTGCTTAACAAGGTGGTTATGGAAATCGTCCATCTGGATGCCATGAAATTGACCCGCTACGCCGGCGGCTATGACCGGTTCGAACGGACCCGTCGCGAACGCCAGGAACTGGACGCCAAAATGCGAACCAAACAGATGGCGCAGCGCCGGCATATCGAATCATTTGTTGATCGATTCCGCTACAAGGCCTCAAAAGCCCGCCAGGCACAAAGCCGCTTGAAGATGCTGGAACGCATGGAACCCATCGCATCGGCCGCCGCCGACCGCACCGTGACCTTCGACTTCCCTGATCCCGACCCCCTGTCGCCGCCGCTCATCGCGTTGGATGAAGCGGCCGTTGGTTACGACGATCAGGCAATCCTGCGGGGCTTGGACCTGCGCATCGACATGGACGACCGAATTGCTCTGCTGGGCGCCAACGGTAACGGCAAATCGACCCTGGTGAAGCTGTTGGCTGGGCGCCTGAATGCCATGAACGGCAAGCTGGTCAAATCATCAAAGCTAAAGGTCGGCTATTTCGCCCAACATCAGGCCGAGGAATTGACCCTGTCGGAGACCGCCTATCAGCACTTGGCCCGGCTCATGCCCATGGCGCCGGAATCGAAAGTCCGCGGCCATCTGGGCCGGTTCGGATTTTCCGGCGAGCGCGCCGATGTCACCTGTCAGGGCCTGTCCGGTGGTGAAAAAGCGCGTCTTTTGTTTTCCATGATGAGCCTTGATGCGCCGCATTTGATGTTGTTGGACGAGCCCACCAACCATCTGGATGTGGATGCCCGTGAAGCCCTGGTCCAGGCCCTCAACACCTATGACGGTGCGGTCATTCTGGTCAGCCACGACGCGCATTTGGTGGAACTGGTTTGTGACAGTCTGTGGCTGGTCACCGATGGCGCCTGCCGGCCATTTGACGGTGATTTGAAGGATTACGAAAATCAGTTGAAGGAGGAACGCCGCGCCCAACGCCGGGCGTCCCGCGACACGACGGCCAACGGCGGCGCCAACCGCAAGGACGCGCGACGCGAACGGGCCGCCAAACGCGCCGAGAATGCCGATCTGCGCAAGGCCGTCCGCGACCATGAGAAACGTATGGCGGCCCTGACCGCCGAACGGACGACCTTGGAAAGCCGACTTGCCGACCCCGAAATCTATGGCGGGGCGACCTCCGTGTTTATGGACCTGCAGGTCCGGCATGCCGACATCAAGACCGAGTTGTCATCTGTCGAAGAGATTTGGCTGGAGCTCAGCGAGCGCTTGGAAGCGGTGGAAAGTTCAGATGTCTGAGCAGATAATAGTACCCGGTTCGCCTGCGGCTTTTGTGTGGCCTTGCTCAACGATTTGGCTGCCAGCTAGGGCTGGAAACTTCCGCCACCTCTGGCGTTTTAAAAAGCCGTAGGACGATGATGACGATTGTTGACGACGCCGGAGCGCACCATCAGATCGCCGCGGCGGATGCCCGCATCTTAAGTCTTGTGCCGAGCATTACCGAACTGCTGTTCGATTTGAGTTTGTCCGACCAACTGGTTGGCCGCACGGCGTTCTGCATACATCCAAAGCCGGCCGTCGATGACATTCCCAGTGTCGGTGGCACGAAGCGGATCAATATGGACAAGGTGCGCGCGCTGAACGCCACCCATGCCATCGTCAATATTGACGAAACCCCGAAGCAAATGGCCGACGCCTTGGCCGACATGGGGTTGATCATTGTCGTCACCCATCCGGTTGAGGTCGCTGACAATGCCCGGTTATTTCGCCTAATCGGCGGCCTGTTTAACCGCCAGACCGAAGCCGGGACGCTTGCGGCCGAACTGCAGTTGGAAATCTCGGCTTTCCGTGGCGATCAAACCGCCCGGAACGTTTTGTATATCATTTGGCAAAATCCCTGGATGACGATCTCGCGCGACACCTACATCTCGCGGTTCCTGGCACTGGCAAATTGGCGCACGGTCGCGCATGACGCAGCCGTGCGCTATCCGGAAATTGACCTCACCGATGACCTTCTGGCCGGCGTCGATCTTGTGTTGTTCTCAACCGAGCCCTTTGCCTTCACCGAAAATCACGTTGAGGCATTCCAGCGCGACTTCCCGGCCGACGCTCACAAGGTCCATCTGATCGATGCCGAGATGGTCTCGTGGTACGGCAGCCGCGCCATTCCGGGGCTACGGTATCTGCGTGACTTCGCCGCCCAGGTAGCGCCGTGATCGCCGCCCGCCTGGCCGCCTATTACGGCGTCATGTTCTTCTTGATCGGCGTGATGGTGCCGTTCTGGCCCGTCTGGATGAAAAGCCGTGGACTGACACCGGAAGATATCGGTGTCGTCATGGCCATCGGAATGCTGATGAAGGTTTGGGCTAATCCGCTGGTCGCCAGTTATGCGGACCGCTCGGGCGAACGGCGGCGGCCGTTAATAATTCTTTCCCTTACCGCATGCGTGGCATTCGCCTTGTTCTGGTACGCGACGGATTTCTGGCCAATCCTTGCTGTGACCATGGTGTTCTTCCTGTGCTGGTCACCGACCATGCCGCTGATAGAAACACTGACCATGCAGTTGGCCAGCGGCGGGCGCATGGATTATGGGCGTATCCGCCTCTGGGGCTCACTCACCTTCATTGTCGCCGCCTGGGGTGGTGGTTGGGTGCTGACCGGACGCGACGAAGACATCATCTATTGGATTATCCTGGGCAGCGCTATCGCCGTGGTCATCTCCGCAATCTGTCTGCCCGATGCACAGTTGGCGAAGTCTGAGGCGGGCCGGTCTTGGGTGCCCTTCCTTACCGTACTCAAGGATCGCACATTCCTCTGGTTCATACTTGCCACCGGCCTGATCCAGACCAGCCACGTGATCTATTACGCCTTCGGCACCATTCACTGGCAGAACGTCGGCCATTCGGAGGCCGTCATCGGTTGGCTCTGGGCGGAAGGCATCATCATCGAGGTCATCCTGTTCAGCCAAGGCAACAAGGTGATCGCGCGTATTGGCCCGGCTCGGCTTATCGCCATCGCCGGTCTCGCCGGTCTGATTCGCTGGGCCGGCACCGGTCTGACCGACGCGCTCCCGGCACTGCTCGTCTTGCAGGTTCTGCACGGCATCACTTTCGGCGCGGCGCATCTGGGCGCCATCCATTTCATCGCCCAGCGCATGGACGCATCAATATCGGCGACGGCGCAGAGCGTCTACGCAGCTGCGGTCTCCGGTATCGGCTTTTCGTTGGTGTCCCTTTTCAGCGGCCATATGTTCGCCCAATGGGCCGGCGGGGCGTATCTGCCGATGGCCGCGATGGCCGGACTTGGCGGCATTATTGCCTTTCAACTTCGCCGACGTTAGCCCGCCCCTGCCGCACCTGGATAGCCGCCCATCGGGCCAACAGCTTTTCAGCCCGCTGAACAACGGGTACGTCGATCATCTTGCCGTCGACGGTGATCGCGCCGCTGCCGCTGGCCGTCGATTCCGCATAGGCTGCGACAACCCGTTCGGCATGGTCGACTTCCGCCGCGCTCGGCGAAAACGCTTCGTTGAGGACGGGCACGTTGCTGGGGTGAACGCACGACGCGCCTTCCATACCGAACCGTCGGGCCGCCTCGGCGGCTTGCCTGATGGCGTCCAAATCCTGGAAATCGGCGACCGTGCCCATCAATCCCATGGGCATCAGACCGGCAGCACGCGCCGCGATGGCGACCTGCTGTTTCGGCATCGTCAAGGTCTCGGCGCTCGGCGCCAAACCAACGTCAGCGGCAAAATCCTCACCGCCCAAAGTCATCGCCACATTGCGCGGATCGGCGCGGCCGATGTCGAGGGCCTGGAAATAGGCATCCGCCGTCTCAATCATCGGCACCAAGCGCACCGAGCCCGCCGGCAGATCTTCGACTTTTTCACGGTCTGCCATACGCCCGGAAATCTCCCGCGCATGTGCGGCGCTCCGGGCTTTTGGCAACATGATGGCGGTGACGCCGGCAATCACCGCGGCGTCAATATCCGCTGCCGCCAGATGATCAGGATTATTGATCCGCACCAGCACATCCGCCCCGTTCTGCGCCACCGAGGCCACGGCGGCGCGTAGGGTTGATCGGGCCGACCCCAATTCCGCATCCGGCACGCTATCTTCCAAGTCGAGGATGATGCCATCGGCGCCGCGTGTATGCGCCTTATCGATAAAGCGCGGTGTGTTGGCCGGCACGAACAACAACGACCGCCAGACCGGATGTGGGGTTTCGGACATGTTTTGCCTCCCACGGACAGCATCCGTGAAGCGCTAGCCCCTTGCAAGAGGCGGCTGGGATATGCAACGGATCATGGATCGAATGATGGGAGAACTGCTCATGTCGCGGATCGCCGTGGTTACCGGCGCCAGCCGGGGAATTGGCGAGGCGATCGCAACGCGCCTCACCGAAGACGGCTGGCGGGTCTTCAATCTGGATAAGGTCGCGCCGGTCAACGCTGACGCACCGGCGACATGGATCGAAACGGATTTGGTTGACCCGGCCGCCATTGCCGCGGCATTCGAGATGATCAGTGCGGAAGGCCCGGTCCTGGGCCTGGTCAACAACGCCGGCCTTGGTGTCATGACCAACCTGGAAGACACCACCATTGAAGATTTTGACCTGACCGTCGACGTCAATATGAAAGCCCCCATGCTGTGCGCCCAGGCTGCCTTGCCGGACATGAAGGAGGCCCGCTTCGGGCGCATCGTCAACATCGCCAGCCGGGCCATGCTGGGTAAGACCGAACGCACGGCCTACGCCGGGACGAAGGGCGCCATTGCCACCATGACCAAGGTCTGGGCCCTGGAATTGGCGCAGTTCGGCATCACCGTGAACGGCGTCGCGCCCGGCCCCATTGCCACGGAATTGTTCAAGAACGCCAACCCGCCCGATCATCCGCGCACCCAAGAGATCATCGGCACCATCCCGGTCGGCCGCCTGGGCGAGCCCACAGACATCGCCAACGGCGTCGGCTTCTTCATGGACGAACGCACCGATTTCGTCAGCGGCCAGGTCTTACTTATCTGCGGCGGTGTCAGTCTGGCGCGTGGCGGCAGTTAGAAGGCGGGCACCCATGGCGACGATCCCTCAAACCCCGATCTCCGACCCCGCCGCTTGGCGGGCGGATACGTTGATTGAGAATGACGGCAGCGTACATCTCAGCGATGCTTGCTTGGATGAACTGAGCTCGGTCGCCGCCGAATTAGCCGCCAACCCCCTGCCGGTCGAAGCTTTGCGTATCGACGATGTGGACATGCCACAGTGCGCCGCCGCCATGGCCACGGTGCGCGAGGCCCTGGTCCGCGGTATCGGTTTCGCCATCATCGACCGCCTGCCGCTGGATACCTATGACGAGCCAACCGCCATCAAACTTTATTGGCTTTTGATTTCCCACATCACCCAGCCGGTTGCCCAGAAATGGGACGGCACCATGGTCTACGACGTCACCGACACAGGCCTGGACGATGAACCCGGCAACGGTGTCAGATCATCAAAAACCAACAACGGACAGTACTACCATACGGACAACGCTTTCAATTTGCCGCCGGATTTCGTCAGCCTCATGTGCATACAGCCGGCCATGACAGGCGGCACCAGCGGCCTCATTAGCATGCAGACCGTGTTCAATATGCTGCAGTCCGAACACCCGAATGTCGTGCCGCGCCTATATGATAGGTTTTACTTCGACCGTCAGCACGAACACGCACCGGACGACGAACGTCTAGCCTTCAACCCTATTTGCGAACCGGCCGACCACGGTGTGCATATTCGTTTTTCGCGGCGTCTCATCGGCTTTGGATATGAATTGGCGGACGGTGGCATGGACGATGAGACGGAAGCCGCCATCAAGGCCTTTGGCGAAATTCTCGACCGGCCGGGCCTCGGCAAATCATTCGCCTTTGAACGTGGCCAGATTCAGATCGTCAACAACCGCCGCCTCGGCCATCGTCGTGAAGCCTATGAGGATTGGCCCGAGCCGGAACGCAAACGCCGCCTCATTCGCATATGGGGACGTGACGCGGGCCGGCCTTTCTATCTCGGCTAACGCAGCAACCTAAATCGTCGCAATGGGCGTTGCCGGCGATCCAACCGCGCCCGGCATGCGCAATGGCGGTGCCGTCAGCATAAACCGCGACCGGCCGCGTTCATGCAAGGCGTCAGCCAGTTCCGACAGATACCAAATCTCACCCAGATGCACGCCCAATCGAAACAGGCAGTGGCGGTGCAAAGGCAATCGCGAACAGCCGCCTTGGGTGTCGCCATATCCGTTCGACGATTCGACCGCCATGTTATCGGAAATTAGCGCGACGACCCCGGAATCAGTAATCCACTGCAAGATTCGGTCGTCGTAACCATCAAGAACGGCGCCCGAGGCGTGGAGTTTCTCGGCATCCGGATCACCGGCCATCTCCAGAATCATGTCATCCCATCCCGTATGGAACAGGAAGAAATCGCCCTCTTCCACTGTGATATCGTCTTTCTTGAAGATATCCATCAGCTGATCGTAATTCACAGCCACCCGCTCATCACCGAAATGACGGTGGAAGTCGACCATGACGCCGCGGCCCTGCATGCCGGAGACGGCCATATTTTCAACGCCCAGCGCCCTCGCCCCCATGCCGTCGGCATGGTCCGGGCCCTTAATCTCCACATCGGCCCGAAAACCGTTGTAATAGACACGTTCAGGTTCACCATCCCCGTCGGCATCGAACAGACTGCCGACGTGGGCAAAGCTGTCCCATTGGGTGGAATATTGGGAATACAGGGTTACGCTTTCGTCAGACGATACATCCATATTGCCCGCCTGAATCTCATTCCAATTCATATTGTAATAAAAATTCTCGGACCCCGGCGGGTGAAACACCGGACCGAGGATCGGCGGAAACCGCTTCGGGTTGACCGAATTGCCACCCGGCATATCCAGCGGCATGGACAGGCAATAACAAAGACCTTCCTTGATCTCGACGGCGGCAGCCAAGCGTTTTTCCGGTGTCACCAGATTCATGCGCCCGCGCTGATCATCCATGCCCCAATCACCCCAGGTCGATCCATCGGGGCGCTGCACCCATCGTTCGGTCATCCATCTGCCTCCTCGGTCAATGGCGTTTCTTCGGCGCCGTTGCTGTGCTCGGCCTTCTTTTCCCAGCCACCGCCGGAGGTCTGCTGCCAATAGGTCAGATCGTGGCCGGCATCCTTGTAGGCTGTCCAATGGGCCCGCGCAGCATCGACCATGACCGGGTCATTGCCGTCGAACATCTCAAAACACCGTTCGAAGTCGGCGAGACGGTCGGTCGACGCACCGTCGGTGAGAAACAAAAACGTCGCGTCGTTGGGGTTGGCATCGTCGATGGCCAGCCACACCGGCTGATCCAGCGCATCGCCATCCTTGGCCGACCCGTGCGGTAGCCATGAATCCGAATCATAAGTCCAAAGCGCGTTGGCCAGGGCCTCAACCCGGGCCTCCGTGCCGGCCATCACCAAAGCCCGTTTGCCGGCCGCCAACGTCTTCTCGAGAAGTCTCGGTAGGGCCAATTCCAGGCGCGCCCGTTCCAAATGATAGAAAGCGATATCGGTCACGACATGCCCGCCGTCACCGCTTTTCGTAATGGTTCGCCACCAATCGATCCAACAACCGCACCCCAAATGCCGTGCCGCCTTTCGGCACCGTCGGCGCGTCGGCCTTCGACCACGTCACACCGGCGATATCCAGGTGCGCCCACGGGGTCTTGCCGACGAAGCGTTGCAGGAACTGCGCCGCGGTAATCGACCCGGCACCGCGCCCGCCGATGTTCTGCATATCGGCGGCCGGCGAATTGATCAGCTTGTCGTAGGCGTCGTTCAGCGGGAAGCGCCAGACCTTCTCATCGACCTCCTTGCCGGCCTTCGACAAGCGTTCGCAAAGCTGGTCGTTATTGGAGAACATACCGGCGTGTTCGGTGCCGAGCGCGATGATGATCGCACCAGTCAGCGTCGCCAGATCGACGACAAATTTCGGATCGAATTTATCGACTGTGTAGTGCAGCGCATCGGCCAAGACCAGACGGCCTTCCGCGTCGGTGTTCAAAATCTCGATGGTTTGACCGGACATCGAGGTGACGATGTCGCCGGGACGCTGGGCGTTGCCGTCGGGCATGTTTTCCACCAGACCGACAACACCGACCACGTTGACTTTCGCCTTGCGGCCGGCCAGCGCCTTCATCAAGCCGATGACCACGCCGGAGCCGCCCATGTCCCACTTCATGTCTTCCATGCCGGCGCCGGGCTTCAGTGAGATGCCGCCCGTATCAAAGGTCACGCCTTTGCCGACAAAGGCGATGGGCTTATCCTTGGAACCACGCGGCGCACCGTTCCATTGCATAACCACCATCTGAGATTCGCGCCGCGATCCCTGGCCGACGCCCAGCAAAGCGCCCATGCCAAGGCGCTCCATCTGCGCCTCACCCAGAACCTGAACCTTAACGCCGAGCTTGGTCAATTCCTTGGCCTGCTTGGCCAGCGTCGCCGGATACAGGATGTTTGGCGGCTCGGAGACCAGATCGCGAGTCATGGCGACCCCATCCGCAATTTTGGACAAAGGACCATAAGCTCGCCGCGCGGCCGCAGTGGCGCGGCTCAACACCCGCAGCGATTTGATGCTTGGCTTGGCGTCGTCTTTTTCCGTGGTTCTGTATTTGTCAAATCGATAGGACCTCAGCCCCGCGCCAAAGGCCAGATTGGCGGCCGCGTCGGCCGGCTTGATCTTGGTGCCATCAATGCCATCAATCATCACACTGACCGTGCCCAAACCGGATTTCGCCAACCCCGCGTAGGCATAGCCGCCAGCCCGCTGCCAGGTTTTCTCTCCAATGTCCTTGGGCTTACCCAGGCCGATGAGAAGAATTCGCCCCAGTTTCGACCCGGCCGGTCCCAACACGTGGAGTGTCTGGGCCCGTTTGCCTTTAAAGCGGCTGGCTTTGATGGCCCGCGACAAGGCGCCTTTCGTGGCTTTATCCAGCGCCGCTGCGGAATCGGTAAGTTTCGATCCTTCCAAGGCAAAGACGACGGCGGCACCGCTGGTCGGCTGGGTCATATTGGCGAACGAAATCTTCATGGGTTTCTCCCTGACGGCGGTCCAGGTCCCGGTTGCGGCGGACGGCCTTATGTTGGAATTCCGAGTCCGAGAAGAAAAGGCGTTCAGGGCGTTAGTTTCAAGGCTTTTTCGCAGGCCCGCGGACAGCTCGATTTTTCAGGTGCGGTCGTGATCCGGAATTTGTTGCTTAGGCCGACTGCTGGGTATTGTGATAGCGTTCAGCCGGATAACGGTCGCATGACATTTGAGGTTCCAATGACACACGCCAAAGCGGCTATAGTACTTTTCGCGGCTTCGGTACTTTGTATGCCTTCGGCATATGCCGACAATGCCCCATGGCGGGGTCCCATTATCGATGCCCACAGCCAAATCGATCAACACGTCGACTTGGGTCAGGTCATTTCCATGCTCGATGATGCCGGCGTTTCACGAGTAATTTTGGCGGCGCGCGGCAAGGTCAAACCGGGACAGATCGCCCGCTTGGCCCGGACCTACCCTGATCGCATCACGGCTTCCGTCAGAACCAAGGGCCGGACCTATGCCGACAATCACCCAAAATTCTACAAGCTGTTGAAAGCCCAGCGCGGCATGCCGGAGTTCCGGGCCATGGCGGAAATCATTCTGTGGCATGCCCGGAAAGGCAACAAAGCACCCAAATGGGTCGTGGCCGCATCATCACCACAGGTTCAGGCAGCCCTTAATCTGGTTTATGAACGGGGTTGGCCCGCCGTGCTGCACTATGAATTCCGAGCCGCCGGCGGTGAGACCGACGGTCTGATGTCAGAATTGGTCGGCCTCCTGCGGGCCAAGCCGGCACAACCTTACGTTCTCACGCACATGGGCCAAGTCGATCTGGATCAGGCCCGGACATTGCTGGAAAACCATACGAACCTTCATTTCATACCATCGTGGTCAAATTCTATCACCACGCCCCTTTCGAAACAGCCATGGACAAACCTGTTCGACGGCCGTCGGTTATCGGCGGCATGGCAGGCGCTGATCATCAAGTATCCGAACCAATTCATTTTGGGCTTTGACAATGTCTTTGACGACCATTGGGGCGATCTTTATGTCCGCCAGGTGGGGCTGTGGCGTGAGGCCTTGGCGGCTCTGCCCGGTGATGTTGCCCACGCGGTTGCCCACGGCAACGCCGAACGGCTGTGGAAACTGGATCCTTTGCCGTAAGGCTAGCGGGTTTCGGACTCACCGGCGGCGGCCAGTTCGGCTTCGACGTCCGACAATGTGGCTGATCCGCGTTGGCGCCCCAAAAACCATACGAGGCCGCCCGGCAGCGCCATGGCCAAACCAACCAATCCCAATAAAAATCCGAGCACCGTGGCACCCTCATTGGTGACACCGACCATGCCAAAAGCGACAACCATGGCGTATTCCCGCACACCCCATCCGCCAATCGAAATCGGCACGGTCATCACCAATAGCACCGGCGGCATCAAAATAATGGCGTCAATTGGACTGATCGGAAGCGCCAACGATAGGGCCAAAACATAAACGCAAAGCGATATGTTGATGTGCCCGGCGGCGCTCCAAAACAAGGCCCGCACGGCGTGCCGCGGCTGCAAAAATACGGCGCGGGCATCCTTCGCCAAATTGCTAAGGCCGCGAACCAGATTCCACCGGCGCATTGCCGCCGGTAGCCGATCCAGATTGCACAACACAATGAGGCCAAATACGGCGCCGCCGGCAATTAACATAATCGACGGCACGACCCATGCCTGATCTTCGGCACCTAAACGATCAACAAAAAATGGCAGCGTCGCCAACGCCATAAGCACCAACGCAACCACCGTCGCCACGCGTTCAAGTATGACACCATTGATGGCACCGCGCAGGCCAATATCGGCTTTATAAGCCATATAAATGCGGACGGCGTCGCCGCCGGTTCCGCCGGGCAATGCCTGACTAAAGAAAACGCCAATGTAGAAAAGGCGGACGGCCTCTCGGAACGGCAATGACACGTTGATGGCCCGTAAAACCGCGCCCCACCGCAAGCCCCCGATAACCATCTGCACCGCTAGGATGGCCGCCGCTCCGAGCAGCAACAAAGGGTCCGCACCGACAAGGCTGGATTGGACCTTATCCATGTCGTTCTTGCTGATCAGATACCAGATGAGACCGCCGGATACCGCTATCTTCAGCACCAGAGCCAACCACTTCTTCACCATGCGCGCCTACGGGGAATGGTTAAACCAGAATTATTGGCGGAACGTTTATCAGGTCGGTTCGCCGAAGTCACGAATCATGCTGCCGGGCGGCGACCAAGGCGGACCGGCACGCGTTTGCGACCCCAATCACCATGGGTTTCCTCAAACACGCCAGCGACCTGTTCGCCGCAGTTGTTGCAATTTCCGTTGTAGTTGCCGTCAAACCGGATATTCCAATCCGACAACTCATACCAATCGCGGCCGATCAGCCGATGGCCGCAACTGTGACAGTAGGTGCTGTGTCCGTCGAAATCATGAACGTTGCCCGTGTAGGCATAGCGCACACCGTTGGCCTGAGCGATTTCACGGGCCCGCAGCAAGGTTGATTTCGGGGTTCGGGGCTTATCCATCATTTTCCAATCCGGATGGAATGCGCTGAAGTGCATGGGCACGTCAGTGCCCAGATGTTTCACCACCCACGATGTCATCTCATCGATTTCCTTTTCCGAATCGTTTTCGCCAGGAATGATCAAATCAGTAATCTCAAACCAGACGTCGGTCTCGTGCTTCAGGTATTTGAGGGTATCAAGAACTTTGCTGAGCTGGGACGTACAGAGTTCCTTGTAGAATTTTTCGGTGAATGCCTTCAGATCAACGTTCGCCGCGTCCATCCATTTATAGAACTCGGCGCGGGGGTCAGGGCAGATGTAACCGGCCGTCACGGCGACGTTTTTAATACCCCGCTCACGGCAGGCTTTTGCCGTATCGACCGCGTACTCCAAGAAAATTACCGGGTCGTTATAGGTATAGGCGACGGACCGGCACTTCGCCTGGACTGCGGCTTCGGCGATGTGATCCGGTGAGGCCTGATCCTGCAGCTTGTCGAATTCCCGAGCCTTCGAGATATTCCAATTTTGGCAAAACTTACAGGTCAGATTACAGCCAGCCGTCCCGAAACTGAGAACCGGGGTGCCCGGCAGGAAATGATTGAGCGGTTTCTTCTCGATGGGATCGATGCAGAATCCGGACGAACGGCCGTAGGTCGTCAACACCATGCCGTCGGGTCCGCAGGCCCGGACAAAACACAACCCTCGTTGCCCTTCGCGCAATTTGCAGAACCGTGGACACAAATCACATTGCACCCTGCCATCGTCCAAGCGGTGCCAATAGCGGCCTGGAAAATCACTGCCGAAGATTTCACTACCGGCGTTTTTGGATTCGGGTCCTGTAGCCATGACAAATAGCATAGCATGTCCTGGTCCGTTGTATCACATGCAGAGAATAGCTACGCTCACGGGATCAGAAGAGGTCATGCGACGTGAATATCAATCCCCTTTGCGGTGCCCTGGGCGCCGAAATACAAGACGCCAATCTTTCCGACTTGAGTGATGCCGCACTTACCGAAATACGCGACGCTTTTCACGAATTTCATATCCTGGTGTTTCCAAGCCAGGACCTGGCGCCTGCCGATCAAGTGGCGTTTACCGAGAACTTCGGCCCCGTTGAACCGCACCCCCTGCGAACCCGCGATCATGTCGATGGCTTCCCGGCCGTGTTAATTCTGGAGAACCGCCCGGGCCGCCCCGGCGCCCCGAACGATTACTGGCATTCCGACATTTCCCATGCGGCGGCACCGCCGGCGGCGTCATGCCTGCATGCTCTAACCATCCCCGATGGCCGCAGTGACACCATGTTCTGCAACATGGTGCGCGCCTTGGAGAACCTTTCGGACGGCCTGCAATCCACGATCAGCGATATGCGGGCGTTGCACAGCGGCCGCGCCACGTATCTGCGCAGCCTCAAGGCCAGTGACGCCCGAACCATCGATGCCTCGGAGGTCAGGCCGCCGCAGGCCCACCCGGTGGTCCGGACGCATCCCCATTCGGGCAAGAAGGCGCTATTCGTCAATCCGCATTTCACCATCGGATTTGAGCACATGACCGAAGAAGAGAGCGCGCCGCTGCTGGGCGTTCTTTACGGAGCGGCGACGAAGCCCGAAAACGTCTACCGCCATCGCTGGCGGCCCGGGGACGTGGTCATTTGGGACAATCGCAGCACCATGCATTACGCCATTCGCGACTACACCGAAGACATGCCGCGCAAGCTGCACCGGACCACGGCCGGAGGCGATATCCCAAGCTGATCGGGCTCAAACCGTCTTTCCAAGGCTGGCCAGCATGGATAGACGCAGCAGCAATTGGCGACGCTGTTTGGCGTCGTGCTCGGCGGCCAGAATGCGACTGCGGAAGGCCTCCCAGTCGTCGGCGTCGCGTGCCTCCAGGTCCTTCTTGTTCTGGATCGAAAATTTTTGCACATATTCCATGGCGACGCCGCGGCGCTCGTCACTATAGCGGTCCAGCAAGTCAGAGTCCGCCTCGCCCTTCAAAACGGGGATGAGTTTTTCCGACAAATTGAAAGAATCGTGTATCCCCCCGTTCATGCCCATGCCACCCAAGGGGTTATTGATATGCGCCGCGTCACCGGTGATCAGAATGCGGCCGACCCGGTAAGTATCGGCGACCCGTTGATGGACGTTGTAGAGTGTCTTATGGGCGACCTCATACGGCTCACTGTGATCATGAACACGAGACAGGCGTGCCTGAACCCGGGCTTCGGAAAGAATGTCCTCGTCAATTTCCTCGGGCCGGGTCGGAAACATACACCGCCACAGGCCATCCGGTATCTGAAGCAGAAAATACCATTCGTCGGGGTCGGCGACATAACTGACCGACGACAAGTCCGCGAACACGGATTTGAAATTAAACGGCGTGCTGACGACCAAAAACCGCTCCGGCCAGGTGAACCCTTCGAAGGGAATATCCAGGGTTCGCCGGACGATGCTGTTGGCCCCATCGGCACCGACCAAATACGAACCCCGGTAAGTCATCGCGCCGTCATTGATGCTGACGCTCGCGCCGTCATGATCCTGAACAACGTGAGTCGCCTTGGCGTTATAAACAATATCGACATTGGGATATTGGGCGATCATATCGCGCAGAATCAGGCACAGCTTGTACTGCTCGGCCTGAACCCGATACGGATGATCGGTCAGGTCATCGATATCGGCGAAATCGAACTCGGCGATCTTGCCTTCGCCATGACGCCGGTATTGCACCGTCGGCGCCTTCAGGCCACGGGCGATTAACGGGGTCGCCGCGCCGAAGGCCTGTTCCAACATATCCAGCGACGAGGGATGAAAGGTCGAGCCGCGCAGGTTGACGGGAATATCCGGTTCGGCCTCCAATACCGTTGCCGTCAGGCCGGCCTTGGCCAAGTGCATGGCGCAGACCAACCCGGCCGGGCCGGCGCCGACAATCACGGCATCAGTTTTTGCGCCGAGCGCAGACATCAAATGTACTCCCTCGCGGTGCGTCGCGTGCAGATTGACAGAATTGGGATATCCGCCACCCTGTCAACCGTTCGGACGCTGATGCGTCCCAAAATTGGAGGGCGCCATCATCGCCATTGATAAACAGCACAAGGAATTCTTCGCCGTCGACATGGTTCGCGATTGGCAAACACCGCCCGGCTATCCACCCGGCATTGAACAAAAAATCCTCGCAGGCACGATCGACGATGTTGCCAGGGTCGGCAGCCGCACCCGCCTGCTGCGCTTTGAGGCGGGCGCCTTTACCACCGAACCTTTCGTCCACGACCATTGGGAAGAAGTCTATCTGGTCTCCGGTGATTTGACCGTCGGCAACGACGCGGACGGCAACGGCGGCGAGGCTTTTGATGCGAACACCTACGCCTGCCGACCGCCCGGCGCGCGACACGGACCGTTTAAATCCGAAGATGGCTGCCTGTTATTCGAGATCCACTACTACGATCCGGCATGACGATCAGCCGGCGTCATTCGCGGCGGCTACAATAGCAATTGCGTCACGATACCAAATCCGGCACCGAGAACGACCATCAACGGCACGCCGACCTTGCCGCTGTGCAGAAGCCCCAGCGCGACGATCGCGGCGCCCGCGTTCAGCCAGTGAAATTCGCCGGCCTGGATCAGCGCCGCTTCGCCGAAGAAGACGGCGAGATTGAAAATCACCCCGACCACGGCGGCGGTGATGGCGCCGAGCGCATTGCGGGCCCAGGCCTTGGCCTGCAGGGCCTCGATATAGGGCGCGCCGGCAATGATGAACAGGAACGACGGCAAGAAGGTGACATAAGTGGTTACCAAGGCCGCCAATACGGCAAACCCAATCCCGGCCGCCTTCCAACCGGCGAAGAAGCCGACGTAGGTTGTGACCAGAATCAAGGGACCGGGCGTGGTTTCCGCCAGGGCCAGACCGTTGATCATCTCCGGCGGCGTTAGCCAACCATAGGTATTGACCCCGGCATCGGCAATATAAGGCAACACCGCATAGGCACCGCCGAAAGTGACGAAGGCGGCGGTCGTGAACAATTGAATGACATCAGCAAACGGCTCGGTGCCGACGAAGCTGACAAGGGCAATGCAGGGAACAGCGCCAACCGCCAAGGTCACCAGGCCGGCAACGATCCAACGTCTCAGAATAGCGCCGAACCTGAAACTCACGGACCCGTCCGCTTCAATCGGTTCACCATGCGCGGCACCGGAAAGATGCCCCCATCCGGTGCCGGCCAGGGCCATGCCCATCAGGCCGGCGGCCAGGACGACAACGGGAAACGGCACACCGCCGAAACGGATGGCGGCAAACGCCGCAACGGCCAATCCGATGGCCAAGCCCGTATTGCAGGCCTTCGAGCCTATCCGCCACAGCGCATGCAGAATGATTGCGACCACGACAGGTTTGACGCCTTCGAACAGCGCCTTGACCAGGGAGCTGTCGCCCTGGGCAGCGGCTATCCAGGCCAGCGCGATCATCAAAATCATACCGGGCACGATAAACGCCGTGCCGGCGAACAGGGCGCCGGGTATGCCGTGCAGGCGCCAACCGATATAGGCAGCCAACTGCTGCGCCTCGGGGCCCGGTAGCAACATGGAATAATTGAGGCCACGCAGGAAGGCGCCCTGTCCGATCCATTTGCGCTTATCGACACATTCCGATTGCATCATGGCGATCTGTCCGGCCGGCCCGCCGAAACTGGTGAACCCCAATTTCACCCAATATGCGGCAGCTTCGCCGAAAGTCGGTTGGCTGGATTGAGCATTTTCCTCAGTCATTTGAACATTCGAACCTTGGCTACCGAATTCATTGTTACCGTCCATGGCATCCCTCCCACCGGCACACAAGCCGGCATTTCATCACCGGCAGCACTTGGGCGGGAAACGCCTGTTTGAATAATCGGGCGACTGCCATCGGCCCGACGGCTGAAAGTTAGGGTGTCGTCATGGAACGAGCGAACGAATTCATCTCATGACCTCATTAGGGGATTTGGCTGCTCTATGGCGGCTTTGATCGACCAATAGGTTCTTGACCTCTTGTTATTTTAATAGGTATATTAGTACCGATTTATTTATATTTATGTCAGCAGAGCAATTAGGGATACGGAAATGGCAAAAAACCCGGATACGGAACCAGTCCTTCGACCGCTACGCCCGGCCGATTTGGAACGGGTTATTGAAATTGATCACCAGATCACAGGACGCCCGCGCCGAAAATTTTTTGAAAAGCGGCTGGAAGCGGCTCTGACGCACGCGGACGGTTTCATTGCCGTCGCTGTAGATTCAGCAAATGATTTAGCCGGCTTTCTCATTTTGCGCCTGCAAAAGGGCGAGTTCGGCGAGACAGGCAATACGGCCGTGCTTGACGTTTTCGGCGTCGACATGGCATTTCGGCGACTTGGCCTGGGCCGCCAGTTGTTGGCGGGCGTCAAAGAATATCTTCAAAAGCGCCAGATCACGACCATCCGGACCCAGGTCAGCTGGCAGGACAAGACCATGGTCGCCTTTCTCTCGCAAGTCGGGTTCGATGTTTCACCGCATCAGGTCTTGGAACGCCCGACGGGTCGCGAGGAAACCAATGCATCACGACCGGAGGCCGACATCACGGCAATTCGGCAGGACGCCGGAATCTCGGATTTCAGCGACGCAGACGGCGATGACTTCGAAGCGCTTTCACGTGACCAGATCTATGTCCGCTCGATGACCGAAGACGATTTGAACGCCGTCGTTAGGATCGACCGGAAATTAACCGGCAGCGGACGGCCCGAATATTATCAGGCGAAATTGGAAGAAACGCTGATGGAAAGCGGCATTCGGGTTTCCCTGATTGCCGAGACTGACGGTGTCGCCGCCGGATTTATCATGGCGCGTGTGGATTTCGGCGAATATGGCCGGGCTGAACCGGTCGCCGTTATGGATACCATCGGCGTTGATCCCGATCGTCGCGGTAGCGGTGTCGGTGCCGCGATCCTGTCGCAACTCATGGCCAATCTTGACGCCCTACGTGTCGAAAAGGTTCGCACCCGCACGGCCTGGAATCAATTTCCCCTATTGACCTTCCTCGACCGGCACGGGTTTCAACCCGCCCAGCAACTTGTCCTGAAACAGAGCGTCTAGCCGGACCGATGGCACGATAGATAACGGAATAGGCCGCGCAGACAACTGGCCTAAAACGACGGCATGGCAATTGCCCTTCATAATGCGGTAAAATGGTGCCGCAACTTTTGACAATGGGCACCAGGCATCAACCATGAACGCCATCCGTCAGCCGGCCGTCGCGGGACAATTCTACCCCAGCACTGCAAGTGAGCTGAGCGCCGCTGTTGATGGCTATCTTGACGCCGCCGGTAAAGGCGACGCGCGGGTGCCGAAGGCGATCATCGCGCCGCATGCCGGATTTATCTATTCCGGCCCGATTGCCGCCACCGCCTATGCGCGGTTGGTTCCGGCGCGGGACACCATCAAGAAAGTCATCTTGCTCGGCCCTTGCCATCGCGTCGCCGTCCAAGGCTTGGCACTGAGCAGCGCGGATGCTTTCGCGACGCCACTTGGCGAGGTGCCCATAGACAAGGACCTCGCCGCCAAAGCGCTGGTCCTGCCGCAGGTCGACGTCTTTGATCCGACCCATGAGATGGAGCATAGTCTGGAAGTTCACTTGCCCTTCCTGCAACGCGTCCTTGATGACTTCACCCTGGTTCCCATGGTTGTCGGCCAGGCAAGTCCCGAAATTGTTGCGGAAGTCCTCAATTCGCTTTGGGGCGGGCCAGAGACGCTGATCGTTATCAGCTCCGACCTCAGCCACTATCTCGACTATGACAGCGCCCGAAAAATCGATACTAAGACCTCCGAAGCTATCGAAGCCCTGGCGCCCGCCCAAATTGCCCGGCAGGGCGCGTGCGGGCGATTTCCGGTCGGTGGCCTTTTGGTCGCCGCCAAGGATCGCGACATGAGTGTGGAGACCGTTGATCTGCGCAATTCCGGTGACACCGCCGGACCCAAGGATCGGGTGGTCGGCTATGGATCGTGGTTGTTTTTCGACGAACTGGATAACACCCGCCCGGCGAAAGTCGTTTGGGGGAAAACCGTCCGCGACAAGCCGCGCGACGACGGGGACTCAACCGGTGGCGAGGAAACCGCGGCCGCCGAGGAAACTGATTTCGGCGCCGCCACGAAGGCGCTTTTGGATCAACACGGATTCACTTTGGTGCTGCTGGCCGCCGCCTCCATCGATCATGGCTTGGAACATGGCGAACCGGTGCCTATCGATCTTAATTCTCATCCCGCGGCATTACGCGACAAGGGGGCGTGTTTCATCACACTGACCCGCAGCGGCAAACTGCGGGGGTGTATCGGCTCACCGGAAGCCCATCAGGCGCTGGTTACGGATGTCGCCCAGAACGCTTTCCGAGCTGGCTTCAAAGACCCCCGGTTCCCGCCGTTAGCGCCATCCGAACGTGATGATCTGCATCTATCCATATCGGTTCTCAGCCCGCAGACCCCCATGGCTTTCAAATCGCAAAACGATTTCATGGCGCAACTGCGACCAGGCCGCGACGGCCTCGTCATCGCCGATAATCGCCGGCGCGCGCTTTTCCTGCCATCCGTGTGGGAGCAACTTCCGGACCCCGCCCAGTTCGTCGGCCGTCTCAAACAAAAGGCCGGCCTGGCGGCGGATCATTGGTCGGGAACGTTTCAGGCCTGGCGGTTCATCACCGAATCCATCTCCATTGATGACCTTCAATAATAGGGAAATCCTGCCGTGTTGAATATCGGAATGGGCCTGGCGAAACAGGTCGTTGACGTGACGCGCTGCGCCGGCACCGACATCATGAAGATCTATGAAACGAATTTCGCCGTCGAGTCAAAGGCCGACAATTCCCCTGTTACCCTTGCCGATCAGGCTGCCGAAGACCTGATTCTGAGCGCCATGCGTGAAGACATCAGCGGCGGTTTCCCCATCGTCAGCGAAGAGGCCGCTTCGGCCGGACATATACCAACTGTTGCCGCCACCCCCTTTTGGCTGGTCGATCCATTGGACGGCACCAAGGAATTCATCAATCGCAACGGCGAGTTTACGGTTAATATCGCGCTGATTGAAAACACCCGCCCGATCCTCGGGGTCGTCCACCTACCGGCCCAGGGCGTGACTTATTTTGGTTTCAATATGGGCGCCTTCCGATTGCAGGGCGACGCGCCACGCGAAGAAATTTCCTGCCGGCCGCCGCCGGCCGGCGGTCTGACTGCTCTGGTCAGCCGGTCCCATAAGACCCCCGAAGTGGATGCCTATCTGAAGGATTTCACTATCACTCAAGAAGTCAGCGCCGGCAGTTCGTTGAAATTCTGCAAGGTCGCGGAAGGTGCGGCTGATATTTATCCGCGCATGGGCCGGACCATGGAATGGGACACGGCGGCCGGCCACGCGGTGCTGCGGTTTGCCGGCGGCGTCGTCCAAAAACTTGACGGCATTGAACTTGGATATGGCAAAGAAGGATTTGAAAACCCGCATTTCATTGCCGCCGGCAAAGGCGTGCTGGGCGCCTAGCGTCCAAACTATTCATGCCAAGCACCCCCGCCATCACCGCCGCCGACACGGCTGGTCTAAGTACCGCCGCCGAAGCGCTGGCGGCGGGCGAACTTGTCGCGTTCCCAACGGAAACGGTTTACGGGCTGGGCGCCGATGCCACCAACGACCGGTCGGTCGCCGCCATTTTCGCAGCCAAGGGCAGGCCACGCTTCAACCCGTTGATTGTCCACTTTCCAACAGCCGACACGGCACGCCAACATGTCGCGTTCGACACCCGCGCTGATAAACTGGCTGACGTCTACTGGCCCGGTGCCCTGACGCTCGTGTTGCCGAGACGGCGCGGTTCCACACTGTCGCTTCTGGTCAGCGCCGGACTGGACACGGTCGCCGTGCGCGTGCCATCGCATCCCCTCGCCCATGACCTGCTCACCCAATGCGGCGTGCCGGTTGCGGCGCCCAGCGCCAACCGTTCCGGTGAGGTCAGCCCGACGACGGCCGACCATGTTGGCGGCTCGTTGCCGCAGCCGGATGACGGCGGACCCGTGATCATTCTTGATGGCGGTCCGTGTACGGTCGGTCTGGAATCCTCGGTCGTCGATCTGTCGGTCACCGCCCCCATCCTGCTGCGCCATGGCGGCGTCACCAAGGAGCAACTTGAAGCCGTTGTCGGGCCGCTGACAGAAGCCGGCACAAACGATGACGCGCCGAAATCACCGGGGATGTTGAGCCGCCACTATGCACCGGCCAGCCCCTTACGATTGAGTGCGTCGGCCGCTGTGTCAGGCGAGGCTTTTTTAGGGTTTGGTCCGGAATGCAGTAACACCTCGCTATCCTTGAGCCCAACTGGCGATCTTGGCGAAGCCGCCGCCAATCTGTTCGCCATGTTGCGCCAGTTGGACGATATGCAGCCCACCGGCATCGCCGTCGCGCCAATCCCGGAAACCGGCCTGGGCCGCGCCATCAATGACCGCCTGCGCCGCGCCGCCCATGAGAATACAGCCGAGTGAGCCATCCACCGGTGATTACCGTCTTGGATATGGAATGGACTTCCTGGGAGGGCGCCTGGGCACGGGGCTGGTCGGGGCCCGGGGAGTTTCGAGAAATTGTCCAGATTGGCCTGGTCCGTTTTGCCGATACGCCGGTACTTGAGGAATTGGAATCCTTTCAAGTCTTCGTCAAACCCATTCTCAATCCAACCCTCAGCCGATATTTCATGGACCTTACGGGCATCTCCCAGGACGACGTGGACCGCCACGGCACCAGCCTGGCCGACGCGTTGACGGCGATGACGGAATTTTTGGCCGATGACCAATGCCCTATCCTGTCGCACGGCCTGGATGGTAAATATCTGCGCGAGAACTGCGAGAAAATCGACATCGCTTTTGGGTTTGAGGACGACCGCTTTGTCGATATTCGTGCGGACGTTCAGCATTTTCTGGGCCATACGGGAAGCGGATTGACCAGCAGCGACCTGCCGGCACGGATGGGATTTCCGGCGCCCGGCACGGCCCACGATGCGGTCGCCGATTGCCGCTGCATCGGCGGCGCCCTGCGTATCATGCGCGGCGCCGGGGCATTTTAAGTTGCCTCGCGGCGCCCGCCGTGACATCCGTTTGTTGACGATTTCAGACTGACTGACGAAGCATGTTGAGATAAGGCCATGAGCACCCAGCCGGAAGCCCTGAACCGAATTCGCGACGCCGTCGGCCCGAAGGGTTGGAAAGACGCGCCGGAAGACCTGCAGCCCCATGTCACCGAATTGCGCGGGCTCTGGCAGGGCAGTTGCGACCTTCTTGTCAGCCCGGCATCGACTGAGGAAACATCCCAAGTGGTCGCCATCTGCGCGGATGCCGGTTTGCCGATTGTCGCGCACGGCGGCAATACGGGGTTGGTCGGCGCCGGTGTGCCGAACGGCGGCATCGTGATCTCAACGCACCGCATGAACCGGGTGCGCAATGTCGATCCCGTCGACAATACCATGAGTGTCGATGCGGGCTGCATCCTGGCCGACCTGCAGAACGCTGCGCAAGAGGTCGACCGCTTGTTCCCCTTAAGCCTGGGCGCCGAGGGCAGTTGCCGGATCGGCGGCAACTTATCGACCAACGCCGGCGGCGTCGCCGTTCTGCGTTACGGCAATACCCGTGACCTCGTCCTTGGCCTGGAAGCCGTCTTGCCCGACGGCCGCATCTGGAACGACATGACGCGGCTTCGCAAGGACAACACGGGCTACGACCTGAAGCATCTGTTCATTGGCGCCGAAGGCACTCTAGGCGTCATCACCGGCGCCGTGCTGAAGCTTTTCCCGCGGCCCCGTCGCAAGGAAGTGGCCTTCGTTGGCGCGGCCAGCGCCGAGGCCATCCTGGCGCTGTTCACCCGGGCCAACACGGCGCTTGGCGATATGGTCACGGCATTTGAGTACTTCAATCAGTATTCCCTGCAGATCGTCGTGGACAACATTGACGATGCGTCCAATCCGCTCTCCGGCATTTATCCGGCCTACGCGTTGATCGAGGTATCCAGTCTCAGCGACGACAACACCGCGCGCGAAGCCCTGGAAAACGTGTTGGCCAACGCCTTGGAAGACGAGGTCATCGTCGACGCCGTGGTTTCACAATCGGAAGGCCAGAACGCCGCCATCTGGCGACTACGCGAGGGCGTGCCCGAAGCCCAGGGTTTGCAGGCCAAGGGCAGCATCAAACACGATGTTTCGGTGCCCGTGTCCAGGGTCGCCGAGTTCTTGCGCGAAACCAACCGGCAAGTCCTGGAAGAACTTTCGCAAGTCGAGATCTGCGCCTTCGGCCACATGGGTGACGGCAATATCCACTACAACATCAACCAGACGCCGGACATGGACACCGATTGGTTCCTGAGCCAATGGGACGTGTTCAAGAAGATCGTCCACGATCAAGTCACCGAAATGGACGGCTCCGTCAGTGCGGAACACGGCATCGGCCTTTTAAAGCGCAAGGACATGGCCATGTATAAGTCACCGGTGGCGTTGGACTTGATGCGGACCGTGAAGGCGGCCCTGGATCCTCAGAACATTATGAACCCCGGAAAGATACTACCAGACGCCTGATCGGGCACTCGGCGGCCCAATCCCATACGTTTCGTATCCATTTGTGTCCATTGGTACACAATTGTGTCCATTTCCGTTGACCTATTCTCGGCAACTCACATGAAATCAAGGCCTTAGCATGGACACTTTTGTGATGATTTTTGTGACAAAGTTTACAAAAGTCAGCAAACCGTATCCATTTTTTGGGATAAATCGGGCGTTTCTCCCCTCACCCCACCGTTCTCCCCAACGGAGATGGGGGCGTATGCAGCAACTGCGTACATCCCCTCTCCCTTGGGGAGAGAGAGGGCCCCGCAACGCGGGAGGGTGTGGGCACTAAATATTCGAGCGTCATAAATGGTCGGCAGCCCGTACCTCGCCGGACCACATCTTCAAACCTCCGGGCCCAACATTCACACATCAGTCCCGGCGGAGCTCCGTCCCGGCAACCGCCGCTCCGGAGTCATCTTCACAAGGTCAAATAGCGTACAACTGCCGGTATTCCGCAGCGCATGTGGTGAGATAGGTAGCTGAAATCGGAATTTCAACCTATTTTGGAGAAATTTCTTATTCGGCATTTCCGCTGCTTAAAGAAGCAATGCCGACAAGATTGCCGTAAGCTGACACACATTGACCGAGGCCGACGGAGAGGACCGCCACACCATGCCACCATCACCCAAAGACGCCGCGCAATTGTTGCACGCGGCCTATCAAGCCAACGCGGTCTTTCCCGATACGCTTGAAGACGCCCTCACCGTCGACGAGGCATACGAAGCCCAATTCCAATTGCTGAACCTTCGCGAAGGCGCCGGTGAGAAATTAGTCGGCTGGAAGGTCGGCCTGACGTCCGTGGCCATGCAACGCCAACAAGGCGTGCACGAACCCTGCCTCGGGCACCTCCTCGCCTCCGGGCACGGCACCGCGCCGGCAGCATTCGCCTTCGACACCCTCCACGCGCCGGGGTTCGAAAACGAGCTTTGCCTCCGCCTGCAGTCCCCCTTGCACGGCAACGATGTATCATTGGAAGACGCCGCCGCCGCTATCGGCGCCGTCGCACCGGCCCTGGAAATCATTGAAAAACGCAGTAACCTCGGCGCCGACTTCCCGCTGGCCATCGCCGGCAACGCCCAACAGCATGCCTTCGTCACCGGCGCCTTTGTCCAGTACTCGCCCGGCATGGACCTCGCCGCGGTCGAAGCCTCGGTCAAGATCAACGGTGAGACGATGGAGACCGCGACGGGCGCGGAAGTTCTCGGCACACCGCTGCAATCGATTCGCTGGCTGGCCGGCAAGCTGGCGCAATTCGGGCGCACATTGGAGGCCGGCACACTGGTCATGTCCGGGTCATTTACGAAACAATACGCGATCACCAGGAAAGACCGGATAGAGACCACGTTCAACGGCATCGGAATGGCGGCAGCGGAATTCAAGTGACGCAGAGGAAATATGCCCCTTGCGCCGAATACACCGGTCCAGGCAACCTTCCGAGCTTCAATCCATCAATCAACCTCATGACCGATCAAAGACATGCCCGGACTTGAACCGTGCAGGCACGAAGCATGGCGCAAATTGGGTCTATAGCTGACGTAAAGGACCCCAACGCAGACCTTTGACTCGCATGAATTTTAGATATTGAGAGCTTGTCATTTCGTCGTGACGAGGCGGTAGCCAACATCGCGCTCATTAAGGTCGAGCAGTTCCGAATACCGCTCGGCCCATACGCCGGTGTCCAGGTCGCTTTTAAGTTTTGCCAATCCTTCAGATGTGTTGCCAACCGCCCAGAAGGAAGACATGGCTTTCCGAATTCTGGGATCGAGATAGGCCGCAGGCCGCCGCCAATAAGCGTACTGGAAGCCGTCAGTACAGTCATGCGGAATGGGAACAGCCGAGATATTTACTGACCCAAGCCACATCTCATAATCTGTCATCCTTGGCATTATCTGTTCATCCAACGTCACAAGTTCCGGAATGTAGTCCGTAAGCCAGATACCACGATACGATGGGTCGAAAGTAAGCAAGATGATCCGGCCCCGCGTCACGCGGCGCATCTCTTTGAGGCCCTTCATTTTGTCGGCCCAATGGTGAATTGTCAGGATTGCCATCGACGCATCAAAGGAACCGTCAGCAAAGGGCAAGTCTTCCGCATAACCCTGAATGGCTGGCGCCGCTGAGGTGGGGCGCTGCCGGATCATTTCCACTGATGGCTCGATGGCCGTGACTTGCCTGTCAGCGGGCTCATACGAACCCGCACCAGCGCCAACGTTAAGCACGGTTTCAGCAGATCCCAGCGCCCTTCCGATCATCAACTCAATCCGTGAGTCAGGTTGCCTGAGATCAGAGTAATTGACACCGATCGTATCGTAGGAAGTGGACATGGCGTCGCGTAACACACGGCTATAGATTAGTCACGAAATGGCGGTTTTGGATCATGAGCAGTCTGAAACACCGACGATGAAATAGGTCTGGGTTGTCGCGGCAAAGCTGAAGCTGGTGTATCTTGGTATCCGTTTGGCCCCCTTGTTGTATCCGTATGGTATATTGAGCCCAACAGCGCCTGCGCGTTATCTATGAGTTGGTTGAAAATTTCGTTTTCGAAATTCTCTTCCACCCTCAAGAGAGAGCCGGCCAGTGGAAAATCCGCTGGTCGGTTCATCTAAAAATTTGGAGGTTGAGTATGCCGTACCATGCTATCGATGTAGAAATCGGAAGGCCGAAATGAGCATCGATCCGAAAGGGCTATACTACAAATACGGGGCCATATTAACCGACGGTTTTGCTGAACTTCTTTTTGAACGGATACTCGCCGATCCACAGCTTTTGAATTTTTTTGGCCGGATCGACACGGAAGCCCTGCAAGAACATATGGGTGCGCTTATGTGTGATATTTGCGGCGGGCCGGACATGTACAAAGGTCGTGACCTAAAGAGTGCTCACGAGCCATTTGCCATTAGCGCCAATGAGTATTCGGCAGTCGTCGGGCATATGAAGGAAAGTTTCGAAGAATTGGGTGTCGAAGCGGAAGACGCAAAAGCCATACTTATGGTGATTGGTGGCAAATCCGACCAAGTCATCAGCGCATAGTCTTTTCAGGGTCAATTTGAGACGTTTTAAGCAAATTCATCGGATGTCCGCTGTACCCTTATGAACGGTCAGCAGAACCACAAACACTCAGGCCGATTCGCCTTCGGCTAGTGCCCTCCCCCCGCATAATGCCGCTTCAACATATCCCCGCCGAACACGTTCGTCGGATTATGCCAGACGGAATGCACATGGGTCGCGCCGCCCTGTGAGTTGTCGTATTCGATTAGTGCCGTCGGGGCGTGCAAGCGGTAATAGTGCGGATTGTCCGGGGTCAGCGCCCCGGCCCAGCCGAAACGCAAATTGTCCCAGCCGGCGTCGCGGACCCGCGCCAATTCGCGCCGGGCGATGTCGGGCGCCATATTGCCGATGTAGGCGTTCAGCAGGTTTTCGACGATGCCGCGCTGGGCCGAAGTCATTTGGGCGACGGATAGACCACTGAGCTGTTGGATCGATTGTTCGCGGCCCGGGCCGGCGACGATGTTGTCGGGCTCCAGGCCGGAGATTATGGCGCTGCCTTTGGATTTAGCATCAAGGCCGCCGATCAATTGGAAGGCCAGCCGCTCCTCCGCTTTCAATACGGTCAGTCCCTTATGTTCATGTTTGCCATTCACTGTCTGCGGGTTGGCGCCGAAGAAAGCCGGCGTGGCGCCGACGCCGAGGCCAGGGACCACAGTCACCGACACGGACAGATGATGGCCTTCGAACCGCCAGGCCCAGGCCTTGTCCGGGTCCGGGGCGCCGAAGAAAACGATGGCGTAGTTGCCGGGATCGCGGAAGCTGGAGAGGAAGGCCCGGTCGTAGAGGACTTTTTCCAACTTGATAACACCGTCAAGCTTCTCCAGCCCTTGTGGGCTGAATAGCATTTCGAGAAGTGCCCGCAAATGGCCGCGGGCGGCAGGCCGCATCTCGCCCATAGGAACGCCCGGCCGCGAACGCGGCGTGTAGTGCCAATCCATCCGATCCGGCGACGTGAAGGGCATCAGCGCGACGCTTTGCCCCTCTCGGCTCAGCGATTTCAACAGGGCCCGGCCGTGGCGCACCATGTCCACGCCCATGGCGGCATTGCCACGCAGCGGCATGGCGGCCAGCGCCCCGCCGGCGACGAGACCTTGGGCAAAACGGCGGCGCGTCAGCGCCATCAGCCGCCGCCCTTCAAGGCCGCCTTCTGGTCATCCTTGAACCCGACAATCACGTCATCGCCCGCCTCAAACACCGGACGTTTTATCAGCGCCGGATAATCCAACATCAACTCCATGGCGCCGGACTCATTCACATCGGCCTTCGCGTCTTCAGAAAGGTTTCGCCACGTCGTGCCGCGCCGGTTGAGCAATGTTTCCCAGCCCACCGCTTTCGTCCACCGGCTGACGTCTTCGGCGTTGATACCGTCGTCGCGGACATCATGGAATTCATGCATCAGTCCGGAATTGTTCAGCCACTTCATAGCGTTGCAGCAGGTATCGCAGTTCTTCAGTCCAAACACCTTGATCATTCCACACCTTCTCTCACGCGTCCTATTGTTCAAGCCGGGTCACGACCTATATGTTAGACAACACCAGACCGGAACCGACCGCAGGAATCAAGAGGACCCAGCATGCTTGCTCTCATCTCGCCCGCCAAGAAACTAGATTTCGAATCCGAATCGACGCTCAACGATCACACCATGCCGGACCTCCTGAAGGATACGGAAATCCTGGTCAAGTCGGCCCGCAAACTGACTCGCAGCAAGCTGGCGCAAACCATGAAACTCAGTGCCCAATTGGCCGAGTTGAATTTCCAGCGCTATCAGGACTTCGCCACACCGTTCCATCTGGGCAACGCCAAACAGGCGGCCCTGGTGTTCAACGGCGACACCTACGTGGGTCTCAAGGCGGACACCCTGAACAAGAAGGACATGGCCTATGCGCAAAAACATCTGCGCATCCTGTCGGGGCTTTACGGGGTGCTGCGACCGCTGGATCTGATCCAGCCCTACCGGCTGGAGATGGGCGCCCGGTTCAAGCCGCCCCGGCGCACCGATCTTTACCATTTCTGGGACGGGCGGATTACGGAAAAGCTCAACGAAGCCTTGGGCGGCCAGAAGGACAGGACGGTCATCAACCTGGCGTCGAACGAATATTTCAAGGCGGTGAAACCGAAGCTTTTGGACGGCCCGGTGATCACGCCGGCCTTCAAGGAAATCAAGGACGGCCAAACCCGCATGATCGGCATGTTCGCCAAGCAGGCGCGCGGCTCGATGGCACGGTTCATGATTACCAACCGAGTGGAAACACCGGAAGGCCTGAAGGCATTCGACTTGGGCGGATACGAATACCGCGACGATCTTTCCAACGAGACAAATTGGGTATTCACCCGGCCGCAGCCGGCACCGCCGAAATGACCAACATCCCCATCAACGCCGACCGTCTGTGGGCCAGTCTGATGGAAATGGCGAAGATCGGCGCCACGAAGAAAGGCGGCAACTGCCGTCTCACGCTGACGGACCTGGACAAACAGGGGCGCGATCTGTTTGTGCGCTGGTGCGAGGAGGCCGGCTGTGCGGTGAGCGTTGACGGCATTGGCAATATCTTCGCCCGCCGGCCGGGCCGGGACAACGCGAAAGCCCCGGTCATGATGGGCAGCCACCTGGACACCCAGCCGACGGGCGGACGCTTTGACGGCGTGCTCGGCGTGCTGGCCGGCCTGGAAGCGATCCGCACACTCAATGACCATGACGTCGAGACGGAAGCACCGGTCGAGGTCGCTTGCTGGACGAACGAGGAAGGCAGTCGCTTTTCGCCGGCGATGATGGGCTCGGGCGTATTTACCGGTGTCTTCGAAGCAGATGACATCAAGGCGCGTACGGACATCGACGGGCTGGTCTTCGGTGAAGAGCTGGAACGCATCGGCTACGCCGGCGATCAAACGCCGGGCAAGCATCCCGTCGGCGCCTACTTCGAACTGCATATCGAACAAGGCCCGATCCTTGAGGCCGAGGAAAAGACCATCGGCATCGTCACCGCCGCGCAAGGCCAGCGCTGGCATGAGATCACCGTCACCGGTCAGGAAAGCCACGCCGGACCAACGCCCATGCCGCGGCGCCGCGACGCGCTGGTGACAGCATCAAAGATCGTCCAGGAAATGAACCGCATCGGCCATCACCACGCGCCGCATGCCTGCGCCACCGTCGGGTCCATGTTGGTCAGCCCGAATTCGCGGAACGTCATTCCCGGTAGCGTCTTTTTGACCACCGATCTGCGCCATCCGGTCGACGAAACGCTGAGCGAAATGGACGCGACGCTGAAAACCTTTTGTGCCGCGATTGCGGAACAGGACCGAGTGACCATCGACATCGTCGATTTTTGGTACTTCCCGCCGACGCCGTTCGAGGACGCCTGTGTCGAAGCCGTCCGCGAGGGCGCCAAGGCGGCAGGCTATGAACACATGGATATCGTTTCCGGCGCCGGGCATGATGCGGTTTATCTAGCCGACGTGGCCCCGACGGGGATGATCTTCATTCCGTGTGAAGACGGCATTTCCCACAACGAAATTGAAAACGCGACCCCGGCCGATTGTGCAGCCGGGTGTCAGGTTTTGTTGCATGCCGTTCTGGAACGCGCCGAACAGCCGGGCTAGCCGTGAACGAAGATATCACTGACATGCCGCGCCCCGGCTGGGCCGGCTTCAAAGCCGCCTGCGGCCTTCCGGCGCTCGGATTGTTTTCCGCGCTGGCCGGTTTCGGAGCTTTGACGGAATCCGGCGGCATGGAATTCTGGATGATGATGGCGTCGGTGGTGCTGATCTGGTCCATGCCGGCGCTGATGACCTTCAGCGAGGTGATGGTCAACTCAGGCGGTATCTCGGCCATGTTCATCGCCGTCGCCTTTGCCAATGTGCGCAACATTCCGATGGTCGTGACCGCATTGCCCATGGTGCGCACAGTACCCGGCATCCGTTGGCTCGCCGATCTCACATTGGCCCAGCTGATGTCGCCGACGACTTGGATACATATCCTGGTCACCAGTTCGACCGTGCCGCTGGCCGGTCGGCGTTGGTATTTTACGGTCTTCAGCATAACCGTGCTGTCGGCGGCGCTGGCCGGCGGCGCCGCTGGATACTTCGGAGTCAACCAATTACCGGCCGAGGTGCGCCCGGCGCTGCTGTTGCTGACGCCGCTTTATCTGACCTTGATCATGCTGTCGGTTCGCAAATTGACTGGGTATCTGTCACTGGCGCTTGGCGCAATTTTTGTGCCTATGCTCATGACTTGGTCGGTGGAATGGGGATTGGCCGCCGGCGGACTGATTACCGGCACGGCGGGCTTTCTTCTTGGCGGCGGGCATCGTCAGAAGGTGGGGGGATGAGTTTGCCGTTTTCCCTGACCGATCCTTGGGTCCTGTTGACGGCAGCATTTGCGGCGGCCTTCCTGACCCGCGCCGCCGGCGTCGCCATCTCCGGGCGCGTCATGCCGGACACACCGCTATTCGAATGGTTCGCCTGTGTCGGCCAGGCGCTGGTCGGCGGTCTCATGGTGCGGGCCATTTTTCTGCCGACGAACCCATTAGCCGAGACGCTGCTGGTTGATCGGATCGCCGCCGTGGGCGTTGCATTTCTGGTATTTTTCCTGTTCGGCCGGCGGCTTTTGCCCAGCACCCTTGCCGGCGTTCTGACGTTGGCCATGATCAGTGTCTGGCGGTCCATGTAAGTTGGCCGTTGCATGGCTTGCGGGTCCCGGTCGCGCGGATTAATTTGAGCCGGAGACACCTCTTTGGAGATTCCCCGATGGCTGACTTTCAAGCCCCCTTGAACGAGATGCGTTTCGTCATCAATGAACTGGTCGGGTTGGACCAGATTACGGCGCTTCCCGGATGCGAGGACACGACCGCCGATCTGGTCGATGCCATCCTTGATGAAGCGGGAAAGTTGGGCGCCGAGATCCTGGCGCCGCTGAACCAATCCGGTGACGAACAGGGATGCAGCCTTGAAAATGGCGAGGTCCGCACGCCGGAGGGCTTTAAGGCGGCCTATCGCCACTACATCGAAGGCGGTTGGAATGGCCTGTCCTGCGATACGGATTTTGGCGGCCAAGGCTTGCCCTGGCTGGTCGCCACCGCCGTATCAGAGATTTATCACGCCGCCAACATGGCCTTCATGCTCAATCCCATGCTGACCCAGGGGGCGGTGGAATTGCTGAGCCACCATGGGGCCGACGCCTTGAAAGCCGTCTATCTTGAAAACATGATTTCCGGCGAATGGACCGGCACCATGAACCTGACCGAACCGCAGGCCGGTTCGGATTTGGGCCGCATCCGCACCAAGGCGATCCCCGAGGATGACCATTACCGGATCAGCGGCACGAAGATTTTTATCACCTTCGGCGAACATGATCTGGCCGATAACATCATTCACATGGTGCTGGCGCGGCTGCCCGACGCGCCGTCGGGGGTGAAAGGGATCTCATTGTTTGTGGTGCCGAAGTTCCTGGTCAACGATGACGGCAGCCTGGGCACGCGCAATGATCTGAAATGTGTGTCCATCGAACATAAGCTGGGGATCCATGCGAGCCCCACGGCGGTCATGTCTTTCGGCGACGACGGCGGCGCCATCGGTTATCTGGTCGGCCAAGAGAACATGGGGCTGGCCTATATGTTCACGATGATGAACAACGAACGCTTGGCCGTCGGCCTGCAAGGCGTCGGTGTCAGCGAACGCGCTTATCAACATGCCTTGGCCTATGCCCGTGACCGTATCCAAAGCCGCCGCATCGATGGCGACAGTCCGGATGCCGTCGCCATCATCGAACACCCGGATGTGCGGCGCATGCTGTTGTCGATGAAGTCGCAGACCGAGGCAACCCGGGCGCTGGCCTATTACGTGGCGGCCCAATTGGACGTCGCAAACCGCCATACGGACACGGAAACCCGCGCCGCCGCGCAAGCCCGGGTCGATCTGCTGACGCCGGTCGTCAAGGCCTGGGGCAGCGACACCTGTACGGAAGTCGCCTCGACCGGCATCCAGGTTCACGGCGGCATGGGATTTATCGAGGAAACCGGGGCCGCCCAGTATTATCGCGATGCCCGGATCGCCGCGATTTACGAAGGCACGAACGGCATCCAGGCAAACGACCTCGTTGGCCGTAAGATTGGCCGGGAAAATGGTGAGACGGTCGGGCAATTGATTGCCGATATGCGCGCCGACCTGCACGCCTTGTCCGGCTCAAACAATGAAGATCTGGCGGCGATCCGCGAAGCGCTCGGCGATGGGATCGATGACCTTGAGGCGGCGACGCAATGGATTGTCGAAACTTGGCCGGACGCACCTGCCCAGGTTGCCGCCGGGGCCGTCCCCTACCTCAAACTGTTGGCCGTCGTTGCCGGGGGATGGTTGATGGCGCGATCGGCGAAAATCGCCGTGGATGGCGGGGATTCCGAATTTCGGGCCCAAAAACTCAATACGGCGCGGTTTTTTGCCGACCACGAGATCGTCAAATCGCCATCGCTGTCGCGGATCGTAACCAGAGGGTCTTCGGCCGTCCAAGCGGCCTTTAACAATTAATCTCCGACACTGCCGGATTCCGCCTTAGTTCTTGATTTTTTTGAACTTTCCAAGCACTTTGTGCGGTCTGTTTCTGATCTGGCTGGCCCATGAATGGTTTTTCGAGATATGTCTTTGGACAGTTGTTTGTCGGCATGGTGTTCGTCACCATCGGCTTCACCTGCATCATATGGCTGTCACAGTCGTTGCGATTGGTTGAACTGATCGTCAACCGTGGGGTATCGGCAGGGACGTTCATCTATCTGACGGTTTTGATGTTGCCGAATTTCATGCCGGTCATCTTGCCGATTGCCTTGTTCTGTGTGGTGGTTTTCGTTTATGCAAAACTTATCATGGATCGCGAATTAGTGGTCATGCGCGCCTCCGGCTTGAGCCAAATGGCGTTGGCCAAGCCGGCCGTAATTTTGGCCCTCTTGATTGTCGCAATCAGTTATTTTCTGAACCTTTATCTGATTCCTGAATCCTATCGAATGTTTCGTCAAATGCAGTGGGATATTCGCTACAATTACTCCCACGTGCTGTTGAAGGAGGGCGCCTTCAACAATCTGCCGAATGGCCGAACCGTATACATTCGCGAACGCGCAAGCGACGGCCAACTCCACGGTGTGCTCTATCACGACAACAGCAACCCGCAAAAACCGTTCACCATCATGGCGGCGCGCGGCGCCCTGGTTGAAACAGACGACGGCGTCCGCGTTGTCATGTTCGATGGCAACCGGCAAGTTGTCGATCAGCAGACCAATAAGCTGTCGGTTCTATATTTTGATCGCCATGTCCTGGAAATCGGAAAAACTCGTGGCGGTGATCAATCGCGCCATATCGAAGCGCGGGAGCGCCACCTTTCGGAACTCTTTGACGTGGCAAACGACAAGGAAGTGTCGGCCAGGGACCGTGGAAAATTCATCGTCGAAGGCCACAAACGCCTGGTTTCGCCTTTACAGTCGCTGGCCTTGACGCTGATCGCTCTGGCCAGCCTGATCTCCGGAAGTTTCAGCCGGCGCACCCAAACGAAGCGAATTCTTACCGGTATCGGCCTCATGGTTTTCGTCTTGATCACGGCGCTCGGCCTGGAGAACATAACGGCAAAAAACCTCCATCTAGCACCGGCGATATATCTGCATGCTGCAATAACGCTTATTTTGGCGCTTTGGTTCGTGGTGCGCATTCCCGGCTACCGTCCGGGACCTGAACCCGTGACTCAGGGTTAAGGGTTAGGTCATGCGGCTTTCATCCACGCTTTCAATCTATGTTGGCCGATATTTCATTGTCGCGTTCGCGGGGCTCCTTGCCTTGTTTCTGTTGCTGGTCTTGCTTTTTGATACCGTGGAACTGTTGCGCCGGGCGGCATCCAAGCCCGGTGTCGATTTCGCGATGGTCGTTGAAATGGCGTTGCTAAAGCTACCGCATATGTCGCAGGAAATATTCCCCTTCGCGGTGCTGTTCGCCGGCATGGCGTGTTTTTGGCGATTGACCCGATCCAATGAGTTGGTCGTCACCCGCGGTGCCGGCGTCTCTGTATGGCAATTTCTGCTGTCGCCCGTGTTGATCGCCGCCCTTCTGGGGGTCTTGCAAATCACAACGATCAATCATGTCGCTTCCAACACCTTGTCGCGGTTTGAACAGCTTGAAGCCGTCCGGTTCAAAGGCTCGCAAAGTCTTTTGACCCTTTCCGGATCCAGCATTTGGCTTCGCCAGGCAAATTCAAAAGGACAATCCGTAATTCATGCAAAGGGCGTCGTCCAGGCGGGCTCTGATATCGAGCTCAATGATGTTGTCATATTCATGTATGCCGGAACGGATGTGTTTCGGGCCCGCATTGACGGCAAATCCGCCAAGCTGGAAGATGGTTTCTGGCGGATCAGAGATGCCTGGATTTACGAACCCGAAAAACCGCCGGTCTCCGAGCAAACCTATTGGCTGGACACGGATTTGACGCTCGATAAGATTCAAGACAGCTTCGCGCCGCCGGAAACTATGTCATTTTGGAACCTACCGGGATTTATTGAAACTTTGGAGACAGCGGGTTTTTCCGCCCTGCGGCACCGATTGCATTGGCATAGTCTGCTTGCCGCGCCGCTTTTGATGGTCGCCATGGTATTAATCGCCGCGACATTCACCTTGCGCCATTCGCGGCGTGGCGCGACTTCTTTTGTCATTGGCGGCGGCGTCATGACTGGTTTCGCGCTGTATTTCTTTTCAGATGTGGTCTTCGCGCTGGGGCTGTCCGACAGCATCCCTGTGACTCTGGCAGCATGGTCACCATCGGGCGTCGCAATGTTGCTCGGTCTTGCGACTTTACTTCATCTTGAGGACGGCTGAGTAGCTTTGCGCATGATTCAAGCAACCTTTCACCGTCGTCTTATAGGCACTGCCCTCGCCCTGAGCGTGGCGGCCGCGCCTGACGGCGTTTGGGCAGCCACGCCGGGGCAATCCGAACGGCCCTTAGGTGTATTGCTGAAACCGATCCCCGCATTGCCGACATCGGGTACATCGGCCACAGCTAAACCGCCCGTACCGCAGGTCGAAGACCCAACGGCCAGGCCGCTTGGCGTCCTCATCGACAAATCCGCGCCGTCCCCCCGCCGCGCGACCGAAGCCCCTGCCCTACCAATCTCAAGTGGATTTCAAAACATCCAGCCGGACGCCGTCCCGGTTTCTCAACGCCCGCCAAGTGCAACACCAGTCCGACCGTTGGGCATCCTCATTGCACCGGACACGGCAATCGCCACACCATCCGTTCCAAACCTCACCACATCACAGCCACGCGTACCGGTTCGCCGACGCGACGTCGCAACGCCACGTTTCGACCCGCCGATCGGAGGTTCGCCCGAGCGGCCTCTCGGCACGCTGATCGCGCCGGAGGTTCCCCGCCAACCGGTTGCCACACCGGCGTTTCGGCCGTCGGCACCGGCAGATTCGCCTTCGGGCACCGGCCCGGCGCCACTCTCTGATTCGCCAGAATTACCGGTTCATCTCAGTGCCGACGAAATGATCTTCGATGACGCGAAATCGATCGTCACTGCGACCGGGAATGTCGAAATCAAATATGGTCCGCGCGTGCTCATTGCCGATCGCATTTCCTATGACCAGAAGAAAGACCTGGTTTCGGCGCAAGGCAACGTCACCATATTGGAGCCAACCGGCGAACGCGTTTTCGGCGATGAGGTTCAAATTACCGGGGATCTGAAGGACGCGGTCGTTCAGAACATCGGCATCATTCTTCAAGATCATGCGCGCATCGCCGGCACGGGCGCCAGAATGTCGGCGGCGCGGACAACCGAATTGCGCAAAGCCACTTATTCACCGTGCAATCTTTGTAAGGATCAACCCGATCGCCCTCCCCTGTGGCAAATCAAAGCGGTCAAGGTGATCCATGACAAACAGGAAAAGATTGTCGAATATCGGGATGCTTGGCTGGAAATGTTCGGCTATCCCGTGTTCTACACGCCGTATTTCCGTCATCCCGATCCAACCGTCAAACGCAAGTCCGGGATGCTGTTTCCGACTTACGGGAGTTCATCGGATTTTGGACTGATCCTGGAAACACCTTATTTCTGGAACATTTCGCCGCACGAAGACGCAACGATCACGCCAATTCTTATGACCAATGAATTCCCCGTCCTAGCCGTTGAATATCGGAATCGGCTTGCTAAAGGCACTTTGGACCTAACCGGCAGCGCCACCAAAAGTTCCAACGATGAATTTGACACGACGGATGGTGAACTTGGCATGCGCGGACATATCGATCTCGAAGGGCGCTTCGATCTGGATAAGACTTGGCGCTGGGGGTTTGATGTCGAGCGAACGACGGATGACACATACATGCGTCGCTATGGTTTTACCGCTCCGGCCTCCTTGAATAGCCAACTATTCGCCGAAGCATTCCAACAGCGCAATTACCTCAGCGTAAGTTCTCATACTTTCCAGGGCTTGGCCGCGGATGATGATTCAGACACCACACCGGTGGTCCTTCCGCTTGTTGATTTCAACCATTTCGGCAGGCGTGATCGGTTTGGCGGCCGATCACAATTTGATTTCAACCTCTTGGCGTTGACACGCGCCAATGGCACGGATACACGCCGTCTTTCTATCCATCCGCGATGGCAACGGCCGTACGTTTCGAGTTTTGGCGATGTCTATAATCTGACATTGGGCCTTAACGCTGAGGCCTACCATGTCAACAGCTTGGCCCGCTCTGGAAACGAAACCGAATTCTCCGGTTTCAGCCATCGCGCCGTTCCCTATGCATCGCTGAATTGGCGACGACCATTGGTCAAGCGTAGCGCCGCCATCAGTCAAACGATCGAGCCAATTGCATCTGTCGTCATTCGGCCCTACGGCGGCAATTCGCCGAATATTCCAAATGAAGACAGTACGGAACTGGAATTTGACGAAACAAATCTATTCTCCGACAATCGATTTACCGGGATTGATCGTCTCGAAGGCGGGCCTCGCATAAATTACGGAATCAATTGGTCGGTAACTGGCGCCAACGGCGGTCGATCGACGTTCTTTCTGGGTCAGTCCTATCGCCTGAAGTCTGACGACACTTTCGCTGAAGGATCGGGGCTCGAAGACAATCTCTCCGATTTGGTAAGCAAGGTGGAAATTTCTCCGGGGTCACATTTCAACCTTCTTTATAGGACCCGTTTTTCGAGCGACAATTTCTCACCGAAGCGTAACGAAGCAGCGGTATCAGCCGGTATACCGGCGTTCCGATTGACAGGAAAGTACGTGTTTTTGGAGCGCCAGGAGGGTAGCGAATTTGCAGGTCGGGAAGAGGCTAATCTTACAGCCACATCGCAAATTAATCGATTTTGGCGAAGCAGTTTAAGCACCGTTCGCGATATGGATGCCAGTGAGATGCGATCGCTTGGGCTTAGCTTAACATATGAAAACGAATGCGTCGTATTCAGCTCAAATTTGACCCGCACCTTCTTTGAAGATCGGGACATCAAACCGACCGATGCCATTACGTTCAATTTGACGTTAAAGACCATAGGTGAGGTCAAGACAGGCTTTGTACGTAGCGGCTCGAACTAGGGATGGTCGGCATATGATACTTGCAGGACGGAATCAATTTCAGCAAAAAACATACCGCCGTATGTTTGCTGTCCTGATCGCGATTGCGACAGGGGCTATTATGGCTGCTGGATTTTCATCTTCAGCGCGATCCCAAAATTCACTGAGAATCGCCGCCACGGTCAACGACGAAATGATCTCTATTTTCGACATCAACGGACGCATGACCCTCGCCATATTTCTTGCAAAGTTGGCAAATAGCGGCGAAACGCGCCGCCGATTGGCGCCCCAGATATTGAGGTCAATCATCGACGACAAACTGAAGATGCAAGAGGCAAAACGCCAAGGTATTACCGTTACCCAAATCGAGTTGAAAAAGGAATTGCGGGATTGGGAACGGCGGACCGGGTTGTCGCAATCCGATGCAGCGAACCTTTCCCAACGCTTAGGTATCGACAAATCGGTGATTGTCGAACAAGTGGAAACAAGCGTCGCATGGGGAAAACTGCTGGAATCCAAATATTCGCGGAACATCCAGTTCACCGAAAAAGAAGTCGACGACATCATCAAGGAAGAAGAATCGCGTCGTGGACAACCTGAATTTTTGGTATCTGAGATTTACCTGCCGTTTTCCCAAGATAAAGATAACCGTCAGGTTCTTGCGCTTTCGGAACGCCTGGTGAAACAAATCCAAGGCGGTGCTGCATTCCCCGCTGTCGCTCGCAATTTCTCTCAAAGCCCGACCGCTGCCGTCGGCGGCACCTTAGGCTGGGTACGGCGCGGGCAACTTCCGCAACAAATATACGGCGTCATTGAACGCCTCCGCCCGAGGACTATATCTACGCCGGTTCGGACCTTAAACGGCATCTATATCCTCAAAGTTCTTGATAAACGCGCCATTGAACCCTTTTTAAAGCGGTCATCAGCGCCAGCCACCGTGACCATTTATCAAATTCACCTCGAATTACCTGCAAATGCCGAGCCTGCCAAGCGGGCCGCTCTTCAAACCCATGCTGCAAAAATTGGTGGCCAGGCGAAAAACTGTTCGGACATGGAAACCCTCGGAAAGAAATTCGGAACATCGCTTTCCGGCTCACCTGGAAAAATCGAAGTAGACCAGTTGTCATCTCAGATTCGCAACGCAATTAGTGGTCTTCAAAAAAATTCGGCCAGCCAGCCCATCGATATCAACAACGGGGTTCTTCTCGTCATGGTTTGCGAGCGTTCGGCGCCGACGGTCGAAAAAATCGACCGCGCAACGTTTCGACAAAATATTATTTCGCGGCTAATTACCGAACGACTTAATCTTGCCGACCGTCAACTTTTGAGATCGCTGCGACGCGCAGCCATCGTCGACGTGCGGATATGACGGCGGAAAGTTCTTGGGGTCTTCCGACCACCGGTCGAATTGTCGCCATTACGATGGGTGAGCCATCTGGGATCGGAGGCGAATTAACCATTAAATCCTGGTTGCGGCGAAGCGATGTCTCGCTGCCCTTTGTTGCCATAGATAACGCCGAGCGCCTGGCGATCATTGCCGACAATCTATCAACCGACATTCCCATTAAAATCGTGTCCTCACCGTCCGAAGCGCTAAATGTATTTGGCACGGCATTACCGGTTATTGATTTGCCTTTGGCTGTGCTCAGCCAACCCGGCGAGCTTCGGACAGACAATGCCCCAGCAGTGATTGCATCCATTGAAACGGCCGTTTCACTCATACAGAGCGGTGAAATTTCGGGTGTCGTCACCAACCCAATTCACAAGAACAACCTATACGGTGCTGGATTCAAATATCCCGGTCACACAGAGTTTTTGGCAGATTTGGCCGGCAGTGAAGTAGAGCCTGTCATGATGTTGGCCTGCGATGGGTTGCGGACGGTTCCGATCACCACACATCTCAGCCTCCGGGACGCCATTCGTTCCCTGTCGGTTGACCGGATCATCTCTCAAAGTCGTATTACCGCGGATGCCCTGCGACTGGATTTTGGCCTTCACGCGCCGCGTCTGGCCATCGCCGGGCTCAATCCGCATGCCAGCGAGGATGGCTCCATGGGGAATGAGGAACAATCCATCATCCGCCCGGCCATCGAGGCATTGCAAGCCGCCGGCATGAACGTTTCCGGGCCGTATCCGCCCGATACCTTATTCTCCGCTGCCATGCGGACGACTTATGACGTCGCCATCTGCATGTATCACGATCAAGCCCTGATCCCCATCAAGACCCTGGATTTTTCGGGCGGCGTGAATGTCACATTGGGTCTGCCGTTTGTCCGCACGTCACCGGATCACGGTACGGCACTTGATATCGCCGGCAAAGGAACCGCCGATGAGACCAGCATGATCGCAGCCCTGCGCATGGCGGCTGACATAACCCGCGAGCGGGTGACGACCGCCGCATGACCGCACCGGCGCTGCCCACACTCCGCGACGTCATTAAACGCCACGGCCTGGGTGCCCGAAGATCCCTTGGTCAGCATTTTCTTCTCGATGGCAATCTTACGGATCGGATCGTCCGCGCCGCGGGTCCGTTGGAGGGCATCAATGTCATTGAGATTGGCCCCGGCCCCGGCGGGCTCACCCGCTCATTGCTGGCGTCACCGGCGCAACGGGTTTACGCGATAGAAAAAGATCGCCGATGTCAGGCTGCCATGGCGGAATTGGCGACGGCGCATGCAGACCGGCTGCATATCATTTCTGACGACGCCTTGGAAACGGACCTGCCTTCTTTGGTTCCGGAACCCCGTAAGATCGTCGCCAATCTTCCCTATAACGTGGGCACGCCGTTACTGTTACGATGGTTACGGCAGATCGACGCCTATGAAAGTCTGACACTGATGTTCCAATCCGAGGTCGCGGATCGGCTCGTCGCCGTGCCGCGGACCAAACCCTACGGCCGGCTGAGCATCATCACGCAATGGCTTTGCGAGATCACGGCGGCATTCAACGTGTCGAAGGACGCTTTTACGCCGCCGCCCAAGGTCGCCTCCACGGTGGTCAATTTGATCCCCCGCGCGGCACCGTTGGCGCCGGCGGACTGGAGTTCTTTGGAAACCGTGACCGCAGCGGCCTTCGGGCAGCGCCGCAAAATGCTGCGCGCCAGTTTGAAATCGCTCAATCTTGACTTGGCCGCGGCCGGTGTCGAAGGTACGGCAAGGGCGGAAGAATTGGGCGTTGCGGCATTTTGTGCATTGGCACGATTGCACGGTGCGCGGCAGGGATAGCGAAAATGGCCAGCCAGACAATTGACATCAGGCCCATTGCCGGTGCTCTGGGTGCCGAAATTGACGGCGCCGATCTTTCCGAAAATCTGAGTGAGCGCGTGATCGCTGAAATCCGCACCGCATTGCTTGATCATCTGGTCGTTTTTTTTCGCGATCAAACCATCGAACCCGCACACCAATTGGCCTTCGCCAAGCGGTTCGGGGAATTGGTCGAATATCCCATGGTCAAGGGTCTGGATGACTTTCCGGAGATCGTGCCTGTCGTCAAATTGGAACATGAAACGGTCAATTTCGGTGGCCTTTGGCATTCCGATACGGCCTATTTGGATGTCCCGCCCTTGGGCGCCATCCTGGCTGCCAAGGAGCTGCCGCCGGTTGGCGGCGATACGCTGTTTGCCAATATGTATCTGGCCTTTGAGACCCTGTCAGACGGCATGAAAGAGATGCTGAGCGGCCTCATCGGCATTAACAGTTCGGCCAAGGCGCGGGTTACTCAAACCCGCGAGGACCGCATGAAAACCGATGCCAAGGTCGATGACGACACCGAGCTGATCGGCGAACATCCAGTTGTCCGCACGCACCCGGAGACCGGCCGCAAAGTCCTCTATGTGAATTACGGCCATACCGTCCGGTTCAAAGGCATGACCGAGGATGAAAGCGCCCCCGTGTTGGATTATTTATTCCGCCATCAAACCCGGCCTGAATTCACCTGCTGTTTCCGCTGGCGGCCCGGCTCCGTCGCCTTCTGGGACAACCGGGCAACCCAGCACAATCCGGTCAACGACTATCACGGCCACCGGCGGATCATGCACCGTATTACGATTGCCGGCGACAAACCGGTCTGACGTGTGTGATGTCTACTGGCCGACGCCGAGGTCGCGGACAAAATCTGTCAAACCGACCTGGCGGGCGCGCTTCAAGCGTTCGGAGGCCAAAATGGCGTCGACTTTCGAGACGCTTGTAGAAATTTCATCGTTGACGATGGTGTAGTCGTATTCCGCCCAATGGCTCATTTCCGATGTTGCCTTGGCCATGCGGCGTTGGACCACATCCTCCGGGTCCTGGGCACGGGTCCGCAGGCGGCGTTCCAATTCATCCAATGACGGCGGCAAAATGAAAATGCTGACCAGGTCTTCCAATGCATTGGCACGAATTTGTTGGGTGCCCTGCCAATCGACATCGAACAGCACATCCTGGCCGGCGTTCAGCGCATCCATCACCGGTTGACGCGGCGTCCCGTAGGAATTTTCAAACACCGTCGCGTGCTCAAGGAACTCACGACCGACGACCATGTCATCAAACCGCGGCTGATCAATGAAGTGATAGTGCTCGCCATCCACCTCGCCCGGTCGCATCGGCCGGGTGGTCGCCGATACGGACATGGTGAGGTCCGGGTGCCGATCCAGCATAGCCCTTGAAATTGTCGACTTACCGGCCCCCGATGGTGACGAGAGGACCAGCATCAAGCCCCGGCGTTTGATTAGCGTTGTCGTCACGTTCCCACCTTCATTCCACGTTCTGAATCTGCTCGCGCATTTGGTCGATCACGGTTTTCAATGTCAATCCAACCTGCGTCAAGGCGACATCGGCGGATTTCGAACAAAGCGTATTGGCTTCGCGATTAAACTCCTGGCACAGGAAATCGAATTGCCGGCCGATAGCGCCCTTCTGTACCATAAGATCACGGGCCGCATCGCGGTGCGCCTTAAGCCGATCCAGTTCTTCGCGCACATCGGCCTTCAACATCAACACGGCGGCCTCTTGGGCCAAGCGGTCCGCCGGCAAGGCCGGGACGGCATCCAGCAGGTCCGTCACTTGCTCGGCCAATCGGGCCTTGATGGCTTCCGGTTGAAGGGCTGCCAAGCTCTCGGCTTCATCACAGAGTTCATCAATCGACGAAATTTGAGCGTCCAGGACGTTCGCCAACTGGGCGCCCTCCTTGGCACGGCCTTCGGCCAATTGGTCCAGAACCTGATCCAGACCATCCATAACATCCGCATGCAGGGTCGCCTGTTGTGCCTCTGCCAGTGGCTCTTCAATGCCCTCGATCACGCCCTTCAATGCCAACAGGCCGTCTGTGGTCGCCGGGGCCAAATCCGGCGCCCGCGCCAGGATATCGGGCAGCGCCGAGAGAAAGCCATCCAGCGTTTCCATATTGATATGATAGGTCGCGTTCGGGCGTTGCCAATTAACATTCAGGGACAGTGAAATATTGCCCCGATGGAACCGGGACTTGGTCCGCTGGCGGATCTCCGGCTCAAGCCCCTCAAAACCGCCGGGCAGGCGAAGCCGCGCGTCCAGGCCTTTGGCATTGACGCTCTTCGCCTCCCAGACCCAGGTGCAAAAGTCGTTAGCCCCTTCGGTCCGGGCAAATCCGGTCATGGAATTCAACGCCACACCATCGCCCTTCATTGTTCGCATGAACTTATACCGGCCCGCTCGGGCGCCAACAAGATGGCTTTGGCTTTGGCCTTGTCATTGGCGGCAGTTCATTGGTGGTGGTAGGCTCGGGCGCATGGCTTCAACCCGCGAACCGACCAGCATTGTCATCAGTGGCGCTTCCAGCGGCATCGGTGAGGCCCTTGCGGAACGCTATGCCGCACCGAACTGCACACTTTGGCTTAACGGGCGGAATAAAACGCGTTTGATGGCGGTTGCCGAACGCTGTCGAACCGCCGGCGCCCAGGTCAACACCGAGTTTGTCGATGTCACCGACCGCGCAGCCATGGCGGCGTGGATCACCCGGGTCGGCGAAATCGGCGGACTTGATCTGATCATCGCCAATGCCGGCATCTCGGGCGGCAGCGGCGGCATTGGCGGCGAAGATGAGGAACAGGTCCGTGATATTTTCGCGGTTAATCTGGCCGGTGTCCTGAACACCGTCTTACCCGCCCTGCCCCTAATGAAAGCCCGTGGCCACGGACAGATTGCCGTTATGAGTTCGATGGCTGGGTTCCGGGGCCTGCCCAGTGCACCGGCCTACGCCGCCAGCAAGGCGGCCGTGCTGTCCTACGGCGACGGATTGCGTGGTGAGTTGAGGGGCACGGGAATCGACGTGTCGGTGATCTGTCCAGGCTTTGTGAAAAGCCGAATCACCGACGCCAACGACTTTCCCATGCCCTTCCTCATGAGTGCCGACAAAGCCGCCCGCATCATCCAGCGCGGCCTGAAGCGCCGCCGCCGCCGCATCGCGTTTCCGCGGCGCATGCGCGCCATCATGTGGTTGATCGCGGTATTGCCGGTCGGCTGGACTGATGCGCTGTTGGCGCGGGCGCCGCGAAAGGGGTGATGACACCCTAAGCCCAAAACGCCATCGCGAGGATCGCTAGGGCGTTTTCTTCTTCCGCGCCCGCTCAATTTTCCGCCACTTGCCGACATTGCGTTGGTGCTGTTTCAGGGTTTTCGCGAAGGCGTGCCCGCCGCTGCCGTCGGCGACGAAGTAAAGGTCTTGAGTAGGTGCCGGATTAAGCACGGCTAGAATGGCGGCACGGCCGGGATTGGCAATGGGCGACGGCGGCAGACCCTTGATGACATAAGTATTAAACGGCGTCTGCGATTTCAAATCGGCTTTGGTAATCGACCGGCCAAGACCGCCTTTGCCTTGTGTCAGACCGAAGACAACCGTTGGATCCGATTGCAGCCGCATACCTTTGCGAAGACGGTTGATGAAGACCCCGGCAACCCGCTGACGTTCCGCCGCAACGCCGGTTTCCTTCTCAACGATGGAGGCCAAAACAAGCGCTGCCGCCGGCGTCTTCAGCGGTAGTTTCAGCGTCCGTTTCGGCCAGGCCTCGGCCAACAACTGGGTCATCGCGCCGCGCATGCGTTTGATGATCCCGGCCCGGGCGTCGCCGAAGGAAAAATGATAGGTTTCGGGCAGCAGACTTCCTTCGTTGGGCATCGCGCCCGGCAATCCGGTCAGGCCGGGCGTGCGCGATAGGACGTCGGCAATCTCCGCATTGCTCAACCCCTCGGCGATGGTGACCTTGCGAACCACCGTCTTGCCGCTTTGCAACTGCCGGATAACGGCCGCTGTGCTCATCCGCGGAGAAAACTTGAACTCACCGGCCCGCAAGGGCTTCTTAGTTGCCAGAAAGCGGCGGCCCCACTTGAATATCCGAAGATCGTCGATGATCCCGGCGCTTCGCAAATTGGCGGCGATGGTATCGGGTGTCGTGCCCTTGGGAATGATCAGGGTCGCCGGATCGATCAACGGGCCCGGCTCGTCAAAACCGCTGGTCAGCCAATGCCACCCGCCCGCCGCGCCGGCGGCGGATAAACATATCACGACTCCAGCAACGATGAAGATGCGGCGCATGCCGCCGATTTTAGTCCAAAGCCTTGAAGATTAGCGAGGCATTCGTGCCGCCAAAGCCAAAGGAATTTGACAGTACCGCACGGACAGGACGTTCCTTCGGCTGATGCGGCACCAGATCCATGCCGGCGCAGGCCTCTGACGGGTTGTCCAAATTGAGGGTCGGCGGCACGACGGAGTTTTTCATGGCGAGCAGGGAAAAAATCGCCTCCGCGGCACCGGCGGCGCCCAGTAGATGGCCAATGGCGGATTTGGTCGACGACATGGAAATATTGTAGGCGTGATCACCGAAGACCCGCTTCACGGCGCCCAATTCAATTTCATCACCCAACGGTGTCGATGTGCCGTGAGCGTTGACGTAGTCAATATCTTCCGGGTTCATGCCGGCCCGCTTCAATGCCGCGCTCATGCAACGAAAGGCGCCGTCGCCGTCGGGCGCAGGCGCGGTGATATGATGGGCGTCACCGGACATGCCATAGCCGACCACTTCGCCGTAAATTTTCGCACCGCGCTTCTTGGCGTGTTCCAATTCTTCCAGCACGACAACGCCGGCGCCGTCACCCATGACAAAGCCGTCCCGATCCTGATCCCAGGGCCGCGAGCCGCGCTCGGGCGTATCGTTAAATCCTGTCGACAAGGCGCGCGCCGCACAGAAACCGGCGACCCCGATCGGACAGACCGCCGCTTCGGCACCGCCGGCGACCATGATATCAGCGTCTTCCCACATGATCAGCCGCGCCGCATCACCGATAGCATGCGCGCCGGTTGAACACGCAGTCACGACGGCATGATTGGGGCCCTTGAACCCCCAGCGGATGGAGACGTGGCCGGAAATCAGATTGATCAGGCTGGCCGGAATAAAAAACGGACTAAGCCGCCGCGCCCTACCTTCGTGAACCTTCACCGCACCATCGGCTATTTCCGGCAGGCCGCCGATGCCGGAGCCGATCAGCACGCCGGTCCGCCAGGCCTTTTCATCGGTGTCGGCAACCCAGCCCGAATCTTCAATCGCCTGGGCCGCGGCGCACAGTCCGTAGATGATGAAATCATCCATGCGCCGGCGGTCTTTCGACGGCACCCAGTCATCGGGATTGAACATGCCGTCGGCGGTATCACCCACCGGCACCTGACCGGCGATTTTCGCCGGCATGTCGGCGACATCGAAATTGTCGATCGTCGTAATACCGGATTTGGACGCCAAAAGGCCGTCCCAATTGCGCTCAAAGCCGACGCCCAAAGACGTGACCATACCCATTCCGGTGACGACAACTCTTCTCATTTCACACCGTGCGCTCTAGAAAACGCCGAATGATCCGCCGTAAAGGCAGCGGCGCGGCAATGCCGCACCGTTACACATTCGACGCCTCTAGCAATTTACTGCGTGGACTGAATAAAGTCCGTCGCATCCTTGATGGTCAGAATTTTTTCGGCAGCGTCGTCAGGGATTTCGCAACCGAATTCCTCTTCGAACGCCATCACGAGTTCGACCGTGTCCAGGCTATCGGCACCCAGATCGTCAATAAAACTGGCATTTTCAACCACCTTGTCTTCATCCACACCAAGGTGCTCGATGACGATCTTTTTTACCCGATCGGCAACATCACTCATGTTTGTATTCCTCGATTCCTGAACGTTTTTAAGAACTCAAACCGCGCCCATCTGCAACCCGCAAGGTGGCGCGAAACGGGGGTTAGGTAACATACTTTGTTCGCCATGACCAGCGAGGAAAAAACTCGTTCGCCCGTTACCCGACCTGCCTCAAATCATCGCCATTCCGCCGTTCACATGGAGTGTTTGACCAGTGACATAGGCAGCCTCGTCGCTGGCCAGATAGACGCAGGCGCCGGCGATATCGTCCACCGCGCCCATGCGCCCGGCCGGAATTCCGGCGTTCAGCTTCTCCTTCTGGTCATCAGAAAGCGCGTCGGTCATTGGTGTTGCGATAAAACCGGGCGCCACGCAGTTAACCGTGACGCCACGGCTGGCGACTTCCTGGGCCAAGGCTTTCGACATGCCGATCATCCCGGCTTTCGATGCCGCGTAATTTGCCTGGCCGGCGTTTCCGGTGACTCCGACGATGGAGGTAATACCGATAATGCGCCCCCAGCGAGCCTTCATCATGCCGCGCAGGACGGCCCGGCTGAGCCGAAACGCCGAGGTCAGATTGACGTCCAGGACCGTCTGCCAATCTTCGTCCTTCATCCGCATGGCCAGACCGTCACGGGTTAGCCCGGCATTATTGACCAAGATATCGATGCCGCCCATGGCGTCGGCGGCGTCCTTGGCCAGTTGATCAGCGCCTTCGGCAGACGACAGGTCCGCCGGTACCACGTGCGCGGCACTTCCCAATTCGGCGGCCAAGGCCTTCAGCGCGTCGACCCGTGTCCCCGACAGCGCTACTTCGGCGCCCTGCAATTTCAAGGCCGCCGCAATGGCGCCGCCGATTCCCCCCGAGGCGCCTGTCACCAGTGCCTTCTTGCCTTGTAAATCAAACATGGAAGCAGCTCCCCGCATTCAACGATAATATAAGGGGATGCCCCATCTGGCGCGGCACGTCCACAAAAAACAGCCCCCGCCCACGACGCCCCGTAACCGGTAAAAGATTAACTGGCCAGGTAAGCTTCGATGTCTTCGGCGCCGCCGATACTGAGACTTGAAAGCTCGCGGTCGATGCGCCGGGTCATCCCCGACAGAACCTTTCCGTGGCCGATCTCCACCAATGTATCGACACCCGTCGCCTTCATGGCCAACACGCATTCACGCCACCGGACCCGGCCAGTGACCTGTTCCACCAACAACTTGCGAATTTCAACGACATCGGTGACCGGCGCGGCTGAGACGTTGGCGATGATCGGGACGCTCGGTGTATTCATAGTGACTTTCGCCAAGGCATCGCCCATCACATCGGCAGCGGGCGCCATAAGCGCGCAGTGAAACGGCGCGCTGACCGGCAACAATACGGCGCGTTTCGCGCCCTTTTCCTTGGCGATGTCCAGGGCCCGTTCGACAGCGGCGGTCGAGCCGGAAACGACGACCTGCCCGTCGGCATTGTCATTGGCGAAATCGCACACCTGATCACCGGCGGCGGCGGCGGCAACGGCCGAGGCGTCATCGGGACCCAGGCCCAAAAGCGCCGCCATGGCGCCGGCCCCAACCGGCACGGCCTCTTGCATGGCGCGGCCGCGGGTTTTCAACAGCCGCGCCGTATCGGCAAGCGAAAATGTGCCCGCCGCGGCGTGCGCTGAATATTCACCCAGGGAATGGCCGGCGGCATGACTGGCGGTTGCCGCCAGGCTGGGGGCACCCTGGCTTTCCAACGCCCCCAATACGGCCAGACTGACGGCCATGATCGCCGGTTGAGCGTTCTCCGTCAGGATCAATTCATCTTCCGGGCCTTCGAACATCAACGCCGAAAGCTTCTGGTCCAATGCATCGTCAACTTCATCGAAGACGGCCCGTGCGGCCGGAAAAGCGGCCGCCAATTCCTTGCCCATGCCGACGGATTGCGACCCTTGGCCGGGAAATATGAACGCAGTAGTCATGAAATCACCTCAAAACGGTATCGCATTATGGTTCAGCGGCAGTGATAACGTGTGGCGGTACAGTGTCAAGGCGCGCCACGGGTGCCTTGACGCCCAACTTTAGAATTTCTCTCGCAAATCCGGAATCTTGCTCTAAATATGTCGGTATGGCATCGCCCGTAAGCCCACCTGATTCTGAATTTCACAACGTCGTTGCTTGTCTTGGCGGTGAGCGCACGGCGCTTGAGCGGCGCGCCATCCCGGCACCGGCGGCCGACGAGATGCTGCTGAAGCTTCGTGTTGTCGGATTTTGCGGTACGGATTTGTTCAAATTGACGACCGATAGTGTCACCGAAGGTACCGTTCTCGGCCACGAAATCGTCGGTGAGGTTGTCCGCCTTGGCGATGCGGTTGGCGGGTTTCGGGCCGGCGACCGGGTCGCCGTGCCGCACCATGTTTCCTGCGGGACCTGCCGGCTTTGTCGAAGCGGCAATGAAACCATGTGCGACACGTTTCGCGAAAACCTCATGGAACCAGGAGGCTTTGCCGATCACGTGTTGATCAAGTCCCGGGCGACCGCGCAGGCCGCGCAGAAAGTGCCGGACGGTATTTCCGATGAGGCCGCCGTTTTCCTAGAGCCCGCAGCCTGCGTGTTACGCGGCATCACGCGTTCCGGTTTGGCTGACGGCGGCAGTGCGGCGATCCTTGGCGGCGGCAGCATGGGCCTTTTACACCTTCTGGTGATCAAGGCCGCCATGCCGAATGTATCGGTGATGTTGATTGACCCCGTACCTGAGCGCCGCGAAATCGCAAGCTCATTGGGTGCCGACGCGACGGTTGAACCTGGAACCGACGCCGTCGCGGCCGCATCATCATTGGCAGCCGGCCACGGCGTTGATGCCGTGTTTGATACGGTTGGCGGTGCTGCATTGCTGAAATCAGCGCTTGCCCTTTGCCGCCAAGGCGGGACCGTGGTGCTGTTTGCGCATGCCCCGGACGGACAGCCGGCGGACTTCGACCTGAATGATCTGTTCAAATTTGAAAAGCGTGTAATCGGCTCGTATTCCGGCGCCCTTGCCGAACAATCAGCGGTTTTCGATCTGATCCGTAACGGCGCCTTGAACCCCACCCCCTTGGTCACACACACCATGCCACTTGACGATTTCGAGCACGGCTTTCGACTGGCAAAAAACCGTCAGGCGTTAAAAGTGTTGTTCACACCTTCAAGACGAGCGGCGGCGCCATGAGTCTACCGACAACCATGATCGGCGCGATGCTCACAGGCCCTGAAGCGATCGACATCCGAGAAGTTCCCGTCGAGCGGCCGGGCCCCGGGGAGCTGTTGCTGGCTGTGCGCGCGGCAACGACATGCGGCACCGATGTGAAGGTGTTTCGGCGTGGCGGTCATCCGCGCATGCTCACCGCACCAACGCTTTTCGGTCATGAAATGGCCGGCACAGTGGCGGCTATCGGCGTTGGGGTTGAAGCGTTCAAAGAAGGTGACGAGGTCGTCGTCGCCAATTCGGCGCCTTGCCATGCCTGCGACCTTTGCAAAAGGGGCCGTGAAAACCTTTGCCAGGATTTGCGCTATCTAAACGGTGCGTTTGCCGAATACGTTCGGATCCCCCATAGGTTCGTTGAATACAATACCCACGCCATTCCCAAAGGTCTGTCACATGCCAAGGCCGCGCTGACTGAACCGTTGGCCTGTGTCCTGCACGGCATGGACGCGTGCGAACTGCCCCGTTACGCCTGGGCCAAGCCTGCTGAAATTATTGTTTTCGGCGGTGGCCCCATCGGGTTGCTGTTTGTCGCTGCCCTCGCGGCCGACGGCCATGACGTTATTCTGGCCGATCCCAACCAAAACCGTCTTGATGCCGCCACAGCCTTAGGCGCCACGACAACAGTCCGCATTGAACGCGGCGGCGGCCAGTCGGATATCGTCAAGGCGGCGACCGCCGACGCTCAGGGTGCGTGGATTGCCGTCGACGCGACCGGCGTACCGGAGGTCTGGCTCGATGCCCTGCAATCGGTGCGTCCGGGCGGCTTGGTCAACCTGTTCGGCGGCTGCGCACCGGGAACCACCATTCCCCTGGACACCCATCTGGTTCACTACAGCGAACTGACAATCAAAGGCGTCTATCACCACCGCCCTGAGACAATACGCCGCGCGCTTGATTTATTGTCCGAGCCGACATTCAAAGCCGATTTGTTGTTAAGCGGCGAGATGCCCATCGAACGCGTTGAGGACGCGTTGCGCGCGATGATGCGCAAAGAAGCCCTGAAGATCGTTATTAGCGGCCGCTCATAACGCCTTTTCGTTGGCGCATTATGTAACGTGTTGCCGGACTTGCGTGGGCGGTTCGAAAGTGTATATTCGCGGCCTCAAAGCTTCCTGCCGGGTTGTTCCGGCTATGCCCCTGATGGTTGGGGTTGAGATAAGCCAAAGGAAGGAGATAGCTTTGCCAAACTACGAAAGCGTGTTCATCGCACGCCAGGACATTACTGCCGCCCAGGTCGAAGGGCTGGTGGAAACTTTCGAAAAAGTCATTACAGATGCCGGTGGATCGGTGCCCAAAAAGGAAAGTTGGGGACTGAAATCGCTTGCCTATAAAATCAAGAAAAACCGCAAGGGTCATTTTACCCTGATGAACATCGATTCCGCAGCGGACGCCGTGCATGAGATGGAACGTCAGATGCGCATCAATGAAGACGTCCTGCGCTATATCACGATCCGGGTCGATGAGTTGGAGGAAGGTCCGTCGGCGATGATGCGCAGCCGCGACCGCGACGACCGGCCGCGCCGTGACCGGGGTGACCGGGATCGCGGTCCGCGACGCGACGAGAAACCGGCCGCAGACGCCCCTGCAAAAGAAACACCTGCGGAAGACGCACCTGCTGAGACTTCGGCCGCGGCACCTGCGGAAGCTCCGGCGGAAGCTCCGGCCGAGGCTCCGGCCGAAACGGTCGAGACCAAAGAAGGAGATGAGGCATGAGCCGTCCATCATTTTTCCGGCGTCGTAAGTCCTGCCCCTTTGCCGGACCGAACGCCCCGAAGATCGATTACAAGGACACCCGAACCCTGTCGCGTTTCGTTTCCGAACGCGGCAAGATCGTGCCCAGCCGCATCACCGCCGTTTCCGCGAAAAAACAGCGGGAACTGGCGAAGGCCATCAAACGCGCCCGGTATTTGGCGTTGATGCCCTATACGATCGGCTAGACCGGCGTCGTAATAGGAGGCCGAACCATGCCAAGGGAGGCGCTGATCGCCGTCGGCGCCGGCTTCGTCAGCGCCTTGCTGTCGCTGACCCCGGTAGCCTTCGCTGCACCGCTTCCGTTGTTATTGGCGGGGCTCTCGGTGGGTTTTCGGCCCGCCGTAATCAGCCTTGCGGCAGGTCTGTTGGCCAAGGTGTATCTTGATGGTTTTGACGCCACGCTGCACTACGGGTTGGTCCAGGCGCTGCCGTCGATCATGATCGTGTATCTGGCCCTGACTCAAAAACCTCAAACCGCGACGAGCCAAGCTATCGCCGACTGGCGGCCTCTGGGCGATATCGCCGCGACGCTAACGGTCTTTGGCGGCTGCCTGCTGGCCCTGACTGCGATGATGACCATGGACACGGGCCTTAGCCATGAAGTTTCGGCGGCCATCAACGGCTTCTTCGATCAGGTCGGCCCGAATTTCCCTGATCAGCTGCGCCGGCAATACCATGACAAGCTGTTTGCGGTGTTCCCCGGTCTGATTACTGCCATTTTGATGATTATCGTGATCGTCAATGCGGCCATGGCCCATCGGGTCTTGGTTCGGATCGACAAGAATTTACGGCCGCGACCGGCCTATGCCGCCCTCAATTTACCGCAATGGCTGGCCTGGCCGCTGGTCATTGCCGCCGCGATGACGCTGATCGGGTCGGGAGAATGGGAATATGCCTGGCGGAACATGGCTTTGGTCTTCGCATTACCGTATTTCCTCCTGGGGCTTGCGGTGGTACACAGCCTGACGCGAAAAGTGACATTTACGGGGCCGCTTCTGGTGGCTTTTTATCTGGTGATCGTGGTCTCTCTTTGGGCCGCGTTGGTGGTCGCCGGAATCGGGGTCGTAGAGCAGTGGTTTGGACTGCGCGACCGAACAGGAACCTCGCTACAGCCAACCGGCGACGACGAGGATAATTGAAGTTTCGCCCGGGCCGGCAGGCCGGGGCGTAACGGCGGCAAGGAGCCGCCGGACAGACTGAAGGAGAAAGAACATGCAAGTTATTCTGATGGAACGTATCGAAAAGCTGGGGCAGATGGGTGACGTGGTCAACGTGAAACCAGGTTTCGCCCGCAACTTCCTACTGCCGAAAGGCAAGGCCATGCGGGCGACGGAAGATAACAAGAAACATTTCGAGACCCAAAAAGCCCAATTGGAAGCTCAGGACCTGGACCGCAAAAGCGACGCTGAAGCCGTCGCCGCGAAGATGCAGGACGCCAGCGTGATCCTGGTCCGTCAGGCCGGCGAAGCCGGTCAGCTTTACGGTTCGGTCAACGCCCGTGACATCGGCGCCGGTTTGACGGAAGCCGGATATACGGTCACCCGCCAGCAGATTCGTCTGGACCAACCGATCAAGATATTGGGGTTGCATGAAGTTTCAGTGACCCTCCATCCGGAAGTCAGCGTCACCGTGACCGCCAATGTGGCGCGCTCCGCGGACGAGGCTGAAACGCAAGCCAAAACCGGTAAGGCCGTGCTTAGCCAGGCCGAAGAGGAAGCCCGGGCCGAAGCCGAGGCCACCGAAGCCGAAGCGGCCGCGGAAGCCGCCGCCGACGAGGCGGTCGCCGAACAGGCCGAGACCATGTTCGAAGATGGCGCAGCGCCGGACGCCACCGACGACGAGGAGGCCGGCGAACAGGCTGGCGAGGAAGCCGGGGAGGAAGCCGGCGCGCAGGCGGCTGACGATACAGCTTCGGAGGAGGTAGCCGATACAGCTTCGGAGGCGGTTACCGATGACGCCTCGGAAGATGCCGACGCGGAGGCCGAAAAAGCCGAATAGCCTTGATCCAACATTCTTCTGAACAGCGGCGCATCTCACCAATGCGCCGTTTTTCGTTTTGGCAACTGTCCGATTCGGCTTTTTTTACACCGCATGGGGGGCTTTTCCACCGGCTTTCCCCACTATCCACAGAGCCCCGGGTTTACAGGGGTTTCATCCCCATTGTATTCGTCTTTCCCACTTCCTCTTAACGCTTTGGCGCTATACTTTCGCGCATCATGTCGACGACCACCCTTCCCCCGCTACCCGACCACGAGCCCGATCTGGACTCGATGCCCGCCAACGACGACATTTCCGTCGCCGCCGGGCCGTTCCGTCAGATGCCCCACAACGTCGAAGCAGAGAAAGCTCTGTTGGGGGCGGTTTTCGCCAATAACCGGGCCTATGAGATGGTCTCGGAATATCTGCGCCCGGAGCATTTCGCGCTGGTCGCCCACGGTAAGATTTTTGAAGCCGCCGGCCGCCTGATCGAGCGTGGGCAGATGGCCGATTCGACCACCCTGCATAACTTCTTCTCCAACGACGACGCGCTGGTCGATATCGGCGGCCCGGCATATCTGGACGAAGTTACCGCCTTCGCCGTCTCGGTCATCAATGCCGGTGAATACGGTCGGTTGGTCTATGACCTGTTCCTGAAGCGCGAGTTAATCAACCTGGGCGAGGACGTGGTCAACCGGGCCTACGCCGGTGAGATTGACGAAAACGCCTCGGTGCAGATTGAAACCGCCGAACAGCATCTCTATGACCTTGCCACGGCCGGCGAATACGAAGGTGGGTTCAAACCGTTCAAGGACACCATTGTCCAGGCCATCGAATTGGCCGAGGCGGCGCATAAACGCGAAGGCAAGCTGGCCGGCGTCACCTCGGGGTTCCGCGATCTGGACCAGTTGCTGGGCGGCCTGCATCCCTCGGACCTGCTGATCCTGGCCGGCCGGCCGGCCATGGGCAAAACCGCGCTGGCTACGAATATTGCCTACAATGCCGCCTACACCCATCATCAGTCCAACGGTGACGAAGGCGCCGTCGTCGGGTTCTTCTCCTTGGAAATGTCGTCCGAACAACTGGCCGCACGTATCCTTTCCGAACAATCGAATATTTCATCGAACCGCATGCGCAAGGGTGAACTGACCGACGATGAGTTTTCCCGTCTGGTCATGGCCAGTCAGTCGCTGCACCAAATTCCCGTGTTCATCGATGACACGCCGGCGTTGACAGTCAGTGCGCTCAGGACCCGGGCGCGACGATTGAAGCGGCAGCATAACCTGGGCCTGATCGTCGTCGATTATCTTCAGTTGATCTCCGGCTCGGCGGGCTCGCGCAACGACGGCCGCGTCCAGGAGGTCTCAGAGATCACCCGCGGTCTGAAAACCCTGGCCAAGGAATTGAACGTCCCCGTGCTGGCCCTGTCACAATTGTCGCGGCAGGTTGAAAACCGAGAAGACAAACGGCCTCAACTGGCCGACCTCAGGGAATCGGGTTCGATTGAGCAGGATGCTGACGTCGTCATGTTCATTTACCGCGACGAATATTATCTGGAGAAGGCCGAGCCGAAACAGCGGGCCGATGAAAGCGGCGAAAAACTGGCGCAACGCATCGGCAACTGGGAAGAACGCCTGTCACGGGTCAAGAACACAGCCGAAGTGATCGTCGCCAAACAGCGCCACGGGCCGGTCGGCATGGTCCGGATGATGTTCGACGGCGCCTACACCCGCTTCGGCGACCTTGACCAACACCACATGGATGATCCTTACTCCGGTACATGACCGGAATCTTCGCGGAACACCTGAGAGTCTCCTTCCCTCTTGACGGGGGTGGGGAGAATATTTTCAGGAGACTCGACGAATGAGCACCGAGAAAAACCTGGCCGGTGCCGTTCTGACCATCGATCTTGATGCCGTCGCCGATAATTACCGGACTATTCTCAAGAAAATGAACGGCGTGCCGTCGGCCGCCGTGGTTAAGGCCGACGGTTACGGATTGGGGGCCGAGAAAGTCGGCCCCGCGCTGGCCGCGGCGGGGTGCACGATCTTCTTCGTCGCCCATATTAACGAAGGGATAGGTCTGCGTGCCGTCCTCCCGGATGCGGACATTCATATTTTAAACGGGCTTTTGCCGGGCACTGAGGCGACCTTCCGCGAACACCGGCTGGTTCCGGTCCTCGGCAGCCTGGATGAAATTGACGCCTGGTCGGCCTATGGCCCCCTGCCCTGCGATATCCACGTCGATACGGGTATGCTGCGTCTTGGCCTGCCGCCGGCGGAATTGGCAACACTGGTTGATGATCCGGGTCGTCTTGCCGGCCTGGACATCCGCCTTGTGATGAGCCACCTGGCCTCTGCCGACGAAGCGGGGTCCGATCAAAACGCGATCCAGTTGGCGAAGTTCCAACAGGCCCGCCAAACCCTGGCCATGGGCAGTACCTGCTTCGCCAATTCATCCGGTGTCTTCCTGGGCTCGGATTATCATTTTGACCTGGCTCGGCCGGGCGTCGCGCTGTACGGCGTCAACCCGACACCGGCCGGCCCGAATCCCATGACCGGCACGATCACCTTGAAAGCCCGCATACTCCAAGTTCGTGACGCGCAGCCGGGCGAGACGGTCGGCTACGGGGCGGCTTTCGGCGTGAATAAGACGTCAAAAATCGCCACGCTGCCGGTCGGCTATGCAGATGGATTTCTGCGCTCGCTCTCGAACGCCGGGCAAGGCATGATTGACGGCATCCCGGTTCCCCTGGTAGGTCGCGTATCCATGGACTTGATTACTCTCGACGTCACAGCCGTTCCCGACGCCCAGCGCCAGCCCGGCCAGTGGGTGGAACTGATCGGTGCCGCCAACCCGGTCGATGCGGTAGCCGATGCCGCCGGCACTATCGGTTATGAGATATTGACCAGTCTCGGCGCGCGGTATCACCGGGTTTACACGGGAGCTGGCGCATGACCGCGGCGATGGGTTTCCTGCAGGGCATCGGCCGGGTCTTCCTGGCCTTCCTGGGGACCACGGGGCGGCTGTCGCTGTTCACCGTCGCCGGCACCTCGCATTGTTTTCGTGCGCCGTGGTATTTCCGCATCATCGGCCGACAGATGGTTGAGATCGGCTATTATTCCCTGCCCGTGGTCGGCCTGACCGCGGTCTTCGCCGGCATGGTCCTGGCCCTGCAGAGTTATACGGGGTTCGCCCGGTTTTCCGCCGAGGGCGCCATCGCCAATGTGGTTGTTCTGTCGATTACCCGCGAACTGGGACCGGTGCTGGCCGGGCTCATGGTGGCCGGGCGCATCGGCGCCGCCATGGCCGCCGAAATCGGCACCATGCGGGTCACCGAACAGATCGACGCCCTGACAACGCTGTCCACCAACCCGATGAAATATCTGGTCGCACCGCGGCTCATCGCCGGCGTCACCATGATGCCGTTCCTGGTTTTCATCGCCGACATCATCGGCGTTTTCGGCGGCTATCTGGTCGCCGTCTACAAGCTCGGTTTCAATCCATCGAATTACCTGCAGAACACCTGGGATTTCCTGGAGGCCTCGGACGTCATCTCCGGTCTGGTCAAGGCCAGCGTATTCGGTTTCATCGTCACCCTCATGGGCTGCTATCACGGCTATCATTCCAAGGGCGGCGCCCAGGGCGTCGGCGCGGCGACCACCAACGCCGTGGTCTCGGCGTCGATCCTGATTCTCTGCTTCGACTATATCCTGACCGAAATTTTCTTCGCTAAGTGAGACACCCGGTGAGCGGAAATCCCAAAATTAGCCTAAAGAACGTCCACAAAGCCTTCGGTGACAAGGTCGTCCTGAACGGCGTCGATCTCGACGTCGCGGAAGGTGAATCCGTAGTCATCATCGGCGGCTCGGGGACCGGCAAGTCGGTGACCATCAAATGCATCCTGGGCCTGCTGACGCCGGACAGCGGCACCATTGAGATCGACGGCGAGAACGTCTTGGCCATGGAGGCCCGGGCCCGGGAAAAGCTGAATATGCAGATCGGCATGCTGTTCCAGGCGGCTGCCCTGTTCGACAGCCTGCCGGTCTGGGAAAACGTCGCCTTCGGCCTGCTGGCGGAAAAACGCTGCAGCCGCCGCGAGGCCCGCGACATCGCCATGGAAAAGATGGGCCTGGTCGGTCTGAAACCGGAAATCGCCGATCTGTCGCCGGCCGACTTGTCCACCGGCATGCAAAAGCGCGTCGGCCTGGCCCGCGCCATTGCCGTTGATCCGGCCATCATCTTTTTCGATGAACCGACCACCGGTCTAGACCCGATCATGGCCGACGTCATCAACAAGCTGATCGTCCACGTCAATCAGGTGATCGGCGCGACGGCCCTGACGATCACCCATGACATGGCCAGCGCCAAGAAGATCGGCGACCGGATCGCCATGCTCTACGACGGCCAAATCATCTGGGCCGGCCCGCCCGAAGAGGTCGACAATTCCGGCAACGATTATCTAGACCAATTCATCCACGGCCGCACGACGGGGCCGATCAAGATGGCGCTGCGGGCTTAATAGGGCCAATTCTTAGAAATTAACAAGGCCCTGAGAATACTACTTGTCCTTACCTTGAGATTGCGGATCAATCGGCTTCTCAATGCTCTCAGATTTGACATCCCGATCGAAAATTGCGCGACGATTTTGATCGACAAACGCTGACAGACCTTTGCCTCTTTCCGTCGCTACGCAGGTCACGAAGTTTCCATCTCCGCAGTTCACGAGCCCTTCATCCATTAGCTTGTTAACATCATGCTTGAAAAACTCTTTACCATCATAGCGGTTCAGGAAACTCTTCCACTCATCACCTCCCGCGACGATTTTTCTCAACGGCAGATTGGCCCCACCTATTCGTTCAGAAATTCTGGTCAATTGCACTTTGTCGAGGATTTCACCAATCCGCTCGGTCGCCATGCTCAGCTTTTTCTTGTCGGTCGTGATGCCCTGTTTCTCCAATTCCGTGCGAATCAGATCGGTGACGAAGATCGACATGTCGGGCCGTCCATCGGACACCACAGAGCCCGTATCGCCACCCTTATAAGAACCATAAAAATCGCCGCCGACGTGCTGGGCTTCACCGGAAGCCAAGGCGAACATCTTCAATAAGAATTCTGTTTTGGTGACGATAGTGCCGACAATCAAAATGGCGATAATCAAAACTAATTGCTGTTTGGCAATGAGCACCAGCATGGCGATGAGAGAGACACCAAAAATAATCAGCGGCACTTCCAAAGCGCTGTTCGGATAGAAATACCACGCAATCGCGACAACAACGAACCCGATGGCAGAAATTAGAGACATCGTAATCTGAGCGAATGCCTGGGGCTTTGCGTAGATGCTCTTGATCAGTCCGGACATAGCCATTGCTGCCCTCCTTATGTCAGTTCAGCGCGGCAACCTGTATTTTATTTTATTCTATCTGTAATAGATTTTAATTTCATTAATTAATTTATGATTGCACGCCTTTGAGATTTTCGCCCGGTGTGCCTGACTGTATATTTGCGACTACCTGGACCGGCTCATCGACGGCCGGACAACGGGGCCGAACAAGATGGCATTACGGGCCTAATCGAAACCACGCGGCAGCGACCTCAGGCGTGAGGTCTGGGAATGGTTGGGCTGGCCAGACCGATGTATCCGTCGGCGTCGCCATTCTCTGGTTGATCCTGCCGCAACTCCAATCGCACATGACACGACCTGAACATGGTGCCTAAACTCAGCCCATGCCCGAGTTGCCCGACATCACCGTCTATATTGAAGCGCTGGAGGCGCGGATTGCCGGGCAGCCGCTGAATGCGGTACGCCGCAACAGCCCGTTCCTGCTGCGCACGGTCGCCCCTGCGTTGGATGCCGCCCATGGCCATAAGGTCACCGGCTTTCGCCGCCTCGGCAAGCGCATCGCCATCGGCTTCGACAACGATATCTGGTGCGTCCTTCATCTGATGATTGCCGGGCGGCTGCACTGGAAAGACGCCGGCGCATCGTTGAACGGCAAGGCGGCGCTGGCGGCGTTTGATTTTCCGAACGGCAGCCTGACCTTAACCGAGGCAGGCTCGAAGAAACGCGCCTCATTACACGTGGTCGAAGGCGAAACGGGCCTCGCCGAACACGAACCGGGCGGCCTCGATGTGTACACAGGTACAACGGCCGAATTCGCTGAGCGCCTCAGGGCCGGCAACCACACGCTGAAACGCGCGCTCACCGACCCGCGCCTGTTGAGCGGCATCGGCAATGCCTATTCCGATGAAATTCTGCACGCTGCAAAACTCTCTCCCGTGACCTTGACCTCCAAGTTGACGGACGCCGACATCGCCGGACTGCACGACGCCGTCAAATCGACCCTGACGCTTTGGACTGAGAGCTTACGTAAACAGGCGGGCGCTGATTTTCCGGATAAGGTCACCGCCTTCCGCGACGACATGGCGGCGCACGGCAAGTACGGCCAGCCCTGCCCGGTCTGCGCCACCCCCATCCAACGCATCCGCTATGCGACCAATGAAACCAACTACTGCCCGACCTGCCAGACCGGCGGCAAGGTGCTGGCCGACCGGGCGCTGTCTCGGCTGCTCAAAAAAGATTGGCCGCGCAGCGTCGAGGAACTGGAAAAGCTGCGGCCCGGTTAGGCCTTGGACACGCCAAGCCGGCACCCGCGAAATTCGCCGTCAAATGGTGTATCATACGGTCAGGCCAACGCGGTAACATGAAGGAATCCGGCCATGTGGCGATATGCGCTCATCGGCATCCCGGTCAGTTCGATGATCGGTCTGGCATCAATCGGCGGGCTCGGCGCGACGGAGCGCAATGTCGATCTCGAACTGGTGTTGGCGGCCGACATCTCGCGCAGCATGGACCTGGACGAAGCCGCCTTGCAGCGTCAGGGCTATGCCCATGCCATCCGCCATCCCGCCATCGTCGGCGCAATCCGGGCCGGCGCGTATGGGCGCATTGCCGTGACCTACATGGAATGGGCCGGCGAGGAGACCCAACAAATACTGGCCGGATGGGCCGAGATATCCGACCAAGCCAGTGCCGAGGCTTTCGCGCAAGTGATCGAACGCGCAGACCTCGGCGTCGCCAGGCGAACCTCGATCAGCGCCGCGCTGTTGAGTGCCGCCAGGCTTTTCGACGCCAACGGATTTCGCGGCGGCCGCCGGATCATCGATGTTTCCGGCGACGGGCCCAACAACAGCGGCGTCTACGTCGTCGCCGCCCGCGATCGGGTTGTCGCCGCCGGAATTACCATCAACGGCTTGCCGATCATCTCCAATCGGCCCAATCCATCCGGCTACCCGGACCTGGCCGAGCTTGACCTCTACTATGAAGATTGCGTCATCGGCGGCCCCGCCAGGTTCATGGTCGTGGCCCGTGGGTTCAAGGATTTTGCCCGCGCGATCCGTCGAAAAATGTTCCTGGAGATCGCCGGCGTGATCACCCCGCCGCGCTTGCTGCACCTGGCCGCAAAAAAGCGCCGCCCGCCCTGTGATATCGGCGAAAAGCAACGCCAGGAATGGATGTTGAACTTTAACGAATGAGTGGAACGCGAATCGGCGCGGAAAATTGGCCGGAATACCGCTCAAGTCGTTGCATAAACCCAACGTAAACCCCTTGTGGCGCTGGATTCCTGAATTCCCCTTGGTCTCCGGCAGCCGGGATGGTTAATTGAGCCATGGCCAAAGCTAAAACCCTGTACGTTTGTCAGAATTGCGGTGCCTCGCAAAACAAGTGGGCGGGCCAGTGCCCGAGCTGTAACGATTGGAACTCGCTCGTCGAAGAGCAAGCACCGGAATCCGCGCCAAAGGGTCTGGGCGCGCGCAAGGGCCGGAAGATCGAGTTTGTCGGTCTCAAAGGCACGGAAAAACAGCCGCCCCGAAGGGTCTCGAAAAACGCCGAGTTCGACCGGGTCACCGGCGGCGGTCTGGTACCGGGCTCGGCAACGTTGGTCGGCGGCGATCCGGGCATCGGCAAATCAACCTTGTTAATGCAGGTGGCGGCGGCGCTGTCGACAAATTTCCGTTGTGCCTACATCTCCGGCGAAGAGGCCATTGACCAATTGCGCATGCGGGCCACCCGTTTGGCCCTGTCGGACGCGTCGGTGGGCCTGGCGGCGGCCACGTCGGTGCGCGATATCGCGGCGACCCTGGAAGGCGCCGACGCGCCGGACGTGGTGGTTATCGATTCCATTCAGTGCATGTTCGTCGATTCGATCGAATCGGCGCCGGGCACGGTGTCCCAGGTTCGCACCTCGGCGCAGGAATTGATCCGCCTGGCGAAACGCGCCGGATTTGCCCTGATCTTGGTCGGTCATGTGACCAAGGAAGGCGCCATCGCAGGGCCCAGGGTGCTGGAGCACATGGTCGATACGGTGCTGTATTTCGAAGGCGACCCCAGTCATCAGTTCCGCATCCTGCGGTCCGTCAAAAACCGCTTCGGACCGGCCGATGAGATTGGCGTTTTCGAGATGATGGAAACCGGTCTGCACGAGGTGCCCAATCCCTCAGCCCTGTTCCTGTCGGATCATCGAGACGATGTCAGCGGTGCATCGGTGTTCGCCGGCATGGAAGGCACGCGGCCCATGCTGGTCGAGATCCAGTCGCTGATCGCACCGTCGTCCCAGGCGACACCGCGCCGTGCCGTGGTCGGATGGGACTCCAGCCGGCTGGCCATGATCATGGCGGTTTTAGAAGCCAGGTGCGGTGTTGCGCTTGGTGGTACCGAAGTGTATCTGAATGTCGCCGGCGGGTTGAAGATTTCCGAACCGGCGGCCGATCTGGCGGTGGCGGCGGCGTTGATTTCTTCGGTCACCGGAACGCCCTTGCCACCGGAAACGGTGGTTTTCGGTGAGGTCGGACTGGCCGGTGAGGTGCGCGCTGTGTCGCAAATGGATGCGCGGCTTAAGGAGGCCGAGAAACTAGGCTTCACGCGAGCCATTATACCGAAGGCCAGACTGCGCAAAGGCCGATCACGGGGTGGCAAGACGGATGACAAGAATGGCCCGAAAACAGTGACGCCATTGGCGATTACGGAAATCGATCACCTTGCCGATCTGGTCGCGAAATTCACCGACGCGGCGAACAAGGGCGGCGCCGAGCCGGCCATTCGCGCCGTCGCGCCGGAACGGAGCTGAGCCGGGTAAATATGGAACAACTGGGCGATTTTCCCATCAATTTATTCGATACGGGCGTTGTCGTCATCCTGCTGGTGTCGGCGGCTTTTGCCTATGCCCGAGGGTTTGTCCACGAAGTGTTTTCCATTGCCGGTTGGATCGGCGCAGCGGCCGCGACCTTTTACGGATTTCCTTTCGTACAGCCCCATGCCCGCCAGTTTATCAGCATGGAAATTCTGGCCGATCTGACGGCTGGGACATTGATCTTCCTGTTCGCCCTGGTCTTCCTGTCGATCCTGACGCGCTCCATATCGAGCCGCGTCAAGGACAGCGCGCTGAACGCTCTGGACCGGGCTTTGGGTTTTCTGTTCGGGTTGTTACGGGGCGCCTTGATCGTGTTGATCGCTTACATCGGATTTGAACTGCTGGTGCCGATAAAAGAACATCCCGGCTGGGTGCGCACAGCGCGGTCCATGCAGTTGATCGAACCGGGCGCCGAACTGCTCATCGCGCATCTGCCCGAAGACTATGCGATCAAGCGTAAGAAAGGGTCCAAGACCCTGAAGGATAAGGCCGGTGATCTCATCGATTCGCGGAAAGCCGTCCGCGACCTTATCTCTCCATCACCAAAGGCCGGTGACGCCAAAAAACCCGAGGGCTACCGGACAAAGGAACGCCAGGACATGGAACGATTGATCGGCAACACCCAACAACAGTAAAGTGAGTTGTCGCAGCATGGAAAATGAAATGCGGTTTCCGCCTCACCCGCTGGGCTCCAGTTTCACGCCTCTCCCGGGGACCAACACCGCCGTCGAAGATGATCATCCGCGCGAAGAATGTGGTCTGTTCGGCATATTCGGCAGTCCCGACGCGGCACCACACACGGCGCTGGGTCTGCACGCCTTGCAGCACCGCGGCCAGGAATCGGCCGGCGTCGTCGTCTACGACGGCGAACAGTTTCATTCGCACCGCGCGCTCGGGTTGGTTGGCGATCACTTTAACTCACAGACCGTCATGAACCGTCTGCAGGGCAGCGTCGCCATCGGCCATGTGCGCTATTCGACCAGCGGGGATACGGCCCTGCGCAATGTTCAACCGCTGTTTGCTGAGTTTAAATTCGGCGGCCTGGCGGTCTGCCACAACGGCAACCTGACCAATGCCTATTCGGTGCGCCATGATCTGGTGCAACGGGGCTGCCTGTTCCAATCGACCAGCGATACGGAAACCATTATCCATCTGATTGCGAAAAGCGAATTCGGCCGTGTCGTCGACCGCCTGACCGACGCACTGAACCATATCGAAGGCGCCTATTCCCTGGTCGCCGTCACTCAGAAAAAGCTGATCGGCGTTCGCGACCCGTCGGGGGTGCGGCCGTTGGTTTTAGGCCGCTTGGGCGACGCCACCATCCTGACATCGGAAACCTGCGCGCTGGATATCATCGGCGCCGAATTCATCCGTGACGTCGAGCCCGGCGAGATCGTCATCATCGACGAGAAAGGCCTGCACAGCGTCAAACCCTTCAACAAGCGGCCGCAGAAATTCTGCATTTTCGAATACATCTATTTCGCCCGCCCCGACAGTATCCTGGAGACCCGCAGCGTCTACGAGATCCGCAAGGCCATCGGCGCGCAACTGGCCCGCGAAAGCCACGTGGACGCCGATATCATTGTCCCGGTACCGGATTCCGGCGTGCCGGCGGCCATCGGTTATGCCGAAGAAGCCGGCGTGTCCTTTGATTTGGGGATCATCCGCAATCACTATGTCGGGCGCACCTTCATCGAACCGACGGACCAGATCCGCCACCTGGGCGTGCGCCTGAAGCACAATGCCAACGCCGCGCACCTGAAGGGCAAGAAGGTCGTGCTGGTTGACGATTCCATCGTGCGCGGCACAACCTCGGTGAAGATCGTCGAGATGGTCCGCAACGCCGGCGCCGCGGAAGTTCATATGCGGGTCTCCAGCCCGCCAATCACCCATTCGTGCTTTTACGGGATCGATACGCCGGAACGCGAGGAACTGTTGGCGGCGAAATACGACATACCGCGCATGGCCAAGTATATCGGTGTCGATAGCCTGGCCTTTATTACCAACGACGGTTTGTATCAGGCGGTTTGTCAGGCCACGCGTAATCCAGATGAGCCGCAGTTCTGCGATGCCTGTTTCACCGGCGACTATCCGATCAGTCTGACCGACAAGGAAACCGAACAGCACCCCAACCTCCTGGCCCTTCTCGACGAGCAAATCTGACCGATGACCAAGACATCCGGCCGCCTGCAAGGACGCATTGCGCTGATCACTGGTGCGTCGCGCGGTATCGGCGCGGCGGTGGCGCGGCGCTATGCCGCCGAAGGTGCCCATGTCATCGCCGTCGCGCGGACCACCGGCGCGCTTGAGGAATTGGACGATGACATTCAGAAAATCACCGACGAACCGGCGACGCTGGTTCCCATGGACCTCACCGACTATGACCAGATCGATCACATGGGCGCCGCCCTGCATGAGCGGTTTGGACATCTCGATATTCTGGTCGGCAATGCCGGCGTGTTGGGCGTTTTGAGCCCGCTTGGGCATATCGACCCGAAAGTCTGGGATCAGGTGATCGCCGTCAATCTGACGGCCAATTGGCGGCTCTTGCGGGCCATGGACCCGTTACTGCGGGCCGCCGATGCGGGGCGGGCAATATTCGTCACATCGACGGTGGGTGCGGCGGCGCGCGCTTACTGGGGCGCTTACGCGGTGTCGAAGGCCGGCCTGGAGATGATGACACGCACTTACGCCGAGGAAGTGGCGAAAACCGAGGTTTGCGCCAATCTTATCAATCCCGGCGGCACCCGTACGCAAATGCGCGCCCAAGCCATGCCGGGCGAAGACCCGACCACCCTCAAGACGCCCGATCAGAGAACCGAATTGTTCGTCGAATTGGCGGAGATTTCCTGCCAAGCCAACGGCCAGGTGGTCGACGCTATCTGAATTCCGTGCCGACCCGGGCATGATTTCGGTATTCAGGGTGACAATAATGGGCCTTGGCTTCGCCTCAACTCGGATTAATATGACAGTTATAAGACAAATATGACCGTTAATGTGTTTATTTGTGGTATTTTGTTGTTATCCGTGACCCGACAGGCTAGCAAGAACCATCATCGGAGACCGAAGACATGAAACTCAACAAGGACGCGCGGCTATTTCGGCGCACCAAGGATCTGGAAATCCAGATCGACAGGTTCCTGGACGCGCTTTCCGAATCAGCCTTGGTGTTTAAACACGCCGTCGACGTTTACCTGCGCGATGGTTGCACAGAAGAGTTCACGGAAAAACACCAACACGTGGATCGGCTGGAAAGTCATGCCGATGATTTACGCCGCGACATCGAAATTCAGCTTTATACGCAGACGCTGATCCCTGAATCGCGCGGCGACGTCCTTGGCCTGCTTGAAAATTTGGACAAGATCATCAACCTCATCGAAGGCGTCCTGTGGGCATTCGACATCGAAAAGCCGCAAATTCCCGGCAACTGCAAGGACGGCTACCGCAATTTGACCGATACCAGTTGCGAAGCGGTCGAGGCTGTTGTGCTGGCGTCGCGGGCTTTTTTCCGGAACATCGAGGCCGTCGGCGATCACAATCACAAAGTCATGTTTTTTGAGACCGAGGCCGACAAGATCAGCACCCGGCTGAAGCGCGATATCTTTGAATCGGAAATCGGCCTGGGCCACAAAATGCACCTGCGCGGCTTTGTAGAAAACATCGATGACATTGCCGATTGGTCCGAAGACGTGGCCGACCGTCTAGCCATCTATGTGATCAAGCGCACCGTCTGACGGCCCCCTAAGATGGACATCACCGCACTTCTGTTTTTGACCAGCGGCCTGTTCCTGGGTTGGGCCTTGGGCGCCAATGACGCCGCCAACGTGTTCGGCACGGCCGTCGGCAGCCGCATGGTGCGGTTCTCCACGGCTGCCATCATTTGCAGTGTCTTCGTTGTGCTGGGCGCGGTTGTCAGCGGCGCCGGCGCGACCCAGACCTTGGGCAAGTTGGGCGCCATCAATGCGCTGCCCGGTTCGTTCATGGCGGCTTTCGCGGCGGCGACGGCGGTCTATCTGATGACCAAGACGGGGCTTCCCGTATCCACCAGCCAGGCCATTGTCGGGGCGATTATCGGCTGGAACCTGTTCAGTGGCACACCGACGGATTCCAAATCCCTGACCAAAATCCTTTCAACCTGGGTGCTTTGCCCGATCTTGGCCGCCGTGTTTTCGGCGATCATCTATTCATTTATGGTCTGGCTCATTCGCAATGCCAAACTGCACCTTTTGCGGACCGACGCCTATACCCGTATCGGCTTGATTCTGGCCGGCGCTTTCGGATCTTACTCCCTGGGCGCCAACAATATTGCCAACGTCATGGGGGTTTTTGTTCCGGCTAACCCGTTCACAGATTTCAATGTCGCCGACCTGCTGACCTTCTCCGCCGCCCAACAATTGTTCCTGCTCGGCGCCCTTGCCATCGGCGTCGGTGTCTTCACCTATTCAAAACGCGTCATGCTGACCGTCGGCAGCGATCTGATGCCATTGTCGCCCATCGCCGCCTGGGTTGCGGTGCTGGCGCACTCGATTGTTTTATTCCTGTTCGCCTCTCAAGGGCTGGAGGCCTTTCTCAGTTCGAACGGCCTGCCGACCATTCCTTTGGTGCCGGTGTCCAGTTCACAAGCTGTGGTCGGTGCCGTGCTGGGCATCGCCCTGGTCAAGGGCGGCCGCGGCATTCAATGGCGCGTGCTCGGCAGTATCGGGGTCGGCTGGGTCGTGACACCCGTCATCGCCTGTGCGCTCAGTTTCGTCGGCTTGTATTTCCTACAGAACGTGTTCGATCAAACCGTCTTTAATTGAGGCTTTCAAGCCCGGGCGACGACAACTTCAATGGTCATATCCAGACACGCCGCATCCAAATCAACCCCGAGGCTGCGGTTGGTTACCAGATATTCAACCCGCTCAATGCCCTGCACCCGCACGCCGGCCGTCCAGCCGAACTTTTCGTGGTCGCCGATCAGCACCGGGGTTCGGGCCTGAGCGATCATCATGGTGCGCAATGCCGCCGCTTCGCGGGTATAGTCGCTGAGCACACCGTCTTCGGACATTGAACTGATTCCGATAAAGGCAAAATCGGCGAAATAACTGGACAGCATGGCCGTCGTATCGCGTCCCATGGTGGCGCCCTCGCCTTGGATCATTTCGCCGCCCAGCAAAAACACCCGATTGTCGTTGCGATCCGCCAATTTGCCGGCGACGTGCATATCATTGGTGAAGACCGTTAAGTGGCGGCGCTCCATTAGGGCCTCGGCGGTACACAGGCACGTCGTGCCTGAATCGATGATCACCGACGCGTTATCGGGCACCAACTCTGCGGCGCGCCCGCCAATGGCCTGTTTTGCGGCCAGGTTAACCGACATGCGGGTTGCAAAACCGGGCTCCTCACGGCTCACGGATTCAGCGCCGCCATGGGTCTTGATCAACCGGCTTTCGGCAGCCAATCGATTGATATCGCGGCGGATGGTTTCGCGGGACACCCGCAATTCGTCATGCAGATCGTTGACGGAGACAAACCGTTTGTCTTTCAGGACTTCTAAAATCCGGTTCCGCCGCTCATCTGCCAACATGGGCCCGCCTCCAACAATCGCCGTCAATGACCTTGGCGCACCATTGCCCAGCGCCATGAAACCGTCAAGCCGCAGCCCATGTGCACGTCCGGTGCGTGTTCGATTGATCAGATTGATCAAGCAAGCCTATATTGCGTTATGATAATTTGTGGTTTTTTATGGTATTTTGTGGTATTTTGTGGCAATTGAAATCATACCATTCTACAATCAAGCCAATGATCGGCCGGTCCGGTCGTCAATTCGAGGAAGGTTTCCGCCGGCATGCCAGACAGCGACAATCAATCAGGGTCCACGGCCCCGCATTTTGGCGAAGGCGACAGCAACCTCAGTGCGCATCGGCACACCTGGCAAGAACGCCAAAACACCGACGCCTCCAGCAATGATCTACTTGCCCGCGATTCGCGCCATTTCATCCATCAGTCCCTGTCAACACCGTGCCTGAGCGCGGTCAGCAAGGTGGACGGCATATGGATCGAGGATACGGCCGGCAACCGCTATATGGATTTTCACGGCAACAACGTTCACCATATCGGTTATGCCCATCCGCGACTTGCCGAGGCCGTCAAAAATCAGATCGACGAATTACCGTTCGCGCCGCGCCGCTTCACCAATGAACCGGCCGTTGCTCTGGCCGAAAAACTGGCCGCCCTGGCACCCGGTGATCTGAGTAAGGTGCTGTTTGCCACCGGCGGCAGCGACGCTGTCGATATGGCCATCAAGCTGGCCCGCAACGTCACCGGGCGCCACAAGACCGTATCGTTCTGGGATTCCTTTCACGGCGCCGGTTTCGGCGGCATGAGTGTCGGCGGTGAATCGCTGTTCCGCAATGATATCGGCCCGCTATTGGCGGGCGCCGAACATGTCGCGCCCTTTGCCTGCTATCGCTGCCCCTATGGCCATGATGCCCCGGATGGGGTGCCCAATCTGGATGCCTGCAAAATGACCTGCGCGGATATGGTCCGCTATGTGTTGGAGAAAGAGCGCGACGTCGCGGCGGTGATTGCCGAGCCGGTGCGCGCCGTCCCCTATATCCCGCCGCCTGGTTTCTGGCCGGCGGTCCGCCAAGCCTGCGACGATATGGGGGCGCTGCTGATCTTCGACGAAATTCCAAGCGGGCTTGGTAAGTCCGGTCGGATGTTTGTCAGCGAACACTTCGACACGGTCCCCGACATCATGGTCCTGGGTAAGGCGCTGGGCGGCGGCATGTTGCCCATCGCCGCCATGATCACGCGGCCCGACCTTGATGACATGGCCGATTTGGCGTTGGGCCACTACACCCACGAAAAAAACCCGATCACCACCCGCGCGGCCCTGACAACCTTGCAGATCATCGAAGACGAAGGACTGGTGGAGAACGCTGCCAAAGTTGGCACCCATGGTCTGGCGCGTCTTCATGAGATGCGCGGCAATCACCCGCTGATCGGCCACGTCACCGGTATCGGGCTGATCATGGGCATCGAACTGGTGGCGGATCGTCAAACCAAGGAACCCGCCATCGAGATCGCCGATCGGATTATGTACCGGTGCCTGGAAAAGGGCCTGAGTTTCAAGACCACCATGGGAAATGTACTGACCTTGACGCCGCCGCTGATCCTGACAATCGCGCAGATGGACACGGCGTTGGATATTATTGAGGACGCCATCAATGCGGAGGAGACCGCGATGGTCTAAAACGAATGCTGTGTCCATTGGTGACGGCAAGGGTCTGAACAAAAATGTTCATTTTTCAGGCCCGCAAAAACGGTCTACCATTGGGCGCACCATCACCGGGGAGTGTGAGGACTTCTCAACGAAAACACAAAAGACGCTACAGAAGAGAGGCTAAAAACATGAAATTCGCGAAAACATTTGCGCTCCTGGCAGGGGGCGTTGCCATGGCACTCGGTTCGACAACCGCTGCCTTTGCCAAAACCGACCTGCTTGTCTATACGGCCGTTGAAGCCGACGAGTTGAAAAAATTCAAGAATGCCTTTGAGGCCGACTATCCGGACGTCAATATCAAATGGGTCCGCGATTCCACAGGCATCATCACCTCGAAGTTGATGGCCGAAAAAGACAATCCGAAAGCTGATATCGTCTGGGGTGTCGCCGCCACCAGCCTGCTCTTGCTGAGCAAGCATAATTACTTCCAGGGCTACGCGCCAAAGGGCGTCGGCAAACTGGAAAAGAAATATTACGACACCAAGAACAAGACGCCGATTTGGGTCGGTCAGCGGGCCTGGATCGCGTCGGTCTGCTACAACACCGTCGAAGCTACCAAGCATGGCCTGCCCCTGCCGACCAGTTGGGCGGATCTGGCCAAGCCGGTCTACAAGGGCCACGTGATCATGCCGAACCCGAATTCCTCGGGCACCGGTTTCCTGGATGTCTCAAGCTGGATTCAAATGCAGGGCGAAGACAAAGCCTGGGCCTTCATGGACGCTTTGCATGTGAACATCGCCCGCTACACGCATTCGGGCTCGAAACCCTGCAAACTGGCCGCCAAGGGTGAGATTCCCATTGGCGTCTCGTTTGCCTACCGTGGCGCCAAATCGAAGAACGGCGGCGCACCCTTGGAAGTGGTCGCGCCCATCGAAGGCGTTGGTTGGGACCTGGAAGCCTTCGGCATCGTCCGCAACACCAAGAACCTGAAGGCCGCCCGCGCGCTGGCCGACTGGTCGGTGACGGAAAAAGCCAACCGCATCTATAACGAAGAATACGCGGTCGTCGCGATGCCGGGAATCGCCAAGCCGGTGAAGAACTTCCCTCCGGGCATCCAAGCCAAGATGATCCAGAACAACTTCCAATGGGCCGCCGACAACCGCATCCGCATTCTTGATGAATGGCGTAAGCGTTATGACGGCAAGTCCGAACCGAAGAAATAAGTTTCGGATCGCTTGAACAATTTCAGCGGCTCCGGCGGCAATCAACACGCCGTCGGGGCCGTTGTCTTATCTGATTTCACATACTCTGTTAGGCTAGGCTTCCGATGGCGAGGCTGATGACATGACCGACACCAATTCGACGGCCTATTTGAGGGTCGAAAACCTATTCAAGAAGTTCGGCAACTTCACGGCGCTTTCCGATATCTCGTTGGATGTCTACGAAGGTGAATTCGTGTGTTTCCTGGGCCCGTCGGGCTGCGGCAAGACAACGCTGCTGCGGGCCATTGCCGGGTTGGACATTCAATCGGCTGGACGCATTGAGCAGGCCGGCAAGGATATTTCCGCGCTGCCGCCGTCGGAGCGCGATTTTGGTATCGTTTTCCAATCCTACGCGCTTTTCCCGAACCTGAGCGTCAATCGCAACGTCGCCTATGGCCTGGAAAACAAGGGCATGGCGAAGCCCGATATCACGGCGCGGGTCCGCGAACTGCTGGAACTGGTCGGCCTGCCCGATCAAGGCGACAAATATTCGGCACAGCTTTCCGGCGGCCAACAGCAACGGGTCGCCCTGGCCCGTGCCCTGGCCACGTCGCCGGGCCTTTTGCTGCTGGATGAACCGCTCAGTGCCCTGGATGCCAAGGTCCGCGGACACCTGCGCCATGAGATCAAGGATCTGCAGAACAAGATCGGCATCACGACGATCATGGTGACCCATGACCAGGAGGAAGCCCTAACCATGGCCGACCGGATCGTTGTCATGAACCACGGCGTCATCGAACAGGTCGGCAGCCCCAACGACATTTACGACCACCCGGCTTCGCCGTTCGTCGCTGATTTCATCGGCACGATGAATTTCCTGGATGCGAAAGCCGCCGGCGGCGGTCAGGTCGCGCTGGCCAACATCGCCATGGACGCCGACGGTGCCGCGGGATTGTCCCGCGACAGCGATATCACCGTCTGTATCCGGCCCGAAGACGTGACGACGCGCGGCGTTGACGGCGCCACGGCAAACGCCATTGAGGCGACCGTTGCCGAATTAGAATTTTTGGGCTCGGTCCACCGCGCCACCTTAGATATCAACGGCGATGAGACGCTGCGCTTCCGGGCCGATTTCTCCGCCAACCTGATGCGTGACCACGCCATCGCCGAGGGCAAATCGGTGCACGTCGCGTTTCCGCCTGAACGCCTGCATGTGTTCACTGAGCGGGTCGCCCAGGCGGACGCGGAATAGGCCGGCGGGGAGCGGATACAGTGGCCAACGGCGCAACAACCGTTCAAACGATCGGACCGGCCATTAAGCCGAAAGTCAGCGGCGAAGACTGGCTGATGCGCGCCGTGCTCTTGGGGATCGGGCTGTATTTGCTGATCACCATGGTCTTCCCGCTCTACGCCATCCTGTCAAAAAGCTTCCAGTCGGAAAAAGGCGTCTTTATCGGCCTGACCAACTACATCAAATTCTTCTCCACCCCGGCCCTGTTCTGGTCCATTGAGAACAGTTTCTTCGTGACCATCATTGCTTGCATGATCGTCGTCCCCCTGGCCTTCATATTCGCCTACGCGCTGACCCGGTCGTGCATGCCGTTGAAGGGCTTGTTCAAGGGCATCGCCTTGATCCCTATCTTGATGCCGTCGCTGCTGCCGGGGATCGCGCTGGTCTATCTGTTCGGCGCCCAAGGCCTGATCAAGGGTGCCTTGATGGGCGCCGATCTCTATGGTCCGGTCGGCATCATCATGGGCGAATCCATTTACGTGTTTCCCCATGTTTTAACGATCCTGCTGATCGCCATGTCGAACGCCGACGCGCGGCTTTATGAGGCGGCGCAGGTTCTGGGCGCCGGTAAGATCAAGACCTTCTTCACCGTCACCCTGCCCGGCGTGCGCTACGGGCTGGTGTCGGCGTTTTTCGTCTGCTTTACCCTGGTGATCACCGATTTCGGCGTGCCCAAGGTGTTGGGCGGCAAATTCAATGTTCTAGCCACGGACATCTATAAGCAGGTTGTCGGGCGCCTGGATTTTGAAATGGGTGCCGTGGTCGGCATGGTGCTTTTGGTGCCCGCCGTATTCGCGTTCTTCGCCGACCGCATGGCGCAGCGCCGCCAGGTCGCCTTGTTGTCGTCCCGCGCCGTCCCCTATGAGCCGAAACCGTCGCGCGGCTTCGACATGGCCATGCTGGCGTTCTGCATGTTTGTCGGCGCCATCATTTTGACCGTTCTCGGAACCGCCTGCTTTGCTTCTTTCGCCAAATTCTGGCCCTACAATCTGAGTTTCAGCCTCAATCATTATGATTTCGACCTGATGGACGGCGGCAGCTGGGATTCATACTTCAATACCCTGGAACTGGCCGCGTGGACCGCCGTGATCGGCACGGCGGCAGTGTTCACCGGCGCCTATCTGGTGGAGAAGAGCAAGGGCTTTGAGACCGGCCGCGGCATCATGCAGTTCCTGTGCATGATTCCCATGGCCGTGCCGGGCCTTGTGCTCGGTTTGGCCTACATTTTCTTTTTCAACAATCCGGACAACCCGCTTGGCTTCATTTACCACACCCTGCCGATCCTGGTGATCTGCACGGTCACCCACTTTTATACGGTCTCACACCTGACCGCAGTAACGGCATTGAAGCAGATGGACCCGGAATTTGAAGCCGTGTCATCGTCGCTTAAGGTGCCTTTTTACCGGACCTTTATCCGCGTCACCGTGCCGGTCTGCCTGCCGGCGATCCTGGACATCTCCATGTATCTGTTCGTCAACGCGATGACCACTGTCTCGGCGGTCGTTTTCCTGTATTCGCCGGATACGGCGCTGGCGTCGGTGGCCATGCTGAACATGGACGATGCCGGCGATACGGCACCGGCGGCGGCCATGGGTATGCTGATTGTCGGTACGGCGGCGGCGGTGCGGCTGGTCCATGCCTTGCTCAGCCGCGGCCTACTGCGGCGAACCCAGGCGTGGCGTTACCGCTGAGTATAAAACGACATGAAACATTATGATTTGTTTGAAATTTTCGGTTCGAGCGCCTTTTTTTGTGGCTTTTTGACTGTTTTTGACTGATATTATGGCAACCGCCACAGCCCCGTGGCCGTCGCCCGAGGAGAACCGACAGTGACCCTGACGCCCAACGACCCCCGCCTGCTCACACCCGGCCCGCTGACCACGTCACACGAGACCAAGGAAGCCATGCTTCACGATTGGGGGTCGCGCGATCAAAATTTTATCGACACCAATGCCCGCATGCGCGAGCGCTTGCTCGACATCGCCAAAGCGGCCGAGACACACGTCTGCGTGCCCCTTCAAGGCAGCGGCACGTTCGTCGTCGAAGCCACCCTTTGCACCCTCATTCCGGCCGACGGCAAAGCCCTGATCCTGATCAACGGTGCCTACGGAAAGCGGATGGCGAAAATCCTCGACTACGCGTCGCGCGCCTATGTGATCCAGGAAACACCGGAAGACCAGCCGCCGCATATTGAAAATCTGAACAAGGCGCTCAGCGACGACCCGGCCATCACCCACGTGCTCACGGTGCATTGCGAGACCACCTCCGGCATTCTTAACCCCATCGAAGAGATTGCCCGCACCGTGAAAAGCCATGATCGGTCATTGATCATCGACGCCATGAGTGCTTTTGGAGCGATTGACCTGGATGCGAATCGGCTCCACTTCGACGCTGTCATGGCGTCGTCCAACAAATGCCTGGAAGGCGTGCCCGGCATGGGCTTCGCGCTGATCCGCCGCGACGTCCTGGAAACCTGCGAGGGCAACGCCCATTCCCTGAGCCTGGATATGTACGATCAATGGCAGGCCATGGACGCCAATGCCCAATGGCGGTTCACCCCGCCGACCCACGTCATTGCCGCTTTCGACAAAGCCATTGAGCAATTCGTTGCAGAGGGCGGGGTCGCCGGCCGGTATGCCCGCTATTCCGGCAATTGCCGTATCCTCATCGATGGCATGCGGGAATTGGGGTTTGAGACATTGCTGTCTGATAACCTGCAGGCGCCGATTATCGTCACCTTCAAAATGCCCGCCGATCCGGCTTTCGACTTCGGCGTCTTTTATGACCGGGTGAAGGACAGCGGTTATGTCCTGTATCCGGGCAAGTTGACGGTCGCGCCAAGCTTCCGGGTCGGCTGTATCGGGCATCTGAATGGCGACGATATGCGCGCCGCCCTGGCCGCCATGAAAAACATATTGAATGACATGGGCGTCGACAATGGCGCCCCGGCCGTCGCCGCCTGAACGGGAGAGCTAGCATGAATGACCAACCCAACCTGACCATCAACGGCCGCGACTACGCCTGGCCGAAACAGCCGCTTGTTGTCGTCTGCATCGACGGCTCGCAGCCCGAATATATTGAGCAAGCCATCGCCGGTGGGCACATGCCGTTCACCCAAGGCATGCTTGGCCAGGGCGCCGATTTGCGCGGCGATTGCGTGGTCCCCAGCTTCACCAACCCGAATAATCTTTCCATCGTCACCGGGGTGCCGCCGAAGGTGCATGGTATTTCCGGTAATTTCTTCCTGGACCCGGACTCGGGCCAGGAAGTGATGATGAACGACCCGAAGTTCTTGCGCACCGGCACCATCTTCAAGGCCTTCCACGATGCCGGCGCGAAGATCGCCATCGTCACGGCGAAAGATAAGCTGCGGCGGCTGTTGGGCCATGGCCTGGACTTCACCTCGGGCCGGGCCGTGTGTTTCTCATCTGAGAAAGCTGACGAATCGACCATCGCCGAACACGGTATCGACAACGCCCAGGCGATGGTCGGGCGCGATATTCCCGATGTCTACTCGGCCGAGCTTTCGGAGTTCATTTTCGACGCCGGCGTCAAGCTGATGGACACCATGCGCCCCGACATCATGTATTTGTCGACCACCGACTATATTCAGCACAAGCACGCCCCGGGCACGCCGGTGGCCAATCAGTTCTATGCCATGATGGATTCCTATTGGGCGAAGCTGGATGCCCAGGGCGCGACGCTGGGCATGACCGCCGATCACGGCATGAACGCCAAATTCAACGCCGCCGGCGAACCGGACGTGATTTATCTGCAAAATGTTTTGGATGAGATGCTCGGCGACGGCGCGGCCCGGGTGATCCTGCCAATTACCGATCCTTACGTGGTTCATCACGGCGCCTTGGGCTCATTCGCCACGGCCTATCTGCCCGACGGCATGGACGCCGCTGACGTTGCCGGCAAACTGGAAGCCCTGGACGGTGTCGAGGCGGCGTACACCAACGCCGCCGGCTGCGAACGGTTTGAACTGCCCAATGACCGCATGGGCGACATCATTGTCGTCTCGACCACCCACAAGGTCATCGGCACCAGCCCGGACCGCCACGACCTGACCCAATTGAAAGAACCCCTGCGCTCGCACGGCGGAGCCTGCGATCAACGCATCCCGGTTCTCATCAGCCAGCCGGTCTCTGGCATTGCCAATGACCGGCGGCTGCGCAATTTCGATGTTTTTGATCTCGCCCTCAACCACACCAACTAGCGCCGTCTACAAGGAATTAACACATGGATATCTCAGCTAAAATTATCAACGAAACCATGCGCATCGGCGGCCGTAAGGTCGACGGCACCGAAGGCCGCGTCGAGGTCATGAACCCCTTTACCAATGAAGTTGTCGGCACCGTGCCCCGGGCCGGCCGGGATCAGGTGCGCGAGGCCTTTCAGATAGCCGCGGATTACACGCCGACACTGACCCGCTATGAACGCCAGCAAATTTTGGCGAAAACAGCGGAACTGTTGGTTTCCCGGCGCGATGAGATTTCCGACCTGATCACCGCCGAGTGCGGCTTATCGAAGAAGGATTCGCTTTATGAAGTCGGCCGTTCTTTCGACGTGTTCACGTTGACCGGCCAGCTCTGCATCCTGGACGACGGTGAAGTTTTCTCCTGCGATCTTACGCCGCACGGCCAGAAGCGGAAGATTTTCACCCAACGTGATCCGATGTTGGGCGTCATCAGTGCGATCACGCCGTTCAACCACCCGCTCAATATGGTCGCCCACAAAATCGCGCCGAGCATCGCTACCAATAATCGCATGGTCTGCAAGCCGACGGAACTGACGCCGCTGACGTGTCTGTTGCTGGCCGACACCTTGTATGAGGCCGGCCTGCCGCCGGAAATGTTCCAAATCATCACCGGCCTGCCCGAAGACGTCGGTGATGAGATGATCACCAACGAACATATTGACCTGATCACCTTCACCGGCGGCGTCCCGGTCGGCAAAATGATCGCCGAGAAGGCCGGCTACCGGCGCACCGTTCTGGAACTGGGCGGCAACGCGCCGTTGATCGTCATGGACGATGCCGATCTCGACCGTGCCGCGGCGCTGGCTGTTGCCGGCGCCACCAAAAACTCCGGTCAGCGTTGCACGGCCGTGAAGCGGATTTTGGTGATCGATTCAGTTGCCGATGAATTTGCTGCCTTGGTCACGGAAAAGGCCAAGAAGCTGAAAGCCGGAGATCCCATGGACCCGGACACCGATGTCGGCACGGTGATCCACGAGAACGCCGCCAAGATGTTCCAACAGCGCGTTGTCGATGCCGTCGAAGCCGGCGCGACGCTGTTGCACGGCAACAACCGCGAAGGTGCTGTATTCCCGCCGACCGTAATTGACCATGTTCCGTGGGATTCCGAACTGGTGATGGAAGAAACCTTCGGCCCGGCCATCCCCATTGTCCGCATCAAGGACATTGACGAAGCCATCGAAGTCGCCAACGGCACCGCCTTCGGCCTGTCATCGGGCGTGTGCACCAACCGCTTGGACGACATCACCCGGTTTATCGCCGAGTTGAACCACGGCACCGTCAACATCTGGGAAGTCCCCGGCTACCGCATTGAAATGTCACCCTTCGGCGGCATCAAGGATTCGGGCCTTGGCTATAAGGAAGGCGTTATTGAAGCCATGAAAAGCTTCACCAACGTGAAAACCTTCTCGCTGCCCTGGCAGTAATGCAAGTGATTGAGTGCCCTCGACTGTAACGAGAATCGTTTTCCAATAGAGCTATGGTGGGTCGCTTAGCGGCAACGAAACCATTGCACCATAACTCTATTTAAACTAGCATTATGACTCATTTATCTATTTTAAATGATGTCTCATATGAACACTCCAACTCCACCACCCACCGAAGAGGCCCCAAAAAACCCGCATCGGCGTGACCCGCGAAACGTCGATTTTGCGTCGGCAATTGAGGTCCTTCGGTACAGGGCGACAGACTGTGAAAGCCGAACGAAGGCCTATCGCGCTTCGCTCAGAACGACGGCGATTTTCGCTGTTGCTTTCTTGTTCGTGATAATTTTTGGTGGCGAAACCGTGTGGCGCCGAGTGATCGACACATACGCCATTTCCGATCAAGTCAAAGCCGTTGAAGAGGCCAGGACGGCGGTTCAGTCCGCACGCAATCTTGAACGGAATAAGGACATCGAATTAGCTGCTGCAAACGGAAATGAATCTAATTTAGCCAAAAAAATGCACGACTTAAGGGCTTCCTTCGCGATATCCAGTCGACAGATTGAAACCAAATCCAAGAGTGTCTTAGCTGAAAAGTCGAACCTGAGTGGCCACAATTCGAAATTGGCACAACTTGGTGGTTTCACGGAAACTCATAAAAGGTTGAAAGCGGCCAACAAAGAAGTGGCCTCAATACGCGCCGAAATGGAGAAGGATAACGGCGAACTGGCAAGGGTTAGTACCGGCCTTGATGCGGCGAACAAAAACTTGCGCAATTCGCGATTGGAAGCCGAGACTCACCGGAGAGCACTTAGTTCGCTGGATACGCTTTCTGATGCCGACCAACAGGCGACGGACAGTCTGTTTGAAAAACTCAATTCGATACGTACGGATTTCAATAACATCCAACGTCGATTTCGCGCGATTGATCCAACCCTCAACCTGATCATACCGGTTTTCGGTATGCCGAAATCCGATATCAACGGTACTGATCCGTACCTCAGCCGCGAAAAACCACCCGCCGGACGTACCAAGGGCCAAAAGATATCCAACGTAAAACTTTTCGATGTCACAGACAGGTATCCGATATTCGCCGCAGAGATGGCAAGAGCGAAAAGTCTTGCCGGTCAACATGTTGAGGCGAGCCAACAAATTGACGCTATCAAGAAACGGGCCGAACAGAAATCACGCACCCGTCGCCCCAAAATATCAGCGCTTGTCACCGCCGCGGAACAGCGGATAAGCCAGGAAGAACAGGCGATTGAAAAATTGGTGTCGGCCATGGGCCTGGCGAGCGTAGATGTTGAGCAAAGCGGTGGCCGCTTGAAAGCCGCCGAACAAAAAGCTGCGTCTATCCAACAGATTTTTGATAATATAAATTCCGAATTGTCGCTACGCGGTAATGCCATGCGCCGCATCGACACGCTTGAGAAAGAACAAACATCTCTAGAGTCCAAACTGACGTTCGACCGAGAACAGGAAACTCAAACTCAAAAATCACTGTCTGCAGCACAGCAACAAGGCGCCATCATCAAGAGGGAATACGAAACCGCAAAGGCCACTCTTGAAACCAAAACAAACGAACAAACTGTGAAACAAGGCGAACTCTCGGAAGCCAAAGAAGATTTACGGATCGCTCAAAAACGCGCCGCCGATATCACCTCCCAAATTACCCGCGGCGCGGCCACGGCGGGCGCCATCGGTATCCTTATACTGTTGATTCAGAACTTCAGTCTCGCGATCCGGTATTATTCGCGCCTGGCTGAGATTTATCATTCCCAAGCGAACGCGTTGATCGCGTCGGGCGGCGACGTGGATGACGCCTACGAATTTATTGAAAAACTGTCGCCACTGAACGTGGAATGGGGAAAAACACCGGCCAGTCTCTATGAAAAGGCCATCTCCAGCCTCGCAGATGTGGCGAAGATGAAGGGAAAATCAACCGCCTAGATGCTACCCGCGCCAAACGACGCGTTATCTCAACAGCGCTAATCCCACCACCGCCAACATGGATGCCGCCATGGCGATATTGATCCGGCGCTGGGTGCGGGCCGGCAGGTCAAGGCGGTGCAATCCGGCGCCGGCCGCCAACCAGGCCAGATGAACCGGTATCCAGATGATGTTGAACAGCGCGAACTTGATCGCCACTTCCATCGCCACATCAGCGGGCAGAAACGCAAATCCGGTAAATAGGGTTGTTGCAATGGCATAGGCTTTCGGATTGATCGCCATCAAAATAATGCCGTCAACGACGCCAAGATCGCGCTCCGCGGCGATGAAGGCGACACCGGTCCCCGTGAACGCAATACGTGCCGCTAGAAAAATCAAATAAGCGACAGACGCCGCTAAAAGCACCGGCCGCACGTAGGGAATAGCAAACACCGTTGCCGCCAACCCCGTCGCCACCGCCAGCGCGACCAAATTCGCACCGAAGCCAAGGCCGAGGGCATAGCGAATGCCGGGCCTGAATCCGAATGCTGCGCCGGCACCGGCAAGGGAAAGGTTCCCTGGACCGGGAGTCGCGACCAGAAGGAATACCGCCAGGGCGAAAGATGTCATCGCGGCTATTGAAAAATTAGAGCGCTTATTCCGCCGCGGCGCCTTGGGCCGTCAGCAGACAGTCGTCGGTTTCCATTTCCAACGGTGTGAAATCCCGGTGCGCGATCCACTCAGGGCGTTTGAACCGACGGATGTGGTTTTCCACGTTGCAATAACTGATATAGACGATCAACCGGTCCCAGGGTGAGATATTCGGCGGCGAGGCATGCACCAGGCAGCTATGGAAAAAGAACCCCGTGCCGGCTGGCCCCTTGGGCGCGACAATGCCGCCTTCCTCCGCCATGTCGCGGATCTCGTCTTCGCTCAAAGTCCAAAGCGGATAGCTTGTGGTTGAGGTATCGTGGCCGGCTTCCAGAACACCGCGCTTGTGGCTTTTCGGCAGCATGTAGAGCGGGCCGTTGAATTCCGTCACATCGTCCAGATAAACCGCCAAATTCATGGCTTGCGGCGTCGGCATCTCATCATCGCGGTGCCAGGTGCCGAAATCCTGGTGCCATTGCCAGACGTCGCCGTTAAAGGCCGCCTTGGCGTTGAGTTTGAACTGGTGAACATAAACCTGACCGTCCAACAACTGCTCCGCCGGCTCCAAAATTTTCGGGTGGCGGACAAACCGGCCATAGACATCATTGTAGGTATGGGTGGCAAAGGCCGTGCGCACCGTATCGCCATCCTTCTCGCGGAAGTTCTCATCGCGGCGTTGCGCGAATATCCCGGGAATCTCACCTGTCAGGACCGCAACTTCCTCCGCTGAAAACAGTTCCGGGATAATGACGTATCCGTCCTCGTCGAACTGTTGTAACTGGTCTGGCGTGAGTTTCATGGCGTTCCTCCAAACGGCGGGAATTATAAACCCATGCGCGGATGTTTCGCCAGCCGGGTTGTCGATAAGGCGATGGCACGGCAAACTGGCGCCATGAGCCAACAGCGAATCCCGGCCGCATTCATCCGCGGCGGCACCTCTAAAGGGGTGTTCTTCCATCGGCGTGATCTGCCCGATGACCGCGACGCCTGGGACCGCATTTTCCTGGATGTTATCGGCGCGCCGGATCCCCACCGGCGCCAGTTGAACGGCATGGGCGGCGGCATATCATCTTTGAACAAGGTGATGGTCGTGGCGCCATCGAACCGCGACGATGCCGATGTGGACTATACCTTCGCGCAGATCGCCGCCGACCAACCGATCGTCGATTACAGTTCCAACTGCGGCAACCTGTCGTCCGCCATTGGGCCCTTCGCCATCGATGAAGGCCTGATTGCCGTTGATGATGGCGACACTCTGGTGCGCCTCTATAACACCAACACCCGGAAGATCGTCCATGCCCTTATCCCCGTCGCCGACGGCAAAACCGAGACCAACGGCGCGTTTGAATTGCAAGGCGTCGCCGGCACCGGCGCGAAGCTTCAATTGGATTACCTGGACCCCGGCGGCGCCGGCACAGGACGCCTTCTGCCGACCGGCCAGGTGGCCGAAGAGTTGGAAGTCGCCGGTGACGGCACCTACGCGGTCTCACTGGTCGATGCGGCAACCCCGATGGTGTTTGTCGGCGCCGCCGCGCTTGGCATGACGGCCACCGAAGACCCGGCCGCCCTGGACGCTGACAAGAAATTGAAAGACCGCCTTGAAGGCCTCAGGCGGGCCGGTGCGGTGCGCATGGGGTTGGTTAACCGGCCCGAGGACACGAGCCTGGCCAGTCCGCGCCTGGCGATCCTGGCCGCGCCCACGGCGTTTACCAGCCTAGCCGGCGAAACCGTTGGTGCCGACATCCAGGATATCACCGTGCGCGTGATCTCTGCCGGTGACACGCACCGGGCCTCACCGTTGACCAGCGCCATGTGCCTGGGCGCGGCCTGTCAGATCAAAGGAACACTGCCCCATCAACTGGCGCGGGCCAACAAAGGCGACGTCCGGATCGGCAATCCGTCGGGCGTGCTCACGGTCGGTGCCGACGTGGTCCATGACAACACCGGTTGGCGCGCCATCAGCACCCGCAGCTACCGGACACAACGCCGGTTGATGGAAGGGATGGTGCTTATTCCCGAGGCGGCGGGCTGAAGGCGGCAAGATCAAGCGACATTTGATCGATCGCACCGCGCCAATCGCCGCGCGCCGTCTGCCGATAAAGCCGCATGGTCGGATACCAGGGGCTATCATTGCGGTTCATCAGCCATCGCCACTCGGCCACATGCGGCAGCATCAACCAGACGGGCTTGCCCAGGGCGCCGGCCAGATGGGCCACCGATGTATCCGGCGCGATGACCAAATCGAGATGACCGATGGCTGCGGCCGTATCCGAGAAGTCACGAAATTCCTGACCCATGGGCAGCACATGGGTGCCGAGATTGGCGGTCCGAAGGTCTAAGGCTTCATCATCTTTTTGCAGGGAAACAAAGCGCGCGCCCTCCGCAGCCAATAGCGGCCGCATGGCATCCAACCCCGGCGAACGCCATTGATTGCGCTGATGATTTTGACTGCCTTTCCAGACGATCCCGACCTTGACCACACCGCCCTCACCGAACCGCCCATTCCAAGCATTAATGGCGGCGTCAGGGACACTCAAATAGGGGACGTCGGCTGGGATGTCCCGTTCGGCGGTCCGAAAAGCACCGGGCAGACTCATCATCGGAATGTGCGCATCGAAATCCGGCAACGGCTGACCGGCGGCGACAACATCGTCGACACCTGCAACCCCGGCGACCAGACCGGCCACGGGGGACGGGCATTCGACGATAACCTTCGCGACCCGCGCCGCCAATAAAGGGAGATACCGGGCAAACTGCAATGTATCGCCAAAACCCTGTTCGGCGTGCACCAACACGGTGTCACCCTTGATCCGTTCGCCCTGCCATTGCGGCATCGCCCACGTTCGACGGATGGCCGCGAAATGCTGAGTTTGCCAACGCCATTCAAACTCGCGCCAACCTTCCTCATAGCGGCCCAGTTGCAATAAAACCTGTGCGCGGTTGCGCCGGGTTTCGGCATCGTCCGGCTGCAGGTCCAGGGCACGGTCATATGCGGCCAGGGCGGCTTCGGCGTCGCCGATCTCCTGCAGGGCGACACCCAGATTTCCATGAACGGCGGCGACACCGTCATCCAGGTCCAGGGCGTGCCGGTAGCACACGATGGCATCTTCAAGGTCAAGCCGGGCGCGGAGAAGATTGCCAAGGTTGGCATGGGCCTCGATCATTGACGGATCCTGAGCCAGGGCGTTGCGGTAGTGGGTCTCCGCCCTGCCGGGGTTTTTCTCTTCGTGGAAAAGCCGGCCGATTTCGAAATGCGCCGGGGCAAAGGTCGGGTCAATTTCAATGGCTCGCTCAAATGCTGCCCGGGCCGGACGTGATTCCCCTGTGGCCAGGTAGGCCAACCCCATATTGTAATGCGCGGGCACAAAATCAGGCGCCAGTTCCGTGGCCCGTATGACGAAATGCAAGGCGTGTTCAGCGGCCCCGGAATCCACCAAAGCGCCGGCAAAATCTGAAAGTGTCCCGGGCTCACCGGGCTGCAGGCGCAAAGCCTGAGCAAACGCCGCCGCCGCGTCTTCGTTGCGGCCGGCTGCCTTCAGTACCCGGCCGCGATTGGCGTGGTACATGGCGATATCGGCATCGATCCCGATGGCCTGGTCAATACCGATCAAGGCGGCATCCAGGGCGCCTTCCTGAAAAGCGATCAACGCCCGCAAGTGCCGGGCGTCCGCATGTTCGGGTACCTCAGCCAGTATATCATCGTAGCCGGCGGCGGCATCCGCCAGCCGGCCGGCCTGGTGATGCGCCACGGCTGCCTGCAATTGCGGGGTTACGTCAGCCATGCACCTTCATCCTCCGCTGTCGAGGATGACCGTATCCTACGGACCCGGGCCGTCAAGGCCACGGCATATGGGCCATGTCAGATGATCAAGGCGGGGCGACTTTCGGAATGGCAATCTTGATTTCGACGCGCCGGTTTCGGGCCCGATTGGCGTCTGTTTCATTGGCCACCAGCGGCCGGCTGTCACCAAACCCTTGCACCGTTACCCGGTGCGGGCTGATGCCGCCATCCTGAACCAACGCATGCACGACCGACGTGGCCCGTGCCGCGGATAGTTCCCAATTCGAACGGTAGCGGCCACCGGAAATAGGTACATCGTCAGTGTGCCCCGAGACAATGACTTCGCCCGGTGCGCCCTTCAGCAGCGGCCGCAGGTTCGCCAATAGTCCGGCAAACTGTTCGTTAATCTGACCACGCCCCGAGGCAAAAGCGATCTCGCTTGGAAAACGGATCAGGACGTTTTCCTCCAGCCGGCTGACTTCGATGCGGGCACCGTGCAGTTCTTGCGCTACGGCCTTGCGCAATTCCGCCTGCAGGGCGGTGACGCGGGCCTTCATAACCTCTTCGTAGCCATCGATCAGGTCTTCTTCATCAACATCATCAACGTCCGCCGCGGCGGCAGGAATGTCAGCCGGTGTTTCGGATTTCTCTTTCGCCTCGGCGGCTTGATCACCAGCCGGCTGCGCGACCTGGGGCGGTTCCTTGGCGGGCAACACGACAACCGCGGTGGTATCGCCGCCCACAGAGACCATCCCGGTCATCTGTTCCATGAGCGTGCTGCCGAAAGCCTCACGGAGTGAACCGGCCAGGGCTTTATATTTTTCCGCATCCAATTGAGAATATGTGAACAAGAGGACAAAAAAGGTCAGCAACAAAGACATCATATCGCCGAAGGTGACGACCCACCCAGGCGCCCCCTTTGGCAATTTCTTGGTTGATCCCGAACCTGCCATCAGGCCTCCTGAGCCGCCGCCTCCGATCCCCCGTCGTCGGGCTGAGCGTCCTCCGACGGGCGGCCACCTGGCAGGAAGACACCAAGCGCCTCGGCGACGATTTGTGAGCCCTGTTTTTGGTGGATCAGAATGATCGATTCGATAATCAACTCATTAATCGTCACGTCGTTTTTGGTTTTCTCCGACAATTTGTCGGCCAACGGGATGGCGATCAGATTGGCGATCAAGGCGCCATAGAAGGTCGTCAGCAACGCCACCGCCATGGACGGGCCGATGCTTGCCGGATCGTCCAGCTTCGCCAGCATTTGGACCAGGCCGACCAGGGTCCCGATCATGCCGAAGGCCGGCGCCGAATCGCCGATACCCCGGAACATGGTTTCGCCGCGCTCCTGGCGGATCATCATCTGATGAGCTTCCTGACGGATGATGTGGCGGGTGTTTTCCAAGCTGTATCCATCAACGATCAGGCGGATACCCTGGCGCAGCAAATTGTTCTCGATCTTGTACTCCTGCAGGGCCAAGGGACCGGTCTTGCGGCTGATTGCCGCCATATCCAGGACCTGTTCGTAAATCTTGTTGGGTGTACTGCCTTTGTCTTGAAAAGCCGTGCGCACAGCCAAGGCGAAGGCCGACAAAATGTCACCGAGGCGAAATTTGATCAAAGTCGCGGCAATCGTCCCGCCGAGGACAATCAAAATTCCAGGCACGTTGAAGAACAGTCCAATGTCGCCACCAAAGGATATGGCGGCGCCAATGACGCCGAGACCGAAGACCAACCCGATGAGTGTCGCAATATCCATGCGGCCCCTCTATCAACTTTCCCGCACGCCGATCTTCCGATTAACGCGCTTCAGGGCATCATGATCCATTGACGCCGGAAACGAATTGACCGGGATCAATAAATTCCAAGACAGAGGTGCTTTTGAGACTCCCGCTTTGGCGCCCGGCCCTGCTAATCTAGCGCCTGAGAATTTCCGGACGGACAGGAGCCCCGCATGGACCCGCGCGACGTTACCAATGTCGAACAAGCCCGCGCCATCGTTGAACAGCGCGGCCTGGACCACGTCAAAGTCGGCATCTTTGATATAGACGGTGTGCTGCGCGGCAAATACATGGCGCGTGAGAAGTTCTTCTCGGCCCTGGACAATGGATTTGGGTTTTGTGACGTGGTTGTCGGTTGGGATTCCAACGACCAGCTGTACGACAACGTGACTGTCACCGGATGGCACACCGGCTATCCCGATGCCGCCGTCCGTGTTCTGCCGGAAAGCTGCCGGGAGATTCCCTGGGAAGACGGCATGCTTTTATTTTTGGCTGAGTTCGACGGCGCCCACGAAGCGGTCTGCCCCCGCGCCATGCTGCGCCGGGTTTTGGATAGGGCCACCGGTATGGGCTTTGAGGTCCTGGCCGGGTTCGAATACGAATTTTTCGTCTTCGAGGAAACCCCGCATTCCGTTCGTGAAAAAAATTACCGCGACATGAACCCCATGCAACCGGGGTTCTTCGGCTATTCGGTGCTGCGCAACACGGTGGAAAGCGATTTTTACCGTGATCTTCTGGACGGTTGCACGGATATGGATATGGGCCTTGAGGGTCTCCACGAAGAAACCGGCCCCGGCGTCCTGGAAGCCGCCCTTGGCGTCGATACAGGCCTGAACGCCGCCGACAAGGCGGCCCTGTTCAAAACCTTCACCAAGGTCATGGCGCAGAAAGCCGGCATGATGGCCACTTTCATGGCGAAATGGTCGCCCGACTGGCCGGGCCAAAGCGGCCACATTCATATGTCTATGAAAGACAACGCCGGGCGGCCCGTGTTTCATGACGCCGATGCCGCCGACGGCATCAGTCCGATGATGCGGCACTTCGTCGGCGGCCAGCAAAAGCTGATGCCTGAAATGCTGGCCATGATCGCCTCAACGGTGAACGCCTACACGCGTCTTGTGCCGGGGTTCTGGGCGCCAACGGAGGCGACTTGGGGGATCGATAACCGGACGTGTGCGCTTCGGGTCATCGGCGGTACGGCGAAGGCACAACGTGTCGAATACCGGGTCGCCGCCGCCGATGCCAATCCCTATCTGGCACTCGCCGCCGCGCTCGGCGCCGGGCTTTGGGGCATTGAGAACAAGATCGAGCCGGACCCACCGGTTATCGGCAACGCCTACGCGCGGAAATTTCCGAAGCGCCTTTCGCTGCCCTCGACGCTTTGGGACGCAGCGCAGCGATTGAAGGCCTCTAAACCGGCGCGTGGTTTGTTCGGTGACGAATTTATCAATCACTTCGCCGCCAGCCGCGAATGGGAAGAACGCGAATTCCGCAAGCACATCACCGATTGGGAGATGGAGCGATATTTCGAGATTATCTAAACCCGGTCGAAGGCCATGACATTTGAAATCTGGATAACCTTCGGCCCGGCATTGAGCGAACGAAAAAGACCGGAGACAAGATGACCGAATTGAACGGAAACTGGAATTATCCGACCGCCGTGCGTATGGGCGTCGGCCGTATATCGGAACTGGCGGAGGCCTGCAAATCGCTGGGCATGGTTCGCCCCCTGTTGGTCACCGACCCCGGCTTGGCATCTCTGCCCATGGTCACCGACGCCATCGCCGCCAACGGTGACGCCGGTGTACCGACCAGACTGTTCGCGGAAGTCAGGCCGAACCCGCTTGGCGGCAACGTCGACGACGGCCTTGCCGTTTACCGAACCGGGCGTCATGACGGGGTTATTGCCTTCGGTGGCGGTAGCGCCATGGACGTCGGTAAGCTGATCGCCTTCATGGCGGGACAAAGCCGGCCATTGTGGGATTTCGAGGATGTCGGCGACAATTGGACACGCGCCGACCCGGCCGGTATCGGGCCCATCGTTGCCGTACCGACAACGTCCGGGACGGGATCGGAGGTCGGCCGCGCCGCCGTCGCCACCGAGGAAACCAGCCACACCAAGAAAATCCTGTTTCACCCGAAGATGTTGCCCGGCATCGTCATTTGCGATCCCGCCCTGGTCGCCGGCCTGCCGCCCAACCTGACGGCCTGGACCGGCATGGACGCCTTGGCGCATTGCCTGGAAGCCTATTGCGCACCGGGCTATCACCCGATGGCCGACGGCATCGCCATTGAGGGCCTGCGCCTGATCCATGAATGGCTGCCGCGCGCCGTTAGCGACGGCGCCGATCTGGAGGCCCGCACCCATATGATGTCGGCCGCTGCCATGGGCGCCACGGCGTTTCAAAAAGGCCTCGGTGCCATCCATTCCCTGAGCCATCCGGTAGGTTCGGTTTATGACACCCACCACGGCCTCACCAATGCGGTCTTCATGCCCTATGCGCTGAGCTTCAATCGTCCGGCCATCGAAAACCGTATGATGGATTTGGCGCGCTGGCTGAACCTGCCGGCGACGTCTTTTGCGGCGGTTCTGGAATGGACCTTGACCCTGCGCGAACAATTCGACATCGCCCATACGGCAACGGAACTGGGCGTCGAGCCCGAGCGCCTCAGTGAACTGGCGGAAATGGCCGCCGCCGATCCCACCGCACCGACCAATCCGGTGCCGGTCGATGCGGCGGCCATGCTTGGTATGTACGAGGCCGCCATGGCCGGCCGCTTGTGAGCGGCCGTACGCCGTATGAGCGGTTGATAGCCCTGCTGGATGATCATGACGCCCGCTACCGAATTATCGAACACGCCCCGGAAGGCCGCTCCGAAGAAATCAGCCGTATCCGCGGCAATGATCCGGCACAGGCCATGAAGGCCATTGTGCTCTCGGTGCGCGGCGGCGGCCTGGGCAAGCGCCATCTCATGGCCGTGATTCCCGGCAACCGGCGACTGGATATGAAGTCGCTGCTTGCCCATGCGGGTGCTCAGAAAGGTCGCTTCGCGCCGCCGGAGATTGCCACGGAAATGACCGGTTGTGTCATGGGCGCGATCCCGCCTTTTTCGTTCAGCGACGATCTGGCGTTGATTGTCGATCAGGCTTTCCAGGACTGGGATGAGATCGCCTTCAACGCCGGCCGGCTGGACCGGTCGCTGATGCTGAATTTCGATGACTACCGACGGATCGTCGATCCCCAATTCACGCCACTCAGCATTGGCCCGTAAAGCCGAAATTCCGGAATCGGTATCGAAAATTTCCCGAGGTCGGCTATGGTTGTTTCAACCAATCTGATCTGATAGCACCAGCGCATCATTCGATGACGGGAACGATCATGTCTGAACTGCTGATTGAAACGGCGCTGGTCGCCTTCACGACATTTTTCGCGACCATCGGGCCCGTTGATGTGGCCGCCATTTATGCGGCGCTGACAACGGATGCGACGCCCCGGCAACGCCGTCATATGGCCATCAAGGGCAGCGCCGTGGGCTTGGCGATCCTGTTGGTCTTTCTGCTGCTGGGCATCGATCTGCTCGCCTACATGGGAATCAGTCTTGCCGCCTTGCGAACGGCCGGCGGCATTTTACTGCTGCTCATTGGCATCAAGATGGTGTTTGGCGATCCCGGCGGTGGCACCACGACAACCGACGACGAGACCAAGGAAGCCGAACTGAAGGACGACGTGTCCGTGTTTCCCTTGGCGACCCCGCTGATCGCCGGACCGGGGGCCATGGGCGCCGCGGTGCTGCTCATGGGCAATACCCACGGCGACATTCAATTGGGTGCGGTCGTTGTCGCCGCGGCGATTGCCGTGGTCCTGATCACATTGGTTCTGCTGCTGGTGGCAACCCAGGTGCAACGGCTTCTCGGCGTCACCGGCCTGCAGGTGATCTCACGCATATTCGGCATCTTGTTGACAGCGTTGGCGGTGCAGTTTGTGTTCGACGGATTAAAAGCCAGTGGCCTGTTGAGCGGTTAAATTTCAGCGATGGGCAGCCGGCCGCACCAACCTGGCGATCCAATTGGATATCTCACGCCAGCGGATCCGACGATCAAGCACATCGTCATCGATGCCCAACAGCCAGGCAAGGTCCCGGCGCGCCGGATTATCGTCCAGTGTGGTCAACTGCATGGCATGGCTCTCGGCAGCCGCCATATCTGAAAAGTACCCCTGATCAACCAACCGCCGTGCATAGCGTCGGACCAGCCGAGCCATATCCAACAGATTGAACTCCGGGTGATATTGGACACCCCAGAAGATGCCGCCGCGATGCCTAATCGACGCAGCCTGAATAGCGCATAAACGATTGGCCGCCAGCACGACAGACCCCGGCGGCATGTGCGTTACCTCATCGACATGGATGGCCGGCGCGTCAAAAGCCTGCGCTTTGCCTTCGTACAGGGGGTGGGCTCGGCCATCATTCGTCAACGCGATCTTCCGCGCCAATCCCATTTCGCCACCAAACGGGCTCGTCTGTACGCGCCCGCCCGCGGCAGCCGCGGCCACCTGCAGTCCCCAGCAGCTGCCGAACATGGGCACACCGGCCTCAAACACGGCTTGGGCAAAGGTAATTTGCCGCTGAACCTGCGGATCGTCCTCGCCGTCCGGAATGTTTAACCCGGACCCGCTGATCAACACACCGTCATATCCGCTCAGTGCCATCCCAGCGGGTAAGTCCGCATCGACATCGGCGGGATGCGCCGTATCAACAGTGCTGTTGGGTTCCAGTTCGCGCAAAAGGCCGGCGAAACATTCGCTGCCGGTGCGTCCGCCGAATGCCTCGAGCGCCGCATTGCGGTCGCTGGGATTGCCCTCGGCAACCAGAAACCTCAAGCCGCCGGTCATCAGGCGCCCTGACGTCCCCTGGCGATCATTGTCGGCAGCACCAACCGGTCGATCCAGTTCCGAACCTCGGTCCGCCGCACGTCCTCGTTAGTGATGTCCGCATCGATCCCCAGCAGCCAAGCGAGGTCGCTCCGCGAGGCGTCTTGGTGCAGGCTCTCAAGTTGGCGTACGTAGTCCTCACCGGCTTCGCGGTCCTGAAAGAACCCCAATTGCATGAGCTTGTCGATGCGGCACCAGGTCAGCCGCGCCATTTCCCGCAGATCGTATTCCGGGTGATACTGCAGTCCCCAAAAGTCACCGCCCTGCCAACGCACCGAAACCGATTGCACCCGGGTAAAGGCGTTGCCGGCCAGGACAGTCGCGCCCGGCGGCAGATGGGTAATCTCATCGACGTGAGAGATAAAAGCGTCAAATACACTGGCCTTGTCTTCGTACATGGGATGTCCGCGGCCCTCGGCGGTCAGTGCGATCTTTCGGGCGATGCCCATTTCGCGGCCGTTCGGGTTGGCGCGACAGATACCGCCGGCGGCAACAACAGCAATTTGCGCCGCCCAGCAACTGCCAAACCCGGGGACGCCGGCCCGAAAGGCGGCGCGGGCAAATTCGATCTGTGTGTTGACCTCGGGTGTGTCCTCAAAAACCGTCAGACTGCAACCGGTCCAGGCAATGCCATCATAGGCGCCCAGATCGGCGCCGTTCGGCAAGGTCGCGCCGGGGTCGCTGGGGAATAGGATATCGCAATGAATACCGGGGTTCAGCTTGCTCAGCATGGCCACATATTGATCGGCGGCCAAGGTCGCACCACCGGCCGCCAGCTCCTTGCGGGCCGCCTCCACATATCCGTCCACAACAAGAATTCGGGGGTTCAGGGTCATCGGGGGTTCTCGAACAATAATCGGGTTGGCGATGGTGCGATAGGGTGGGGCCGTGGTCAACGCCAGCGACAATATTTTCAGGACAAATTCGGGCGTTCTATTTGCGGCCTTTCCAGGCTTTGACCAACCGCTCGGCGCGGTCGACTTGCGAGCGATTCATGATCTTCAATAGTTTCTCGCGCTCCTTGACGGGGTCGTAGGGCGGTTTCCAAACACGTAACGCCGCGGCCCGCGGTATGGCCAGCGAGAACCACTTGAAAGCCTCAACCAGATCAAGGTCGACACCCCATCCTTCCTTGTACATCAGACCCAGCACATGGCGGGCAACCGGATGGCCCTTGTGCGCCGCCTTACGGTACAAATTGATCGCACGGCCATAACTGTGCGGTACGCCCCGGCCGTGGAAATACAAATCCCCAAGGGCGAATTGGGCGCCCGGATGGTTACCCAATCCAGCCGCCAACTGAAACCATTCGGAGGCCCGATGATAGTTCCGGGCGGCACCCTCGCCGGCCGCATACATTTCGCCAACTCGAAATTGCGCCTCGACGTGTCCCTGATCGGCGGCCTTGCGGAACCAGAACAGAGCTTTCTCTTCATCCCGAAAGGCCGGATTGGCCCGCTTCAAAACGCCGGCAAGGGCGAACTGGGCCTTCACATCGCCAGTTTTCGCTTTCGGCAGCACGGCATCCACCTGCTGGCGGTAACGAAACAGCTCGGCGACCAGCGGGTCATCCTTTTTTTGGCCGAAAAAGAAGTAGGCCGATCCCGCCGATAACGTGAGCGCACCGACGAAAATGGCAAAGAGGAAAACCCGCATGGCTTGGTTTTAGCGTTGCCGGCGCGGACTCAGCAATGGAAATCGGGAAATGACGTCCGCGTTGATCAACGGCTCGGTGATTTTTTCACCAAATTGTGCTCATTGTCGCCGACTTTCTGATAGCCACCGGCATGAGGGTCGGGGCGATCATAACAAGTGACATTGGCAAGTGTTTTGTAGCAAAAAACCGCCGGTTTGGCGTCCGGTTCGTCCTCCTCACAATAATGGAGGCCCTTCTCGCGGCGCACGGTTGAACAATTCTTGCCGCTGCTAAGCGAGATCACGTGATCCGCAAGCGTTTTATCGGTCGTCATCACGGTCAGCGCCTCGGCTTGTCCGACAAAAGGCATGCCGGCCAGCGTCAAGGGGCCACATCCGGATACAAACAACATCGCCGCCGCGAATACCCACGGGGAATGACGGCAAAATCCGCTGAATTTTTGATTCATGTACGTGTCCCTAATTGGATAATGGCGGAAACTTCAAAACCATAACATACGGCCGTTAAGAAGGCCTTAACCCCGGCCTTGGCGGCGCCCGGATTGGCACCTCCTAACTATATGGAGTCACAATGTTTTTCTTCTATGTGCCAGCGGATAATGATATAGACCGTATCACTTTTTGGAAATTGGATGGGATGGTCTCATCATGGCGCTGATGCGTACGCCGATTTGCAATTTCGGTTGGAAGCCGCCGGCCTTCAAACTGGCCGGGGTTGACGGCAAATCCTACGGTTTTGAAGACATCCGTGGCCCGAATGGCACACTGATCATGTTCATTTGCAATCATTGCCCCTATGTCAAGGCGGTGGCGACGCGTCTGGCTACAGACGTGAAGTTGCTGCAGGAACAAGGGATTGGCGCGGCGGCGGTCATGCCCAACGCAACCGAATTGGTGGCAGCGGATTCATTCGACAACATGCGGAAATTTGCCGCCGCCCATGGGTTCACCTTTCCCTATCTGATTGATGAAACCCAGGACGTGGCGCGCGCTTATGACGCCGTATGTACACCCGATTTCTTTGGCTTTAATGCTGATGATGAACTGCAATACCGAGGCCGCCTTGATGAATCGGGCAGCAAACCAAGCGTCGACGGGGTGCGCCGGGAATTATTGGAGGCCATGGCCGCTGTCGCCGAAACCGGTCAAGGGCCGCAAGAACAGACGGCCAGCATGGGATGCTCCATTAAATGGCGGGAGTATGTATCCTAGGCTGCGGTTGGGTTTGCCATCGGCGAACCCGGAGGATATGTTGGCGCGCCTTTTCAAGGGACCCCACAGGAGAGACAGTTGGCCGACGAACAAGACGCCCTACTTCGCGAGATCGACGACGAACTGAAGCAGGAAAACCTGCAGCAGATCTGGAAGAAATACGGGACCCTCATCGTCGCCGGGTCCGTTGCTCTGGTTGCTGGTATCGCCGGGTTCAAAGGCTGGCAGGCCTACGACCTGAACCAACGCACAGCGCAAGGCGAACGTTTTGCCGCTGCGCAGAAACTGATTGGCGCAGGCAAGAATGAAGATGCGTTGGGCGCCTTTGGCGCAATCAGCAAAGACTCAACAGCCGGTTACGCCATGTTGGCACGCTTCCAGTTGGCCGCCCTGGCCGCCACGGACGGCGATATGACCGGCGCTATTGATGGCTATCGCGTGATCGCCGATGATACGGCGCTGAGCACCATTTATCGGGAACTGGCGGTCATCCAGGGCGCTTTGGTTGAATTGGATTCGAAAGCCGGCGCCGGACCTTTAACCGAGCGCGCCGCTGGCCTTGTGGACGGCAACAGCCCATGGCGATTTTCCGCCAAAGAGATCACTGCCCTGGCGGCTTTGAAAAACGGTGACAAGAAAACAGCGCGCATGCGTTACGATGAACTGGCGAAGGAAGCAGCGGCCCCGCAGGGCTTGCGTAGCCGTGCCGGTGAAATGTTAAAGATTCTGCCGGGAAAATAAGACCCGGTAAGTAGGATTTGGGACCGTGACAATCAAACGATCACGCCGCTCTATATATAGTTTCAGTCAGCGCATCGTGTTGGCCGTGCTGATTGCCGGTGCCGTCGCATCATGTAGCACCGTCGAAAAATGGGTGCGGACGCCCGACGATCCGCCGCTCGAAGGCAAACGGGTCGCCGTGTTGACTCATAGCCGGTCTTTGATCCCCGACAAGGAACTGACAGGCAGGCGAATCGTATTGCCGGCACCGACGCCGAATACGGCCTGGCCGCAGGCCGGCGGCTATGCCAATCACGCCATGCACCATATCCAAATTAAGGACTCGTTGCAGCGTGCCTGGTCTTCCGATATCGGCGACGGCGCCGACGACGAGGATCGGCTGAACGCGACGCCCGTCGTTGCCGCCGGCATGGTCTTCGCCATGGACACCGCAAGTCAGGTCAGCGCCTTCGATGCGGCCACGGGAAAACGCCTCTGGGCCCAGGAACTGGAACCGGAAGATGATGATGACGGCCATATCGGTGGCGGTCTGGCTTACGACGACGGACGTGTATTTGTGACCACCGGGTTTGCCGAAGTCATCGCCCTTGAGGCGAAAACCGGTAAGGTTCTGTGGCGCGAGAACGTCGTTGCGCCCATGCGCGCCGCGCCAACGGTCCGCGGCGGCCGGGTCTTCGTCGTCACCCTGAACAACCAATTATTCGCGCTGAATTCAAAAACCGGCAAGACCATCTGGCGGCATCGCGGCCTGCCGGAGGTTGCCAGCGTCCTTGGCGGTGCCAGTCCGGCCGTCGACAGAGGTGTCGTCGTCGTCGCCTATACATCCGGCGAACTGATTGCGCTGAAGGTCGAGAACGGACGGGTCTTGTGGCAGGACGCCTTGGTCACGGCAAGCCGCACCGACGTGATCTCCAGCTTATCAGGTATTCGCGGTCGGCCGGTGATTGACCGCGACCGGGTTATCGCAATTTCCAACGCCGGCATTCTGGTTGCCATCGAATTGCGCACCGGCCGGCGCATCTGGGATCGTCAGGTTGTCGGTATCGAAAGTCCGTGGGTTGCCGGCAACTACATCTTCCTTCTGACCACCGATTCCGAGATCGTCGCCATATCGCGCGCCGACGGCCGCATTCATTGGGTCCGCGGACTGCCTCGGTTCGAAGATCCGGAAGACCTGGAGGATCCGATTATCTGGACCGGACCGATCCTGGCCAGCGACCGTCTGATCGTCGCCGGTTCGAACGAGGAAGCCCTGGCTATTTCACCTTACAACGGGCGCATATTGGGCGTTGTCGGCATGCCCGACGCCGTCACCGTCGCCCCTGTGGTGGCCGACGGCAGCGTCTATTTCCTGGCCGACGACGCGAAACTGATCGCCTACCGCTAGGCACCTCCGGGTTTGCCGTCCGGTCCTTGAAAGTTATACCGTCATGCCCTTCACCGTTGCCATCATCGGCCGACCGAATGTCGGCAAATCAACTCTATTCAACCGCCTGACCGGCAAACGCCACGCCATTGTCGACGACACCCCGGGTGTCACCCGCGACCGCCGTGAAGGCGATGCCCGGATCGGCGATTTTAATTTTCGCCTGATCGACACGGCCGGCCTGGACGACGCCGATGACGATGCCCTGGAAGGCCGCATGCGCCGGCAAACGGAACGCGCCGTTGAGGACGCCGATGTGGCGCTGTTCATGATTGACGGCCGGGCCGGCGTGACCCCCATTGACGAACATTTTGCCCTATGGTTGCGGACCCGTGCGACGCCGGTGATCCTGCTGGCCAACAAATGCGAGGGCGGAGCCGGCGAGGCCGGCCGCCTGGAAGCCTACGGCTTGGGTCTGGACGAACCGCTGCCCGTTTCCGCCGAGCACGGTCAGGGCCTTTCAGAACTATACGACGCGCTGGTTGCCGAGGCTGAACAAGCCGACCCGACCGACGCCCCGGAAACACTTGATCTGGAAGAAGATGATCCCAACCGGCCGCTGCAGTTGGCCGTCGTCGGCCGGCCGAATGTCGGCAAATCGACCATGGTCAATTTTCTGTTGGGCGAGGACCGCATGCTGACCGGACCGGAGGCCGGCATCACCCGTGATGCCATCGCCGTTCCGTGGTCGTGGAACGGCCGCGACGTTCAATTGGTGGACACCGCCGGGATGCGCCGCCAGGCCCGCGTCGGTGCGAAACTTGAGAAACTGTCGGTCCAGGATTCGCTGCGCGCCGTGCAATATGCCGAGGTTGTCATGCTGGTGTTGGATTCCAACGCCGTGCTGGAAAAGCAAGACCTCACCATCGCCCGCCGGGTCATCGACGAGGGCCGGGCCTTGATCATCGCCGTCAACAAATGGGATGCCGCGACGGATCGCAAGGAATCCCTGCAGCGCCTATCGGACCGGCTGCAAACATCGTTGCCGCAAGTTCGCGGCGTGCCGATCGTCACCTGCTCAGCAAAGACCGGCCGCAGCATGGACAAGTTGATGCCGGCGGTTTTTGACATTCACGAAGTCTGGAATGCGCGGGTCTCGACCGGCGAATTGAACCGTTGGTTCGAAATGATGCTGGAATCCCACCCGCCGCCGGTCGTCGCCGGGCGGCGTCTGCGGCTGCGCTACATCACCCAGGTGAAAAGCCGGCCACCTACTTTTGTTATATTCTCAACCCGCGCCGACCGCATCCCGGAAAGCTATTTGCGCTATCTGGCCAATGGGTTGCGCGATGATTTCGGGTTGATCGGCGTGCCCTTGCGCCTCAACACGCGCAAACGCGATAATCCCTACGACAACAAAAAGAAATAACAGCACTGGTTCGGCACGCGGCCTAACATTGTTGCGAACCAACACAATCGACCATCCAGGAGATCAAGCTATGACAGCCACCCCTACCCTCGGTTTCGTCGGCGTCGGCGTCATGGGCGAGAAGATGTGTCGCAACCTGGCGGCCAAATCGGGCCGGCCCGTGCAGGCTTGTGATCAAAACCCGGACCCCCTGGCGCGGTTGTCGGAACACGGCGTAACGGCGGCGGCATCTCTGGCCGGGATCATGGCGGCGGCAGACATCGTGTTTCTGTCCCTGCCCGGCGAGCCGCAAGTGCGCGAAGTTGTCTTGGGCGATGCGGGACTATTGGCCCATGCCCGGGCCGGCCAGATTATTGTCGACTGCTCAACCTGCCCGGTGCGCCTGGCCAAGGAAATCGACACCGCGGCACGGGCCAAGGGCGTCAAATTCCTGGATGCGCCGGTCGCGCGCGGCGTCACGGCGGCGGAAAACGGCACGCTGAATTTCATGGCCGGCGGTGAACAAGCCGATTTCGATGCGGTGTTGCCCTATCTGAAATGCATGGGCGGCGATATCACGCTCTGCGGTCCGGCCGGCGCCGGTCAGGCGGTGAAGCTCATGAATAACATGATTGTCGTGCAAACGGTCAGGGCCATTGCCGAGGCCTTGAAGGTCGCCCAGGAATCCGGCGCCGTCGACGGCAAGGTCTTGTTCGAGACCCTGACAACCGGCTCCGCCGACAGTTTCGTGCTGCGCAATCACGGCCTCAAGAGCATGCTGCCCGGCACCCACCCGGCCCAAACGTTTCCGGTGAAATACATCATGAAGGACCTGGGCTACGCCTTGGAGTTGGCGGAATCCTGCGGCGTTGTCATGACCGGCGCGGAAACCACCATGGACTTGCTACAGCGCGCCGACGACATGGAATTTGGCGATCGCTATTACACGATCCTGATCGAGGCCTTGAAACAAATTCAACCGGTATAAGCCGCGCGCTCATCACTGCGGCGCACAGCGCTACAAGAAACCCCCACTCGCCGGAGTGGGGGTTTCTGTCTTGATAGGGAAGCGACGTGATTATTTGATCTTATAGGTCTTGACGAAACGCCCACTAAAGTTCCGCGACGCCAAAGCCGGTTTGCCTTTGGCAATCTTGCAGGCCGTGGCGATATCCTTCGCGTTGGCAAACTTCGGGTTCATGCTGAGCGCCCGGGTGACGCCCGTGAGGCGACCGACGCAGGACTTGGCAATTTTCGCCGGCGCCGGCTTGCCGTTGGCAACCTTGAACTTTTTGACGAAAGCATTCAAGAAATTCGCGGTCGCCAGGACCGGCCGGCCCTTGGCGCGCTGGCAAGCCGTGGCCAAATTCTTCGGCGTCGCGAAGTTAGGCGTAAGGGCCAGGGTTCCCGACACTATGGCCATGCTTGCCGGGCAAAAACGTGTCAGCCGCCGGCGCGCTGAAAGGCGCGGTCGAATTGCTCCATAACGGCCTCGCAGTCGGCCTTCGCGTACCCTGAAAAGGTCAAGGCGACACGCGTCATGGGTAGTTTCAGCAGGGCAATTTGGCGGACACCTTCCGGCCCGAGGGCAATTTCCAGGGTGCGGCCGTCGTCTTCGTCGACAGTCACGCCTGCCCCGCTGACCCGATAGGGCGTATCGGGAAAGGCATTCGGCAAGCCACGGAAGAAGTCCGCGTGGGTGAGAGCCATCTCCTTTTGGATACTTACGGGCGTGTCCTCGGTCATATCAGCCGCCCGCCACGGGTGGCCAGGCCGCTAAGTGGTCGCCCTCGACCAACGCCCGCGTGCCGCGTTCCGTCGGCGGCACGAACAGCCCGTTAATCAGCACCAGATGGCATTGTTCCAGCGGCACTTTGAGGGCATTGAAGGCATCCTCCGGCGTCGCCTCGTCATCGAGTTTCAGATCGGCCTCGTTCTTTACCGCGCCGGCCGGCAGGTACGGGCCCAGCGCAGCATAGAGCTTGATGCGGATTTTCATGTGCGTAGCGCGGCCTTATTGCGAATGCGCCACGTAGGCTTCCATGTAGCGTTGCGGATCGATCATTAGTTCCGCTTTCCATTCCCCCAAGGGGGTGCGGTTCTGAATGAGGCCGCGCAGCACGCCGACATGATCCGTGCGCCCAAGACTGAGCGCGCCGACAATATGATCGCCGTCAAACTCCAGGCGCAGGTACTTAAACCCCGCTTCATCGACCGACACGGATTGCTCACCGCCGTCAACGCCTTGCCAGGCGCCAAAGGAAACGGACACCAGACCCACCGTATCAAGGACGTTCATGACGAGGCTGCCGCGATAGGGTGCGTCTTGGCCGGCCATGTTGAGGGCAGCGACGCGCGCATGATCAACAGCGGTCGGTTGAATGGCATGCACCGACCAGCCGCCGGTGGAAAAGTCCGGCCCCTGGGCGCAATCGCCGGCCGCATAAATACCGTCGACCGATGACATAAGGCGGTTGTCGACGATAATCCCGTCTTCGACCTTGACCCCGGAACCGTCCAGGAAACCCGTGTTCGAGGCGACGCCGGCGGCGACGACGACCAAGTGCGCCGGCAGTTGAGAGCCATCGTCCAGATCGACGGTCAACCGGTCCTCGCCGGCACCGGCGCCCTTTTCCACCTTGGTGACGCGGGCGCCCGTCCGCACGGTGACGCCCTTTGCTTCGCACCAACGCTTGATCATATCGCCGCCGACTTCATCCATCATCCGCGGCAGCATGCGGTCTTCCATCTCAACAACCGTCAAATTAACACCGCGTTCGACCAACGCTTCCAAGATGATGCAGGCAATGAAGCCGGCGCCGATCAGCACCACATCGGCGCCATCGTGGGCCAAGCCGATAATCTGGCGGGCGTCCTCAAGCGTCCAGCAATGGTGCACGCCCGGATTGTCCAGGCCTTCAACCGGCGGCTTGATCGGGCTGGCGCCGGTGCAGATCAGCAGCTTCGAATAGTCCTGCGTGCCACCATCTTCCAGCGTCACCTTGCCGGCCTGCGCATCCACGCTGGCGACCCGGCCTTGCTTGTATTGGATGGCTTTGGCATCGTAATGACCGTCTGTTTTGCGGAGATAAGTTCCCGTTTCGTCAATCTTACCCGTCAAGTAATAAGGAATGGCCATACGGGAATAAGGCGGCTCCGGCTCATCGCCGATGAGCACCACATCCGTGCCCGGATCGGTCTTGCGCAAAGTCTCGGCGGCAACCACGCCGGACGGCCCGGCGCCCACGACTACATAGGTCATCGATATCTCCTCATATTCGGCTCAAATTTAGTCCCTGTCGGCGAAAGCCGGGATAGAAAAGCTCCCAACGGACGGCGCCCCCCAGCGCCGTCCGCCAAGTTCCGTTCCCCCTCCCCGTATACCAGCTTAAAGCGTCAACCGGTCGAGGGTTTCGTTGCTGGGTACGCCGTCGGGCGTCCAACCGCGAGCCTCGTAGTATTCCGGCAGCATCTTATCCAAGCCGTTGGTTTTGCCGTCGGCCGGGCCGGTCTTCGCCGCATCCTTCAACAAACGCGGAGGCAAGTTGTCATCCTTGCCGGTGAAGCCCGCCGCCAGATTGAATTGACGCTCCAGGTTCCAGATGCGCTCGCCCACTTCCAGCAGTTTCTCCGTTGTCCAATCGCCTTCGCAGGCCGCGTTCAATTGCGGCGCTACGTCATCGAGAGTCCACGCAAACGACGTGAAGATGCAAAGGCCGGCGCTGTCGAAGGCCGCCGTGGCATCCTGGAAGGCCATCACAAGACCCGCCTTGCCGTCGGTTTCCAGCGGATCGGTCTTCTCGGGGATTCCCAACACTTCGGAAGCCACCGTGTAGCTGCGCAAATGACAGGCGCCGCGGTTTGACGTGGCATAGGTCAAGCCCATGCCCTGAATGCCGCGCGAATCATAGGCCGGGAATTCCTGGCCCTTGACTGACATAGAGAGTTCCGGCCTGCCATGCTTGTCGCACAACAGTTTGGATCCCAAACCGATTTCCGCGCCGAAACCTTCGCCCTTGCCGGTCAATTCCGACAAAGTGCAGAGCGCTTCAGCGTTACCGAACTTCAGCTCAATGCCGCCGGTGTCCGCGTCAGTGAGCACACCCTCTTCATACAATTCCATGGCGGCACCGACCGTGGCACCGAAGGAAATGGGATCGATCCCCTGCTCATTGCAGATGAAGTTGGCAAACGTCAGGGCATCAAGATCATCAACGCCCGTCGCCGCGCCCAAAGCCCAAGCCGCTTCGTATTCCAGACCGCCGGAAGCCTTCTGATATTCCGGACGATCCTTCACCGAGAAGTGGGTGCGGTCGATGGTCGATACACGCCCGCAGGCGATGGTGCAGCTGAAGCAGGCCTGATTGGTGACCAGATTCGGCTTGCCATCGGACTCACGCGGCTCCGCCATGGCTTCGGCGGAGATATTGTTGGCCCCTTCGAACTGCACGTCGCGGTGATTGCGGGTCGGCAGCGCGCCGGTTTCGTTGATGACGTTCATCAATACCTGGGTGCCGAAAGCCGGCAAACCCTGGCCGGTGACCGCGTTTTCAGCCAATACGGCCTTACCGGCCGCAACGGCTTCGAAGAAGGCCCCGGCATCTTCAACGGCAACACCCTTGGTGCCGCGAATGCCGACGGCCTTGAGGTTCTTCGACCCCATCACCGTACCGACGCCGGAACGCCCAGCGGCCCGGTCCATGTCGTTGACGACACAGGCGAACTTCACACCTTTCTCACCGGAGACACCGATTGAGGCGACGCGAATTTGCGGATCACCGTGTTTTGCCTTGATACCTTCTTCAGTATCCCAAACTGACGTGCCCCAAAATTCCGACGCGTCATGCAGCTCGGCACTGTCGTTGCCAACCATCAGATAGACGGGGCTTTTCGCGGCGCCTTCGAAGATGATCATGTCGTAGCCGGCATTCTTCATTTCATTGCCGAAGAAACCGCCGGAGTTGGAACACGCAATGGCACCCGTCAGAGCGCCTTTCGTGACCACCGAATAACGGCCAGCCGTTGATGCGCTGGTACCGGTCAATGGTCCAGTGACCATGATCATTTTGTTATTTGGCGACAGCGGATCGACCTTTGGATCAACCTCTTCAACGAAATACTTTGTCGCCAAGCCCCGTTGACCAAGATAATTTTGCGCCCATTCCATATTGAGCGGTTCGTTCGTGCAGGTGCCGTTGGTGAGGTCAACCCGCAGTATCTGTCTTGCCCATGCCATGATAAATCCTCCCTATGCCGAAGCTTGCGTGCCGGCGTCCGTTTTCTCCGCCCAATTACGCATTTTGTCGAGGCCGGTCCAATTGGCGTCGACGTAGGTGATGGCCGCCGTCGGGCAGGCCGTGACACAAGCCGGTTCACCTTCACAGAGATCGCATTTGATGACCTTGCCGGTGGAAGAATTGTAGTTCACCGTGCCGAAGGGGCAGGCAATGGTGCAAACCTTGCAACCCACGCACAAAACATCAGAAACCACTTTGGCGCCGGTCGCCGTATCCACGGAAATGGCGTCCACCGGGCAGGCCTGCATGCACCAGGCGTCATCGCACTGGGTGCAGGTGTAGGGCACAAAACGCCCGGCATCTTCAAATTTGAAAACCTTGATCCGCGACTTCGACGGGTTGAACACCCCTTCGTTGTCATAGGAGCACGCCAGCTCACATTGCAGGCAGCCGGTACATTTTTCCGGATCGATGTTTAGGGATTTTTGCATGTGGAGTTACCTCCCCTTTCTCATTGGGGGCGGCACGAATGACAGACGCACCTGAAAACCGTTGAAAAACGGCCTGGCCGGCGGATGCCCATCCTCCCTGTCGCCCGCTTTTGCGGAACTGTTAAGTTGAGGCACCATAACATTACCGCCGGGGTATATTGGAATCTTTTTTTGCGCCCAGGCGGCGTCATTTCACTGATTTCTCCGAGACACGAAATTTTTAGCCATCATTGCACCTTGCCACTCGTCATAGCACTATGGATGCATGGGTGAACCGGAGATTGTCCTCTATCACGCTTGGATATCCAGCGCTTCGCGCAAGGTTCGGTTCTGCTTGTCCGAAAAGGGATTGGCTTATACCCCCGTGAAAGTCAGCATCGCCAAGCAAGAACATCACGCCGAATGGTATAAAAAGCTAAATCCGTCGGGCGTGGTGCCGGCGCTGGTCATTGATGGCGTGTCCCTGATCGAAAGCAATTTCATCAACGAATATCTGGACGAGCGCTTTCCCGACCCGGCCTTGCGTCCGCGTGCGCCCCTGGACCGCCACGATATGCGGCTGTGGTCCAAATACATTGATGACATTTGTCTGCCGGCCATCCAAAAGCACAATTGGATGATGAATTACCATCCCATTGCCCGGGCCTGGTCAGATCAGGAATTGCAAGACCGTCTGGCCGCGATTCCGACGGAAAATCGCCGCCACGTCTGGTACCGCATGGCCCGAGACCCTTATACGGAAGACGAACTTGAGGCCGCCTTAGACGTTCTTCGTGACATGGCGGACCGCATCAACGCGCGGACCGTGGCAACGCAATGGCTGGCCGGAAATGATTTCAGCCTCGCCGATATCAACACCGCACCCTATGTCAAGCGCCTGGAGGAATTATCGCCGGACGACCTGCGGCCGTCCCGCCGACCCTATGCCGCCAAATGGTGGGCCGCGGTGACGGCACGGCCGGGATTTACTGCGGCGAAGATCGGAAGTTTCCTGGAACAGAGAAAACCGGACTACGACCCGGTTGAAAGCTAGAAGCGGAGTCTGAACCCATGCACAACACCATCTATACCGACGGCGTCACCAACATCGCCCTCAACAAGGGCATGGTGCGGATCGAATTCGGGGCGCTCTCAATCACCCAAAAAGACACAGAGGGCCGACCAACCGTGGGCGAACGACACCAATTGACGATGACGCCGAAAACCTTTCTGGAAACCTTCGGCAACATGGAGCGCATGCTCAACATGTTGATCGAGAACGGCATCGTCCGTGATAGCGACGCCGATGAACACCGCGCCGGACCGGCCCGCGATGAAAATCTGCATATCGACGGCGCCGATCGCCGCGACCACCGCCAGGAACGCCGCCGCAATCAGGTCGACCCGCGTGATTGACGGGCATCCGGTTAAGTGCCGCGGGTCGGCGTCGCCTTAACCTAGGCGAAATCCGACGAATGTTGGAACTTGCGCACCGGGAAGGCCTCACCCGCCGGGATCGGCCCCACTGGATTGAGGCCATGCACATCGCGGCCGCGGGCCAGATAAGCTTCGAAGGTCGGCCAGATTTTAAGATCACAGGTAACGTTGGTCGGGCAAAAACGCATGGTCAGGCCGGCCCTTACACGATCCGAAGTATTCGGCCCGGAACCATGTAGCAAACCGTCATCGTGCAAGGAAATTTCGCCGGCCTTGAGGTCCAGCGTGACAATATTTTCGTGTTTGATGAGGTCCGCATCGACTTCCTGATCGAGCACCAGGTTCGGCGCGTCATTGGTGTGATGGTTCAACTCACCGGCCTTGTGGCTGCCGCGGACGATCTGCATGGCGGCGTTTTCGTCATCTGTATCGAACACGGCCAGCCAGACCGTCACCGTACGATGCGGGGTCAACGGCCAATACTGGGCATCCTGGTGCCAGGGCACTTCGGAACCGTCGCCCGGGTATTTAACGAAGAACTGGCCGCCCCATTGAAAGAAGTCGGGGCCGATCAGGTCTTCCACATAATCCAGGATCGCCGGTGTCCGGCAGAGGTCATGGAAACGGCGGCTTGCCTTGTGCCACATGTTGACCCGGTTGATATCGACATCCGCCGGCAGGCGCGCCGCCAAGTCTCTGAACAAGACCTGCAGCTCGGCGACGCCATCGGCGTCGAACACGGGCAGGTTCTTGACGTAACCATCGCGGCCGAATTGCGCCTTTTCCGCCGCCGTCAGGCGCCGCGCTTCGGCGGCGGCGGACAAGGGACGGTTCACGGATGGTATCTGGCTTGTATCGTTCATGAGCCGGCGGCGCCTTCCCTTTCAAAATTGGCTGAATTAGTGACGATCATGATAATAACTAACCCATGATGACGCCACATTTTGAAACGCCCTCGCATCCGGCCGTGTTCGATCAGGCTTGCCCTGGTATTTTCAGCACGATAACTAAAGCGGTGCGAAAGCAAACAGTTTTAGATTGGATTTAGAGATGAAATGTCAGGCCGCTGTCCTGCGCACCGTTGGTGCCGCGCAACCCTACGCCGAGAGCCAGCCGCTTTCCATTGAGGAAATTGAACTGGACCCGCCGCAGAACGGTGAGGTGTTGGTCCGTATTGCCGGCGCCGGGCTTTGTCATTCCGATCTGTCGGTCATCAACGGCACCCGGCCGAAAATTCCGCCCATCGTCATTGGTCACGAGGGGTCCGGGGAAATTGTCGAGGTCGGCCCCGGCATCCAGGATCTGAAGGTCGGCGACCACGTGGTCTTTCAGTTCAGCCCATCCTGCGGCCGCTGCCGGCGCTGCCTGGAAGGCCGCCCGCAAATTTGCGATGCCGCCGGTGCGGCCGGCGCCAAGGGCGAGCTGATGGGCGGCGGCAGCCGTATTCGTGATGCCGACGGCCAGACGGTCGGCCACCATACGGGCGTTTCGTGCATGGCCGAATACGCGGTCGTCGATCGCGGCAGTATCGTCGTCGTTGATGCCTCCATCCCGCTCGCCGATGCTGCGCTGTTCGGCTGTGCGGTGATGACCGGCGTTGGCGCGGTGATCAACACGGCCCGCATCCGGGCCGGTGATTCCGTCGCCATTATCGGTCTTGGCGGGGTTGGCCTGAACGGCGTTATGGGCGCCAAGATGGCCGGCGCCAAGGACATCATTGCCATCGATATCGATGAGCGGAAGCTGGAATTGGCCAGAACATTGGGCGCCACCCATGCCCTGAACGGCCTGGACAATAATCTGGTTGAACAGATCAAGGACCTGACCGGCGGCGGCGTCGACTTCGCCGTCGAACTGGCCGGCGCCATCCCGGCCATGGAAACCGCCTACGCCATCCTGGCGCGCGGCGGCGCCGTGGTCACCGCCGGCCTGTCGCCGGCCGGCGCCAGTTTCGCCTTCGAGCACGCGGATCTGGTCAGCGGAGAAAAATCCGTGCTCGGCAGTTACATGGGATCATGCGTCCCGGTGCGCGATATCCCGCGCTTCATTGCCTCGCATCAGCGCGGCGAATTACCCGTCGATAAGCTGATCGATGGCCATATTGGTTTCGATACCCTGAATGCAGGCTTCGACCGTCTGGCCAGCGGCGATTCGGTGCGTCAAATTCTGTTGCCGCACGGCAGTTGATACACCCCACCGGCGCGGGCGCTTACCAAGCCGGCAAGGCGCGCCATTCGTCGTCGCTACCCAACGCCGCTTTTTCCGCGTCGTAGCTGTACAGCCAAACCTGCTGGGACGTGAAGCTGGCCGCGTCGTTGTAACGGCTGAACCGGGCGTTGCGGCGCTCAACATCGGCGGCGTCATCCAGGTGGTACCAGCGTTCGGCGTCGCGCGAATGGCGGATCATCCGGTCGGCCCGGTCCTTGCGCAGGGCTTCAAAGCGCCGCAGCGCGGCGGCCGGATCGTCGGCGCCGTTTTGCAAACACCGCATCAAAACCCAAGCGTCTTCAATGGACTGACCCGCACCTTGCGCGTGATAGGGCAACATGGCGTGTGCCGCATCACCGGTCACGGCGATCCGCCCGCGCACCCAGGTTTCCAACGGATCGCGGTCATAGAGCGCCGTGACGAAAGGCTGATCGGTGGCTTCGATGAAACGGCGCGGGACTTCGTACCAGTCCTTGAAGGCGTCCAGCAGTTCGCTCTTCTCCGCCGTCTGCGACCACGATTCCTCTTTCTCACCTTCCGTCGGCCCCAAGGCCAGCCAATTGATCCGCTTGCCGCCGGAGACGTAATAGAAAACGAACGACAGCTTCGGGCCCATGATGATGTAGGACGAGATCGGCACCTTGAGATCAGCCACGTCGGCCGCGTCAATGACGCCGCGCCAAGTCACAAAGCCCGAGCGCAGCGGTTCATCGGGACGGAACAGCTGATCGCGAACCACCGAATGGATACCGTCCGAGCCGATCAAAACGTCGCCACGAATTTCCTCGCCATCATCGCAGCGCACCCAGGGTCCCGTATCGTCTTCACCGACTTCCGCGACCTTGCGGCCGAAGCGGATCCGTTCGCCGTCGAGACCTTCGGTCAGGGCGGCCAGCAGGTCCGGCCGATGGCTGTGAAAATACGGCGCGCCAAAGGCGTCCCGGACCTCCGGACACAACGGCGTGCGCAGGATCGTCTCGCCACTGGCCCAGTCCTTGAACTTGTGCGCATCGGGCTCACAGCAGACTTCGGCCAGGCGGTCGTGCAACCCCAGCCGGTCCAAGACTTTGACGGCGTTGGAACTGAGCTGAATGCCGGCGCCGATTTCCCCAAAGGCCTCGGCCTGTTCCAGCAACACGAAATCCATACCGGCCTGCTGCATGGCCAGGGCCAACGTACATCCGCCGATACCGGCGCCGATGATCACAACTTTCATGGGATTGCCTCCGTTGCCGGGATTTAAGGGCACCGCGGGGGGGTGTGCAATCGGCTAGCGTTTCAGGCGGCGAACTTGGCCTTGGCTTGCAAGCGCCGGGCGTGAAGCACCGGCTCGGTATAGCCGTTCGGCTGAACGCGACCGTCCAAAACCAGATCGCAGGCGGCCTGAAAGGCAACGCTGTCGTCATAATTCGGCGCCATGTCGCGGTAGGCCGGATCATCGGTATTCTGCCGGTCGACCACGGCGGCCATGCGTTGCATGGTTTCCACAACCTGGGCCTCCGTGCAGATGCCATGATGCAGCCAATTGGCCATGTGCTGGGCCGAGATACGCAGGGTTGCCCGATCTTCCATCAGGCCGACATCAGCGATATCGGGAACTTTCGAACAGCCGACGCCCTGGTCGATCCAGCGGACCACGTAGCCCAGAATACCTTGCGCATTGTTGTCCAATTCGGCCTGAACCTCATCGGGGTTCCAGTTGGGACGATCCGCCAGGGGCACGCTCAGAATGTCATCCAGACTGGCCCGCGCCCGGGATTTCAACTCGTCCTGGCGCGCGAACACGTCAACCCGGTGATAGTGCGTGGCATGTAAGGTCGCTGCCGTCGGCGACGGCACCCAGGCGGTATTGGCGCCGGCCATGGGATGGCCGATTTTCTGCTCCAGCATGGCTGCCATCAAGTCCGGCATGGCCCACATGCCCTTGCCGATCTGGGCTTTGCCCTGCAGGCCGCAGGCCAGGCCGATATCGACATTCCAATCCTCATAGGCACCAATCCACGGCGTTTCCTTGACCGCCGCCTTGCGGACCATGGGGCCGGCTTCCAGCGAGGTATGTATTTCGTCGCCGGTGCGATCCAGAAAGCCTGTGTTAATGAAACAGATGCGGTCCTTGGCAGCGCGGATGCATGCTTTGAGGTTGACCGTGGTCCGGCGCTCTTCGTCCATGATGCCCATCTTCACGGTGTTACGGGCCAATCCCAGGGCGTCCTCGACGCTGGCGAACAGATCATCGGCAAAGGCCGCTTCCGCCGGTCCGTGCATCTTCGGTTTGACGATATACACCGACCCGGCGCGGCTGTTGCGCACGTCGCCCAGGCCTTTCAAATCATGCAGCGCGATCAACACCGAACACAGGGCGTCGATGATGCATTCTGCGACCTCGTATCCATCGCGGTCCAGGACCGCGTTGAGGGACATCAAATTGCCGACGTTACGGACCAGCATGACCGAACGGCCGTGCAGGGTCAGCGTGCCGCCGCCCGCAGCGGTATAGGTGCGGTCCGGATTGAGGCGCCGGTGCACGGTCTCCCCGTCTTTCTCAAAATCCGCATTCAGGGAGCCGTTCATCAGGCCCAACCAGTTGCGATAGGCCTCAACTTTGTCGTCGGCATCGACAACGGCGACCGAATCCTCGAGATCGACAATCGTCGTCACGGCGGCTTCAAGGATCAAATCCGCGACCCCGGCCACGTCCGTCTTGCCGATGTAGTGATCGCGGTCGATGCAGATCTCCACATGCAAACAGTGATTAGCCAGCAAAACCGCCGACGGCGCCCCGGCGTCGCCCAGATAACCGGCGAAGCGCGATGCGTCGGCCAAGCCGGTCCGCGATCCATTCCCAAGGGTTGCGGCCAAAGCGCCGTCCTCAACCGAATAAGCGGCGACGTCCGCATGTGATCCGGCCGCCAGCGGCGCGGCGGTATCCAGTAATTCCTTGGCCCAGGCGATCACCTTCACCGCTCGCGCCGGATTGAAGGCGCCACGACGTTCGGCACCGTCGTCTTCGGCAATGGCGTCCGTCCCGTAGAGCGCATCATAAAGACTGCCCCAGCGCGCGTTGGCGGCGTTCAACGCATAGCGCGCATTGGTCACCGGCACAACAAGTTGCGGCCCGGCGGTCCGCGCGAACTCGTCGTCGACGTTTTCGGTGCCAATGGTGAACGCAGCGCCTTCCTCGACCAGATAGCCGATGTCGATTAAGAACGCCTTATAGGCGGCGGCGTCAAAACCGGCACCCGGGTGCGCGCGATGCCACGTATCGATCTTCGCCTGAAGATCATCGCGAGCCTGCAAAAGCGCCCGGTTCCGCGGCTGGAACTCATGAACGATGGCATCGAAGGATGCCCAGAAACCGGCTTCATCGATACCGGTTCCCGGCAACACTTCATCATTGATAAATGTATAAAGAACGTCCGCAACTTTCAGACCATCGGTTTCAATATATCGTGTCATTAGGCACTCCGTGTAATGTTTTTAACTAAATCACAGTTAATAATGTTATTTTCATCTGAAACGGAAGAAACTTATTCAAACAGACGGAGAATTACCAGTAATTACGTTGAACACAGCTATGCGGAATTGTCATATTTCTACCCGACTTCAGGACCCCTCATTGAGGTTTACAGCGTCATTGCCTGCACTTGGTCATCGGCAACCTTCATGTCGCCCGCGCTTCTGACGGGCGACCTTCTGACCGGAATGTCTCGCGCCATAAACCGCGCCACCTTGACACTCGCCGCCGCCGCGCCTTCACTGCCGAACGTCTGATGACGCGTTTTAATGATGACCTTTGACGGATGGAAACCATGATCCCGCTTTCCGAATTCCGCGACCTGCATCACGCCGTGACCCTGTTGGGCATGTCCGGTGTCGGCAAGACCATACTGTCGACGGCGCTCCGGCGCTCCGCCAATTGGTTCCACTATTCAGCTGATTACCGCATCGGCACGCGCTATCTGGCCGAGGACATTCTGGACAACGTTAAGTTCAAGATCATGCACATGCGCGACCCCTTCGTCGCCAATCTGCTGCGCTCGGACAGCATCTACATCAACCACAACATCTCGGTGGACAACCTGGAACCGGTATCGACGTTTCTGGGCATGTACGGCGATCCGGCGCATGGCGGGTTGGATAAAGCGACTTTCCTGGAACGCCAAGAGCTCTACCGCCGTGCCGAGGTTGGATCCATGAAGGACGCCGGCGGTTTCATGTCGAAATCCTGGCAGATATACGGCTGCAAGGATTTCATCAATGACGCGTCAGGCAGCCTCTGTGAAATCGTCGATCCGGCCGATCCCGATGATCCGGTGATTGCGGCACTGACCGCTGACAGTCTGATCCTCTATATCCAGCCCAACGCGGCCTACGAGGATGAGCTGAAGACCCGCGCCCGGACCCATCCGAAGCCCTTGTTCTATAACCCGGTGTTCATTACGCCAAAGCTGGCAGACAAACCCGATGACGGCGCCGGTGTCGATACCCTGGACTTCGCCCGCCCCCTGTTCCCGGAACTTTTGGAGTTCCGCCGGCCGCGCTATCAGGCAATCGCCGACAATTACGGCTTTACAATCCTTGCCGACGAACTATTTCAACCGGACGAATACGGCAACACGCTGCCCGACGCCGAGCGCTTTCTGGACAAGGTTCACGCCATCGTCAGCGAACAAGCGGCAGCTTCCGAAGCCGCGGCGGCCAATTTGCACCGTTACGTCGAAGCCTGCCGCGAGCGGGCATCGCGGCGCCAATAAACCAGGATCGGAACCAGACCGGCATGCCCATCAAGATACCCTCAGGACTACCGGCGCGGAAGACGCTGGAAGAAGAAGGCGTCCTTCTGATCAAGGAGGAACGCGCCATCCGCCAGGATATCCGGCCCATGCACATCGCCATCGTCAACCTGATGCCGGAAAAGATCAAAACCGAGACCCAGTTGGCCCGCGTCCTGGGCTCGACACCGCTGCAGGTGGAGATGACCCTGGTTTCCATGGAATCCCACACGCCGAAAAATACCTCGGCTCAGCATCTGCTGGACTTCTACCGGCCCCTGAGTGAAATCAGGGAACAGAAATTCGACGGCCTGATCGTCACCGGCGCGCCCATCGAGCAGTTACCCTTCGAAGATGTCATCTATTGGCAGGAACTTCGAGAAATCTTCGATTGGTCGCTGACCAATGTCCACAGCAACTTCCATCTTTGCTGGGGTGGCCAGGCGGCGCTGAACCATTTCTATGGCATTCCGAAATATCAATTGACGGAAAAACGCTTCGGCATCTATACGCACCGGGTTCTCGATCATACTTCGCTGTTGATGCGCGGCCTGAACGATGAGATCCCCGTGCCCGTGTCACGGCATACGGAAAACCATGTCGAGGACTTTGCCGACTTCGACCACCTGCAGGTCTTGATGGATTCCGATGAGGCCGGCATGTGCATGGTGCTGGATCACAAATTGCGCCATGTGCACATGTTCAATCACATGGAATACGATTCGCACACCATCGGTGACGAATATCAGCGCGACGTGGCCAAGGGTGAGACCATCGGGGTGCCGGCGAATTATTACCCGGACGATGACCCGGCAAAGCCCCCCGTTAACACCTGGCGCGGCAACGGCCACCTGCTGTTCGGGAACTGGTTGAACTATGTCTACCAGACGACGCACTTCGATCTGAACATGATCGGCACGGACCGGGGCTGAGCCGCCGGTCGCGGCGTGACCCGGCCAGCCGCGTCATCAATCAGGTGACGATCCGGCAAGTCGCGACCCAGGCCCGCCGGCAGGCATCAGAACCGCATGGGGATCGCCTGAACAACGTGCTCCAAATTGCTGATGGCGGTCATCACCGGTTCCGGCGGGGTGCCGTCGATCTCGATCAAGGCGATGGCGTTGCCGCCCTCCTCGGCCCGGCCGAGATGAAACGTCGCGATGTTGATCCCGGCGTCACCCAACAATGAGCCCAGGTTGCCGACCAGACCCGGTTTGTCGCGGTTGGTGATGTAGAGCATGTTCGGCCCAAGCTTCGCGTCGATCGAGATTTCCTTGATCTCGACGACCCGCGGCTCGTCGTTGAACAAGGTTCCACGAATGGACCGCACCTGGTTTTCCGTCTTCACCGTCAACGACATGAGCGTTTGATAAGCCCCCGCCTGGTCACTGCGCACCTCACGGATCACCATGTCGCGCTGCTTGGCGATGGCCGGCGCATTGACCATGTTGACGCCGACCATCAGCGGCGACAACAAACCCTGCAGGACAACCGCGGTCAGCGGCTTGCAGTTCAACTCGCCACAGATACCTTCGTAGGCGATGGTGACTTCGGAAACCGCGCTGGTCGTCGCCTGGCCGGCAAAACTGCCCAGTTGTTCGGCCAGGAGCATATAAGGCTTCAGCCGCCCCGCTTCCTCCGCCGATACGGACGGCATGTTCAAGGCGTTGGTAACGGCACCGGTCAACAGATAGTCGGCCATCTGCTCGGCAACCTGCAGGGCGACCTTCTCCTGGGCTTCCGTGGTGGAGGCGCCCAAGTGCGGTGTCGCAACAACGCCTTCATGGCCAAACAGGATGTTTTCCGTGGCCGGTTCCTCGGCGAACACATCCAGCGCGACGCCGGCAACTTTGCCGGAATCCAGGCCGTCCTTGACCGCCGCTTCAACGACAAGACCACCGCGCGCGCAATTCACGATGCGTACGCCGTCTTTCATTTTGGCGATCGCGTCGGCGTTGATGATATCGCGCGTCGCATCGGTCAACGGCGTGTGCAAACTGATGAAATCCGCACGCCCCAGAAGGCCATCCAATTCGACCTTCTCGACACCGATTTCCGTCGCGTGTTCGGAGGACAGGAATGGATCGAAGGCAATGACCTTCATTTTCAATCCCTGGGCCCGGTCGGCAACCACCGAACCGATGTTGCCGCAGCCGATGATACCCAGGGTCTTGCCCATCAGCTCAACCCCCATGAACCGCGACTTCTCCCATTTGCCGGCATGGGTCGAGGCGTTGGCCGCCGGGATCTGGCGGGCCAGGGCCAGCAACAGGGACATCGCGTGTTCGGCGGTCGTGATGGAATTACCGAACGGCGTGTTCATGACCACGATACCACGCTGCGTTGCCGTCTCGGTGTCGATATTGTCAACGCCGATACCGGCCCGGCCGATGACCTTCAGGTTGTCGGCAGCCGCGAAGACCTCGGGCTTCACCTTGGTCGCCGAGCGCACGGCCAGGCCGTCGTAGTCGCCGATACAGGCCATCAGTTCTTCGGGCGTCATGCCCGTTTTGACATCGACATCAATACCACGCGCCTTGAAGCATTGTTCGGCCAGCGGGCTCATTTTGTCGGAAATCAGGACTTTCGGCATTTCTATCTCCTTCTCGTGTCCTTAGGCCGCAGCCTGTTGGTCGGCGGCGACCATCGCCAAGGCCCAGTCCAGCCAGGGGAACAGGGCCTCAAGGTCACTTGTCTCCACGGTCGCGCCGCCCCAGATGCGCAGTCCCGGCGGCGCGTCACGATAGGCGCCGATGTCATAGGCGACGCCCTCTGCGTCCAATCTGGTGGCCACGGCCTTTGCCGCCGCGGCCCGGGCATTCGCATTCAAGTCCAGGAACCACGGTGCGGTAATTTTCAGGCAAATGGACGTGGGCGAGCGGGTTTCGGCGTCATCGGCCAAAAAGGCGAAACTGTCGCCGCCATCGACCCAGGCCGTCATCGCCGCCATATTCGCCTGCACCCGCGATTGCAATCCGCCAAGCCCGCCCAGGCCCTCGGCCCAACGCAAGCCGTCCAAGGCATCTTCCACGGCCAGCATGGACGGCGTGTTGATGGTCGCGCCTTCAAAGATACCTTTAATGATCTTACCGCCCTTGGTCAGGCGGAAGATCTTAGGCATTGGCCAGGCCGGCGTATGGGTTTCCAGCCGTTCGACGGCGCGCGGGCTTAAAACCAGCATGCCGTGCGCCGCCTCGCCGCCCATGACCTTTTGCCAAGACCAGGTGGTGACGTCCAACTTGTCCCAAGCAAGGTCCAGGGCGAAAGCCGCCGAGGTGGCATCGCAGATCGTCAACCCGGCCCGATCGGCGGCAATCCAATCACCGTTCGGCACCCGCACACCGGATGTCGTGCCGTTCCAGGTGAACACCACGTCGCGGTCAAAATTCACTTGGGTTAGATCAGGCAGCTTACCGTAGTCGGCGGATATCTCGCGGACGTCATCCAATGTCAGTTGCTTGGTGACATCGCTGACCCAGCCGGCACCGAAACTTTCCCAAGCCAGCATGTCGACGCCGCGCGCGCCCAACAGGGACCACAGCGCCATTTCCACGGCACCGGTATCCGATGCCGGCACAATGCCGACCAGATAATCGTCGGGAATGCCAAGGATTTGGCGTGACTTGTCGATGACGTCCTTGAGTTTGGACTTGCCGACCTTGGCCCGGTGGGAACGGCCCAACGCCGCATCCGCCAAGCCATCCAGCGTCCAGCCAGGACGTTTCGCACAGGGACCCGAAGAAAAATGGGAATTTGCCGGCCGCACGGCCGGCGTCATTGGAAGTGTCATCATGTCTCCTTCTCATTCCAAGAAGGTCGCGACCCGTTGGGAGGTCGTGGCCCACGGCGCTTATATGCCGGGGGCCACGGCGCGTCAAATATTATTGTTGCACTGCAATAAATGCCGCCGGGGCAGAATATCCGGTGAAAACCCGATTGCGCACCCCTACGCAATCCGGCAATGTCGGCGGTCAGAATATTCGCATCAATGGGGCATTCATGACCGGGTCAAATCATCAATCCGCGCCGTCCGGCGGAGCCGGCGCGCCGCTGCGAGTGATGTTGGTGGGCGAGTCCCAGATTGTCGCTGATCGGGTCCGCAAGGCGCTTGAAAGCGTGTCTGACATCACCATCGCGGTGACCACCACTGACGGGGTCAGCGCGGTCAGTGCCCTGCGGCGCGAAAACGTTGACGCCATCATCCTCGACATCGGCGACGTCGAAGGCAACGTCAAGGTAACCCTGGCCAGATTGTTTCGGATCGACCCGGCGGCGAAAATCGTGATGGTCGCCAGTCTTTCCTTCGCCAACGTCAAGAACAGCATGCTTGGACTGCTGGAAGGCGCAGCGGAGTTCATTCCGACACCGGCGGCGCATACGAAATCCAGCAGCGAGATTGAGTTTGCCCGCAATCTGACATCCGTCATTCGCGCCATGGGACGCACAGAGCGGGTGATTGATGCCACCCCGGGGACGACACCACGTCTGGTCGAATTAAGCAGCAGTCGGACGGCGCCAAAAACGGCGACGATTGTCCTCCACGCCGCATCGAAGGTGGTGCCCGATGTCTTGGTCATTGGCAGTTCAACCGGTGGCCCGCAGGCGTTGTTTACGTTCTTCGACACCCTGCCGGCGGATGTCCAACTGCCCATCTTGATCACCCAGCATATGCCGGCCACCTTCACGACCCTGCTGGCCGGGCACATCACCAAGCATAGTGGACGGGACTGCCGCGAAGGCGAGAACGGCGAACCGGTGGTCCCGAACCGGGTCTACCTGGCGCCGGGTGACCGGCACATGAGCCTGCATCCGGCCGCCGCCGGCGCGACAATCCGGCTTACGGATGATCCGCCAGTCAATTTTTGCCGACCGTCCGTGGATCCCTTGTTTTTCTCTGCAGCCAAAATCTACGGCGCCAAGGTGATCGCGGTGATGTTGACTGGCATGGGCAGCGACGGGCTGGATGGCGCGCGCGCCGTGGTAACGGCCGGCGGCAATCTGATCGCCCAAAATGAAGAGACTTGCGTGGTCTGGGGAATGCCGCGGGCAGTCGCCGAGGCCGGTATCTGCGCCGCGGTCCTGCCGCTGCCCCAATTGGGTCCTTGCGTCGGCCGCGCCCTGCGGGCCCAGTGGTAAGGCCTTACAGACCGTAATAGTACGGCGCGAACAGCGAATAAGTCAGCCACATGATGATGATCAACGGTACCCCGGCGCGGGCGTAGTCACCGAAACGGTAGTGACCGGGGCCCATCACCAACAGGTTCGTCTGATAGCCCAAGGGCGACGCGAAAGAACAGTTGGCGGCGAACACCACGGCGACGGCAAAGGCCTCCGGCGAGACCTCAAGTTGGCGCGCGATATCAACGGCGATGGGCGTGAACAGCACCGCCGCCGTCTTGGTGCTGATGATATTCGACAATCCGGCAACCAACAGGAAGAACAGCGACAAGATGACGGCCGGCGAGGCGCCCTTCGACAGCATCACCAGATGCGCCGCCAAATAGGTCGCACCGCCCGTCGCCTGCAGGGCAACGCCAAGCGCCAGCGCTGCGGCGATGGTCGTCGTGACCTTTGGGTCAACCGCTTGAAAAGCCTGGCGCACATTCATCACACCGACAACAACCATGGCCGCCGCGCCGGTCAACGCGCTGACCACAATGGGAAGAATGCCGGTCGCCGCCAACCCCACGACGGTCAGGAAAATCAGCGTCGCCCGCTTGGCGTGGATGACCGCCGGCAACTCTTGCGCCGACCATTCCAACAAGACCACGTCGCGGAAGGCTTTCAGGTGCGCAATGTCTTCGGGCTGTCCCTGAACCAGCAATTCATCGCCGGCCTCCAGGCGGACATCGGTGATCCGTGATCGATACATGCGCGACCGCCGTTGGATACCGAGAACAATGCAATGGGTTTTATAGCGGAACCCGATCTGCGACAGGGTCAGGCCGATGAGACCGGACCCCGGCGCGACCATGACCTCGGCCAGCATCTGCTCGCCCTCGCGCCAGCGGCCGCCGCCGCCGCCAGCGCCGCCGCCACCCATGTCGTCGCTCGCGCCCGTTGCCACCGCATGGTCAACACCCTGCAATTCCGGATGAAAGGCCTCGGGGTCGTTCGACAGGGACTTCGTCAACACCTGGCGTGTTGCGGCGACAACAAGAATATCGCGAACCTCCGCCTGGTAATCCTCGAAAGGTGGCAAGATCGCCTCGTCGCCCCGGTAAACCATTCGTAGTGTCTTCTCCGGCAGGCCGGCGAAATGGCCGCCCGCGGCGCCTTTGCCGATCAACGGCGAGCCTTCGGCGACCCGCATTTGCGCGATGAATTGCTTGCCGCCGCCGCCGGCGTAATCATCTACCATGCCGCTGCGGTCGGGCAGCATCCGCGGCACACAGACCAAAACAAACACCAAGCCGACGGCCGCCATAACCAGACCCGGCACGGTGAAATCAAAAAACCCGAAAGGCCGCACCGACATTTCGATCAACGCGCTGTTGACCAACAGGTTCGTCGAAGAACCGATCAATGTGGTCATGCCGCCCAGCACGGCGGCGTAGCTCAAGGGCATCATCAGCTTGCTGGCAGATACCCCATAACGATGGGCCAGGGCCTGCATGATCGGGATGAAGATGACGACGACGGGAATGTTATTGAGAAACGCGCTGATTACCATGGCCACCGCCAGCAACAGCAAAAGCGCCACGAACAACCCGCTGTCCTTGCCGCACCAGCCCAGTAAAATTGCTGCGCCGCGGTCCAGAACGCCGGTCCGGACCATGCCCTGACCAATCACCAGCAGCGCCAGAACCGTGATCAGCGCCGGATTGGCGAAGCCCTTGAGAATGCGCTCCGGCGTGACCACCAACTGACCGCTCTCGCCGATGACCGGAAAGAAATGGAAAAACACCAGCAAAACACAAACCAGACCCAGCGACGTCAGTTCCATGGACGCCCGTTCGCGGATATAGAACACCAGCGCGCCCAGGATCAGGGCGAAGATCGTCCACATCTGAAAACTGCCGCTGGCGGGTCCAAGATTCTCCATATCTGTATTTTTTGGCTTTCCGGCTACGATCACAAGCGCCATCTGGCCAGCCGCCGACGCGGACGGAAAAGAAAACAGACAAAAAAAGCCGGACCTTTTAAGATCCGGCGAGTTTTACAGGGAGGCTGTCAGGGGCGAGGGGGGCCATGCCCCTGACAAGGATTGCCGATTTATGGGGAAAACCGGCAACCCACGACTGATACATTAGACGCCATTTGTGTCCGGGTGAATTCAAGTGTATGTCGAATTGTTTCACGCTGTTTCTGACCGCCTCAAGCGATGGCGCCGCAAGATTTTAGGTGAAGAATGCCGGACCCGATGATTCCCGCCGAATTCATCGATTTTTTACGCCGATCCGGGTTGATTGGACCATCGGAAACCGCGACGGGCACGCCGCTGACCGGCGGTGTTTCATCAGACATTTGGAAGATCGATCGCCCGGGCGGCGCAATCTGCGTCAAGCGGGCCCTGGGCAAGCTGAAGGTTGCCGGTGAGTGGTACGCGCCCATCGAACGCAACGCCTATGAAGTGGCCTGGATGAAAACCGCAGCAGCCATTGATCCGCAATGCGCGCCGCAAGTCCTGGCCCACGATCCGCAGGCCGGCATGTTCGCCATGCCGTACTTGAGCCCGGACACCAACCGGCTTTGGAAAGCCGAACTTCTTGAAGGCCGCGCCGATATAAAATTCGCCGCCGCCTGCGGCGCGGCGCTGGCCCGCATCCATCGCGAAACGATGGACAAGCCCGACATTGCCGCAGCTTTCGCGACCGATGACATTTTCCACGCCATTCGCCTGGAACCCTATCTGACCGCGACAGCCAGCCGGCACCCGGACATGGCCGAGCGATTGACCGAATTGGTCAACGTGACGGCAGCCACCAAGCAAGCCTTGGTGCACGGTGATATCAGTCCGAAAAATATCCTGGTCACCGCGTCCGGCCCGGTCTTCCTTGACGCGGAATGCGCCTGGTATGGTGATCCGGCGTTCGATCTGGCTTTCTGTTTGAACCACTTCTTGTTGAAATGCCTGCACCGGCACCAAGACACACCAGCCTATCTGGCCTGTTTTGATGCCATGGAACGGGCCTACGGCGACCACATCGACGCGGCCGCCGGCCCGGACATCGCGCAGCGGACGGCGCATCTCCTGCCCGGCTTGTTTCTTGCCCGCGTGGACGGTAAATCCCCTGTCGAGTATCTGAGCAACGACGCGGACAAAGATCGTGTCCGGCGCACGGCGCGGAAACTGCTCCGTAACCCGGTCGATCAATTGGCCGGCGTGCGCAAGGCTTGGGCTAACGAGTTGGGGACCTAACGTGAGCAAGAACACCATCAAAAGAGTCCACGCCCGGCGCCTATGGGATTCCCGCGGCCGACCGACGCTCGAGGTCGACGTGACCCTGCGCTACGGCGCTATGGGGCGCGCCATTGCGCCGGCCGGGGCCTCGACAGGCAGCGGTGAAGCCGTCGAACGGCGCGACGGCGGCACCGCCTTCGCCGGCTACGATGTGACCAGCGCGGTGAACGGGGTCAATGCGGAAATCCATGGCGCCCTGAAAGGCCGCGACGTTCGCGAGCAAATTGACATCGACCAAATTCTTGTTGATCTGGATGGCACGGAAGACAGAGGCCGATTGGGCGGCAACGCCCTGATCGCCACGTCCATGGCTGTCGCCCAGGCGGCGGCGGCGGCGGAGAAACTGCCTTTGTGGCAATACCTGGGGCCCTATGGCGGGGCCAGCAACGGCGACGTTCTGCCCTTGCCGGAAATCCAAATTTTCGGCGGCGGCGCCCACGCCGCGCGCCGGGTCGATATTCAGGACTTCATGATCATCGCCGTCGGCGCCAGCAGCTACGCCGAGGCCCTGAATTGGACAGCCGAAGTCTATCGCGCCGCCGGTAATCTGCTGAGCGACAGCGGGCGGCTGCAGGGCGTCGCCGATGAAGGCGGTTTCTGGCCGGCCTTCGATGGCAACGAAGAAGGGTTGGATCTGCTGACCCGTGCCATTGAGAAAGCCGGATATACCCCCGGCCAGGATGTCGCCATTTCGCTCGATATCGCGGCGTCGGAATTTGGCCGGAACGGCCGCTATAAACTGACCCGCGACGACCGTGAATTGGACAGCGACGGTCTCTGCGGCCTGCTGGTCGATTGGGTTGAACGCTACCCCATCGTATCCATTGAAGACCCCTTGGGCGAAGACGATCCCGAAGGCCTAACCCGGTTTACGTGGGCGGTCGGCAAACGCGTGCAAGTCGTCGGCGACGATTTTCTGGTCACCAATGCGGCCCGCGTCACCGCCGCCGCACAATCAAAAGCCTGCAACGCCGTCCTGGTGAAGCCGAACCAGGCCGGCACCCTGAGCGAAACCCGGGCGGCCTTCGACGCCGCCAATAAAACAGGTTTCGGCGCCATCATCTCAGCCCGGTCCGGCGAAACGGAAGACACCACCATCGTCCACCTGGGCATCGGCTGGGGCGTCCAGCAGCTGAAGGTTGGGTCTTTTACGCGGTCCGAACGCATGGTCAAGTGGAACGAGGGTTTGCGGATCGCGGAAGCCATTCACGAGGCCTCGGGCGGCGCCCTGCCGCTTGACGGCGCACTTCCGCCACGCGCCGTGTTTCCCTGGAAATAATGCCGACGCGGTGCCTATTCGTGTGAACGCGCCTCGCCGCGAATGCGATCCAAGAAGACATCGATGAGGCGCCGCAAAACCATATCCGAACTTTCCAGCCGGCCCAGGCGGGCCTGAATGTTGTCGCGGGTGATGACCGCCAATTCGGCGCCGCCGCAAACCCTGGCGGTGGCCATGCGTGGCTGATTGTCGATCAAGGCCATCTCGCCGAAGATTTCACCGCGCCCCAACTTAGCCAACACCCGTTCCTCATTGCCGACGTTATGAAGAATTTCGACTTCGCCGGAGCGGATGATATAGGCCGCCTCCCCTGCGTCACCTTCCTGAAACAGGATGTCGCCGGTATTGAAGATTTCATGATCCGGATTCATGGCAATGATCCTTTGGGTCTCTTCATCAAGTATATAAGGTTTGGTTTCGGGTTTCGTTTCGGCGGGCATAACGCCTTTTGAAAATCCATCAAGTGCCTGCGCGATTCCCTCACGCCAGGCACTTGGCAGGCCTTCCGCCGTCAAACGCTGTTGCAAAGACGCCATCGTCTGATCGCGCAACTCCGCGCTCGACCCCTTCGGCAGGAACGAGGCGACCGACGACAATTGCTGAACCAGGCGCCCCAGCAGCCCGAAAATTGCGTTTTGATGGGCTTGGCCCAACGGCGAGACGACAAGATCCAGCAAATAGCCCATGCGAACGGCGCGGTGCGGCAGGAGGTCCAGGACCCGCGCCACGGCATCTTCGACGATCAGGTCATCCTCACCGGGGCTCAGGACGATCCGGGCTCGGCGCGTCATCGCATCGGCGACCGCCGGACCGCCTTCCAAGCCTGCCAATTCGATAAGATCGCGGACCAAGGTCACGAACATGTCGCGATCCTTATCGCGGCCCTCGCGGGTCAGCGGCCGGGTGCCGGCAATTTCCGCGGCCAGACGTTCGTAGAGCATGCGCCGCGCCAGCGGCAAGGCCTGGCGACCCATCAGGTTGTTGACGTCCTCCAGGCACGACAACGGGTTTTTGGGTATCGGGCAGCGGCCAACGGCCAGCAAGGCGATATTTCGATTGGCCGTGCCGAGATCCGGCTGTCCGCCTAAAAGTTCCATGACGGCGGACGCCGCGTCCATCAATTCAGCCAGCGCCTCATCTAAGAAGCCAACGGCACGCTCGGAAAGATCTTGAGAACCCAACCGAGCCAGGCACAGAAATTTAGCGTCCCAATCGGCGGCCTTTGACAAGTGCCGGGCCAGCACGAACCGCACCAGCATCGGACGCAAGCTTTTACCGATGGACATGTCGGCGGCGCTGACGACCGCGTCCAGGCCACCGGCTGCAAGCGTTCCGGCCAATTCGTCGGCCAGGGCCGTATCACCTGCTTGTTCCTTCAACTCTTCGATGGCGCGGTACAATTCATCACCCCGGTCAGCCGGGTTCGCCTGGCCCTGCTTGGCTTGCAGTTGGGCCACCCTTTGAACGGCGGCCGGGATCATTTTGTCGTCGCGTTCAAACATCGATAAGTGCGCCGCATCGAAGATCAGCTCCAACGCCGTCAACCCGTATTCATCCAGGTACTGACGCATCAGGCGGCCGATCGTGCGGCGCGCTTCAAACCCGTGGAAATCGGCAAGATTCTTGCAATATGCGGCTTCTTCGATGGGCGTGATATTGATCTGTTTGGGTTCGGGCTTGTTCTCCGCTTCCTTCTCGAAGACGGTTTCCGTACCGGCACGATCACTGTCGGCGATAACCTGAACGGCGTGATAACGGTTGGTGTCCAGCAGCTGTTCGGCCTGTTCAATAGCAGGCGAACGCGATTCATGGATGTCGGCAGCGGTCCAGCGAATGCCGTCGGAGGTCTGCACTTCGTAGGTCTTGCCGGCGAGATTGGCCACCTGTGGCTGCCCTTCCCTTTGAGCGTTTTTGACGTCTTTTTGTTGCTGCTCTCATAGCACATTCAACGGGGTCTGCAAAAAATCGTTGTGGGGGCCTTCCGGATGGTCTTTTCTGTGCGCGAAACTCGATAGCTTCGAAGGGGGAACGTGGCACTGGGGCCGCGGTTCCGAATGGCGGAATTTGTGATGGTACGTGTTGCCTTAATGGCCGTGATTTTATTCTGCGCCCTGCCGGTCGAGGCGATGGCGCAGAGTTGGGGCGGCCTCTACAACATGGATAGCCTGCTCAGGGAATCGCACCCGTTCGCGCAGCGCCGCCAACCCGCACCACCAACGGCCTACCCGGTTAACGCACCGGCCCGCCCGGCAACCGGGTTACCGCCGACGTCCCGACCGCCGCAACAGCCGGCGCCGGCCGCACCGATCATGGCGAACGATGACGGTGAGTGGAAGTACTCAGACATGTTTTCGGAAATCCGCGGCGGCGTGCTGATGCACGATACCGGCCCGTTTTCCGCCAGCGACGAAAGCGGCTTCGATGCCAACGTCGAACTTTTGTTCACCGCGCCGGAGCTGTTCGACTTCATGTGGTCGCCCCGGCCGCACTTGGGGATCAGCTATAATTCCTCAGGCGACACGTCGCAGGCCTACACCGGCCTGACCTGGGAATGGTCCTTCTGGAATGGTTGGTTTGCCGGCTTCAGCTTTGGCGGCATGGTCCATGACGGACATCTGGTCGGCATTGACGGCGAACAGAAATCCCTGGGCTGCCGCTTCTTGTTCCGCGAATCGATCAATGCCGGCTACCGGTTCAACAAGCGCCACGCCCTGATGGTGCATTTGGACCACAGCTCAAACGCCAGCCTGTGCAAAAAGAATACCGCCGACGGCACCGCAGAAGGCCGCCATGACGTGGTCTTGAACGAAGGGCTGGAGAACGTCGGCATCCGCTACGGGTATATGTTCTAAGCTTGGCATTCGCCGCGCCGACGGCGATCACAGCGGATATTTTTCACACCGATTAAAATCGCTCCCCTGGAGCGTCACCCCGCGGATTGATACGAACCCCCCTCCGGGGGATAAATCGCTCCCCCGGAGCGACGCCCCGCGGATTGATACGAAGCCCCCTCCGGGGGATAAATCGCTCCCCCGGAGCGACGCCCCGCGGACTGATACGAAGCCCCCTCCGGGGGATAAATCGCTCCCCCGGAGCGACGCCCCGCGGATTGATACGAAGCCCCCTCCGGGGGATAAATCGCTCCCCCGGAGCGATTTATGGTGCGGGCGGCCGGACTTGAACCGGCAAGGCCGTGAGGCCGAGGGATTTTAAGTCCCTTGTGTTTACCAATTTCACCACGCCCGCGGTCCGGGGAACCTATGCGGCCCGCCCTACTCTGACAAGTCCCCGAGCACATGCGCCGATGACGCCTGCGTTATTGGTCTTCGCGGCTGGACGGACTAGAGTACGGCGATGACCGCCACACCTGAAACAGTCCCCCTGCCCGACTTCGACGCCGCCTTTCGTGACGGCCTTGAGGATCTGCTGAGATGGCGCCGCGACGTGCGTCGGTTTCGCGCCGATCCGGTGGCGCCGGCCTTGCTGGATCGGTTGCTCAACCTGGCGGCGCTGGCGCCCAGCGTCGGTAATTCCCAGCCCTGGCGGTTCGTCAAAGTCTCCGACCCGGCGCGCCGCGCCGCGATCCGGGAGAATTTTGAGCGCCGCAATGCCGATGCCCTGAATGATTACGAAGGTGAACGCGCCAAGCTGTACGCGACCTTGAAACTGAACGGTTTCGATCAGGCGCCCGAACATCTGGCCGTGTTTTGCGATCCGCATACCCTTGACGGCCATGGGCTGGGGTCCAAAACCATGCCCGAGACGCTGGCTTATTCCGTGGTCGGCGCCATCCAGACGTTCTGGCTGGCGGCGCGGACGGAAGGCATCGGTGTCGGCTGGGTCTCAATTTTGGATCCGGAAACCGTGCCCGGCATTCTCGACGTGCCGGAGACCTGGCAGTTGATCGGCTATCTGTGCGTCGGTTACCCGGAAGAGCAACATATCGACCCGGAACTGCAGCGCCACGGCTGGCAGGACCGCATTGATGTGTCCGAATTTATCTTCGAGCGTTAATCGGGGCGCTTATCATCCAGCGGCTCGCCGCCGAGATCGCGGATCGCCTGAACAATCTCATCAGCCGCCGCGTTAACTGTCGCCCGGTCGGGATGGCGGACCACCAGACTGGTCGCCGGCTTGCCATCTTTCCAAAACGGATAGCTGCCGATATCGGCGTCCGGGAAGTGGTCCTGAATTTCGCCCAGCTTCATGCCGATCGCGCCCTCCGGGATGTGTGAGGTGACCGACGACGACAGGACTTTCTCACCACCCGTCAGTTCATGGGAGAATTCCTTGAACATGGCCTGCATGATCCGCGGTACGCCGGCCATGACGTAGACGTTTTCAAGGCGGAACCCGGGCGCCGTCGAAGCCGGATTGTCCAACAGCGCCGCACCAATGGGGATATCCGCCATTTTCATCCGCGCCGGCGTCACGTCCTCGGGCTTATACATGGCCAGCAACAGGGCCTCGGCCACAGCGTTGCGCTCAATTTCCGTGCCGAAGGCCTTGGCGATGGCGGCGGCGGTGATGTCGTCATGGGTCGGGCCGATGCCGCCGGTGGTAAAGACATAGTCAAAGTTGGCGCGGCAGTGATTGACCGTCTCAACAATGGTCGCCTCGATGTCCGGGACAACCCGGCATTCGCGCATGCGGATGCCCATCTCATTCAGCTGTTCGCCCAGGAACTGCAGATTGGCGTCCTTGGTGCGGCCTGACAGGATTTCATTGCCGATGATGATCAAGGCGGCGGTGACGACTTTTGGTTCGTTCATGTCAGCTTTCCGTCTTCCTTGCAGAGAGTTGTAAAATCACGTCTGTCACCTCAGCCGGCGACCCACACAGATGGTCAGGACCGGCAGCCTGAAGCTCGGCGATGGTACCGTATCCATAACTCACGGCAAGCGCGCGGGCGCCATTCGCTTTGGCGCCTTCCGTGTCATGGCGCCGGTCGCCGACCATCAAGGTGGTGGTGGCGGCCAAGCGATGTTTGTTCAGGCCCCATTTCAGCAGCTTCGCCTTTTCGGTACGGGTGCCATCCAGTTCCGATCCCCAGACGTCGTCAAAGAATTCCTCCAACTTAAAAAGCGCCACGATGGGCCTGGCAAAGACATGCGGTTTCGAGGTCGCGACGAACAGTCGAAGGCCGCCAGCCTTGGCGGCGCCCAACATCTCGGCAACACCGTCATAAACCGCGTTTTCGAACATGCCCACATCGCCGAAACGCTTACGATAGAGCGCCAGGGCATCGTCCAAGACGGCGTCGTCATCGGTATCGAGCAATGTCGCGAAAGACTCCCGCAGCGGCGGGCCAATGCACCAGGCCAGGTCATCACCCGGCGGCGTCGACCGGCCCAGGCCGTCCAAGGCATGATGAATACAGCGTGTAATACCCGTAAACGGGTCGGTCAGCGTACCGTCCAGATCAAACAGAACATTGGCGATCATCGACGCCGGCTCACCGGCGCCTCAAGCCGCCGTGCCGCGCGGCGGATAATCACGGGCCCGGATCATGTCGACGGCTTCCAGAACATCGGCAAAATGGTGGCGATGAAACGGCGTCGTGTGGATGACCATGGAATACAGCGTGCCGTCTGGACGCACCAAAAACATGCCGGGTTCGCTGAACGGTCGCGGTTCCTTTTCAACAATCGGCGTTGAAATATAAAGCCCCCAGGCCCGCGCCGTCTCGACCGGCAATCCATAGCCCAAGGTCAGGTTGGGCAGCCCCCATTCCGATTTCGTATGTTCGGCGCGGTCTTTCGGATCGGTGCTGAGCGCAACGCAATCAACACCGCGTTCCGCGAACCGGGCGAGTTTATGATCCAGGTCCAAAAGTTGCTGCTTACAACGCGGACAATGCAAACCGCGGTAAACCTCGATCAGGGTAAAGCTCTCGGGCGGCGTGGCGTTCAACGTCCAGGTCCCGCCACCAGCCGTCTCAAGGCTCAGCGCCGGCACCGGTTTGCCCGGCATCAATCGATCCATTGGTTTCCTCCACCGTGTTTGACGGCGCCACGTTATCACGTCCGGCAAAAAGAAAAACGGCCCCGGCGGTTAACCGGGGCCGTTCTTTCAGGCGCGCCGAGCGGGCGTAACAAGCTCGGCTGGGCGCCGGAGGTACCTGGTCACCTCCTGGGAGAAATATTACTGAACAATTTGCCAGGCCCCATCCGGTTGCTGGCAACTGGTGCCGTAGGCGGCCTGTTCTTCGCCGTCGACCCAGATCGTCGTCTGATATTCACGGCAATAGGCACCGGTGCCCCGATCATAACCATCACGGGTCGCGATCACCTTGCCGGCATTGCCGCTTTGCGGGTTGTTCCAGGCAATGGTTTGGCCGACCGGCGCCGTGTGGGCATCTTGTTGGGCCTGGACAGCGTAGGCCCGATCGGCGCGATCCAGGGATTCACCGATGGAATTGCCGATCACGGCGCCGGCGATGGTGCCCATGGCGACGGCCACCAACTGGCCCTTGCCGCGGCCCATCTGCGAGCCGGCCAGGGCGCCCAATCCGGCACCGACCACGGTGCCCATAGATTGCTTCGGCGCCGCCTGATAGTTCTGCGTGGCGCAGCCGGTGACGAACGTGCCCATCAGCAGTACGGCGACAACGGGGAGCATTTTCGGGAAATTTCGGATTCGCATGGTGTGTACCTCCGTTTGCAAATGCCTGTGATATCTCGATCTCTATATTCGATTTTATAAGCATAATTACATTTAATTTTAATGTCAATAATTAATTGCAATATTGCATATATTTTTTCCATACATGATAAATCATTGTTTTAATGAATATTTCTGCCTTGTTGCCATATCTATGAAAGGATTAGGTGCGCTTTTAATCCAGGCGCGTTCATCCTTGCGCCAATATACACTCATTTTTAATTGCATTTTCACATCTTTAATCCTAGGGTCAGTTCATAAGGAGACGGCATGACCCACACCTATAACAATGACCAGCATCGGCTCTATCTGGAATTTACCGACGGCATCGGTCAGCAATGGATCGATGTCTTTCAGGGCGATACGGAATTTTACTCGGCCGCCTATTGGGATTTGCTGACCGCCGTTTGGCGGGCTGACGGACCGGTCCGCAAAACCGATGCGCTGGGATATATGACCGCCATCAAAAGTCCGCACACGGCCGGCAAATATATCGAGAAGGCGCTTGCGTACGGCTATTTGGTCGAACAGGACAATCCTGACGATGCGCGTTCAAAACTGATCACCCTGGCCGCCGACACCCGCGGCCGCATGGATCATTTCTTCGATACCGTGATCGGCAAATGGCGGACGACGATACTTGAACTGGAACGCCGCGGACCAAATCCGGAGATCGCCTGAGCACCCGCATTTGTCAAAAGCGTGGAGCAACCCGACGAATATCAATTCCATGGGCGGAACACTTGAGGCCCGGAATGGCGGGGCTGGGACGTGCTTCCAGATTACATTGCTGCGGGCAAGGTAAGGCAAACCAAGCATATGAACCGGAAGTAAAAAGGTTCGCCTAAACAGACAACTGTGCCGGGCAACACATTTACTGCGTAAGATTCCTGACATCCGACGTGGATAGTCTTCGGACCTTCGGCCGACATGATTGAACAGTCCGTTCTTAACCGACAGGCCGCCTTTCCGGCCCGGCCTTCACGAGACCTTCAACCAATCGCCGATTGAGCTTCACCGGCCATCGCCCGTACAGTGCGGGGCGTTCAATTGGGGAGTATGAAGATGGCAGGACCGTTAGACGGCGTCCGCGTGGTTGATTTGACGTCCATGGTGTCAGGACCCCTGGCCACCCTGACCCTGGCCGATCAAGGCGCCGACGTGATCAAGGTCGAAAACCCCGGCGGCGGTGACTTCGCCCGCCACGTGGCAACCCGGCGCGGCGGCTTCTCGGCGTCCTTCGTCAACAACAATCGCAACAAACGCTCCGTTGTCCTCAACCTCAAGGACCCGGCCGGCCTTCAGGCCTTCAGGCGCCTGGCCGCCGATGCCGACGTGGTGATCCAGAACTTCCGTCCCGGCGTCGCGGCGCGCATTGGTGTCGGTGAGGAAGACCTGCGCGCCATCAACCCATCGCTGATTTATGTCTCAATCTGCGGCTTCGGTTTCGACGGTCCCTATGCCCAGAAGCCGGTCTTCGATCCGCTGATCCAATCGCTGACCGGCCTGACCACCGTGCAGGCCGGCAACGACGCCGACCGGCCGCGCCTGGTCCGCACCATCCTGCCCGACAAGCTGACCGGCATTCAGGCCGCCCAGGCGATTACCGCAGCGCTGTTCGCCCGCGAACGGACCGGCGTTGGTCAGCACATCACGCTGTCGATGCTCGATACCATCATCGCGTTTCTGTGGAATTCCGACATGGGCGGACATACTTTCGTCGGCGATGAGCCCGATGAGGAAAAGGCGCAATCGTTCATCGATTTGATTTACGAAACCGCCGACGGATTTATCAGTGTTGCCGCCATGCACGACAAACATTGGCGTAGTCTGGCGAAGGCCCTGGACCGCCCGGATTTTCTTACTGATGAACGCTTCAAAACGCCTGAGCTGCGCGACATCAACGCTGATGAGCGCCTTAACATCACCCAGGAAGCGCTGAAATCCAGAACCACAAAAGACTTGTTGGCGCTGTTGGAATCCGAAGACGTACCCTGCGCGCCGGTGCTGACGCGGCGCCAGATGCGCGACCACCCGCAAGTCGCGGCCAACGGCATCATCATCGAGATTGATCACCCCCAGGCCGGGCGTTTGCGTCAGACCCGGCCGCCGGCGCAGTTTTCCGAATCCGGGATTGAGATGCGCCGCGGTGCCCCGGCCTATGGTGCTGACACGGCGGAGGTTTTAGCCGAAGCCGGATTTGAGGCGGCGGAAATCACCAACCTGGTGGAAAGCGGCGCCGCCTGGCAAGACGACGACGGTCGCAATACGAGGTGAATTATCTCCGCGATCACTGGCAAGGCGACCATTCCCTATTCCGGTCCTTTTGGCTTAATCTGATCGCCGTGCGCGCCGTCATTCTGGGCCTCGAGCGTTTAACCTATCCGCCGTTCATTGAGCCCTCCACTGCGGCGATCTGGATATCCGTGATCTTCGTCGCCGTGTTTCACGGGGTTGTCTTCGGCTGGCAGATTGTCGGCGTGGTTCGAGCCGTGGACCGCGACCAGCGTGCCCACGGCTCCATCGCGACGGCTTTTTCGGCGCATTTCGGTATTGCCTTCACCGTTCTTGTTTCAACGGTCGTCGTCTTCAGTGCCTTTCAGGAACTTACGAAATCGAGACCAAAGGCGAAGGTGGTGCGCCCTGACCCGCTTGGGCCGTACACCTTTTCCCTCAATGGGAACGGCACCATCATTTATCTGCACGGCGATTTTCGTATCGGTATCACCAAGGCCTTAGGTGCCTTCATCAACCAGCACCCGGCGGTCACCGGCATCGTCCTGAACAGTGCCGGCGGCAACATCTTCCAAGGCCGGGGCGTTGCCAAGCTGATCCGTAGCCACGGGCTCAACACCTATGTCATCGAGACCTGCCGATCCACCTGCACGACGGCATTCATCGCCGGGCGGAAACGGTTCTTGGGCACCGGCGCTACGCTGGGGTTCCACCAGTACGGTATCGATACAAATATCAATTCCCTGCTTCCCGATCCACGCGCCGAACAGGAAACCGATTTGACGTCCTATGCTGAACAAGGCGTGACCGCTACTTTCCGGCAAAACGTCTTCGACGCGCCGCATGACAAAATCTGGCTGCCCGGCGCTGATGAACTGATCGCCGGCGGTGTGGTCCACGAAATCCTGCCGAAGAATTTTCGCCCCTAATTTACGACTTTTGTAGGCCGCGTCAGAGAAAGTCCCGGATGATCGCCACCAGAGGTACATCGGCCGGCGGCATGGGATAGTCGGTCAGCCGCGCCGCGCGTACCCACTTCAACGCCTGGCCTTCCGTCGCCCGCACGGTGCCCTTCCAGATACGGCAGACGTACAGCGGCATGAGCAGGTGGAAATCGTCGTAGCTGTGGCTGGCAAAGGTCAGCGGCGCCAGACAACTGTTGGTGACGTCGATATCCAGCTCTTCCTTCAGTTCACGGATGATGGCAGCTTCCGGCAATTCGCCATCGCCGACCTTGCCGCCCGGAAACTCCCAAAGCCCGGCCATGGCCTTGCCCTCGGGACGTTTCGCGATCAACACCCGGTTATCAATGTCAACAAGCGCCGCGGCCACCACTAAGACGGTCGGCAGGTCCGCCGCCGGTAGGCGTAATTCGGCATGTAGGCAGCCGGGATCAGGACCGGTAATCGGCATTGATTGTAATGTATCCGTGGGTCAAATCGCAGGTCCAGACCGTAGCGCGGCCGGCCGCATCGCCTGAAGCAATGCCGACATCAACCGCGATATCGATTTCCTGACCTTTCATGTGCTGGGCCACGGGGGTTTCGTCATAACCGTCAACGGCTTCGCCCATGGCGGCAATCTCCACCCCGCCGATGCGGATCGCCAGTTTGTCGCGGTCGGCGGCCTCGCCGGCCTTGCCGACGGCCATGACGATGCGGCCCCAATTGGCGTCCTCGCCGGCAATGGCCGTCTTGACCAAGGGCGAATTGGCGATCGACAGCGCGATCCGCTTTGCCGCGGCGTCATGCTCGGCGCCATCGACGGAGATGGTAATGAACTTCGACGCGCCCTCGCCGTCGCGGACGATCTGATGGGCCAGGTCGCGCATGACGTTTTCCAGGGCGACCCGAAATTCATCGATGTCCGCCGCATCCGGTGCGTTGCCGGCCGCCCCGGTGGCGAACACCAGCACCGTGTCGCTGGTCGATGTATCGCTGTCGACGGTGATCGCGTTGAAGGTACGGTCCGCGGTCTCTGCCAAAATGCCCTGCAACACATCGCCCGGCAGGGCCGCGTCGGTGAAGACGAAGGACAGCATGGTCGCCATGTCAGGCGCGATCATCCCCGAGCCCTTGGCGATGCCGGCGATGGTGACTTGCGTCCCGCCGATGTCGGCCGTCGCCGAGGCGCCCTTGGCAAAAGTATCCGTGGTCATGATCGCCCCTGCGGCGGCGCGCCAGACAGCCGGATCGTCGGTGCCGGCCAGCGACGCGGCCAGACCGTCCATGGCCTGGGTGATGGTGGCGAAGGGCAGCGGCTCACCGATCACCCCGGTCGACGCCGTGAACACCCGGCTCGGCCGGCAAGTCAGTGTCTCGGCGACGGCCGCGACGGTCGCCTCAACAGCCTCGATCCCCTTGACGCCGGTGAATGCGTTAGCGTTGCCGGAATTCACCAACAGCGCCTGGGCCTGCCCACCGGGCAAGGACTTACGGCACCAATCGACAGGCGCCGAGGCGGTTTTTGATTGGGTCAGGACACCGGCCACCGTGGTGCCCGCATCAAACGCCGCCAGCAGAACATCCGTGCGGTCGCGGTATTTGACACCACAGGCACCGGTCGCCAGACGCACCCCGGGAACGGTCGGCAGCTCCGGAAAAGCGTCCGGCGCGAGCGGTGATATGTCCGGCGTGGACGCCATGCCAAAAATCTCCTCAGACGCCTCGGGGTCGCGGTACAGGCGGGTTTTTATTTGGCCAGCGGCTTGCCGTCCAGATCAAAACGTTCAATCTTCGCCGCCTTGCGCAACTCACCCACATAAGCCGAGCCTGCTTCCTGGGTCAGTTCCGTGCGGATTTTGTCTTTCATGGATTCATAAGTCGGCGTTTCGGCCTTGCGGGTGCTTTCGACCTTGATGATGTGCCAGCCGAATTGCGTCTTCACCGCCGTCTCGGTGATCTGACCTTTTTCCAGGGCGAAGGCGGCTTTTTCGAAGGCCGGTACCATTTGGCCCTTGGCGAAGTAACCCAGATCACCGCCGTTCGGCCCGGACGGGCCGGTGGATTTTTCTTTCGCCGTCGCTTCGAAGTCGGCGCCGCCTTTCAGATCAGCGATGATCTTCTTCGCCTCATCCTCGGTCTTGACCAGAATGTGACGGGCGTGGACCTCACTTGAATTGCCCATGTCCTTGACCGATGTCTCATAGCGCGCCTTCATGGCATCTTCCGTTACAGCGCCCTCGATCTGCTTTTGCAGGACCGTCCGCTGCAGCATCTGGTCTTCGATGCGGGCCATCAGAATCTTGAAGTCGGCGCCCTCATGCATTTTCTTGGTCCGCGCATCAGCGGCGGCCAATTTCATGTCGATGACCGTATCGACCAGGGCCGGAAAAATCTGTTCCAGAGGAATCTGTTGGTATTGCTGGGGCAGCAGTTGCTGTGCCGCCACCAACATGGATTTATGAACTTTCGTGCCGTTGACGGTGGCGACCACCGGATCGTCCTCGGCGGCCGACAGGTTGGCGCCCGGCAAGGCCAAGCTAACGGCCAATGAAGCGGTGACCGCGACGGCCCCCAGCGTGAGGCGTTTGAATATCATAGGTTTGTGTCCTTCGATTGCTGGTGGCGCGGCGGCCGGAAGACACCATTATAAGCCGCCCAAGCGGACGAGGAAATCACGGTGTGGTGAGAAAATCAGGCACGTCTCTCCAGGCGGACCGACAAGACCAATATCGTCGACGGTATTGCGGCGGGGCGATGGGTCGCAGTGATTGTGGCCATCCCCGAATGTCGATTACTATGAGATTGGCGACGGCCAAACGCTCATCTGATTGCAATAGGGGATCTACACCGATGACCATAGAAAAGCGGCCCTTCGGACGCACCGGACACGACAGTTCCGCCATTATTTTCGGCGCCGCCGCCCTAAAGAACGTTGATCAGGCGACGGCCGACCGGACGCTGGATCTATTGCTGGCATACGGCGTCAACCACATCGACACGGCGCCGCGCTACGGCGACGCGGAAATCCGCATCGGCCCCTGGATGGACCGCCATCGCGATGATTTCTTTTTGGCCAGCAAGGTGGCCGAACGCGATTATGCCGGTGCCAAAGCATCACTGCACCGATCTTTGGAACGCTTGCGGACAGACCGCCTTGATCTGATCCAGATGCACGCCCTGGTCTATCCCGACGATTGCGACCAAGTGTTCCAGGACGACGGCGCGTTGAAGGCCTTGGTCGAAGCCCGCGACGAAGGCCTGGTCAAGAATATCGGCATCACCGGGCACGGCTGGACCATCGCCGCCATGCATCGCCAGAATCTGGCGAAGTTTAATTTCGATTCGATCCTCATGCCGTGGAACTGGTTTGCCGCGAATCATGAGCTGTACCGCCCGGACTTCGATGACACCCTGGCCTATTGCCGTGAGCACGGCATCGCGGTACAGACCATCAAAGCTATCGCCCGCGGCGCCTGGGCGGCCGGCAAGGTGCCCGACCACAATACCTGGTATGAGCCGCTGAACGACGACGACGCGATCCGCCAAAACGTGCATTGGGTGTTGGCGGAGCCCGATATTTTCCTCAATTCGGTCGGCGACGTGGATATTCTGCCCCGCGTCCTGGCCGCTGCGGACGACATGGCGTCACGCCCCGACGATGCGGTCATGGCCGGCATGGCCGAGCGCACGGGCCTGGCGTCCATATTCGGGATTTAGAGCAAATCCCGAGCAAACGGTCTCGTTTGCGACGACGAATTTGCGGAAAAACAATCAGTTAGAGCAGGTCAGGTGAGTGTGAACGAACCTGACGTACTCTAAGGCAACGTTTCGGCCGTCACGCCATTTCCACCACCGGCACCACGTAAGGCCCTTCAGGGATCACCGCGACAGCCGGATCACCGGCGCGGGTGATGGCATCGGCAATGGCGGCGTCCAGGTCGTCGACAATTTCAACCCCGGTGGCGACACGTTCTTCGGCGCTCAGGCCGTCGGTGTAGAGACAAATCCGGCCGATCCGCATGGGCTTCATTTGCATTTCCGTCTGCCACTCATCAACATCGGCAAACCGTTTCGCCGTCAGCGTATCGAGGAACGCCGAGGCGCCCATGGCGACCAGCCGGTCCTGGGCGGCGCGGAATTCGTCCGAGCCGAAACCATCAGAGCACGTCGCGGCGATAATCAGTGTGCCGCCCGGCTCAAGAATATTCATCGGCGTCACCATGCCCTTGACCGTTTGGTAGTAGGTCGTATCCAGCGGATATCCGGCCGACGACGTGACGACGGTCTTGAACCTGCGGCCGACGGGGATCACCGCGGCCGGGCGAACGAATTCAACGGCGGCGGCGTGGCTGTCGATGATATCGCCGAAACTGACGAACAGCAGGTCGCGGTCCTCATCGATGACCGTATTCAACCCCCAGACTTTGCCGACCATGCCGACGATTTCAATTTGCTCTTCGTGCAGGGGATTGCCCGCCAAATTACATTGCACGGCGTGCGGGTCTTCCATGAACCGTGCACTGTGAAAGGTCCGAATGGTGTCTTCGTGGGCGACGCCCGGCGCAATCACCTTGCGGCCGCCCGACCAGCCGGCCATGAAATGCGGCTCGACCAGGCCGGTCGCAATGCGGATATCGGCATCGACAAAGCGCCGGTCGAGTTTGACCGGCACGCCCCTGCCCTTGGTCACGCCAAGATCGACGTGCGCCGCGTCATCGCGAGCGAAATGATTCTCGACGCGGACCTTGTCCATGACCCAGTCATCACCGACAAGCTCGCGCAACTCAGCTCCCTCATTGGGACGATGCAGGCCGGTGGCGACCAGCACGCAAATGCCGTCGAATGGTACCCCGGCACCGGTCAATTCCTCGATCATCGGACGCAGGAACAGCGAATTCGGGACCGGCCGGGTGATATCACAAATCAGGATGCAGGCCGTCTTCTTGCCCGCCGCCGCGTCGGCCAACCGTTCCGCCCCCATGGGCGCGGCCAAGGCATCGCGGACGGCGGCGGCCGGGTCGGCAATTTTTGCCATGCCCGGCTTTTGGATGATGGTGGGCTGGGCGCCGGGCGGCAAATTCACCGGCAGTTGGCCCCGGCCATAGGCGATCTCAATGCGGCGGTTGGCATTCATCGTAAGTGTCCAAAACCTGTTGTCGCTGCCATATTTTGGCGTTGCGCAGGGCACCGCGCAATGGTGATCGCGTTTTACCATCCAGCGGTATCGGGTATAAGGGGCGCTCGGCGTTGTTGAACCTGGGGAGGCATCGGTGTCGGTCACCGAAGCACAATCAATTTCCGCAATCCATCTGGATGCCGTTGGCGGCGTCGCCGGCGATATGTTCTGCGCCGCCTTGCTGGATGCGCGGCCGGACCTGTGGGCGGCCTGCGCTGGCGCGCTCGACGCCATGAAATTGCCGAAAGGTGTTTCAGCAAACCTGGAAAGCGGTTCGGACGCGGGATTTGCCGGGGCCCGTTTTCAAGTCGAGTTGCCAACACCCGATAACAAAACATCGTCCGACCATGTACATTGGGCGCACATTCGCCAGACCCTCAGCCAGGCAAGTTTAAACGCCCCGGTGCGCGACATGGCGACGGCGATTTTCACCATCCTTGCCGAAGCCGAGGCGGCGGTGCACGGCATTGACGTCGATGGCGTCGCCTTTCACGAAGTTGGCGCTATCGATTCAATTGTCGATATCGTTACCGCCGCGGCCCTGATCGATGCCCTGGGGCCGTGCCAATGGTCCGTCGGGCCGTTACCGCGCGGCCGCGGCCAGGTTAAGTCACAGCATGGGTTCCTGCCCCTGCCGGCACCGGCGACGGCACAGATTCTGCAGGGCTTCCAATTGATCGATGACGGTGAAGACGGCGAACGGGTCACACCGACCGGCGCCGCTATCATGAAGTACCTCAATCCATCACAGGCGCCCGACCCGACACCCCGAACCTTGCTGGGGATCGGCACCGGATTGGGCACTAAAAAGCTCAAATCACGGGCCAACATGCTGCGTGCGACGCTCTACAGCGCGGCGGATGCCGGCTTGTCGAGCGACACGGTCGAGGTCCTGCGTTGTGAGATCGACGATCAAACCGGCGAAGATCTGGCCGCCGCCGTTGATCGGCTGCGCGCCACCGAGGGTGTGTTGGATGTCTGTCAATGGCCGGTGTTCGGTAAAAAGGGACGCGTCGCCACCGCCTTGCAGGTGTTGGCGCGGCCGCCGCAATCGGAGATGATCATCGTTGAGATGTTGAACGAAACGCAGACCCTGGGTGTCCGCCGCGTGCCGCAAACACGGCGCGTTGTCGAACGCCATGACACGGTGATCGACGGCGTTCGGGTCAAGCTGGCGAAACGCCCTGGCGGGCTGACGGCGAAGGTGGAGATGGATGACATCTCGGGCGAGGCGACGGCCCAGGCGCGTGGCGCCATGAAACGGCGGGTCGAGGCCGCGGCACTGGCGGAGGCCGAAAACAATGTCGATTGACCCGTCATTTCGGCTGCGCGAGGTCCTGCTGACCCTGCCGGGCGCCACCATTGCCGTCTCCGGCGGGGTCGATTCCATGACCTTGTCGAGCTTTGCCCATTCCATTCTTGGCGCCGGCGGCGTCGCCATGGTCCACGCCCTATCGCCGGCGGTGCCGGCGGCGGCAACGCAGCGGGTTCGTGAATATGCCGCGCAAGAAGGCTGGCACCTGAAAGAGGTCGACGCCGGTGAATTTTCTGATCCCCGCTATCGTGCCAATCCCGTTGATCGGTGCTTTTTCTGCAAATCGCATTTGTATGAGACGCTGGGCAACCTTGCCGACGGCGTCGTCCTGTCCGGGACCAACTGCGACGACCTGGGCGATTACCGGCCCGGTTTGAAAGCGGCGGCCAACAATGCCGTGCGCCATCCCTATGTGGATGCCGGCATGACCAAGGATGACGTGCGCGCGCTGGCCCGCCGGCTGGGCTTGGACGGATTGGCCGAATTGCCGTCTTCGCCATGTCTTTCAAGCCGCGTCGAAACCGGCATCCGGATCGAGCCCGAACGGCTTGCCCTGATCGACACAGTTGAAACCTGGTTACAGTCGACCTTGAACCCAAAGGTCGTGCGCTGCCGCATCCGCCAAGCCGGCATGGTGATCGAGCTTGACCCGGAGACCCTTGAAGGTCTCACCGCCCAGCACCGCCGGGCCGTCATCGACGCTGCCGCGGCGCATCTGCCGGCCACCGACAATCTGGATGTCAGCTTTGCCGCGTACCGCCAGGGCAGTGCCTTCGTCGGCGCCGATCTGACCCCCGCGGCGTGAGGCCACGTCCATGACCGACACGGAAATCAAACTCGATCTGGCACGATCCGAGCGCATCGGTTTCGGTGAAGCGGTGTTTTGCGCCGACAAGTCGCCGACCCAAATCGATCATATATTGGCCCAAGCCCGCGATGCCGGGACCGCCATGCTGATCACCCGATTGGCGGCCGCCAAATACGACCAAATCGACGCCGAACACCGGGACGCGATGGACTACGACCCGGTTTCGGAAACCGGCTTTTTCCAGGCGCCGCCTGAGCCGGCCACAGCGGGCGGTGTCGCCATTGTCAGTGCCGGCACGTCCGACGCGCGGGTCGCCCGCGAGGCCGCCCGGACGCTTGAGTTCAATGGTGTGGCGGCGACGCTGATCTTCGATGTCGGCGTCGCCGGCCTGTGGCGGCTGACCGAACGGATCGATGAGATCAAATCGCACCCGATCATCATTGCCGTCGCCGGCATGGATGCGGCGTTGGTCAGCGTGCTCGGCGGTTTGGTGCCCGGATTGTTGATCGCCGTGCCCACATCGACCGGCTACGGCGCTGCGCGCCAGGGTGAGACGGCCCTGGCCGCCGCATTGGTATCGTGCGCGCCCGGTGTCGTTGTCTGCAACATCGACAACGGCTACGGTGCCGCCTCAGCGGCGTTACGCGCCATCGCGGCGGCCAAGTTGATGACAAACCCAAACTGATCGGTGACCACCATGCTCCCCTCAACCATCCCCATTCCCCTGCCCGGCGGCCTGCACGGTCCGTTGCCACGCTTCGTCAGCGTTGGCCAACGGTTTTCAACCGAAGCCCTGGACAGTATCGACGCTGTGGTGGCGACTGAGTTCAAGAAATTCGCCGACGTCGATCTGAGCGGTAAGAGCGTTGCCATCGGGGTCGGCAGCCGCGGCATCAAACAACTGGCCCCCGTGGTCCGCGCCGTGATCCACGAGCTGAAAGGCGCCGGTGCCGAGCCGTTTATTATCCCGGCCATGGGCAGCCACGGCGGCGGCGCCGCCGAGGGCCAGACCGCCGTATTGGCCAGCTATGGTATTACCGAGGCGGCCATGGGCGTGCCGATCAAATCATCCCTGGACGTGGTTGAACTGGCGCGGATCGAAAAGGATGTGCCGGTCTATTGCGATAAGTTCGCCCACGAGGCCGACTACATCGTCATGTGCAACCGCGTCAAACCGCATACGGATTTCCGCGCCACCCATGAAAGCGGGCTGATCAAGATGCTGGCCATCGGCATGGCCAAGCATGCCGGCGCCACGGCCATTCACTTCCACGGCTTCGCGCATTTTTCGACTTTATTGCCGGCGGCGGCAAAGGCATTCCTGGACAACGCCAAGGTCCTGTTCGGGGTCGCCCTGTTGGAAAATTCCAATGAAGACCTGCGCCACGTGGAATTGGTCGCGCCGACGGATTTTTTCACCCGTGACGCGGCCTTGCTGGAAAACGCCAAGGCCGCCATTCCGCGCCTGTTATTTGATAACATCGACGTCTTGATCATCGACCAGATCGGCAAGGACATTTCCGGTGCCGGCCTTGACCCGAATGTCACCGGCCGCACGCCGTCGGGGGAAGCGGGCTTCGACAGCGGCCCGCCCATCGGCCGCATCGTCATCCGCGATCTGACCGACGTCACCGAGGGCAATGCGACGGGGCTCGGGGTCGCCGACGTAACCACCCAGCGGCTGGTCGGCAAGGTCAACTGGACCAAGGTTTACGTTAACATCGTCACCGCCGGGGTGCTGGAAGGCGCAAAGTTGCCCATTGTCGCGGATACGGACCGCGATGCCATCGGCATCGCCATCCGCGGTTGCCCCGGCGTAAATACGGACACCGCCCGCATCGTCCGGATCAAGAACACCCTGGAAATCACCACGGTATGGGCCAGTGAAGCATTGATCGCCGGCGTCGAGGCCCATCCGGATCAGGAAATTCTTTCCGATCCGTTCAACATTGCCTTTGACGGCGCCGGCGCCCTGACCGGCACGGTGATGTAGCGCGCGCCAAACGGTGACGACCGAGATCAAATAACGGCATGCTTGTCGGTTAACGTCGGCAATCGGTGAATGCAACGAACAACGTTACGTCGGGAGGTTTGCGAAGGCTCTTTTTGAGCGCCAGCCGCGTCCCATGATACCGACCACGAACAACCGCAGCGCCTCGACAATACCCGTCAGCCTCGTCAGTCGGGGAACATCCGGAAGGGCCGTATCCCGGGCCTCGGGGAAATAGGCGACAAAGTCCACGTCGCCAATGGAGTCGTAGCTTTCGGTGCCGCGTTCCTCATGCGGATAAACCGGCTTGCTCAGATGCCGGAAGAAATCCGCCGAGGCCATGACGTATTCATCGGAATGGATATTATTCTTGGTCATCCGGTGGATGACGATCGGCGCCTCGCCGCCCAATTCGGTAAATCCATTTGTCGTCTTGATAACGACGTCGCCATAGTGCGCAAACGCCTTCAGCCTCAGATCGCCAATGTGGCGGCAGGCGTCGCACACACATCCACCAACGCTTCTTTCGGAAAGCAATCGGTGCTTGTCGGCGAAGGCGTTCATGATAATGACAATCTGATTGCCGATATCGTTGATCGCTGCCGCCGGGTCGTCGCCGACCTCATCGCAGTACAGGAACGCGGCGTCGCCCTCCAATTTGTTCAATTTCAAAGGAAATTGTGCCGAATGGGTCACGGTCTCAAGAAGATCGGTAATGATCACCTCCGCATGCAATAGGGCGACCCGGTGCAGGCTCATGAATTTGGTGTAGCCGCTGATATCAGCGATCACCATTACCGTCGGTTTGATTTCCATGGTCGGCCTGTCATCCACAAATTCGCATAGGCCGCGATCATACGACAGAAACCGCCCTCACCCATGCTGCCTGATGCAAATGTGAGGAACGGTGTTCGACGAATTCAGAGGTCGTGACCGCGCAACCGGCAGGCAACCGCTGGCTAAGCCCTTACGCCCCGGCCAACTGCTTGCCCTCGAACACAATATTTTCCAGCGCCTCGCCGCGCACCGCGCGGTGCAGGTTCTCGGCGACAAACTGCCACCGGCGCTCGACCTGCTCGGGCGTCGAAGCGCTTTCGTGGGCACTCAGGATAACGTTGTCCAAATCCTGAAACGGTAAATTGGCGGGCCAGACGTCTTTCGCATCCGCGCTGATATGGTTGTACCAGACATCCAATACGGCACCGCCGATGTCGCCGTTCTTCAAGGCATTGTAGAGCGGCTCTTCAGCGATCACCCGGCCGCGCGCCACATTGATGATAATGGCATCGGGCTTCATTTGGTCAAATTCCGGCTTGCCGATCAGGCCCTCGGTCTCGGCATTGAGATCGCAGGCGACGACAACGAAATCGCTTTCGGCAAGTAGATCGTGTAAGCGGTCCGCGGTGCCCAGCCAGGCCAGGGGCGGCGGTGCCGGCTGCGCCGAGCGGCGCGTCCCGATGATCCGCATGTCGAAGGCTTGGGCACGTTTCGCGACCTCCTGGCCGATGTGCCCGTAACCGACGATACCGACGGTCAAGCCCCTGACCTCCGCATGATAGATCGAATTCCCCGGCGGCCGGCCGCCCCAGCCTTCCTTGCGGAACCGGGCGTCGATCTGGCGCAGGCCGATCTTTGATTCGAGCATGCCGGCCAGGACAAATTCGGCGATTGAGCTTTCGTGTTCAAAACAATTACAGACAGGAATGCCCGCCGGCATGGTCTCGGGTGAACAGAAGTCATACCCGGTCCAGGGAATTTGAAACAGTTTCATATTCGGGATTGCCGGCCAGATTTTGCCCGGGATGGCGCCGCCGATCACCGCGTCGGCCTGTAAGGCCATGGCCGGAAATTCGGCGGGATCGTTTTTCGCCGGGTCCCAAACGAGAATGGTCCAATTGTCGTCGAGTTCCTTGCGGAGCAGATGTTCGAATTGAACGGCGATACGGCCTTGGACGAGTGCTGTGGGCATGATGATCCTTTTGGTGAAATAGATTTGGGCGCAAATTTCCGCGGCTCAATCTTTCGCTTCGGCGGCTCGGCATAGTGAAGTTTGGCTGGCGCCCAAATCAAGCCCTGAATGGACATTGGCCACAGTTTCGCCCAAATGCCGATCCATTCTCGGAAGCCAGTTCAAAATCTTAATCCAATCTTAGGAGGCCATTAGCGATTCTAGGCGCCATGAATTCGTTCGTTCGACATATCGCCGCCGTAGCTGGCGCCGTGGCGCTTTTTTCATGGACGGCCCTATTGACGGCGCCGGCACACGCCGACCCGCTGACCAACGAGAAGATTCTCCGCAACTTCGACATCGTCGCCTTCGGCAACGAATACACGGGCAAGCGTTACAAGGCCGTCCGGAAATGGGCGGCGCCCATTCGCATTGGCATTCAGGGCAAGAACTACCCCGCCTATTTCGAAGCCTACGTGAACCAGCACGTCCGCGACATGTGGCGCCTGACCGGCCATCCCATCGAGCTATACTATTCCGTCGCCATGCAAAAACAGAAACGTCTGGCCAAGAACTTCAATCCGAAAGCCGTCAATTTCATCTTGTTCTACATGCCCGTCGAACAGATTCCGAAGGCCGTGGCGAAGTACTTCGACGGCGATGAGGCCCAGGTCCGCCAAATGATCAAGGTCTCCACCTGTTTCGCCAAGTTCGGCACTAAAAACAATGAGATCAAATGGGCCATCGCAGTGTTTCCCGACCACCGGCCCAAGGACCATATGCGGGCCTGTGTGGTCGAAGAGCTGACCCAGGTCATGGGCCTGCCCAATGATTCGGCTCAGGTCGCACCCTCCATATTCAACGACAAAAGTTTCTATTTCGAACTCACCGAACACGACCGCTGGATGCTGAAAATGCTCTACGACCCCCGGATCACCGTCGGCATGGAGCGCGCGGCGGCGATCTCGACGGGGCGGCTGATCCTGGACGGATTGCGGCCCGGGAAATAACCGGCCGCCGGTTATGATATTCACCGGCAAATCATTGAAATTCCGGCACTTGCAGCGGCCCTAGCGCATTGACACAACCCGTGCCTGACACTATCTCTCTTGCGCGCATTTGCCTCGGATTGGAATTCCATGCTCCAGAACTTCGCCAAGAAATTTTTCGGCTCCGCCAACGAACGTTATATCAAGGGCTTGCAGGACATCGTCGATGCGGTCAACGCCCTGGAACCGGCGCTTGAAGCGCTCTCCGACGAGGATGTGAAAGCCCGCACGCCGTGGCTGCGCGAGCGCCTGGAGAACGGCGAAGACCTGGACGACGTTATGGTCGACGCCTTCGCCACGGTCCGCGAAGGCGCCAAGCGAACCCTGGGCCAGCGGCACTTCGACGTGCAGCTCATGGGCGGTGTGATCCTGCACCGGGGCATCATCTCAGAGATGAAAACCGGCGAGGGCAAGACCCTGGTGGCGACCCTGGCGGTCTATCTGAACGCGTTGCGCGGTGAAGGCGTGCATGTGGTCACGGTCAACGATTATCTGGCCCAGCGCGACGCCGAATGGATGGGCCAGATTTATAACTTCCTCGGCCTGACGGCGGGCTGCATCGTGCATGGCCTGGATGACCCCGAGCGCCGGCGCGAATATGAATGCGACGTCACCTACGCCACCAACAACGAACTGGGCTTTGACTATCTGCGCGACAACATGAAGTTCACGTTGGAAGAAATGGTCCAGCGGCCGTTCAATTTCGCCATCGTTGACGAGGTTGACTCGATCCTCGTCGACGAGGCCCGAACACCATTGATCATTTCCGGGCCGACGGAGGATTCGTCGGAGACCTACGCCGCCATCGACAAAGTCGTTCCGCTGTTGAACGACGAAGATTACGAGAAAGACGAAAAGGCCAAATCCATCGCGTTCACGGATATCGGCAACGAACACATCGAAGAGCTGATGCGCGACGCCGGCCTGCTGACCGAAGGCACGCTGTATGACCTGCACAATGTGTCCTTGGTGCATCACGCCAATTCGGCGCTGCGGGCACATCACATGTTCCAGCGCGACACGGACTACATCGTCAAGGACGATCAGGTGATCATCATCGATGAGTTCACCGGCCGCATGATGGAAGGCCGGCGCTATTCCGAGGGCCTGCACCAGGCTTTGGAAGCCAAAGAGCATGTCTCCATTCAAAACGAAAATCAGACGTTGGCGTCGATCACCTTCCAGAATTATTTCCGCCTGTATCCGAAGCTTGCCGGGATGACCGGCACGGCAATGACGGAAGCCCCCGAATTCGGCGAGATTTACGGCCTCGACGTCATCGACGTGCCGACCAACGTGCCCTGCATACGCGCCGACGAGGATGATGAGGTCTATCGGACGGCGGAAGAGAAATACAACGCCATCATCGACCAAATCGCCGATTGCCAGGACCGTGGCCAGCCGGTGCTGGTCGGCACGGTCAGCATCGAGAAGTCGGAGCATCTTTCGGAACTGCTGAAAAAGCGCCAGGTGCGCCACAATGTCCTGAACGCGCGGCACCACGAACAGGAAGCTGCCATCATTGCGCTGGCTGGTGAGCCCGGCGGGGTGACCATCGCCACCAATATGGCCGGCCGCGGCACGGACATTCAATTGGGCGGCAACTACGACATGCGGGTCCGCCAGGAAATCACCGACGACGTCGGCTCGGACGCCTATCAGAAAGCCGCAGCGACAATCGAAGGCGACATCGCCGGCAAAAAACAGATCGCCGAGGCCGCCGGCGGTCTTTACGTGCTGGGCACCGAACGCCACGAAAGCCGGCGCATCGATAATCAGTTGCGTGGCCGCTCCGGGCGCCAGGGTGATTCCGGCACATCGAAGTTCTACCTGTCGCTGGATGACGACCTGATGCGCATCTTCGGCTCCGACCGCATCGACAGCATGCTGCAGAAGCTGGGCCTGGAAGAGGGTGAAGCGATCATCCACCCCTGGGTCAACAAGGCGTTGGAAAAGGCGCAGACCAAGGTCGAGGCGCACAACTTCGAGATCCGAAAGAATTTGCTGAAGTTCGACAACGTCATGAACGACCAGCGCAAGGTGATCTACGAACAACGCAAGGATTTGATGGCGACAGAGGACGTATCCGATGAGATTGTCGGCATGCGCCACGAGGCCATCGAAAACGCTGTCGGCCGTGCCATCCCGGAAAAGGCCTACGCCGAACAATGGGACATGGACGGCCTGCACGAAGAGATTCTGCGCGTCACCGGCATGGATCATCCGGTCCACGACTGGGCCAAGGAAGAAGGCATTGCCGACGCCGAAATTCGCGAGCGCCTGACCGCCGCCGCCGACCGACGGATGGCCGAGAAGGCCGCCACCTACGGCCCCGAGGTGATGCGCGGCGTCGAGAAAAGCCTGCTCCTGCAGTTGTTGGATCAGTTGTGGAAAGAGCACCTGCTGACCCTCGATCACCTGCGCCAGGGCATTGGGCTCAGGGCCTACGCGCAGCGCGATCCCTTGAACGAATACAAACGTGAAGCCTTTGATCTGTTCGAGGAAATGCTGGATTCACTGCGCGAGCGCGTGACCCAGGTGCTGTGTCACGTAGAATTGCAGATGTACGATCCGGAAGAGGATATTTTCGGCCGTGGCGAGCAGGAAATGTTCGAAAGCCGCGACGAACCCGGCGCCGTGGTAATTGACGACACCGAAGCCAATGAGCAAGCCCTGGCCGCCGTCCCCCTGCACCGCCGCAAGGCTGCCGACGACATTGACCCGAACAACCCGGAAACCTGGGGCCGGGTTTCGCGCAACGCGGCCTGCCCGTGCGGTTCCGGGAACAAGTACAAGCGCTGCCACGGCGCGGTGTAGGTGTGATCAACCGGCGATTTGGGTAGGCCCAGATTCGGCCGAGTTTCACCGGCAGATCATATATGTGAACATCCACGGCTGATCGACTTTCGTGACGCTGGAGCCTTCGTCCATGTGGACCACCATCAAATCCATCTCGTCGCTGCTGCTGAGCTACGGCATGCTGATGGCCGGTAACGGCATGACAGGCATTTTGCTGGGTCTCAGGAGCCGCCTTGAGGGCTTCTCGACGGAGGTGACCGGTTTTGTCATGGCCGGATTTTTCGTCGGCATGCTGGGCGGTGCGCTGTTCGCCGTGCGGGTCGTCGCGGCGGTCGGCCATATTCGGGCCTTCGCGGCGTTCGCATCGATCATGTCCGTGGCCGTGCTGGCGCACGTGCTCTATGTCGATCCCATCGTCTGGTTCGCGTTGCGCGTCGTCGCCGGGTTTTGCATGGCCGGCATGGTCATGGTGGTCGAAAGCTGGGTCAACGAACGGGCCGACAATGAGACCCGCGGCCAGGTGCTATCGCTCTATATGATCACCAATTATCTGTGCGCCGGGCTTGGCCAGTTCATGCTGCTGATGGGGGATCCGGCCCAGTTCCAGTTGTTTATCATCGCCTCCATCATCTATTCCTTCGCTCTGGTGCCGGTGCTCATCACGCGCTCCAGTGCGCCGAAACCCAGCTCGCCGCAGCGCATGAAATTCCGGGACCTGTTTGCCATTTCGCCGGTCGGCGTCTTCGGCATGATCTGCGCCGGCATGGCCAATTCATCGCTCTACGGCATGGGCGCGGTGTTCGGGCGTGAAGCAGGCCTGACAGTCACCCAGGTCTCGTCGTTCATGGCCACGGCCATCCTGGCCGGCATGACCCTACAGTTTCCCATCGGCCGGTTTTCAGACAAGTTCGACCGGCGCACAGTGCTCGGCATTGCCGCCGTGGCCACCGCCGTCGCCGCCATGGCGGTGATTTGGGCGACCACCCAAAGCGTCACGGTTTTGCTATTGGCGGCCGCCGTCTATGGCGGCTTCAGTTTTACCATCTATCCCGTATCGGCATCTCAAGTGAACGACCTGGCCGACCCGAACCGATTGGTCCAGGTGGCGGCCGGCCTGCTCATCGCCTACGGCATCGGCGCCAGCCTGGGCCCGGTCATCGTCGCCCAATCCATGGCTATTTACGGACCGAAGGGGTTCTTCCTATTCATTATCGCCGTCAACTGTGCACTGGTGATATTCACCATCGTCCGCATCATCCAGCGCCCGCGCGGCGAAAAAGCCAAGAGCCCCTTCATCCCCATGGGCGGCATCGGCATTTCCAGTAAGCAGTTGTATACGTCTGCTTTGGACAGTGCCCGGCGCGGCGAGAGCAGCGGCCCAACCAAGTAGTAGACCGCCTGATTGGCGAACACCTGTTTCAAATTCCGACGCCATATGCGGTTGAGCATAGGTTCATCGGAATGCATATGTCCGGCTGGCATTTAGTTCTTGTTTTATTCTCTAATGATTGGTAATATTTCCTACATTTTATAAAATGATTGATGACTTGATGACCTCCAAAACGGCGCGTCACCACAGTAAGCCGACAAAATCAGCAGATTTCCGCAATTTTGATCCGGGGTGTAGATTACATTTTGTCATCTACCCACGATGCTGACGAGTATTGTTCAAAATCAACAAGTTAGTAGAATTCTACCGGAAATCTCAAAAATTCGGCATGCGTTCGTGACAGGGTATGACGGACGTCTCTCCGGGGGATCAATCGGCGCTGACACGGCGACCTTAAGTCGCCACGGTCGCCATTCAGCAGCAGCGCATGACGTGGGCCCCTCCGGGGGATCAATCGGCGCTTACGCGGCGACGTTAAGTCGCCACGGTCGCCATTCAGCAGCAGCGCATGACGTGGGCCCCTCCGGGGGATCAATCGGCGCTTACGCGGCGACGTTAAGTCGCCACGGTCACCATTCAGCAGCAGCGCATGACGTGGGCCCCTCCGGGGGATCAATCGGCGCTTACGCGGCGACGTTAAGTCGCCACGGTCACCGATTGATAATGAAACACCCCGCGCCTTGCCCTGGCCGGATTGATTGGCCATTTTGGCCCTGGAACGCGCCTGGGGACGCCACGGGGACGCCACGGGGACGCCCACGCGGACGCCCACGGGACGCCCACGCGGACACAACAGATAACACGACGGAGAACTCGCCATGGAATTCGCCCTGACGGAAGAACAACGCGCCATCGAGGACGGCATCGGTCAGGTCATGTCCGACTTCGGCGATGACTATTGGCTGGAGCGCGATAAGAACGGTGGTTTCCCGGAGGAATTTTACCGCGCCATGGCCGACGGCGGCTGGCTGGGCGTCAGCTTCCCCGAAGAAGTCGGCGGCGCCGATCTCGGCATCGGCTCGGCCGCCGTGATGATGAAATCCATCGCCTCCACGTCGGGCGCCATGCAGGCGGCCAGCGCCATTCACATGAACGTTTTCGGGCCGAAGGCGATTGCCGTGTTCGGCACCGATGAACAAAAACAGCGCTGGCTGCCGCCGATCATCCGCGGCGAACAGAAAAGCTGTTTCGGTGTCACCGAACCAAACGCCGGGCTCGATACGGGTTCAATCATCACCAAGGCGGAACGCACCAACGAAGGCTATGTGGTCAATGGCCGCAAGGTCTGGACTTCGACGGCCCAGGTTGCCGACAAGATTTTGCTGTTGGCGCGGACGACGCCGGCCGATGAGGTGGAGCGCGGTATCGACGGCCTGTCGCTGTTCTATACGGATCTGGACCGCAGCGCCTGTGATGTCCGTGAGATCGACAAGATGGGCCGCAAGTCCGTCGATTCGAACGAAGTCTTCATCGACAACCTGAAGGTCGACCACGAAGACCTGATCGGCGAAGAAGGCAAGGGTTTCCGTTATATCCTGCATTCCATGAACCCCGAACGCATCCTGGTCGGCGCCGAGGCCATCGGCATTGGCCAGGAAGCCCTGCGCCGCGCCTCCGAATACGCCAAGGAACGCGTCGTCTTTGGCCGGCCCATCGGCCAGAACCAGTCCATTCAGCACCCTCTGGCGGAAAGCTGGGCGCAACTGGAGGCGGCCTGGCTCATGTGCCTGAAGGCGGCTAGCCTCTATGATGCCGGCGAGCCTTGCGGCGCCGAGGCCAACGCGTCCAAGTACCTGGGCTCAGAAGCCGGCTTCACGGCCTGCGAACGCGCCGTCATGACCCACGGCGGCATGGGATACGCCAAGGAATTTCACGTCGAACGCCTGATGCGCGAAGTCATGATCAACCGCATCGCCCCGGTCTCTCAGCAGATGATTCTGAATTTCATTTCCGAACGCGTTCTCGGCCTGCCGAAATCCTATTGAGCGGATGGAACGTTTTGAGTCCCAGGATCGCCGGGCATACAATCACTCTTTTTTCGAGTAGAATTTAATAATCATGCACGTCTCATCCCTAGATATCCTTCGCGACACCTTCGGGTTTGAACGGTTCCGGGCCGGCCAGGAAGAGATCATCGCCGACTTGTTGGACGGCACCAGCGTGCTCGCAGTGATGCCGACGGGCTCGGGCAAATCCTTGTGCTTCCAAATACCGGCGCTGCTCTCCGACGGCCTGACCGTGGTGGTCTCGCCCTTGGTCGCGTTGATGGAGGATCAGGTCGCGGCGCTGCGGCTTTCCGGGGTCGAGGCCGAGACCATCAATTCATCGCGCAGCTATGAAAACAATGCTGACAGTTGGCGCCGCGCCGCCGCCGGCACCACCCGGCTGTTGTACATCTCGCCTGAACGTTTAATGACCGAGCGCATGCTGGCGGCGCTGGGTAAGCTGCCGGTCAAGCTGTTCGCCATCGACGAGGCGCATTGCATTTCCCGCTGGGGGCCGGCTTTCCGGCCGGACTATCAGGACCTGATGCATCTGAAGGATAAGTTTCCAGGCATTCCCATCGCCGCCATGACAGCGACGGCCGATGAGGCGACGCGGGCCGATATCGCCCAAAAATTGTTCGGGGATCGCGGCCGGGTGTTTGTGTCGGGATTTGACCGGCCGAATATTCGCCTGGGCGTCACTATGCGCGCCAACTGGAAACGCCAGCTTTTGGATTTTGTCGATGAACGCCGCGGCCAGAGCGGCATCGTCTATTGCCTGTCACGGAAGAAGACCGAAGAGGCCGCGGCTTTTCTGAGCGATAACGGTATCACTGCCCTGGCCTACCACGCCGGCATGGATGCGGGTGTGCGCACCACCCACCAGGAACGCTTCATGACCGAGGCGGGGACGGTGATTGTCGCCACCATCGCCTTCGGCATGGGCATCGACAAACCCGACGTTCGCTATGTCTTTCACGCAAATCTACCGGGCAATATGGAAGCCTATTATCAGGAAATCGGCCGCGCCGGGCGCGACGGCGCGCCAGCCGAAGCGCTCATGCTTTACGGTCTTGATGACATCCGCATGCGCCGCATGTTCATCGACCAGGAAGACACCGACCCCGACTACAAACGCCGTGAACACAAGCGCCTGGATACCCTGGTGGCGTTTTGTGAAACCCCGGAATGCCGGCGCCAGGCTCTGTTGAGCTACTTCGGTGAGACGCCTGAGCCCTGCGGCAACTGTGATGTGTGTATCGATCCGCCGGACTTGAAGGACGGCACCGCCGCCGCCCGCGACGTTGTCGCCGTGGCCGGCGCAACGGGGCAGGTGTTCGGCCAGGCCCACCTAATCGACATTCTCAGAGGCGCCGATACGGAGAAGATCCGCAAGTTCAATCACGACCGGTTGGCGGAACACGGGTCTGGCCAGGACCTGAGCAAGGATCAGTGGCGCTCTTTGATCCGCCAAATGGTCTCTGCGGGGTTACTGGAATTGGACATCAAGGGTTACGGCGGCCTGAGCATCACCGCCAAGGGCGCTGGGTTAGGCCAGCACGACGCCACGTTCCGCTACCGCATCGACACCACCAAGCCAACCTCGGCGGCCAAAAAACCGCCGCCCGCCGCCGCTGACTTATCTGACGCCGACAGCGATCTGTTCGCCGAATTAAAGGCCCTGCGCCTGCGTCTGGCGCACGCCCAAGGTGTTCCGCCTTATGTTATCTTTCCCGACAAATCGCTGGCCGACATGGCCAAGCGCCAACCGCGCAGCCGCGACGATTTCGCCGCCATGCACGGTGTTGGAAAATCCAAACTTGAAAAATTTTCAGCGACATTCCTGGAAGCGATCAACGGTTTCCTGGAACGCCAGGCATGATCAGCGCGACCCGGTTCTGCCGTATCGGTTCAGGCCAGGCCGTTTTTGCCCATCTCGAGAAATTTTTCGCGGCGTTGGGTTTTCAAATCCCCCGTGCCGTTCGTGGTCAGCGCCAGCAAGGCCTCGTCCACGGCATCCGCCAACCCGGCCATGGCAAGGCCCGGTTCACGGTGCGCGCCGCCCATGGGCTCGGCGACGATGGCATCGATGACACCCAACTCCAGCAGGTCCTGGGCGGTCAGGCGCAAGGCCGCGGCGGCTTCCTTCGCCATGTCGCCGCTGCGCCACAGGATCGACGCACAGCCCTCCGGCGAAATCACCGAATAAATGGCGTGTTCCAGCATCAACACCGTGTTGGCCGTGGCCAGGGCAATGGCGCCGCCGGAACCGCCCTCGCCGATGATCACGCTGATCAGCGGCACCTTCAGCGACAAACAGGTTTCAATCGACCGTGCGATGGCCTCGGCCTGACCGCGGGCCTCCGCATCGACGCCGGGATAGGCGCCGGGCGTATCGACCAGGGTAATGACCGGCAGGTTGAACCGATCGGCCATGGCCATCAAACGCATGGCCTTGCGGTAGCCTTCGGGCCGGGCCATGCCGAAGTTGTGGCGCACCCGAGCTTCCGTGTCGGCGCCTTTTTCCGTGCCGATAACCATCACCGTGCGGCCGCGAAACCGTCCCATGCCGCCAACGATCGCCTGATCATCGGCAAAGGCACGATCACCAGCCAGGGGAGTGAAGTCGTCGATCCAGGCGGCGATGTAATCGACGACATGCGGCCGGTCGTGATGGCGGGCAACCTGGGTTTTCTGCCACGGCGTCAGCTTCGAATAGGTCTGGCTCAAAAGCCGATCAACCTTGCCCTGAAGCTTACCCACCTCATCGGCAATATTGACCTCGCCGGAACCGCTTAAATGGCGCAGTTCCTCAATTTTGCCTTCAAGTTCGGCGATGGGCTTTTCGAAATCAAGGTAGTTATGCATGGGCCTTCTCTAACACGCGGTTTCAGAATTGGCACGTTTCAATGAATGCCCTCCCCTATCGTAATTTCGGCGCAAATTCGGCGCAGTTACATCGTGGCTTTTCGCCTGATGAAAGGCTTTCGCGGACCTGATTGCCAGGCAATTGCGGCAACTTTAGGGTACTGACGAACCTTTTGCAGGAGATAAACGGTGAGCCCATCAGAAACCTACAACCCCATGAGCATGGCCGGCCAAAACGTCATCGTGACCGGCGCCGGACAAGGCATCGGCGAAGCGACGGCGCGGATGATTGTCGACTTGGGCGGCCGTGTCATCATCAACGATGTCCAGGAAGACAAATTGACGGCCTTGGCTGATGACCTGGGCGACAGTGCGGATATCCATGTAGGCAGCGTCACCGATCCGGGCTTCGTCCAGGACATGGTGAATGCAGCCGCCGCCAAGCACGGCGCCATTCACGGCTTGATGAACAATGCCGGCATCGTCCGCGCCGCGATGATCCATAAGATGCCCATCGAGACCTGGCAGGAGGTTATCGACGTCAACCTGTCGGGCGTTTTCTACTGCCTGCAGGCCGTCGGGCGACATATGATGGAACGCGCCAAGGACGGTGATAAGTCGCCCGGCTCCATCGTCAACATTTCATCGGTCGCCGGGCGGCGCGGCACCGTCGGCCAAATTAATTACGGTGCCGCAAAATCGGGCGTTCTGGGCATCACCATGAGCGCTGCCAAGGAATGGGGACGCTATGGTATCCGGGTCAATTCCGTTGCCTTTGGCCTGGTCGAGACGGAAATGACCGAAACTATCCGCGGCGAAAAATTCCGCGACACCTACATGGCGCAAATCCTGTTGCAGCGCTTCTCAAGCCCGCAGGAAGTCGCAAAGGGGGTGTGTTTCCTGCTGTCCGACGCGGCCAGCTACGTCACCGGCCAGCACCTTTCCGTGGACGGTGGCTCGCACGTCGGGTTCTGATTGACGTTGGATGATGATTCGCTCAGCGGCTGGCTGAATAATGGCGAACCGATTTGTCGGCGAAGACAACGCGCTCAACCATCAGCTCAGCCCTGATATTTTGTTTGTCCAAGTTACGCAGCTTCATCTGCTCGGGCACCGACGCGTTGATCGGGTAATTGCCACTGAGCTGAATACTTTTGCCTCGCGCCACCATGTCACCCTTCGCCACCTGGATCGACATGAACGGTTCGCCGCCCGTTTCACGAAAGGTGATCGTTCCCTCAATTTGGCGGACATCGCGCTTGAAGTTGTTCTGCAGCGTATATTCGATGGCATAGTAGGCCGTCGGCTTTTGCGCATGGAACGCCGCCGACCAGCCGGACAGAACGACGCGTGCCACCGACGCCGCCTTCGCAAGTTGCTTTTCTGGCGACTTCGGCTTTTTGGGCATTGTTTTTGGTAACTTTGACAAGGATTTCGGTGCGCGTTTTCCGCCGCGCAAACCCAATGCATTTTGTGCCCACAAATCGAACAGTGAACTGGACGCCTTGCCGAGCGTCTGTTTGCCGGACTCGGCAACTTCGGCGACGAGGGCCGAGAATTTACCCTCGGGCAGATCGGCGTAAAGTTCCTTGCGCGATATTGTGCCGTCGGCATCGTAATCAAAGTTTGAAATTAAAATGTCGGCTGTCATCGGTCCCAGGAAAAAAGCCAGGAACCACATGTTGGGCGCCTCCTCATTGCCTAGCATTTTCATTTGGTCGCCGCCCATTGAACCGAATGATTCGAGGCCGTCCGCCCGGATTTTTCGGTCAAGAGCCTCGCCGCCGACCCGCGCCAAACGCGACAATTCGGCAACCGTCAACTTACCGTCCGTCGCCACATCCGCAAACGCCCACAAATCCTTTTCACATTTCAGGGCGTTCTTCGTCCCGCCCATACATGTCGTGAAAATCTCGGTGAACCGGTCCGCCGAGTCGGCAAATCCGGTCGCCGGCAGAAAAAGTGTGGCCAGAACGCATATCAACGCTTTTCTCATGCCAAAACTATATCAGATCGGACGACAGGTGCGAAAGCCGCTGAACACGTTCCAGCGGTCGGGCCCGAAATAATTCCTGTAGGTACCGTGAACCATGCGGCCGCGGCTGGTCCAGGCGCCGCCGCGCAGGACTTTTGTCTCGCCAAACAAATCCGTGGAATATTCCTTATAGGCATCGGGTTCGAAGTCGGGGAACGGTTGAAACGTATCAGCGGTCCATTCCCAGATATTGCCGAGCATTTGCCGGCAGCCAAATGCACTGTCGCCTTCCGGAAGGGCCGCCACATCAACACACCCCAAGGCCCGGCCGTCCAGGTTGGCCCGGGCCGGTGTCGGCACCTCATCGCCCCAAGGATAACGACGTTTCGTCGCCGCCAGTCCGCCGCGATCATCCGGCTCGCCAAGTGCGGCGACCTCCCATTCAAGTTCGGTCGGCAGCCGCAATCTGGCCCAACGGCAATAGGCGTCGGCCTCATACCAGGTGACATGGCTGACCGGCTCATTTTCGGGCAATTCAATATCGTGTTCGAACCGGCGCATGCGCCAACGTCCGGGTCCGTCGGCAACCCAGTACCCGGGATGCATCGTGCCGCGTCCATCCCGCCAATGGCGGCCTTCGTCGTCCCAAAACTCATCAAGTGCATATCCGCCGTCGGCCACAAAGGCGGCAAATTCGCCGTTGGTGACCGGCGCCTTGGCGATGGCAAAGGGCTCAACCGCAACAGGATGCGCGTATTTCTCATTATCGAACAGAAAGTCGGCGTCCGGCGACGCGCCCAGAAGAAAACTGCCGCCCGGCACGTCAGCGTATCCGGGCCAGCTGCCGGCCGATCTTTCCGCCGCCACGTCCGCCGCAACCGCAAGTGTCGGGGCCGGATAAGCCAGGGTCTGGCGGGCCCAAAGAAAGGCTTCCGTGTGCATATCCTCGTGAAACACACCGAATTGATAGATGAAGCTATCCTGTTCACTGGCCAGATTATCGTCGCTGATGACGCCCAACCGGTCGACCAAGGCATCAAACACGTCGCGCATGTAGCGCAGCGTGTCATCCATGCTGAGCAGCGGCAGATCCCATCGCGTGTCATGGGTGACGGCGATGGAATCGTACAATTCATCCGCCAAGCTGCCGAGCAGGCTGTCACGGCCGTAAAGCTTACGCAGAATGAAATCCTCATAGAAATAGGCGACGTGGCCAATTTCCCATCGCAAGGGATTGACCGTGCGGATCTTCGGCCCCATCAGCTGATCGGCGTTCAGGCCGTCCACCAGCTCCAAGGTCCGCGCTCGGGCATCTTGCATCATGGTCACCAATTGTGCCGTACTGACCCGTGCCGTCATAATGTCCCTGCCCGTTTCCCTTGGATTTGCATGCATGAAAATTAGCCTGATAACGCCGGCCAAGAAACACTCGAAAAACGGCAATCGCGCCTCGGCGCTGCGCTGGGCGCGGTTTCTGCGTGATCGTGGCCACACGGTTCGTATCGACGTCGAATATAACGGCGAGCCGGCGGATTTGATGATCGCCCTGCACGCCTGGCGCAGCGCCGGGGCCATCAACCAATACCGCGGAAAATATCCGGCAGGTCCGCTGATTGTCGCCTTGGGCGGCACTGACGTGAACGGCTTCTTGAAATCCGACCCGGATGTGACATTGAAATCCATGGACGCCGCCGATGCCCTGGTCTGCTTGCACGATCTTATCGGTCAGGCCCTGCCGGAACGGCATCGCGGAAAGCTCCACGTTATTCGCCAGTCGGCGGCGCCCCTGCCGTTCCCCAGAAAGCCGGCGGCGCGGCATTTCGATGTCTGCGTCGTTGGTCATTTGCGCGAAGAGAAAGACCCCTACCGAACCGCCTTGGCGGCGCGGTTGGCGCCAGCCGGATCGCGTCTGCGCGTCATTCATTTGGGCAAGGCCCACACGGAAGACTGGGCGGCCGAAGCGCGAACCGAGATGGCTGCTAATCCCCGGTATATCTGGAAGGGCGAGGTGCCGGCTTGGCGGGTCCGGCGCGAGTTTGCGAAAACCCATGTGATGGTGATCAGTTCCAATCAGGAAGGCGGCGCCAATGTGGTTTCCGAAGCGGTTATCGCCGGGGTGCCGGTGATTGCATCTGATATTCCGGGCAATGTGGGGTTGCTGGGGGCCGACTATCCCGGTTACTACCCGGTCCGCGACGAACGTGCCCTGGCTGACCTGCTGACCCGCGCCGAGACGGACCCGGCATTCTTGAAATCACTGGTCGCCCATGGCCGCAAATTGAAAGCCGGGTTTATGCCGGCCAAGGAAGCGGCAGGCTGGAACAAGGTCGTCGATCTGGTCACCCCAGCAGGCTGACCGGTTCCAGGTGATCGCTTTCTTCCTTCACTTCACCGATGACGGCCGCTTGGACACAGCCGGCCGCATGCAGTGCGGCCAGGCAATCATCGACCCGGTCCGATGGGATACTGGCCAACAGGCCACCCGACGTTTGCGGATCAAACATTAAGGGATAGCGCCCATGGGCGACCGCGTCCTCCATATTGCGGATGGCGCGCCGCAGCCGCACATTGGCCGGCTGCAGGCTGCTGAGGATACCCATGGCGATGGTTTCCATGGCGCCGTCCATCACCGGCAACTGGTCCAGGTGGATATCCACATCGACGCCGGACGGGCGGATCATCTCAACCAAATGGCCCAGCAAACCAAACCCCGTCACATCCGTACAGGCGCTCGCGCCATGCCCATACAGAATCACTGCCGCTTGACGGTTTGACTGGATCATGGACTGAAGTGCGCCCTCGATCCACCGACCCTTGGCCTTCTGTTGCATATCGGCGGCAAACAAGGTGCCGGTCCCCAAGGGCTTGGTCAGCACCAATTGTTCGCCCGGCCGCATACCGGCCTTGCGCAAAATCTTATCGCGGTCGGCCAGGCCGTTGGCCGAGAAGCCGAGCGCCAGTTCCGCACCCTCGCTGGTATGGCCGCCGACCAGGGCGGCACCCGCCTCGTTCAACACCTTCAAAGCGCCAGACATAAGCTGATGCACCGTATCCTCAACCTTGCTTTCGATGCCGTAGGGGATTGTTGCCACGGCCAGGGCCGTCTGCGCCTCGGCGCCCATGGCGAACAGGTCACTGAGGCTGTGATTGGCGGCGACTTGGCCGAAAATGTAGGGGTCATCAATGAAGCTGCGGAAATAGTCCACCGTCTGGACCATGACCTTGCCCGGCGGCACCTCAACCACAGCGGCGTCATCGGGTTCATGCAGGCCGATCAATACGTCGTCGCGCTGTATCGGTTTCAAGTCCGACAAGGCGCGGGTCAAAACATTGGCGCCGACCTTGGCGCCGCAGCCGCCGCAGCGCATGGCAATCGCCGAGATTTCCTTGAGCGTATCCGGCTCCGCCAATCCGGCCTGATGGATCGGCGCCGGCTCATCGGCCATCTCCGGCAGGTCGGCGTATTTGTCCATGAACCGGCGATCAATCCAATCCTTCCAGGTCCACAACGACGCCGCTTCAGCGACCACGCCGGCTTTCGACGCCACCGCGTACTTGTCGCCGGTGCTGATCAGAGCCAGCAATGTCTTCTGCGGCCGAAACGGTTTCAATGGCCGGCTCAGCAATGCCCGGCGCAGATTGTTGGCCAGGGGCTTGCCCTGGCGGACAGCGAACACGCCGGCCTTCGGACGCGGATGATTGACCACGTTGGCGACGTCACCGGCGGCAAAAACAAACGCGTCGGAGGTCGACCGCAAGCTGTCCAGAACTTTGACGAATCCCTGGCCGTCCACCTCAAGCCCCGAGGCGCCCAGCCAATCCGGCGCGCTGGCGCCGGTCACCCAGAGAATCTCGTCCAATTCCAGGGCCTGCCCATCGCTCAATTCCAGGGAATTATCGGCGGCCCGGGTGGCTTCAGTGCCGAGATACACATTGACCCCGCGTTCCGCCAAAATGCGGTCGAAACGGCGGCTGACCCCGGCATGGTGACTGGGGATCACACGGGCCGACTTGCTGACCAGATGCATGGCCAATTCTTCCGATTGCCGGCCGGCTTGGTCCAGCAATTGCCTGATCCGGTACTGTATGGCTAACACCATCTCGGTGCCGGCGGCACCGGCGCCGACAACGCCAATGCGGTGCGGGCCGGGTTGTTCCAGCACCCGCTCGACCAGTTGATGCCAGCGATCGACAAACCGATTGATGGGCTTCACGGGTATCGCGAAATCGGCGGCGCCGGGCACGCTTTTGATGTCGGGCCGTGAGCCGATATTCAAAGACAGCACGTCATAGGGCACCGGCGGGCGGTTGGCGCAGGTGACGGTCTTCGCGGATAGATCAAGGCCGGTCGCCGCATCATGAAACAGCCGGGCGCCGGCAAACTGGCAGAGCGGCCGAAGATCGATGTGCGCTTCATCAAACGTATAATGCCCGGCCACGTATCCGGGCAGCATGCCCGAATAGGGCGTGTGCACATCGCGCGCGATGACCGTCAGGCGCACCCCGGGGATCGGCTTCATGCCGAAGCTTTTCAGCACCGCCACATGGCTGTGGCCGCCGCCGATAAGGACAAGATCCTTGAGAATGGGTTGCGAGGAAGATTGCATGGCGCGCAGAGATTAGTCGCGCCGAGCGGGATCGTCAAAGCACAGAAATGTCAAATGAGAGTCTTTCCTGAATGTCTACGCACAGTTAGCATACGGCGATGAAATTTATACATTTAACCGACCCGCACATCGTCGCCAGGCCGCAAAAGCTGTTTGATCTGGACGTTCACGAACGGCTGCAACTGGCCGTCGACAGCATCAACGCGAATTTCGCCGATGCGGAGCTTTGCATGGTCACAGGTGACATCACGCACTGGGGCGAAACCGCGGCCTACGAAGAAATTCAGGAGATTCTTTCCGGCCTCGCCATGCCCTGGCACCTGTTGATGGGCAACCACGACGAACGGGCGACCATGCGGGCCGTCTTCCCGACGCAGCCATGGACCGACGACGGATTCCTGCATTACACCATGGACACCGCCGCCGGCGTGTTTCTGGTCCTGGATACGGTGGATGACGGCCGCAACAGTGGCCGGCTGTGTGAGGCCCGCCTGCGTTGGCTGCGCAGCCAATTGCTGGAAACCCAGGCCCAGGGTCGCGACGTCTATTTGTTCATGCACCACGCGCCCATGGACATCGGCATTCACGGCATGAACCTGATCGGCTTGGCCAACCCGGAAGATCTGATTGCGGTCCTGCAGGGGTTCACCCACATCCGGCATCTTTTCTTTGGCCACCTGCACCGGACCTGCCACGGCTCGTGGCGCGGCATCCCGTTCTCCACAGTCAAGGCCACGTCGCATCAGGTCGCCTTGGTGGTCGACGACACCACCATGCTGAAGTGTTCGCATGAAAACCCGGCCTATGCCGTCGTCCTGATCGGTGAAGACAGCGTGGTGATCCATGATCACAGCTATTTCGAGGAGGACACGGTTTTCGATTATGAACGCGGTGACCCGGACGGAGAGGACGGCCCGCCGGATCACCAGAAAGATTGGGCCTGAATGTCGAGATTTTGGCGACTCTCATTTTGGTTCGTCGTCGTCCACCTGACACTTGGCCCGGTAATATCCGCTGACGCGGCCGAACCCGCCGCCGCCTTGGAACATCGCGGCATCCATTTCTCGGCCATGCCCCTACCCGAAAAACGCGGCGACATCGTCTTATTGGAACCGGCCGCCGGCGTCGAAAGCTTACGCAAGGCGTTGGACCTCATACACAAGGCCTCGCCGTTCAGCGTCAAACATCTCAAAACCCTCAAACGAAACGGCCGCGTCAGCGTCGTCTATGATGCGAAATTCCCAAAAAAACAGCTCTCATCGGTGACCATCGCCGCCTTCTATCCCGATTTCTTTCAGAAAGAAGCCGGCGGTCCGAAGCAGTTCCTGGTCGTCGTCGGCCGCTTCGGGATCAAATGGCCGACCGACAAATTGGCCGCCGTCATCGTCCATGAACTGGTCGGTCACGGGCTGCAACATTACCGCGGCCACGGCGAGAAAGACCGCAAGATCGATCTTGAATGCGAAGCCCTGATCTATGAGGAGAAATCACATCAGGATTTGAAGTTGAAGCGCGATACGGACGACATGGTGCGGTTCCGCCGCGACGTGCGGTCCAACTGGTGCGCCGACTTCAGCCGCTACCTGCGCGGCCGTAAAATCAATGTCGACAAGGCCTGGGGTTTCGGCCGGCCGGACGTGCCGAAACTATTGGCGCATTTCGACGCCTATCGAAAACACCTCCGAAAAACCGGCCAATCGGGCAAGGCCGTCGCCGCCGCCAAGGCGAAACGCGCCGAGGGATTTACGGCCCTGATCGCAGAGGCGAAGGCCACCGGTTCGGCGAAGAAGATGTTGAGGGTCGGCCAGCGTTACTTAAAAGGCATCGGCGCCCCTAGAGACGCCCGTAAGGGGGCCGAATGGGTGGCGAAATCAGCGAAATTGGGCCACGGTCCGGCGCAATATATCTTCGGCGCCCTGTTGGCCGCCGGCCACGGCGTCAGGAAAGATCGCATTGAGGCCTACAAATGGTTTTCCATGGCCAAGGCAAACGGGGTCGGCGCATCGCACAAATATCTCAAACGGTTACGCGGCGAACTGACCGCGGCGCAGGTTTCGGAAGCCGAACGCCGGGCCGCGGCGGCACAATGAAAACCACATTTGCGGCAATCCTGATGATCGCGGGGCTGGCCTTTGCCAACCCAAGCCACGCCGGGCCCATTAAGATTACCGCGAAGCCAATTCATTTGAACGACACCACGCCCGAGGTCCGCCAAATTGGCGGCTTGCGCTACCGCGGTGGGCTCGCGTTGTCGTCCGGTGCGCCTGGGTTCGGCGGCCTCTCGGCCTTGGGCGTCAGCGCCGACGGCCGACGGTTAATTGCGCTGACAGACAAGGGCCGCCGGTTCGCCGCTGACATCATCTATGACGAGGCCGGGAATCTGGCCGGTCTCTACCAGCCCGCCCTGGATACCCTGGCCGGCTTGGATGGCCGTGCTTTAAAGTCCAAATCAGAATCGGACGCTGAGTCCATGAGCCCGGGCGTCAGTGGAGAGATCATTGTCGGCTTCGAGCGGCGTCACCGGCTGTGGCGCTACCTGCCGGGTCAGGTTGTGCCCGAACCGCTGCCGCCGCCTGACGAATTGGCGGCCTTGCCCGCCAATAGCGGCCTTGAGGGATTGGCGCTACTCAACGACGGACGTCTGTTCGCGCTTTCCGAGGGCAGCGACAATAATTCGACGGCCCTGGCCTGGGTCAGTCATGAAAACGGCTGGTCGGTGATGACCTATGCGACAACGGGCGGTTTCCGGCCGACCGGTGCGGCAACCTTGCCGGATGGCGATGTCTTGGTCCTGGAACGCCGGTTCACTCTGCGCAGCGGTGTCGCCGCGCGGGTCCGGCGGGTGAAAGCCGATACTATCGAGCCGGGCGCGCACTTGCAGCCAAGCGACGTCGCCGAATTGCGGCCGCCCATGAACGTCGACAATTTCGAGGGCATCGCGGTTCGTTCATCCGCCGACGGCCGCGTCTGGGTGTATATTGTCTCGGATGATAACTTCAACCCGCTGCAACGGACTTTGCTGATGATGTTCGAGATGGAGAAACACTAGGATGCGCCGGCTGATCCCTGTCATCGTGCTGGCCGCCATCTCCGCCATGGCGTCGGCACAAGAACCGGCGGGCAAGCTCTACAATGTCGGGCCCGGCGATGCACAACGTCCGAAACGCGTTGCGGCAACACCGGCGGACTTTGCCCATCCGCACAATCTTGTGTTATCTCCTGACGGCCGGCACTTGATCGTCACCGACATGAGCAACGACGTCGTCAAGGTGCTGGACCCGGAGACCCTCAAAACCTTAGCCGTCATCGGCGCCGGCAAACTGGCCGGTCCGCATGACACGGATTTTGATTCGCGGGGCCGGATTCTGGTCGCCGACACGGGCAATGACCGCGTTGTCGTTTATGAGTTTACGGGCATCAAGGATGGTCAGGCCCTGGCCCGACAGGTGGCGACCCTGACCGATAAGATTGATTGGCCGGAGGGCGTCGCCGGGGCCGCCGACGGTGAAATTTACGTCACCAATGTGGGCGACAATTCCCTGGTGCGAATCCGCGACGGCAAAGTCATTGGCCGGGTTGAAGGCGGCGGCGGAAAATCATTCGCCCGGCCCCACGATGTGGAAGTTGATGAGCGTGCCGGGCACGTGATCGTCGCCGATTCGGGCAACAACCGGCTGGTCATCTTCGACCGTGACCTGAGCGTCGTGAAAATTCTGACCGGCGCCCCGTATCACTTCTATGAACCAAAGTATTTGGCGACCACGCCAGCCGGGTTCCTTTGGATCGCCGACGAATACAATTCACAGATCAAGATTCTCGACCCCGCCCACAAGCCCGTCGGGTTCATCGGCAGCGGCGAGAAAGGCAACAAACCGGGTCAACTGAATTGGCCGGAAGGCGTTTTCGTGCGGGGTGCGGATGTCTGGATTTCCGACACCTACAACAACCGCATCTTGAAATACCGCCTGCCCGGTTCCTGAGGCAAACATGTTCCATCCCACGAAAAAGGCCCGCCGGAGCGGGCCTTGCAACGCGTCACTGACCTTGCGATCAGGCCGCGGCGGCTTCCGCGATCTTGCGGATGCGCTTCTTCAAGCGCCGCAATTCGACCGTCAAATCATCTTCCTTGGCGTCCAGCAGGAAGGCGTCCAAGCCGCCTTTGTGTTCGACAGAACGAATGGCCGCGGCAGAGACGCGCAGGCTGACGGGCTTGCCCAGCGCGTCGCTCATGATCGAGACCTTTTGCAGGTTCGGCAGATAGCGCCGGCGGGTCTTATTGTGAGCGTGGCTCACGTTGTTACCGGTCTGAACGCCCTTGCCGGTTAATGCGCAACGTCTGGACATGATACGGTCCCTATTCGATAAATTCGAAAGACTTGAAATCGGCGGGTTTTGTAGGGTACCGATGGGGTTCCGTCAAGGCCCCAGAGGCCGCAAGGATAGGAAACATGACCGATCCCCTGACGCCTGCACAGATGCGGGCCACCATTGAGCGCTATTACGCCGGCTGCAATGCCGCCGATGCGGCTGAAATGACCGCTTGTTTCAGCCCCGACGCCGTCCACTATTTCCCGCCTGGCACCAAATCCGCACCCTGGCGCGGCGGCGGGACCATCGCCGACAAATGGGTCTGGTGCGTCGAAAACCTGGGTTCGCGGTGGACCCTTGACCGGGTTCTCTGTCAGCCGGAAACCGACGAGGCTGTGGTTGAATGGACGCATTGGCGGACCAAGGACGGCAGTTATCTTCGCGGCGACGAATGGTACGTGTTCAACCGCGTGACCGGACTGATCACGGAAATCCGTGCCTATTTCGCCGCCGCCTGGGACCCGGCGGTCAAACAAAGTGAGATTCCGGGATTTGATTATGCGGAGCGAGGTTATCCGCTAACGCCGCCAGATTAAGCCAAAAGCTGAGACACGCTATTCAGGCGGCCGCATCCTGCCTGATCTCGTCCCAAGTCCCACGCATCCATTCAACGCAGGCAACGCTGTGATCAAAAAGCGAGTAATTGCCGCCCTCGCCATTATCCGTGTTGGGGATGAACTCGGTTGAGATTTGCCCCAGTTTCCCGGCCGGATCCTTGGCGTGATAACGCATCAGCATGCGGATGCATTCTTTCCATGGCTCCAGCAGTGCGCCGTCCCAATCCGCGTGATACTCACCGGGCGCCGGCGCCTTGAACGGATATTGGATGCCGCGCCCAACACTACCGTCGGGATGGCGGGCCAAAGTGTTCGGCGGGTTGTTGGGGATCGCGGCGCGCGCGTGGCAATGTTTGACCCAACCCGCCGATATCCATTCCTGCACGACATTTCCGGGCTTGTTGGGGTCCAGCACCAAGTCGCCCGATGCGATCTGTTTGTCGGTGCCAAAAATCGCCTGCTCGCGCGGATTGTCGATCTTGAAGATCACATGGCTGTGGTCGAGGGTGATGTTGAATTCCAGCCCCCGCGCCTCGACCATGCGCCCGACCCGACTGACCCGCGGGAAATCCTCACTCCACATGTTAACGTGGACCTCAAAGCACGGCGTCACGCCGTAATTGTCGCCCAGTTCGGCGAATTGCTCATAGGCCTCAACGACCTCGCCGTCAGTGACGACGTGGCCGTCGGCGTGATTGAGCATGACTTGGGTGTTATGGACCACCGAGCCCAGTCGCTGGCCAGTCTGCAGGTTGGCTTCCAACAGCGCCTCGTCCGATCCCAACACGTAAAACCACCCTCCGGCCCGTACCGGCAGACCGTATTTGTCGCGGCAGCGTTCAAAGTCCCCGATCTGATCGGCATCGGGTGTCTTGTCCACATAGTCAAACACGCCGGCATCGCGGACCATTTGAAACCGGGTTTCCAAATCCGGCATGGGATCGTCGTGGGTGTGTTTGATGCCGTTGGTTTGTATGCCGAACAGGAGATCGTTGGCCATGTCGGGGTCCTCTATGCAATCGGTTATGATGCGGCCGGTTATGATGCGGCATTATTTTGATCCCAGGCTTCGATGCAGACAACGCGCCGGCTCAAATGGCGATCGGCCGCTTGTCCGCCCACGGCCTTGCCCGCTCAAAACACGCCGCCGCGTGGAGCACCTTATCATCGGCCAACCATGGCCCAACGATCTGCAGGCCTACGGGCAGGCCCGCTGAGGTGAACCCACAGGGCACCGTAATCGCCGGGTGGCCCGTCAGGTTGAAGGGGTGGGTATAAGGATACCACGACGCGCGCGGCCCGTCGGCCGTTTCACCATTGATGGTGATCGGATCGCGGGGATCGTGATCGGCGGGGATCGCCGGGCAGGCCAGGGTCGGCGTGACCAGCAAGTCGATGTCATCGAACCAGGCCTCGACTTCCCGGTAAAGCGTCGTCCGCGCCGCCGTGGCCAGTTGCACCTCGACGCCGGTGGTCGCCTCGCCCTCGTGCATCCAAAAGCGCAGGGTTTCGCTCATGCGTGCACCCAACGTCTCGGCCAGATTTCCAAACCGGGCGTTCCACAGGGAATAGGTCAGCGGCCCCCAATGCGGCAGGGTCGGCGAAAATGCAGCCGTGTGATCCAATAAAATTGCGCCGAGGTCCGCAAAGGCCGGCACCGCGGCCTCGAACAAGGCACGCGTCTCCGTATCGATCCGGTCATTGCCCAGAAACGGCCGCCAGCCGATGCGCAAGCCCTTGAGATCGCCCTCCCCCATCGCCGCCTTGGCGAAATCCGCCACGTCACGGCCGAGGCTGTGAAAATCCGACGCATGCGGGCCGGCCATGACATCGAGCATCAGGCCGCAATCGGCGACCGTCCGGGTAATCGGCCCCATGAACGCCATCAGACCAAAGACGTCGGCGGTCATGTCATGGGGCACGACACCCAGCGTCTGCTTCATGCCGACGACACCACAGGCCGCCGCTGGAATGCGGGTCGAGCCGCCGCCGTCCGTGCCCACGTGCAAGGGACCAAGCCCAGTTGCCGCCGCCACACCAGCGCCGCCCGAGGAACCACCGGACGTGCGTGTCTTGTCCCAGGGATTGAGGGTGCGGCCGAACAGGGGCGCTTCGGTCATCGGTTTGTGGCCGAATTCCGGCGTTGTCGTTTTGCCGATAAGAATAGCCCCCGCGGCGCGCAGCCGGGCGATGCATACGGCGTCCGCGTCGGGCACATTATTTTCCATGGCGTGCGAGCCGAACGTTGTTCGCACACCTTGCGTGTTGATCAGGTCCTTCACGGTGAACGGCACGCCGTGCAGCGGACCCAGGTCGTCACCGTTCATGACGCTCCGCTCCGCCGCCTTCGCCTCGGCGCGGGCGCGCTCGGCCGGGATGGTGATAAATGCATTGAGTTCGCGCTGAACGGCCTCGATCCTGCCCAAGACGGCGTCGATAAGTTCCACAGGCGACAGATCCTTACCGCGGATGCGGGCGGCGGCCTCGGTGGCTGGCAGGTAGTCTAGGGTGTCATCGGTCATGGGTGCGGTCTCCCCGTTGAACGTTAACGGTATCGCACCGGCGGGGCCGGCCCAAGCCGCAAGGAAAAGCCGTTTCACCGTATGATAAGGCGGGCTTTTCCCTTGACCCGCCGCACCCGGCTCCTAGTATCCGCGAAGGAGGGAACGCCATGGTTCACGCACCGACAAATGCCGCCGACATTCGCCACGATTGGACCGCCCAAGAGGCCATAGAGCTGTTCGCGCTGCCCTTCAATGACCTTATTTTCCAGGCCCAATCAGCACATCGTGCGCATTTCAGTGCCAACGAAGTGCAGATGTCGAATTTGTTGTCTGTGAAAACCGGCGGCTGTCCGGAAGACTGCGCCTACTGCCCGCAATCGGCGCATTACGAAACGGGTACCGACGCCGGCAAACTGATGGATATCGATCATGTCGTCGCCGAAGCAAAGCGCGCCCAGGACGGCGGCGCCACCCGGTTCTGCATGGGCGCGGCCTGGCGTTCGCCCAAGGACAAGGACCTGGACCAAGTCTGCGACATGGTCAGCCGGGTCCGTGACTTGGGCCTTGAGACCTGTGTGACGCTGGGCATGCTGCGCGGCGATCAGGCCCAGCGCCTGGGCGACGCGGGTCTGGATTATTACAACCACAACCTGGACACCTCGGAAGCATTTTACGGCGAAATCATCACCACGCGGACCTATGAGGACCGCCTGGAAACCCTGGCCCACGTGCGCAACGCCGGCATGAAAGTCTGCTGCGGCGGTATCGTCGGCATGGGCGAAGGCCTGGACGACCGGGCCGCCATGCTGGTGACCATGGCGAACCTGCCGGAGCATCCTGAAAGTGTGCCGATCAACAGGCTGGTCGCCGTTGAAGGCACGCCGCTGGCCGATGCGCCGAAATTGGACAGGCTGGAGTTTGTCCGCACCATCGCGGTTGCCAAGATCATGATGCCGGCCTCGGTGATCCGCCTGTCGGCGGGGCGCGAGGACATGAGCGACGAATTGCAGGCGTTGTGTTTCCTGGCCGGCGCCGGGTCGGTGTTCGTCGGCCCGGAACTGTTGACGACCCCCAACCCCGACCGCGACCGCGATGCCAACCTGTTTGCCCGCCTGGGGATCACCGGAACCGGCGAGAACGCCGCCGCGGACGCCATCACCAACGCGGCGGAATGACCATGGCCGAAAGGCCCGCCTGGTTCACCACGGGCTACGACCACATCTGGATGCCCTATACCCAGATGAAATCCTCACCGCTACCGCAAGCGGTCGCCTCGACCCACGATACGCACATTGTCCTGGACGATGGCAGCGAACTGATCGACGGCATCGCGTCGTGGTGGTCGGCCTGCCATGGCTACAATCACCCGCATATTATCGACGCCATCCAGCGCCAGGCGGCGGCCATGCCGCATGTCATGCTGGCCGGACTTTCCAACGAACCGGCCTTCACCCTGGCAACACGCCTGGCGGCGATGACACCGGGTGACCTGAACCGCGTATTCTTTTCCGAATCGGGTTCGGTATCGGTGGAGATCGCCATGAAGATGGCGGTGCAGTTCTGGCTCAACCAGGGCCAAGGGACGCGGAAGAAATTCATCGCCTTCAAGAACGGCTATCACGGCGACACCATCGGCACCATGGGAGTTGGTGATCCCGACAACATCATGCACGGCCCGTTCGGCGGTCTGATGCCCGAACAATGGGTGGTTGATCTGCCGCAGACGGAAGCCGATCAGGCTTCGTTTGAGGACTTCGTCGCGGCCCGCGTCGGCACCTGCGCCGGCATTCTCATGGAACCACTGGTTCAGGGCGCCGGCGGCATGATCTTTCATGATGCGGCGGTGCTGCGGTTCATGCGCGAAATTTGCGACCGGCACGGCCTGCTGTTGATCCTCGATGAAATCATGGTCGGATTCGGCCGCCTCGGCACCATGTTCGCGTGCCATCAGGCCGATGTGATCCCCGACCTGATGACCCTGTCGAAGTCGCTGACCGGCGGCACCGTGCCGTTGGCGGCAACCATTGCGTCCGACCGAATATTTCAAGCCTTCTACGCCGACGAATTGGAACGCTGCCTGATGCACGGCCCGACCTACACGGGCAATGCCTTGGCCTGCGCCGCCGCCAATGCATCTCTTGATCTGTTCGAGAGCGAACCGAGGCTTGATCAGGTCAAAGCCATAGAGGCCCAATTGAGCCAAGAGTTGGCGCCTTGCGCGGAAGTCCCCGGTGTCCTTGACGTCCGTGTGCGTGGCGCCATCGGTGTCGTGCAGTTGGAAAGTTTGGGCGACATGTACTGGATCCGCGACCGCTTCGTCCAGGAAGGCTGCTGGATCCGACCTTTTGGTGACGTTATTTACCTGATGCCGTCATTCACCATGGACAGCCGAGACCTCTCGCATTTGACGACCAACATTGCGAGAATCACCGGCGAGTGGTCGGATCGCCGTGGGGACCAGAAGATATGAGCGGCGATAGCCTGGACGCCTTTGCCCGACAAAAGCTCAACAGCCTTGAAGCCAAAAGCCTGCGCCGCAACCTGACTGTGACCCACCGCTTGTCGGCGGTCGAAGTCGAGCGCAGCGGCCGTCGATTGATCGATTTTTCATCGAACGATTATCTCGGGTTCTCGCAACACCCGAAACTGAAAGAAGCCGCCCAGGCCGCCACGGCGGACTATGGGGTCGGGTCAACGGGATCACGCTTGATCACCGGCAATCATCCGCTGTTCCGCGAATTGGAACAGCGCCTTGCGGCCTTGAAGGACAGCGCAGATTGCGTTGTTTTCGGGTCGGGGTTCCTGGCCAACAGCGGCATTATTCCGGCCCTGATGACCGAGCGCGATGCCGTGTTTCTAGATGAGCTGTCGCATGCCTGCATCTTTTACGGCGCGCGCCTGACCCTCGGCGCGCAGCATATTTTCCGCCACAACGACATGGATCACCTGCGCGAGTTGCTGACGGCGCACCGTGCCAACCATCCGCATGCCCTGATCGTCACCGATGGCGTATTTTCCATGGACGGCGATCTGGCGCCGCTGGGCACGCTCGGCACCCTGGCCGATGAGTTCGACGCCTGGCTGATGACCGACGACGCGCACGGCATCGGCGTCGTCGGCGACGGCCGGGGATCAAGTTTTGCGAACGGCGCCGACCACCACGTGCCGCTGCAAATGGGCACCCTGTCAAAGGCCATCGGCGGCTATGGCGGGTATTTATGTGCCTCACAGGCGGTCTGTGAGTTGATCCGCAACCGTTGCCGGACCTTCGTCTATTCCACCGGCCTGCCGCCCGGCCCCATTGCTGCCGCCATCGCGGCGCTGGATTTGATTGAGGCCGACCCTGATATGGCGGCGCGGCCCCTGAGGCTGGCCCGATCTTTTACCCGCGCACTCAATCTGCCGGCCGCCGAAAGCCCGATTGTGCCTGTGGTTTTGGGTGACACGGATCACACCTTGACGGCGGCAAAAATGTTAGAAGAAGATGGGTTCTTGGTTGTGCCGATCCGACCGCCTACAGTACCGGAGGGCACGTCCCGGCTCCGCATTACGTTCTCGGCCGCCCACCAAGAGGCGCAAGTGGAACGATTGGCGCAGACCATCCGTGATCGGGTTATGGGGGGATAACCGCGTGACGTCATTTTTCATCACCGCCAGCGGCACCGGCGTCGGCAAGACCGTCGTCACGGCACGCCTGACCCAGGAAGTCATGGCCGCCGGCAAACGGGTCAAGGTGGTCAAGCCGGTGATCACCGGGTTTACCTGGCACGGCCTGCGTCACAACGACACCGGGCGGCTGCTCAAGGCGATGGGCGCCGAGCCGACACCGGAAAACGTCAATGAGATTTCACCCTGGCGCTTCGAAGAACCCCTGTCGCCGGACATGGCGGCGCGGCGCGAGGACCGCAGCGTCGATTATGACGAACTGGTGGCATTTTGCCGCGACACTATGGCTGTCGAGTCCGATCTTTGTCTGATCGAAGGGGTCGGCGGCGTCATGGTGCCGCTTGATCAAACCCACACGGTTGCCGACTGGGTCAAAACCTTGGACATCCCCAGCATTGTCGTCGTCGGGTCCTATCTGGGCACCCTCAGCCATACTCTGACCGCGGTCGAGACCATGCAGGCCCGAGAGTTGCCGATTGCCGCCGTTGTCGTCAGCGAATCGGAAGACAGCCCGGTTCCCCTGGCCGAAACCGTAGAAACTATCGAACGATTTTTGCCAAACATGGATATCCGCAGCCTGCCGCGCATGAAATACGCGCCGGGCCAGGCCGATTTCCTGGCCGATTTGGTGTCCTGAACACAGCATTGGCCGTACATCTGATAGAGAGGACCTCGCCATGCGTTTTCTGATTATCTTCGCCCTGATCGCCGCATTCGCGCCCGCCGGTGCCAACGCCCAAAACCTGTTCGACAAGTTGCAGAAAACCATCGGCACGGTGACCGGGCAAAGCGGCGGCGGTGCATCAGGTGGATCGGGCGGTGCACTTTCCAACGCCGATATCACAGCGGGGCTGCGCGAGGCCCTGAAGGTCGGTACCGAGCGGGTGGTCGGCACCTTGGGTACCGCTGATGGCTATAATGCCGACCCGGCCATCCATATTCCCCTGCCGCCGAATTTGCAGAAGGTTCAGGGCTTTTTGAAAAAATTCGGCCTGTCGTCACTGGCCGACGACGTCGAACTGCGCCTTAACCGGGCTGCCGAAGCCGCCGCGCCGAAAACCAAGGAACTGATCTGGAAGGCGATTTCGTCGATGAGCCTGGATGACGCCCAGACCATCTACAAGGGCCCCGATGACGCCGCCACGCAATATTTCAAGAAAGTCGCGACCGGCGATTTGACGGCGACGGTGAAGCCCGTGGTCGATCAATCCCTGGCCGATGTCGGCGCCATTTCCGCCTATGACAACCTGATGGGTCAATACAAGGCCATGCCCTTCGTCCCTGATGTGAAGGCGGACCTGTCACAACACGCCACGGACTTGGCGCTGAAGGGCTTGTTTCATTATCTGGCCCAAGAAGAAGCGGCGATCCGCCAAAACCCGGCGAAGCGGACGACGGAAATATTGTCGAAGGTGTTCGGCGGCACGTGACGTTTGCGGCGCGTCTCACCGTGCCGGCCTAGTCGAAAATGTATTTCTACGATGAATTATTGGAATTTTGCGTAAGGCCCCCGGCTGACTAAGCTGCGACCAACAAAAGATTTTGACCAAATCGAACGGAATGCCGGTCATTCAACTTATCATCAAGGAGCGGGTTTCATGTCACAACGCTTGCAAGGGCTTTCCCATGAGGAAGCCACCGGGGTCGCCAAGGAAGTTTTCGCCGCCTCCGATCAGTTTCTGGGCCGGACCTCCAATCTGGTGCGGATCCTGTCGAACCACAGTCCCTATCTAGCGCGCTGGTTCATCGGTCTGGTCTCCAGTGTCCGCCAACCGGGGCTCGGTGCGACCACAGATGCCCGATTGCGCAATCTGGCCAATATCAAGACTTCGATGACCAACGCCTGCACCTATTGCACGGCGCATACCTCCATTTTCGGCAAAGGGCTGGGCATCAACGAGGACGAATGCGCGGCGCTTGACAGCGACGCCTTCAAGACCAGCGATTTGTTCACCGACAAGGAAAAGGCCGTTATCGCCTGGGCCGAGGCAATGACCGACAACTCGGCAAAGTCCAACCGGGCCGTCTGGGAAGAGTTGAGACGCCATTGCACGGAGGCGGAAATCGTCGAGGTTTCCATGGCGTCGGCCATGTTCAACATGATCAACCGGCTGAATGATTCGTTTTTGACCGAACTGGAAACCGTCGCATACAACGAGAAGCAATGGTCCGCCGTCGACAACAATTCCCTCGATGACATTGAAGCCTACGCCGGGCGGTTCCCTGAAGCCGGCCAAGCACAACGCGGCTGAGCCGCCTCGCCGGGCCGAATATTCAAGAAACTCGGCGGCGTCAATCGGCGGACGCGGCGGCCTCATCGACAATCCAGTCGGCGAACAGCTGCGCGTCCGCAGACAACGTCCGCCGGGCCGGCACGGTCAGGTAAAATGCCCCCGGCGAACGTATCTCCGCGTCCAGCGGCCGAACCAAGCGGCCGTCGTCGACCAACTGTCCAATAAAGCGATGCCAACCGAGAACATAGCCGCGGCCATCCAGGGCCATTTGAACGCCGATCAGGTAATTCAGAAACCGCCCCCGTACGCCGCCGATGGGTTGGCCGGCAATACGGAACCACGTTGCCCAATCGAGCCACTGGTCACCATCGATACCGCGCGAATCGTAAAGCGGGTGATCGGCCAGATCGGCGATTGTCTTTGGCGCACCGAGCCGGCCGATGTAACCGGGACTACAAACAGGATACACCGTGTCGTCGAACAGACGGCGGCAATCCAGGCCCTGCCAACGGCCGGTGCCGTAACGCACCGCCAAGTCAACCGCGCCGCCGACCAGGTCGATCGGCTCATCGGCGACCACCTGATTGATCGTGATTTTCGGCCAGGCTTCGGAAAAACGCGCGAGGCGCGGCATCAGCCAATAGAAGGCGAACCCGCCGGTCGTGCCGACGGTCACCTGACGTTCCGTGCCGACGTTACGGAGCATCGCCAGCGCCGCGGCCATTTCACCGAACCCGTGGTTAACCGGATCGAATAACTTGAGCCCCGCCTCACTCAACTCAACGCGCCGGTGCAGGCGATGAAACAGGGGTTGGCCGACGTAGTCCTCCAAGTTGCTGATCTGACGGCTGACCGCCGCGGCGGAAACATTCAGCTCGGCAGCGGCCTGCTTGAAACTCAACAGCCGCGCACTCGCTTCGAAAGCAAGCAAGGCCGTCGGTGAAGGCAAATGGCGTCGCATAAAATCACATTACATGAAATTATGTGATAGGTGAATATTTGTTATATTGACCCGTAGTTATACCAAGCATAAACGGTTTAAACAGCGCATGACTTGAATTTGATTCAGATGCCAGTCCGCATGCCATGGGAGACCGGGAATGAGTGATCGATACCCCGATAATGATCCGCACGGGCCAAACGCCGAGGCCCTCGCCCGGGTTCTGCTGCCCATTGATCAAGCCCGCGGCCTGCCCAATCCATTTTACACCGATCCCCGAACGCATGCCGATGAGTGCGCGCGGGTGTTGTTTGAGCAATGGGCGTGCGCCGGTTTTGCAAACGACGTTGCCGGCGCCGGCGACACTCACCCCGTCAACTTCGCCGGCCTCCCGCTGGTCATCGTCAGGGGCCGGGATAAGGTGATCCGGGTCTTTCACAATGTTTGCCAGCACCGCGGGCGAACCCTGGTCGAGGTCGCGGAGACCGCCCAGAAGGCGATGGTCTGTCCGTACCATCGTTGGGCCTACGACCTTGAAGGAAAGCTCATTGTCGCCGCACACGTCGGCGGCGCCGGGACGCATGAATGTCTGGGTTTCGACAAGGCCGGCATTCACCTCAAACCGGTTCGCAGCGCCGAATGGATGGGTCTCGTTTTCGTTGATATCTCCGGCGCCGCGGCACCGTTCAGCGACTTCATCCAGCCCATCGCCGAGCGCTGGCGCGACTTTGCCGACCTGCCATTGATCCATACCGGCACCGATTGTTCGATCGCCTTCACCTTGAATTGCAATTGGAAACTGGCCGTCGAGAATTATTGCGAAGCCTATCATCTGCCCTGGGTTCATCCGGGTTTGAACCGCTATTCACCGCTCGACCAGCACCACAATATTGTCGAGCCGACCTACGCCGGCCAGTTCAGCGCGTGTTACACACCGAGTTTCCCCGATGGCGCCCCGGCGTTCCCGAATGCCCCCGGATTGCCGGCCTATTGGGATAGCGGCGCCGAATATGTAGCGCTGTTCCCGAACGTCTTGCTGGGTATTCACCGCGACCATTTCTTTGCCGTGTTGATCCTCCCCGACGGCCCGGCGAAAACCCATGAGCGGATGGAAATTTTCTATTTTGATGATGCCGCCAGGGACGCCAACCACGCGCCATCCCGAAGGGCCAACCGCGCCCTTTGGGAATCGGTTTTTTCCGAGGACCGCGACGCGGTCGAGGCCATGCAACGCGGCCGGCATTCGCCCGGCTTCGATGGCGGCGTGTTCTCGCCGGTCATGGATCTCCCGACCCATGCGTTCCATAAGTGGGTCGCCCGGTCCTGGACCGAGGCCGGATCCGCGAGGGCCGCCGACACGGACGCCACCTTTTAATCCATCCACTGTAGCAATCGGGCCCGACCATGGCATTTCCCACCGACAGCAAATACGTCATCATCGGCGCCGGCATTCATGGCCTCAGCACGGCCTATCATCTGGCGTTGGCTTTGAAGGCTGAGGGCAAGGGCAGCGGCGCCGATATCGTCGTCATCGACAAAACCGCCATTGCCGCCGGCGCTTCGGGGATCGCCTGCGGCGTCATCCGCAACAACTATTTCCAGCCGGCCATGCGCGAATTGATGGCGCATTCCGTCGCCGTCTGGGAAAGCGATCCGGAAGCCTACAGCTATCATCCGGTCGGCTATCTGCAGATCAGCCACGAAGGTATGCACACCGACATCGCCGCGATTCATGATCAACAACGTGCCATCGGCTATCCCTCGACCCTGGTCTCCGGGGCGGCCGACAGTACGGCCTACATGCGCGGTATCGTTGACGACTGGCAGGCCCAGGGGATCACTTCGGTCCTGCACGAGAAGAAGGGCGGCTATGCCAACAATACCAAGGCTATGTATGGCCTGGCCGGCAAGGCGGAGACCCTGGGCGTGCGGATCATCACCGGTGTCACTGTGCGCGGCCTACGCACGGCCGGCGGCGCGGTGACGGCGGTGGAAACGGATCGCGGCGACATCGAGACGGATTACGTCGTCGCCGGGGTCGGTCCCTGGGTCAGGTCGATCTGGGCGATGCTGGACCTGCCGAATACAATTAGCATCCTGGGCGCCGATGGTGCGCCCCACAGCGATGTCCCCATGTGGACCTATTGGTCCTTGCAGGAGGGGACGCTGGGCGTCGATCCGGACTTCCAAATGACAAATGCCGGCGCGATGCCGCCGGTAATCCATGTCGATACGGACGCGCCGCTAATGTCCGACGTTGATGGATCGCTGATCACCGACGAACCCTGGGGCATCTATTACAAACCGGATGTCCACTTCGGCGGCGTTCAGGGCGGCGCCATGCCCTACGTTGTCGAGACGCCGACCGATCGTGTCGCCGTTGATCCTTATGGTATCGAATCGCCCGATTTCGTCGTTGGCGACGATTTCGCGCACCTTTGGTGTTCGGCCCTGGCACACTGTCAAAAGCGTTTCGAGGGACAGATTGTTAAGTACCGGGCCGAGCCCTCCGGGGGTATCGGCTGCTTTACGCCGGACAGTTTTCCGGTCTTCGACGTGTTCCGCGAAAACTGCTATGTGATCGCCGATTCCAATCACGGCTTCAAGATGCTTGGTGTTGGCAAATTGGTCGCCGAAGACATCCTTGGTCAGACGTCAAAGCTCATGGCGCCGTTCCGGTTCTCACGTTATGCGTCCGGCGACCTGCATCCCGTATCGAACAGTCCGTTTCCGTGGAGCTGAGGACCTATGGACACCGCGCCACGGACCCAGGACCAATTGCCCCCCAGGGCCGATATCCGTTATGGTGACGGTCGAAAAGGAGGATGCGGTATGTCGAAAATTAGCTTGAGAGTCTGCGTGGTCGTCTTGATATCGGCGTTTCACCTGTGCTGGCAAAGCGGTGCGCGGGCAGAAGGCATGACCGACGGCGTATCAAAAACTTTTCCCAGCATCGCCGCCTGTTTCAAGAAAGCCAAGGAGGTCGGCAGCGCTTACAAAACCATTCACCGCATGCATTCGTTTAAGGCGCTCAAGACTGCGGTCCATGCCTATGATTTGGACGAACAAGGCGCCGACGCCGACATCCGCTGCGTTGAGATGAACAATAAATCTGCTGTCGCCGTCATTTTTGTCCATGGCGAAAACCAAAGTTCGCGGAATTTCATTGTCAGTAGATTAAAAAAATATCTCAACAAGTGACGCGACAAGCCCGGCCTGACGCCTGCTCACAAATGACTGGTCAGCACTTCCTGATCGGGCTCTGGCGCATTGGCCAGGGCTTCAAACACACCATCGGCGCCGGCAACCACGGAAATAAGGTCGCGGATTTTTGGATGCGCGAAACCGCCGTCGATAATTGAATCGAGCAATGCCAAAAAAGCGTCCCAGTAGCCGTCCACGTTGAGCACGACGATGGGCTTGTCGTGTTGGCGCAATTGCTTCCAGGTCATCACCTCGATAGTTTCATCCATGGTGCCGATACCACCCGGCAAAACGATAGCCGCATCGGACATTTCGAACATTTTGGCCTTCCGCGTGTGCATATCCTGGGTAACGATCAACTGGCCGGCGTCTTCATTACCGACTTCCAGGTGCATGAGAAATTCCGGGATGATACCGACCACATCTCCGCCGGCGTCGGACACGGCATCGGCAACGGCCCCCATGAGACCGATTCGCCCGCCGCCGTAAACCAGCCGCACGTCGGCGTCGGCCATTAATTGGCCCAACCGCCGGGCCTCGCGTTCATAGGCCGGATTATCACCCGTCTTAGAGCCACAAAATACGCACAGGGACTTGAATTCCGCCATTTTTTCCGATCCGTAGATATCGCCAAGCACATGAACTTTTCGTGATCGAGCGTCGACGTATATTGTCATTCTCCAAAATACACAGGTAACATTGAAAACCATTTCAGGAAACGGAGGCTTGGGCAATGAAAACGATGATCACCGGATTGGCCGTTGCGACCGCGGCGTTGGTATTCGCAGGTTCGTCTTTCGCCTGCCAAGGCGAACACGGCTACAAGAAGACGGCGCAGCTGCTTGAACAGAGCACCATCACGTCGGTAAAGAAGGCCGCTTTGATGCAGATTATCGCCGACAGCAAGGCCGACCACGATAAGTTCACGGCTATCGGCGACTACAGCAAAATGAACGACGCCGTTGACGAATTGGCCGAAGTGAAAAGCCAAATCGCCAAATAGCCGTCATCGACACAAGGATTTTGCGACCGCGCCGGCATGAAAACCGCCGGCGCGCTCGGGCTTCTTCGGACAATGCGGGAGATGGACAAAGGCATTACCCGAAAGCAATCGACTTCTTTTCACTCACAGGAGAATATGTCCATGACATTCCAAAAAACCATCAAAGGGGCCGTCTTCGCGGTCTTGGCGGCCTTGGTCTTGGCGACCAGCGCCTCTGTCGTTCACGCCAATGCTGATCAGATTAAATACCGCAAAGCGCTGATGAAAGGCGTCGGCGGTGCCATGGGCGGTCTTGCCGCGGTCGTAAAAGGTAAAGTCTCGGCCTCCAACGCTGCGGCGTTGGCTGATGCCATGAACTCCTTTGCTTCCATTGCGCCTGGCGCTTTCCCGAAAGGTTCCGGCGGCGACAAGACCCGTGCCAAGGATGAAATCTGGTCAAAGGCGGCGGAATTCAAAGCCGCGGTCTCGGCCTTTCAGAAAGCGGCGGCCGGCGTGGCCGCGGCAGCCTCCAGCGGCGGCAATCTGAAAGCGGCCTTCGGTGGTCTCGGCAAATCCTGCGGCGGCTGCCACAAGCCGTTCCGTAAGCCGAAAAGCTAAAGGCCTCCGCCCCCATGCGGCGGTTCTTGAAGATTACGACACTGATCGGCGCCGGGCTATTCAGCCTGGCGCCGATTGGCGCCGTGATGGCTGCGCAATCCGGTGACCCGGAACGCGGCGCCTATGTATTTCGGGCAGCCGGATGTCTGGGCTGCCATACGGACCCGGCGGATCAGAAAAAGAAAATTTTGCTGTCTGGCGGCCGCGCCCTGAAAACGCCCTTCGGGATCTATTACAGCCCCAACATCACGCCCGATCCGGACACCGGCATCGGCCGGTGGACTTTTGCAAATTTTGAGCGCGCCCTGCGGGACGGCAAGACGCCAAGCGGTGAGAACTACTTCCCGGTCTTCCCCTTCCCCGCCTATACCAAAATGACGGGCGCCGACATGCGCGATCTGTGGGCCTACCTGCGCAGCGTCCCCGCCGTAAAACGCGTCAACAAGCCGCATGACACCAAGTTCATTTTCGGTATCCGCTTCATGGTGCTGCCGTGGCGGATCCTCTATTTCGCGCCGGGGGTCATGCAACCCGATCCTAAAAAATCACCCGAGTGGAACCGCGGCGCCTATTTGGTCGATGCCCTGTCACACTGCGGCGAATGTCATACGCCACGCAACTTCCTCGGCGGCTTCAAAAGCGGGCTTTATCTGGCCGGCACCACGGAAGGCCCCGGCGGCGACCCGGTGCCTAACATAACGCCCGACCCAAAAACCGGCGTCGGTGAATGGTCGGAAGACGACTACGAATCGCTGTTTGGCCTCGGCATGCTGCCGGATGGCGATTTCATCGGTGGTGAAATGACCGAGGTCTATGAAAACACCTCAAAGATGACCGACGCGGACCGGCGCGCCATTACCGTCTATCTGAAATCACTGCCGCCTATTTCCCACGCGATCACGAAAAAACAGAATTAGACGCGGTGCGCATTGTTCTTTTGTTTGCGTCGGGGTGCGCATGCTAATATCGATGCGTTATGAACCATCCGATTGTCCTTGCTGTCGCCGGGTTCGGCATCGTCGCCGCCGCCATTGGCGCGAATGTTTATCTCTGGAACGACGAGATTGAAAAGCCTGCCGCCGCGGTTTCGGAGGCGGCCAAGCCGCCCCGTGTGACCACCGCCGCGCCGGCCGTATCGAAGGCGCAGAAGGCCGCGGAAAGACTTAAGGCGGTCGCGGCACGCGCCCTGCCGGCGACGCAACAGCCCATAGCCAAGACCAAGACCGACAAGCCGACCTTCGATGTCGTCCGCGTGACCCCGGAAGGTGACGCCGTCATTGCCGGCCGGGCCAAACCGAAAAGCACCGTCGTGATTATCGACAACGGCCAATTTGTCGGCCAACTGGACGCCGATGATCGCGGCGAGTGGGTGTTTGTCCCCGACCGGCCGCTGGAGCCCGGCAGCCGACAATTGTCCCTGGAACAAAAAACCCCGGGTGACAAAAAACCGGTTCTCTCGGACGACGTGGTGGTTGTCGTGGTGCCGGCGAAGAACCAGGACATTGCCGGCCAGCCCGCCAAACTGCCAACCCAGGCACTGGCGCTGAAATTCCCCCGGCAAGGCGACGGCCCCAGCACAATCCTCCAAAAACCGATCCCGGAAAGCATCGCGAAAACAATGTCCGTGGACACGGTCGATTACGATGACCAGGGCCGATTGCACATCAGCGGCCGCGGTGAGCCGGCATCGGTGATCCAGATTTATCTGGACAACAAAATCATCGGCCGGGCCCGGGTCGACGAAAATGGCGGTTGGCGGTTGAAGCCCGATTCGCCGGTTGCGGCGGGTCTCTATGCGATGCGAGCCGACGAGGTTGATCCCAAGGGCCGCGTCAAATCCCGGATCGAGTTGCCCTTCGCGCGGGCCGAACCGCTGGACACGATGCCGCCGGAGCCCTTTGTCATCGTCCAGCCGGGAAACAGTCTGTGGCGTCTGGCGCGGCGCGTCTATGGCAGCGGAGTTCGCTATACAACGATCTTTGCGGCCAACAAAGAACAGATCAGAGATCCGGAAATGATCTTCCCCGGTCAGGTTTTCGCCGTTCCTGCGACCAATTAAATACCGTAATTCGGGTATTCAGGTGGATTTTGGCGGTCGGATATAGTCTGACAGCAATTCCAAATACGGCTTGGCTCGCAGTAACAGCCGCGCCGCCCGCGACATAAGCAAGATTGGGGTCAGCGGTTCATCGATAACGATGTCTTCGGTGAGGACAATTCTTTGGCGACGCGTCATCTTGACCCGGCCGCCTAAAGCACGGCTGGCCGCCGACAAAACCGTCATGGCATTCGCACGCGCCACAGGATCTTCCGCCGTGAAGGGCAGACTGCCGAGGTTGGCGTTAAAAGTCATATTCGTCCGCTGTTCCTTGGCATCGGCGCGAACGGCAAACACGAAACCCTGATATTCAAACGTAAAATTCATAGTCTGCGGCTCGGCCGCGCCGCGCAGGCCCGCCATATGGTCCAGGCCAAGGGGTCCGTTCTCGACGTGTTGCGTGGCCTCAATGAAATCTTGGGCGGTGGGTAATGCTTGGTTCATGAACTCTGCTCGTATCTCAGTCGATTACCAGCCCCCAGGCGGTAGCCTATCACGGGCAATCCACGGTGTAACCGAAATTTTCATTCATCGACCCAACACAGGCCGTGGCGGTGCGAAAGTTTCGAAATCGCCCGGATTAGCTTGCTAACAGCGCCAAAATTGCGACAATCCGCGTCCATTATCATGTTACGGGAAACGCCGACGCATGCTGAAAACCGTTCTTGTCCCGATCCATCCTGCCGGCTGGCCGTTCATCGCGATTTTTGCCGCCGCGGGTGCCGCAATGACCTGGTGGTTGCCGCCGCTGGGTTTCGTCGGCTTGGTCCTGACCGCCTGGTGCGTTTATTTTTTCCGCGACCCGCCGCGCGTTACACCGCACCGTGACGGCCTTGTCATCAGTCCGGCGGACGGCGTTGTCCAGTCTATCGTCCAAGCACCGCCGCCCGAGGAACTGGAGATGGGCACGGCACCGCTGACCCGCGTCGCGGTCTTCATGAACGTCTTCAATGTCCATGTGAACCGCGTCCCCACGGACGGCACCATCAGCGCCAGCGCCTATCGGCCGGGTAAGTTCCTGAACGCGTCTTTGGATAAGGCCAGTGAATTCAATGAGCGCCAAGGCCTGAAGGTCACGACGGCGGCCGGCCAAGACATCGGCTTCGTGCAAATCGCCGGGTTGGTGGCGCGGCGCATCCTTTGTCATGCCAAGGTCGGTGACCAGATGCGCGCCGGCGAACGATTTGGTATGATACGATTCGGCAGCCGGGTTGACGTCTATTTACCGCAGGGCATCTCACCTTTGGTGGCCGTTGGTCAGTTGGCCGTCGCCGGTGAAACGGTCCTTGCCGACCTGAACAGCGACGAAGCTCCACGCGGCGGTGAAACTCGATAGGAATTCCCCATGGCCAAGGCCGCTAAACCCGAAAATATCAAGCGCCGGCGGATACCGCATATCTCCATCAACCGCATGATTCCCAACATCCTGACGTTGCTGGCTCTGGCCGCCGGGCTGACGGCCATGCGTTTCGCCTTTCAGGAACGCTGGGAACTGGCCGTCTTCGCCATTGCCGTGGCGGCCATATTTGACGCCTTGGACGGCCGCATCGCTCGCCTTTTGAAAGGCGCCAGCAAGTTCGGCGCCGAGCTTGATTCGCTGTCCGATTTCGTCTGCTTCGGCGTTGCGCCGGCGATGATCCTGTTCCTGTGGGCCATGCAGGACGCCGGCCGCGGCGCCTGGGTTCTGGTCATGCTGTTCACCATGTGCATGGGGCTTCGCCTGGCGCGTTTCAATGTTGCCACTGAAGACGAAGACACGCCCGACTGGAAAGCGCATTTTTTCACCGGCGTACCGGCGCCGGCCGGGGCCGGGTTGGTGCTGCTGCCGATGATCCTTTCGTTTCAAGCCGGTGACGAGTTTTTCCGCTCGCCTTGGATGGTCTCGGGATTTTTATTCGGGGTCGGTGGCCTGCTGGTCAGCTCCATCCCCACCTACTCCTTCAAGAAGGTTGCCATTCCCCGCCAACGGTTCTTGGTCACCATGCTGATCGTCGCCCTGGTGATCGCCCTATTGGCCAGTGTGCCTTGGTTATGTCTGACAGTGATCTTGGGCCTTTATATAGGCTCCATGCCCATGAGTATGCGCGCCTACCGGCGCTATGAAACGGGCGAAGAGGTCGATGAAGACCACCCCGATGATCTGGACGAAGACGGCTAAACGGCGCTGACCGCCGCTGCCTCGGCCCGGCGCACCCGCCGCCGGTCCAGCCGGTCCCGGACATTGCCGCGGAGCATCAATGCCGACGGCGTGACGACCAGGGTCAACACCGTCGCAAAGCCAAGGCCGAAGACAATGGATGTGGCCAACTGCCGCCACCATTGCATGGCCGGCGCACCGGTCGTCACCAAGCGTTCGACAAAATCGATATTCATCCCGAGCACCATGGGCATCAACCCCAGGATGGTCGTTATCGTGGTCAACAGGACGGGCCGCAAACGCTGCGCGCCGGTCTTCAAGATGGCATCGCGGATTGATCCCTCTGTTTCTTTTAGTCTGTCGAAGGTGTCGATCAGAACAATGTTATTGTTGACGACAATGCCGGCCAGGGCGATGACCCCGATCCCGCCCATGACGATGCCGAACGGTTGGCCGGTGACCAACAGACCGATGAACACGCCGATGGTTGACATGATCACCGCCGTGAGGATCAGAAACGCCGAATAAAAGCTGTTGAACTGGGTCACTAAAATGACCGCCATGATAAACAGCGCGACGCTGAAAGCCTTACCCAGAAAAGCCTTGGCTTTGTTCTGTTCTTCGTCCTCGCCCTTGAACACCACGTCGATGCGTTCATCCAATTGCGCGGTTTCCATCCAACCGCGCAGCTGATTGGCTTTATTGTCGGCCAGCAGGCCCGGCGCGACATCCGACTTCACGGTCATCACGCGGCGGCCATCGCTGCGGCTGATCTTGCCGGTCCGGGGCTTGGCTTGACGGGTGACGAAGTTACCGATGGGAATTTGGCCGCGCGCCGTGGCGGCGCGGATGTCGTCCAACTGTCCGATGGTCCGATAGGCCCGCGGATAGCGCGCCCGGATTTCAATTTCCTCATCGGAATCGTCGGGCCGGTATTCGCCCAACTTGATCCCTGAGGTCACCAACTGAACGGACCGCCCGATCAGGTCAACGTTGGCGCCGAATTTCGCGGCTTGTGCGCGGTCGACGGACAATTCCCAATCGATGCCCGGCAATGCGCGGTTGTCCTCAATATTTTCGAACCCGCCCAGTTCGGCCATACCTTGGCGAACTCTCAGCACGGCGTCGGGCAAAAGTTTCGGATAGCGGGTCGCCAATTGCACCTGAATGGGCTTGCCGATGGGCGGTCCGGCCTGTTCGGTGCGCCGATCGACAACGACACCGGCCAGATTTTGCGCGCGGGTTTGAATATCGGCCAGGATGTCGTCGACTTTCCGACGAGCCCACCAGTCAGTCATCTCCAGCGTGATCGTGCCGATGATGTCCTCGGCTTCCTGGGACTGCCCTTCCTGCCCGGTGCGCGTATAGACGCTAGCGAATTCATCTTGCTCGGCATCGACGGCCAAGACATGCGCCTCGACTTCGCGCATCAGGCGATCCTTTTCAAGAACCGAAAGATTACCGCGCGCCTTGACCTGAACGATGGCGCGTTCCGGTTCCACATCCGGGAAGAACTCGACCCCTTTGCCGAATTGTCCGTACGCCACCTGAACGCCAATGAGCAACGCGAGCGACATGGACAGCACCTTGCCCGGGTGAGAAATTGCTGTGTCCAAAACCCGCAGATACATGCCTGTAAAACCACCGATCGCTTTGACATCGCCTGCCTCCGTCCCGGCCAGGCCCTTGGCCAGCGTCGGATCGGCGGACCCACCACCGCGGCTGATGGTGGCGCCCAGTGTCGGCACGAAAATCAAGGCCATGAGCAAGGACGCCGACAGGGTCGCGATCAGGGTCAACGGCAGAAACTTCATGAACTCGCCGACAACACCCGGCCAGAACATGAGTGGCAAAAAAGCCGCCAATGTCGTCGCCGTTGAGGCGATGATCGGCCACGCCATGCGTTTCGCGGCGGTGCCATAGGACTCTTTGGGTGATTCACCTTCGCTCATCTTCCGGTCGGCGTACTCGGTCACCACAATAGCCCCGTCAACCAGCATGCCGACGGCCAGGATCAGGGCAAACAGCACGACCATGTTGATGGTCATTCCGGCGGCGCCAAGTACCAAAATTCCAGTCAGGAATGAACCCGGTATCGCCAATCCAACAAGCGCCGCTGAGCGCACGCCCAAGGCCCAGACGACGACAATCATAACCAGCAGGACGGCGGCGATGACGTTGTTCTGCAGATCGCTCAGCATGGTTCGGATTTTATCCGACTTATCAGCATTGAAGCGGACAGTGACCGCGTCACGCAGCGTCGCCGGCCAATTTTTGCGTTCCACCTCGACCAGGGCGCGGACCTTGGCAACCGTGTCGATGATGTTCTCACCGGTGCGTTTTGATATCTCCAGGGCGACGGCGCTCTCGCCGTCGACGCGGGCGAAGCTTTTCGGGTCCTTGAAGCCGCGGCGCACCTCGCCGATGTCACCCAAGACGATCACCGCATCGCCGTCCACCTTGACCGGCATACCGATGATGTCGCGGACGTTCTCGAACAGACCGGGGACCTTCAAGGTAAACCGCCCAAAACCCGTGTCCTGTGCTCCGGCGGCAACCAACAAATTGGAACTGCGCACCGCATCAACAGTCTCGATGACGGACAGGCCGTAGCTTTCAATCTTCACCGGATCGATAAGGATCTCGACCAGTTCTTCCCGGTCGCCAGCAATCTGAACCTGCAGAATTTCCGTCAGGCCTTCGATCTCATCGCGCAGATCGCGGCCCAACCGCAACAGGGCGCGTTCCGGCACGGGGCCTGAGAGGGTCACAACAACCACCGGGAACAGACTGAAATTGACCTCGTGGACCTCCGGCTCATCCGTATCGCCGGGCAGTTCGGGCTTCGCCAGATCGACCTTTTCACGGACATCGGTCAGCGCCTGATCGGCATCGAAACCGGCGTCGAATTCAAGCGTCACGTTGGCGCCGCCGTCATACCCGGACGCCCGCATTTCCTTAACACCCTCAATCTGGCGCAATTCCTGTTCCATGGGCCGGATCAACAGGCGCTCGGCATCTTCCGGCGAGATTCCGTCATGGCTCATGGAGACGTAGATGATCGGAATGTTGATATCCGGCTCGGCCTCTTTGGCGATCTCCACATAGGCGACGGTCCCCGACACCAAGACCAGTACGAGTACGGCCAAGACGGTCCGGGCGTGGCCGAGTGCGGCGTTGATAAGGGTGTTCATGAGCCCTCTGCCTTTTCGGCGGCCTTCTCAACGGTTTTACCGGCAACCGTTTCATCCAAGGTCCGGACTTTCTGGCCGGCTTGGACAAATTCCTGACCAACGGTGATCAGGGTCAAGGTCGGCGGCAGGCCGCCCAACCAGATGCCTTCCGGGGTATCGGCTAGAATGCGCACCGGATGGAAGACAACCTTGCTGTCGCCGTCCACCGCCTTGACGCCGATGATGCCGTTTTCGTCCAGGGTCAGAACGGCCGGCGTCACACGGTGGGCTGGTTCGCTGCCGGTCGGAATCTTCAGTTCCGTGGTCAGGCCTTCAGGCACGGTACCGGCTTCGTTATCGATCCAGATCTCAACCCGGAACGTCCGCGTTTCCGACTTGCCGGCTTTCGAAATATAACGAAGATCGCCTTGCAAAGTGCGGCCGTCGGGCAACACCGCCCAGGCCGTGCCGCCGGTCTTCAAACGCGTAACGTTGCGCTCGGAGACCTGGGCGGCGACGCGGATCGGGTTTAGCTTGACGATGGTCGCCACCACGTCACCGGTCTGTACAAAATCGCCGACATTGGCCGGCAAGGTTTCGACATAGCCGTCGATGGGCGCGCGCACCGTCGTCCGCTGGACATCCAACCGGGCCGCCGAGAGGCCGGCTTTGGCTTTCGCCAGGTCGGCGGCGACTTCGGCCAGTTTGACCTTCGACTGAAACTGCTTTTTCGATAACCGCTGCGCCGCGTTAAAAGCGATGGTCTGAAAATCGACCATCGCCTCGGCCTCTTTCAGCCGGGCCATGCGGTCATCCATGGCCAACTGAAACAGCGGCGCGCCCTTTTTCACCCAGGTACCCTTGGTTGCCGTGCGCTTGACGACGCGTCCGGCTGTCTCAGCCGCCAGTTCGGCGTCGCTCACGGCCTCGGTCCGGCCATACAGCACGACCTCACCTTGCCGGCTTTCGGCGCTCAGCGGGCGAACCCGCACCAAAGTCAACACCGCCGGAGCCGCGGCCGCCTCGGACGACAGATCCTTACGTGCCGGCGCTTTGCCGGTGACGACGCCGGACGCCACCCATAAACCGGCGCCAAGGGCCAACACGATGGCGATCAGATGGGACCCCCGGAAGGGGCCGAACTTTCTTGATGTCTGGGTCATTCCGCGGCCTCCGGAACGGGTTTCGCAGACGACCCGCCACCCAGCAACTCATGGCGATGGGCGTCCATGTAGGCGGCCATGCCCTTGTAGAAGGCCTGTCCCATGCCGCGTACGAATAGGCGTCCATTGGGGGCGCCGCCTTTGTTCAGCCCATCGAGGACACAAGCCATGTCCTTGAAATGCGCGAGATACCGCTCAAATACGGTCTCCAGCTGGTTGGGCGTCAGCAATTCGGCAAAGAACAGATAGACCAGGACCTCTGACCGAAATTTGTCGGGCGCCGGTTCGACCGTCAGGGCATCGACAAACGTTTTCCGGCCCGCGGCGGTCAAACTGTAAACTTTCTTATCGGGTTTGCCGTCCTGCGCATGTTCGGCAACGCTGACCAACTCCTCATCGAGCAATCGGCCCAAGGCCGGATAGATAGAGCCGTAGCTGGCCTCAAAGAAATGCGCGAACGGTCCTTCTTCAAACTGTTTACGTATTTCATAGCCGCTGGCATCGCCAAGCGTCAGCACGCCAAGGCACAAGGTTTTCACATCCATAGTCCGCATTCCCGACAATTGACCTAACAATGAAGACCGGATGCGCGGTTACCAAAGGGGAAAACCGCACGCTTCGATCTATATTGAGCCGCTATATATTATATCGATATATATCGGGTCAACATATAAATGTAGGTATCAGGGTTGCCAAAATCGCATGGCTGGCGGTCACAGCGTTTGTTTGCCGGTTATTCCGCAGCCTCCTGGTGGTCGCATTGCCAGGGCGGAATGGGCGTAAAGGCGTCGACCAGCAGATCAACGAAGGCCCGGACTTTCGGCGACAGGTGCCGCGTGTGGGAATAGACGGCATATATATTCGGCGTCCGTTCGGTTTCGAATTCCGTCAGCACCGCGACCAGACGGCCAGCCCGAATATCGGGGCCGATGACAAAGTCGGCGGAACGAATGAGCCCCAGGCCATCCAACGCCGCCTGGTGCATGGCGGTGGCATTGTTGGTTTCAAAATTACCGGAAACCCGCATGCGCTGGGCGCCATCGGCGCCCTTGAATTCCCATTGGTTGAGGCTGGTTTCAAAACTCAGGGTCAGACAATTATGATCGCGCAGGTCTTCCGGCGTTTTCGGTATCCCGATGCGCTCCAAATAACCGGGTGCGCCTGCGACGACGCGCCGCGCCGTGCCGATCTTCCGGGCAATCAATGAGCTATCTTGCAGATCACCGATGCGGATCGCCACGTCGACTTCCTCTTCGACCAGATTGACGATGCTGTCGGTGAGGGTCAGCTGGATCCGTAAATCGGGGTATTTGGCGGTGAAATCACCGATCAGCGGTGAAATATGGTATTGCCCGAACGCCGTCGACGCGTTGACCTTCAACAGGCCGCGCGGTTCCGCGTGAAGCTCGGTCACCGCGCGCTCCGCCTCTTCGATGGCCGACAAAATGGGCAGGCAGCGTTGATAAAAGGCCCGGCCTTCCTCGGTCAGGCTGATGCGCCGTGTCGTCCGGTTCAATAACCTGGCGCCCAATCGGTCTTCCAACCGGCTGACCAGCTTGGACACCGCTGACGGGGTCAGCTTCAAGGCTCGTGCGGCGGCTGAAAAGCTCTCAGAATCAACCACCCGGACAAAAACCGACATTTCACTTTGACGATCCAAGGTCAACTCCAATTAATGATTTAAATTCCACAATTAATTTACAATATACATATTCTCGAATTCATAGCAACAATATATATTGTTGTCATGGTGCTGAACCACCCGCCGGCACGTTACCGGAACCCGCAGCAGGAGCCAGAAAATGCCCCATGACCGCTTATCCGATGAACCGAACATCAGCTTGGCCAACATTGACGCCGCGGTGCGCCGGGCCCACCAGATTCGCAGCCGGTCGATAACGAAATTCTTCAAGGCCGCCCTTGACCGGCGTTACCGGGCCTTGGACGTCACGTCGAAATGATTTTTCCCTGAGCGCGGCTTCGCGTTCTCCCTGAACCCCTAAACTAACGGGCGCCCCTCAACGGGCGCCCATTTTTTTGCACGGGCTCAAAGGCATGGCAGGCCGTTGATGCCAACGTCCAAGGTTGTCGTGGGCAGCTTAAATATGGTCGTCGCGCCGGCGTTGCTGACGGTCACGGTGCCACCCGACAAGGTGAGATTTCCGCCGCTCAGGACCGCCGGCACATTGATCCCGCCAAGCGGTGGCGCCGAGCTGACAGAGGGATCATATTTCGTCAGTTCATCCCAGTTCGAGCGCCCGGATTTACCGACCTCGACCAGGATCTCCGGTTCCACCAACCGGACCCGCGGCACCGCCACATCACCGACCATCAAGGGCAGCATATCGACCTCGGCGACCAGTGCCTTGGCCTTCAACATATCGCCTTTCTTACCCCACCCGACGTTTTGCAGACGGATGCCTTCAATGACGATCCGGGGCGGCATGGTCAGGGTGAAATCAATGGGGCCGTCAATATTGAGACGCCGCCCTGAAACCTGAAAAACCTGCGCCTTCAGGTCGGCGCTCCAGCCCTGGACGTTGCTCAAATTGGCATACCCGATAATTACGCCGACACCGGCGGCGGCAATGCCGAGCTTTACGGATATGGAAATCAGGCGGCGGAGCAGACCGAGCATGGCATTACCTGGGCGTTACCTGGAAAGGACACGGAAATTGATTGTCCGGTTATGCCACGCCAATCCTTACCAAATCGCTACGCCGGACGTTGGCGGCATCTGTTGCAATGAAAATACCGAGTTCGTGCAATTGTCGATCTCTGAAGGACATTCCGGGCCTTTGTCGAAATGATGGTGCCGTTCAATTCAGGATTTGATTACGCGTTCTTCGGCATCCGGCGTCGCAATTTGGGTCTCCATATTTCTGTCTTCTACCCGCGTGGCTGCCAGCGGTCGGCGCAGCGAATTCGGTGTGATTCCGGCTTTGAGAGCTGTCATCACGCCAACCGCTTCCCAGTAATTTTCCACCACATGCAACTGGCCCGGCACCCAAGGAAGCGCCAGCAGGTCGTTTTGCATCAGATTGTCATTCTCGCGCACGGCGATGACTGGGATTCCCTGTTCTAGCGCCGCCAGTGTGGGCAGACCAACGCATTTGTCTGGGATCACAAGGCACGACACATCAGCAGCCGTCAGCAAGCCGGCCATCCCCATGACCTCGGGATCAGTGATGATACGCGGGCTGCGGTGCAACCCCTTCAGCATGCACTGAACAAAGGTTAACGATACGGCCTCCGCAGCGAGCCGAGGCTCAACCAATCCGAGGTCAAAATCCGCGACCTTGTGGCTTTCAAGCATTGGCGAGTGGGCCGTCGGGACCTCATAGAGCAGCGACACCGCATGGGTCAGCATCGCTTCCACGCCACCCCAGGGGTTAACCATCTTGCCGTCGCCGTGGAAATACGCTTCGTGAATTTCATCGTTGAGATCAATGACCGAGGCGATAGCCACCGCGTCAAACGTGCCGTGGTTCTCATCAATCACAGCGCGGATGCGCTCGAGCCCATTGATCTCGCCGGCGGCCCGACCCGAAGCCATAAATTCCGCCGTCATATGAAGCGGCGGATCGAGCTTAATCACGCCTGCGCAATCGAGACCATAGGTGGCACGCGCTGCGCTCACCGCATTGACAGTATCGTTGGCGAACATCTCGATCTCGTGAGCATCGATGATCACCAGCACGCGGTTTGCCCGAACCCGCTGCAATGCCGCTGTACCCATCATCATCCGGGTGATCGAGCTGCCCTCCACATAGAGGGCGTTCTCCGGCATTTCATTGAGATCGGAGGCATTGACCACATTCGGATGGGTGATTAACACATCACAGGCCTCGGCGAGGACACGTGCAACCGGGGTCGAATCCCCGGCGTGCCCGCCGATTTCGGCGCCGATGCCGGTCGGCACAAGAAAGACGGCATTGAAGGCATCGGTACGTTCAAACTTGCGCGGCACCAATCGAAAAATCGAATCGAGGTGTTTGGCAGTCCCGACATCTAGTCCATCAAGCGTACCGAATTCACATTCGTAAGACGCCTCGTCCATGCGCGTGACCGCGAAACGCACCGGAACCGCGCCATCGTCGAGTTTCGATTCAACCGCCTTTTGAATTTGGGCGCGCAGATTACGATGCCCCGGTAACGCCGGGATCGTAATGCGCTGTTCATTCATTTTCATGGCCGCAATCTCAAACCCGATCAATGAACCTGGCCGAGCACTCAGCGGCGTCAAACCATTCGATCGAGAATTGCTCCGCCACCTTGGGGTCAAACGCCTTACACGAGAACATGTTGATATAGACCGCGCGCAATTGGTCCAGTGTATGGATGACGATGGAACTGGTCAGAATAAACTGAACCGCCGACGTGCCTTGTGTATGCGGCAATGTCTGTTTGTCTTCTTCCGGCACGCCGACATCGTCCCAAAAATGCAACTCCTCGCGTTGCATGTCGATAAGCACGCACAGACGTTCGAAATAGGCCTCAATGCTTTCGCGGGAGAATTTCGACGCGTCGCAGCCGTGCATGTCGAGGATCAACTCAATGCCGTATTTACCCGTCATCTGCCCAGCCGTCTGGTCGGTGGCGCCGTCGCTGACAATCATGTTTGCGTCATCCGATAAACTCTGTGGAAATTTGACTTTATTAGATTCATTTCAGCGGGGCCACTGCACCATGTACGCGCGCAAAATGAAGCCGGCGACCTCGGGATATATGCTTGTTCGCGATGAAGAATATTTTTGTGACCATGCCGTTCAGTCCTGAATCACATGGGGAATGAAGCGGGCATCGGTACCGGTCACCAAGGTTTTGTCCTCGCGTATGCACAATCCAACTGCCTTGCTGGCGACCATCCAACATCCAACCAACGGATAATTGCCGTCAAATTCCGGCAACGGCTGGAAGCCTTGCACGATATGTGCACCGTCCCCGTAAGGCCCGTCGGTGTGTTGGAGCGTCTTGCCATCACAGACAATCTCAATATTGGCCCCTTGGCGGGACAACATAGGTTTGCGCACATAGTTACCGGTGTCTGCAAATGCTGCAGCGGCAGGGTCGTCTTCAAAAAATGCCGGCAGCAGATTGGGGTGACCTTCGAACATCCCCCACAATAATGGCAGCAGGCCTTTGTTGGACCAAATCGCCTTCCATGGCGGCTCAATGAACTGAACACCCGAACCCGGCACGTGGCGCCCAAAAGCCTCATCCATGATCCATTCCCAGGGATACAACTTTATCAGGGTCGTGATGACCCGGTGATCAAGATCGGTGAACCGTCCTTGATCGTCTATTCCAATGTCTCCCATGGCCATGAAACATGTCTCTAACCCGGCTTCGTGGGCGCATTCCTCAAGATATTCCAGCGTCCCCGTATCATCTTCAATATCCGGGTTGCACGCGAAGTGCGATAACGCTCCGGCACCCAAATTCGGCATGGCCTGTACGATGCATTCATGGACGTCGTTGAATTGATCGCAGGCTTTCGGAACCAAGCCCGCCGCGATGGCCTGTTCCAACCATTCCCATTGAAAAACTGCCGTTTCATACAGTGCCGTTGGCGTGTCGGCGTTATATTCCAGCAGTTTCGCCGGTCCATTGCCATCGTAGGAGAAATCCATTCTCCCACAGAGGTTCTTTTCATTGTTACGCCAGCTTTCCGCCATGTAGTCCCAAAAGGGTTCCGCAATCCCGAGGCGACGCATAACGTCTTCGTTGCCGACGGCGCGATCCACGATTTGAAAACACAGGCCCTCGATTTCCTCTGCGGCCGCCTCGATATCCTGTTCGATCTGGCGCGAGGTGAATTGGTAGTAGGCGCTTTCATCCCAGCCGGTAATGCCTTGGTCAGCAATGTACTCAAGGCCATGCTCGGTGGCCGCGCGCTCTAGATCGGGGCGTTCGGAGACAGGAATGCGCTGCATGGCGTCTAATGACGAGGTAACGATCGGTGTTCGGTCATGTGGCGGCCGATCCGAACCGGCGCCCGGACGAACCAAATCCACCGCGGCTCATGGTTGAGCTTTTGAAAGACGGACGGCTGGTGGCGGAATTGGCAACGCGGGTCTGGCCTGTCGTTGAGCCGGCGCTCCGGTTGTCGGCTGTGCGGAAGGAGTTCGGGTTGCCGGCGGGCCGGTAAAGCGGCTGCGAAGCCATGGAACTGCGCCCGCCGATCATCGACCCCATCATGTAGCCCATCATCAACGGCATGAAAACTGAGCCGCCACTGGTTGTCTGGTAGGGGGCTTGCTCGCACTTGCCGGCGCCGAAGTCGGCCTGACAATCCTCCTGAGACGAATATTTTGGCGCCACGGCGGCATGCTGGTTGCGCGCTTCCTTAAAGTTTGCTTCGCATTGATCAGCGGGCACGCTTGGGTCGTCCTTGCATTGCTGCAAACTTTCAAACACCGCCGCATCCACTTTCGGTTCTTCACAGGCGGTCAGCGCGATCAAGCTCACACTCATCATCAAGGCGGCGGGAACAGAATTCCAGCGTTTCATCGTGCTTTCTCCGATCGGGGTTTCACGTGGATCCTCGGCCCTATTTGTCACACAACGGGCGCACGTGTGTCGATTAGTTCGTCATAGAGGCGGCATTCAGCAGGCCGCCGGCGAGTGATGCTATACCAAGCCATAATCCACTGGCTATTTCGCCGTTCTCGATCCGCTCAGAAATTTTGGGGATCGGAAGACAGACGAGAAAGAAAATCGCAATTTGGACGATCAATGCGACCAAGCCCCATAGCGCACAATCCGCCAAAGACACCGAATTTGCGATTGCGCTGGCCAGCGGCATACAGAAACCGATCAGGCTACCGCCGAAAGCCAGCGCCGCGGCGACATTGTTATCCCGGATCAGCTTGATCTCCGGGTGCGGCGTTACCCATATATAGATGACAACGTAGACTAGTGTCAGAGCCACAGCCGTTGCCATATAGGCAAGAAACCATGGCAACTCGTTAAGCGATACGCCAACTGGGTCCAAAAGACTAATACTCCCTAACTCGCTTTATAGATGAGCTCAGAATCGTACTCTAGAGTGTTGCCGACCTAAAGCAAATGCCGGCGCACGTCCGCCAATCGTTGGCCATGATTGCTCAGGGTCATATCGAGACCATTCGCGATCACAGAAAATACGTCCCGATAGCTGCCAACAGCAGACGAACCTATTCTATTTCTCTCGTGGAATTCGAAGCTACCCCAGTCTTCGCCTGAGCGTTCCGTTCCATTTGTGGTCATCGGCGCTTGCTGTACCGCCGGGCACGGCAAAGTCACGCAATTCGCTTTCTGATCCGATCAATGTGGTCGCGAACGTTAAACCGCATGTCGGAAATTAAACAGACGCCCGCCCTTGACCCTGCGACATGAAGGCGATTAGCTAGACATCCGCATAGGGCGCTCAAGGCGCCCCGAATTCCTGGGAGCGCCGAGACCCGATCATGGGTAACTATTCCATCTTCAGCCTGATCAAAAACGCCCTCGATTACCACGAAGGCTGGCCGAAGGCCTGGCGCAGCCCGGAGCCGCAAGCCGAGTACGACGTGGTTATCGTCGGCGGCGGCGGTCACGGCCTGGCGACGGCCTATTATCTGGCCAAAGAGCACGGCATCACCAATGTCGCGGTGATCGAAAAAGGCTGGCTGGGCGGCGGCAACACGGGGCGCAACACGACCATCATCCGGTCGAATTACCTGTGGGATGAAAGCGCCGCGATCTATGAGAAATCCCTGCAGCTCTACGAGGGCCTGAGCCAGGAATTGAATTTCAATATCATGTTGAGCCAGCGCGGCGTGCTCAATCTGGCCCACAGCCTGCATGACATGCGCGAATTGCAGCGCCGCGTCAGCGCCAATCTGATGAACGGCATTGATTCGGAAATTCTGACCACCGCCCAGGTCAAAGACTTCGTGCCGATCATCAACGACAGCCCGAAAAGCCGATACCCCATTATGGGCGGCTCGCTACAGCGGCGCGCCGGCACGGCCCGGCACGACGCCATCGCCTGGGGGTTCGCGCGCGGCGCCGACGCGTTGGGCGTTGATATCATTCAGCAATGCGAAGTGACCGGCATCAAACAAAGCCGTGGTAAAATCACCGGTATCGACACCACCAAAGGCCCGATCAAGGCCAAGAAGGTCGCGCTGGTTGTTTCCGGGCACTCCAGCATGCTGGCCGGGATGGCCGGTTTCCGCCTGCCGGTGAACAGCTATCCGCTGCAGGCCCTGGTTTCCGAACCGGTCAAGCCGGTACTTGATACGGTGGTCATGTCCAACGCCGTGCATGTTTACGTCTCCCAATCGGACAAGGGCGAACTGGTCATCGGGGCCGGCATTGACGGCTATCACGGCTATACCCAGCGCGGATCCCTGCATGTCATTGAAGGCCAATTGGGCGCGCTGTGTGAGCTGTTCCCGATCTTCTCACGCCTTCGGATGATGCGCCAATGGGGCGGCATCGTTGATACCTGCCCTGACGCCAGCCCGATCGTCGGCAAGACGCCGGTCGATGGCCTGTTCATCAATTGCGGCTGGGGCACCGGCGGCTTTAAGGCGACGCCCGGGTCGGGCTGGGTTTTCGCCCATACCCTGGCCAACGGCGAGCCGCATCCTTTGAATGCGCCCTTCGCCCTGGACCGGTTCACCTCAGGCCTGCTGATCGATGAGCACGGCGCCGCCGCCGTGGCGCATTAGGGGCAAGGGTAGATGCCATGCTTTTGATCCCCTGCCCCTACTGCGGCGAACGCGAGGATAGTGAGTTTCACCAGGGCGGTGAGGCGCACATTGAACGGCCGAAGGACCCGGACGCGTTGAGCGATGCCGAATGGGCCGATTATCTGTTTCTGCGCGACAACAAAAAAGGCGTCTACCTGGAACGCTGGGTGCACCGGCACGGCTGCCGGCGCTGGTTCAATATGGCTCGCGATACCGCGACCAATGAAATCAAGGCGGTCTATAAAATGGGCGCCAAGCCGCCGAAGGGTGTGACTAAATGATGCCGGGCTTTCCCATGGGCAAGGTGTGTTCCTCCGCCTCGTCATTCCCGCGAAAGCGGGAATCCAGGAATGGAACCATGGCGCCCGCAGCCCTGGATTCCCGCTTTCGCGGGAATGACCGTTGGGTCATTGCTAAGGCGGACCGGCCATGACCCAGAACTTTCGCTTAGCCGGCAGCGGCCGTATCGACCGCGACGCGCCGTTGAAATTTACCTTCAATGGCCGGCCCTATACGGGCTACGCGGGCGACACGTTGGCCTCGGCATTGCTGGCCAACGGCATCAAGATCGTCGGCCGCAGTTTCAAGTACCATCGGCCGCGCGGCATCTTCGGTGCCGGCGCCGAAGAACCGAACGCCCTGGTGCAGTTGGAATCAGGCGCCCGCACCCTGCCTAACCAACAGGCCACGCGGGTCGAGCTTTACGACGGCCTGAGCGCCGACAGCGTCAATTGCTGGCCGGGGCCGGATTTCGACCTGATGTCGGCGATCGGCCTGTTTCATCGCCTTACACCCGCCGGGTTTTATTACAAAACCTTCATGTGGCCGGCGTCGTTTTGGAAATTCTACGAACACATCATCCGCCAGGCCGCCGGACTGGGCACCGCCCCGCCGGACCCCGACCCCGACCATTACGACCGCATGAACGCCCATGTGGATGTTCTGGTCGCCGGCGGCGGGCCGGCTGGTTTGAGCGCCGCCTTGACGGCGGCACGCAGCGGCGCGCGCGTTCTTCTTGCCGATGATCAACCGGCGTTGGGCGGCTGGCTGCTTAACGAACGCCGTGAGATCGACGCCAAGCCGGCCGACCAATGGGTCGCCGATGCAGAAGCCGAATTGGCCGCCACGGCCGAGGTCACTGTGCTCAAACGGACCACGGCATTTGGCTATTACGACCACAATTTTGTCGGTCTGATGGAACAACGCGGCGCCGTCCTCAGCGACGGCGGCGATGTGTCGCGCCAGCGCATCTGGCGGGTCCGGGCCAAGCAGGTCGTGTTGGCCACGGGGGCCATTGAACGGCCGATGATCTTCGCCGACAACGACCGCCCGGGCGTCATGCTGGCCGGCGCCGCCAGGGCCTATGTGAACCGCTACGGCGTCACGCCCGGCAAGCGGGTCTGTATTTTCACCAATAATGACGACGCTTACCGAACCGCCTTGGACCTGCACGAGGCCGGCGTCGCCATCGCCGCCATCGTCGATGTGCGGGCCGATCCGTCGGGCGATCTGGTCACCGCGGCGCTGGCCCGCGACCTGGAGATTATCGACCGGGCCGCGGTAACCGGCGTGCGGGGCAGCCGCGGTGTCCAGGGCATCGAAATCATGAACCTCAATGATGCCGGTGACGGTGTCACCGGGGCGCCCCGGTCCGTTGATTGCGACGTGCTGTGTTCGTCGGGCGGCTGGAACCCGGCGATCCATCTGCACTCGCATTCCGGCGGCAAGGCCCAATTCGATGAGCAGCGCGGTATCTTCCTGCCCGGCGCGACCCTGCAAAGCAGCGTCTCGGCCGGGGCCGCGGCGGGCACCTTCGATCTGGCTGGCTGTTTGGCGGAAGGCGTCAAGGCCGGCAAGGCCGCCGCAGCCGCGGCCGGGTTCAAGAAAACCTCACGCCGCAAAGTGCCGGCGACGCCTACCGAGGACGAAAGTTCGGCGCGCCTGCTCTGGGTCGTGCCGACCACCGAACCGCTGGGCCGGCGCGGCAAACATTTCCTCGATCAGGCCCATGATGTGACCGCCGCCGATATTCACCTGGCGGCCCGCGAAGGCTATGAATCGGTTGAGCACGCGAAACGCTACACAACGCTGGGCATGGCGCCGGACCAGGGCAAGACCGGCAACATCCCCGGCATGGCCGTGCTGGGCCAGGCGCTCGGCAAGCAGACCTTGGGTGAGGTCGGCACGACGACCTTCCGCCCGCCGTTCACACCCGTCACGTTGGGCGCCCTCGCCGGCCGTGATATCGGCCCGCTCATGGACCCGGCGCGGATGACGCCCATGCACCACTGGCACGAAATGGCCGGCTGCACCTGGGAGGATGTGGGCCAGTGGAAGCGGCCCTGGTATTATCCGCAAGCCGGCGAAAGCATGCGCGACGCGGTTAACCGCGAATGTCTGGCGGTTCGCAATGCCGTCGGCATTTTGGATGCCACGACGCTGGGCAAGATCGACATTCAAGGCCCGGACGCGGCGGAGTTTCTGAACCGGGTTTATACCAACGCCTGGACCGGCCTGAAAGTTGACCGCTGTCGCTATGGCCTGATGCTCGGCGAAGACGGCATGGTCATGGATGACGGCGTGACCACGCGCTTAGGCGATGATCACTTTTATATGACGACGACCACCGGCAACGCGGCCAGCGTTTTGGAATGGCTGGAGGAATGGTCGCAGACGGAATGGCCGGAATTGAAGGTTTATTTCACCTCGGTCACCGAGCAATGGGCCAACGTCACCATCGCCGGTCCCCGGGCCCGCGACTTGTTGGCCGAATTCACCGATGACATCGCCTTGGACAACGACGCCTTTCCGTTCATGTCGGTGCGCCACGGCACCGTCGCGGGCGTCCCGGCGCGGGTCTATCGGGTCAGCTTCACCGGCGAGTTGTCCTTCGAGATCAACGTCCCGGCCAGTTATGGCCTGAGCGTTTGGACGGCGATGATGAACGCCGGTGACAAATACGGCATCACGCCGTACGGCACCGAGACCATGCACGTGCTGCGCGCCGAAAAGGGTTACATCATCGTCAGCCAGGAAACCGACGGCACGACGACACCGCAGGACCTGGGCATGGACTGGATCGTCTCAAAGAAGAAGAAGGATTTCGTCGGCCGGCGGTCTTTTGTCCGCGCCGACAATCTGCGCAGCAACCGCAAGCAGCTCGTTGGCCTGTTGCCCGAAGACACCAATACTGTCCTGCCGGAAGGCAGCCAGATCACCGCCGGGCGTCAGGCCCGGCCACCGCGCGGCACCGCGGTCGCGATGATCGGCCACGTGACGTCGAGCTACTATTCCGCCCACCTGGGCCGGTCCTTTGCCCTGGCGATGATCGAAGCCGGCCGCGACAAGATCGGTGAGAGCATCTACGTACCAATGGATGACGGCATTGTCCGGGCCGAGATCACCGGGCCGGTTTTTGTCGATCCGGAAGGAGCCCGCCAGAATGGCTGACGCCTATCTCCGCCAGAGCCCGTTGGCGCATCTGCACCTGGATGCCCGGGCCGCCAACGATTCAGGTATCGGTGACGCCGGTTTGATTATCGGTGAGCGGCAACATCTGGGCATGATCAATCTGCGCGGCCAGGCCCGCGATCCGGAGTTCGCGCCGGCCGTCAAGAAGGCCCTGGGTGTCGATTTACCGGGCGGCTTGAACCGATCATCGGGCAAGCCCGACGCCATCCACATTTTGTCTCTAGGTCCCAACGAATGGCTGGTGATCACACCGCCGGGCGACATCACCCAAGTCTTCGACAAGCTGGTGAAAGCCACAGGCAAGCTGCACGCCGCCGTTACGATGACCGGCGAGGCCCGCACCACGATCCGTATCAGCGGCCTGAATGCACGCCACGTTCTGGCCAAGGGCTGCGCCATGGACCTGCATCCGCGTGCCTTCGGTCCCGGCGACTGTGCCCAGACCATCCTGGCACGGGCCGATATGACGCTTCATCAGACGGCCGCCGATGAGGTCACCGGGGCGGCCAGCTATGACGTCATCGTGCTCCGCAGCTTCGCCGAATACGTCTGGACCTGGCTGGAAGACGCGGGCCGCGAATACGGCGTCAAGGTAGCCGCCGGCTCGCCATGATCGCGCCGATGAGAACCGTCGACATGCACACGGGCGGCGAGCCGGTGCGCATCGTCATTGATGGTTATCCGGAGATTTTCGGCGCGACGATCTTAGACAAACGGCGCTACGTGCGCGACAACCTCGACCACCTGCGGCGGTTCTTGATGTTTGAGCCGCGCGGACATTTCGATATGTACGGGGTGATCCCGGTGACACCGGACCTGCCCGAAGCCGACATGGCTGTGCTGTTCATGCACAACGAGGGCTATTCGACCATGTGCGGCCACGCCGTCATCGCGCTCGGGCGCTATGCGGTGGATCAGGGCATTGTCGAAGCCACCGAACCGGAAACCACCGTCGTCATCCAGTGCCCCTGCGGTCCCGTGACGGTGCATGTTTCCGTTGCCGGCGGAAAGCCCGGCGCGGTGCGGTTCGATAGCGTGCCGGCCTTCGCCTTCGCCCGCGACAAGATGGTGCAGACGGACGTCTACGGCCCTGTCGAGGTCGACATCGGTTACGGCGGCGCCTTCTACGCCGTCGTCCCCGCCGATCAGTTCGGGCTGGACGTGCGGACGTCACGAACCCGCGACCTGGCCGACGCCGCGACGGCGGTCAGCGACGCGGTGAAGGTGCAAGTGCCGGTGCACCACCCGGACGACGATGACCTGGCCTTCCTCTATGGCACCATCCTGACCGACGGACGCGATGAATTCTCCGATCAGGGCACAGCCAACATTTGCGTCTTCGCCGACGCCCAGGTGGACCGCAGCCCCACCGGTTCCGGTGTCACCGCACGGATCGCGCTGCAGCACCGACGCGGCCTGATCGAGACGGGGCAAACACGAATCTTCGAAAGCGTCACCGGCGCGGTGTTCACGGGCCGCGCCATCCGCGAGATGACCTGCGGCGACTTCAAGGCGGTTACAGTCGAGGTTTCCGGCAACACGCACTACACGGGCGAAAGCAGTTTCCGGTTGGAAGACGGCGACGAAATCGGCGCGGGATTCCGCCTACGGTAACATTGCGAAGGTCGGCTATTCGATAAGATGCATGCCGGACTATGTCCGCTTAGGTGGTCGAAGTGGAAGTAAACCCAAGGCCGGTGTTAGGTCCGAGATTAGCCACGAACAGACATTGGATCGCCAGCGCAGACATGCATACATAGACGGAAATTGGTAGTTGGTTGCGTCGTCAGCGAAACGGGCTCGGAATGGGTCGGATGTCACCAAGCGTGGCAGCACTCAAGAAATTGCGGTGAGGTGGTAACAAAATGGACGTAGCAAACATCGCATTAGCAGTGAGTATCATCATCCTTGCCCCCATAGTCGCGGCGCTTGTTTATCTCGTGTGGCGAGGCGCCATGGTCTTGCTTGCCACAGCTGCTGGCCACGGGCGGGTCGGATTAGCGGCCTACGTGGCGGCGTGGGTCCTCCTATTCCCTGTGATGATCGTTGCCGGCACGGTTGTCGGTGGCGCCATCGTTATTGGTGAGCGCACATCCAGGAAGAATGAGATGGAGTTGCAGGCAGCTAAAGATCAAGAAAATCAGAACCGAATGAGACCCGATGCTTCGGCTGAAACTGGATTATACGATGAGGAATTGTCGGACTACGAGAAGCGGCGCGGATACTAATCGACGATAGTTGGGTATGCGGAAATTTAATTCCTTCAAGCATCTATTTTGTCATCTTCGCCAATGAACGGACTAGTTAATGGACGCAGGTCTGCCCGAGTGAGCTAAGTGCATGGCTTTGGCGGGATGAGAGATTAGGAGCCGCAATTTAAGTCTACATGGCTCCCGAAACCCGACCTATTTTATCGGTTAACAGAACTTCCGAATCTAGCCGAGGCTGTTGAAAAACACTGGTTTCGGCATTCGGTCCGAATTTTCTTGCCCGCTGAACTGTGTCGCGCATTCTAGATGCGAAGGGGCCGGTTGAATTAGGCGAAACATCGCCCTGGAGCCGCTTTGGCCAGCACAGATTCCTGTTAAGGCGACCTGTCTCTTGCAAAATCAAATCCACCTAAATTCAGCGCTCCCCGGTTGGCGAGTTTTCCAACAGCCTCAGCCATAAGCGGAAACGAGACGATGGGGCTGGTTTAGCAAAATGGGGGACTATCATATATTCACTTTTACGAGTAATTTGATTTTTCAGCCGACGTAAAATCGTTAGTCTATTGGAGGTCGAAAAATGACACAAAGAGCATTGTCCATTTTCGCAACCGTTTTATTTTTCGTCAGTTCTTTTCAGGCTCTCGCGACAGATACTGGACGCATTGATAAAGGGGACGGAAATACACAGCAGATCCCCCTTACAATACCGGACAATGCTCCTTCTTTGATTGGTGATTATGGAAGGGAAGGGACTGGCTCCCATACAGGAGAAGGCGCGATACTTGCGATTTATGTTTCCCGGCCGCCAGAAAAAGAGGTTATTGCCGCCGCAGACGGCGTCGTGTTCATGGTGGTTCCCCGCGCGATTTATATCAGTCATAGTTCACCAGCGGGCCTAATAACGGGATACGCTCCTTTAAATGGTGAGCATTTGGTCAAAGTCGGAGACGAAGTGAAGCGTGGACAGCCAATCTCTTACACAGACATTGGCAAGTCGCCGGATCATTATTGGCAGCATAAGCTGACATTTTACGTGATGCTCAATGATTTAAAGAACAAACAAAACCCACATGAGTATTGGTTAGATGGACCAGGGAAAATCACATGTTTTGATCCCCGAAAAAAACAAGATGGGTCTGGGAAATCGTTTCTGACTTATCCTGGGAACTGTACCGAAACGCCGCGTTTTGATCCCAATTCAGTGACGGAAATGGCTTTGGTTAACAAACCGGATGAGAGCGTAGGAGACTCAAATGCATCGGGTTCTTTTCATGCTCAGGTCACAATCAAGTGTCGAAAAACCATCAACACAAGTATTTCTGGCAAAATCGGTAGCGGAACTTTAGTTGCCTCATGGCACGGATCTGGAGATCACTCTTTAGAGATCGATGATGATGGGTCATTCGCCAAGAAAGTGGGAACGACACCTTCTGGCAAATTGGATAAGTTGCTAAAGGGTAATGTGCGTCAATCTGAGGTGGAGATCGGCATGTATTATGTTCGACCTGGTTCAGATACTCCCATTTGTTTCGGTAAGAACATTGCGGAATTGAAGTGAACTTGCGGTTGGAACCCTGACCACTCATTCGCTGCACTTACAACAGATGTCCGCCTTGGGTCAGGTGCAGAAGATAGAACACGTTAGAATTCATGTCCGGTCGTGCCCTACGAACAGAAATCAAGGCGGCGCCCTTCTCCACTCGTCATCGCCGGGTTTGACCCGGTGTTCCACGTCTTCCACGCCGCCAAGTCGTGGATGCCTCACCAGTTAAAGAAGGGTGAGCGCAGAGGCGTCGGGAGTTGTTTGGGGAGTGGAATTCACCGCAAGAGGCTGGCTTCAGCAAATTCACCGCATGCTCCGACAAGCTCAGCATGGGGGATAACAGGATTCGCGGCAAATCAAAGAGTGAGGTCTGGGGATGGCTGGTTCGGCCAGACCGATTTGTCATACAGCGATTGCTCCAAGCGGATGGCTCCCTCCGGGGGATAACCTGGGCTTACGCCGCTCCACTGGAGCGACGGTCCCAGAACATCCTCATCCCGAGCATGTCGAAGGATGGCGGCTAAGCTCCACCCTCAGCCATAAATCTTTAAAAACGCCTCGGCGGCATCGGCGGACATGGTCTCCACCTCGGCGGCCGTCGGCTCACCGCGCAGGCCCAAGGTCAGTTCGAGTTTGATCGGGTCGACCATCAGGCCGAAAAACTGCCGGGCGGCCTTTTTCGGGTCATCGACGTTCAGGAGGCCGGCGGCCGTCGCGGCGCCCAGATAATCCGTCACCGTCTCCAGAACCCAGCCCGGCCCGTTGTCCCAGAAGGTCCGGCCCAATTCCGGGAAGCGGCCCGATTCGCCCATGACAACGCGGAAAAGTTCCGTTGTCTGTTGCGCCGTGATGATGGTCAGAACATGCAGCGCCACTTGATGCAGCATTTCTTTCGGCGGCACGGCGGTGATATCGGCGTCACAGTTGAGCGGGCAGCCCTCCTCGCCGCGTTGACTGGTACAGGCCTCTTCCATGACGCCGGCGAACAGCGCTTCCTTGTTGTCGAAATGACTGTAGACCGTGCGCTTGGAGACGTTCGCCTCCGCCGCGATGGCGTCCATGCTGGTGGCGCCGAAGCCGTTGCCGACGAACAGCTTGCCGGCCGCCGCAACAATGGCCATGCGTTTCGGGCTCACCGGGACATTCCCGGGCACCGGTAACTCGTTTGTGATCGCTATCGCTGCTTCAGCCACGCCATTTACCTCTTGACGGTTGTGAACATCTTCATTAGTAAACTACACCGTACAGTTTACTATACTATACGGTGTAGTATAGTCATATGATCCGGCAAAATCAAGAGACCGGCCAGATGATGAGCAAGATCACGGGCAAGATGACGAACAAGATATCGACACGGACAGTAACGCCGCATGGACAGGGAGCATAGAGTATGAACGCCGATGCCAGCAATTTGGATGCCCCGGCTGGGCCGCAGGCCCATCACAACAGCGCTTTCGACAATCGTGTCGTCGCCTACGCCAAGAACATCATCCGGTTTCGCTGGTGGGTCATTCTGGCGACCCTGGTGGTTGTCGTTGCCGCCGCGACGGGGGCGAAGAATTTGGGCTTCTCGACGGATTACCGGGTTTTCTTCAGTGAGGAAAACCCGCAGTTGGCCGCCTATGAGGCGTTGCAGAAAATCTACACCCAAGACGACAACATCATGTTGGTGATCAAGCCGAAAAGCGGCGATCTGTTTACGGCGGAACGCCTGAGCGCGATCCGGAAAATCACCGAGCAAGCTTGGAAGACGCCTTTCGCGACACGCGTCGATTCGCTGACCAATTTCCAACACAGTTACGCCGAAGGCGATGACCTGACGGTCCGCGATCTGGTGGAGAAGAAAGCCAATTTGACGCCCAAACTGCTGGACGAAATCCGCGATGTCGCGCTGAATGAACCGCTGCTTGTGAACCGGGTGATCTCACCGGACGGCACCGCCACGGGCATCAACATTAACCTGACGCTGCCGCGTAAAAGTCTGGAGGAAGGCCCGCAGGCCATGACTTTTGCCCGCGGCTTGGCCGATGACCTGCGCAAGGCGCAGCCGGACCTGCATGTGGCGATCACCGGCCTGGCGGCGCTGAACAATGCGTTCTCCGAAGCTTCCCTCCTCGACATGCAGAATCTCATTCCGCTCATGTACGGCGCGTTGCTGCTGGTCATGGTGCTGTTGCTGCGCTCATTCAGCGGCACCATCGGCACCATACTGGTGATTGGGTTCTCGGCGGCCACCGCCATGGGACTGACCGGCTGGCTGGGTATTTTGCTGACGCCGCCGTCATCCACCGCACCGACGATCATTCTGACCATCGCCATCGCCGACAGCATTCACATCCTGATTACCCAATTGCGCGAAATGCGTCTGGGTATGAGTAAGCGCGACGCCATTGTTGAAAGCCTGCGGGTCAACTTCACGCCGGTGTTCCTGACCACGGCGACCACCGTCATCGGGTTCATGTCGTTGAACTTCAGCGACGCACCGCCGTTCCAGGATCTGGGCAACATCACCGCCATGGGCGTCACCGCGGCCTGGATTTTGTCCGTCGCCTTTCTGCCGGCCGTCATGTCGGTGCTGCCCATGCGGGTGAAAGTCCGCCCGGAAACCAAGACCGCCGGCATGGTGCGGTTCGCCGACTGGGTCATCGGCCGTCAGCGGATTTTGCTGTGGGGCATGACCGCCTTGGTGATCTTCTTAGGCGTCCTGGTGCCGCGCATCGAATTGAATGACCGGTTTGTTGAATACTTCGACCATTCCATTCAGTTCCGCACGGACACGGATTTCGCCATGGCAAATCTGAGCGGCATCTATCAAATGCAGTATTCCCTGCCCGCCGGCGAAGAAGGCGGCATCAGTAATCCGGAATACCTGGCCGGCGTCGACGGCTTCAAGTCCTGGTTCATCAAACAGCCCGAAGTCGTCCATGTACAAAGCCTGACCGATGTCATGACTCGGCTGAACAAGAACATGCACGCCGACGATCCGGCCTATTACACCTTGCCCCAGGAACGGGATTTGGCGGCGCAGTATTTGTTGCTGTTCGAAATGTCCCTGCCCTACGGCCTGGACCTGAACAATCAGATCAACGTCAAGAAATCGGCAACCCGAATTATCGTCACCCTGAAGAATGTATCGACACGCGAAGCCCGTGCCCTGGAGAAGCGGTCCACGAATTGGCTGAAGACGAACTTCCCGACAGCGGCAAATACCCAGGCGTCCGGCCCGTTCATCATGTTCGCCTATATTTCGAAGCGCAACATTGAAGGCATGCTGGTCGGCACCGCCGTCGCCCTGGTGCTGATCTCCGCCCTGCTGATCTTCGCGCTTCGCCATTTGAAGATCGGCTTCATTTCGCTGGTCCCCAACCTGGCCCCGGCGATCATGGCGTTCGGTGTGTGGAGCGCCTTGGTGGGGACGGTCGACGTGGCCGCCTCCATCGTCACCGCCACCAGCCTGGGCATTGTCGTTGATGCCACCGTGCACTTTCTCAGCAAATATCTACGCGCCCGACGGCAACGCGGTGACAGCACCGAGGACGCTATCCGTTACGCCTTCTCAACGGTCGGCACGGCGCTTTGGGTGACCTCGGCCATCCTCATCGCCGGTTTCGCCGTGCTTTCCCTATCGGCCTTCCGCATCAACCAGGAACTGGGCATGCTGACGGCCATGACTTTGGTTTGCGCCTTGCTGGCGGACTTTCTTTTGCTGCCGGCGCTGCTTTTGAAACTCGATAAGGACAAGACGTCCACTAAGGAGACTTCCAATGATACCGACCCAAAACCTGAACTTGTTGCCGCGCAATAAGCGGCTGGCGCAGGCCGCCGCGCTTGGCTTGGTCCTCGCCCTTGGCGTTGGACTGAGCGCCGCGCAGGCCGAAACACCGGCGGAAAAAGGCCTGGCCATCGCCAAGGAAATGGACCGCCGTGACCTGGGCTTCCAGGACAGCCGCACCACGCTGACCATGACATTGACCAACCGGCACGGCGAATCGAGCACCCGGAAACTGCGGACCACAACCCTGGAAGTGTCGGACACGTCCGTCGGCGACAAAAGCCTGACGGTGTTCAATCACCCACGCGATATCAAAGGCACGGCATTTCTGAGTTTCACGAAGATTCTCGATCCCGATGACCAATGGCTTTACCTGCCCGCCATCAAACGGGTGAAGCGCATATCATCAGCCAACAAATCCGGTCCCTTCGTCGGCTCAGAGTTCGCCTATGAGGATCTGGTCTCCTTCGAGGTCGGCAAGTATACGTACAAATGGCTGAAGAATGAAGCCTGCGGCGATCTCAAATGCTTCGTCGTCGAACGCACGCCGAAGTACGAAAATTCCGGCTATACCAAGCAGATTGTCTGGGTTGATCAGGCCGAGTACCGGGTCCAGAAGGTGGATTTTTACGACCGCAAGGAATCCCTATTGAAGACGCTGGTGCAATCGAAATACAAACAGTACCTGGGCAAGTACTGGCGGCCACTGCTGATGAAAATTGAAAATCTTCAGACCGGCAAGGCTACCACTCTGCAGTTTTCCGAGTTCGAATTCCGCATCGGCCTTAAAGAAGGTGATTTCACCTCCAGCAAACTGAAACGGATCAGATGAATTCCGCTCGGTTTCATAAGCCGGCGCTCTGTCTGGCCTTGGTGGCGGCACTGACACTTGCCGCCGGGCCGGCTGACGCCGACATCTCAAAAGGCACGTTCGATTTTGCCGGATCCGTCGCTACGGAACTCCGCATATTTCCGGGTGAGCGGTCCTACGAAGGCCAGGACCGCTCCACCTTATCGCCTTCCATCGCGGCAACACCGGAATTCGTTTACGAATGGGACGGCGGCAGCAATCGGCTGACCTTTATCCCCTTCGCCCGCATCGACGTGCACGATGAAAACCGAAGTCATTGGGACATCCGCGAAGCTCACTGGCTGCACGCCGCCGACAATTGGGATTTAACCGCTGGCCTCGGCAAGGTGTTCTGGGGCGTGACGGAATCGCGGCATTTGGTCGATATCATCAACCAGACCGACGCGGTTGAGAATATCGACGGCGAGGATAAGCTGGGCCAGCCAATGGTGCAGTTCAACTGGCACACGGACAACGGCTCACTGGGCCTGTTTGTTCTGCCGGGTTTCCGCGAACGGACCTTCGCCGACGATGAGGCCCGCCTGCGCGGCTCAAAACCGGTCCGCGGTGCCGACGCGACCTATGATTCATCCGCCGACGCCAAGCACATCGATCTGGCGGCGCGCTGGTCGCATACGATTGATAATCTGGACTTCGCCATCAGCCATTTCCATGGCACCAGCCGCGAGCCCACCGTGGTCGAAGCCGTCCGCGACGGCAAGGACGTGTTCATCCCCCACTACGACCAAATTGACCAGACCGGGCTGGAACTACAACTGACGACCGGGGCGTGGTTATGGAAAATGGAAGCCATGACGCGCAGCGGCCACGGCAACCGGTTCGCCGCGACGGCCGCCGGTCTCGAATATACCCTCTATCAGATCGCCGACAGTGCCGCCGATCTCGGCCTGTTGGCGGAATACCTGTACGATGGCCGCGGCGCCTCGGCGCCTGCTGTCGCCTCCAACAACGATGTCTTTGTCGGCGCCCGCCTGGTGCTTAACGACACGGCCGATACGGAAATCCTGGCCGGCGCGATTATTGACCGCCTGGCCCAGGAAATCGTGATTTCCATCGAAGCCGCGCATCGCCTCTCCGATCATTGGAAGGCCGAGGTGGAAGTGCGCTGGTCGGCGAATGTGCCCGACAGCGGCTTTTTCGCCGGCGCCAAGAATGACGATTTCGTATTGCTACGGGCCGAGCGGTTCTTCTAGCTCAGTCAACCAAGGCCAAGGCGGCGCGGATTTCCTCGATGCGCTTTTCTTCCGGTTCTTCAACCTCGCCGTCGGCGGCGCTGATGGAAATGCAGATATCAAGGACGATTTCGGCACTTGAACGGTTCCGGGCCAGGGGCCGCAGTTCATCCATGACTTTCGGCACGCCGTCATCGCCGCCGCCGATCAAAGTGTCGCAGTATTGGTCAAACCGGCCGATGGCCTTGTCGAAATCCATGAAATGCCCAAGCTCCAAGTCTTCGAACGTGCGGATGACCTCATCGCGTTCAGCTTGCTCGATGACACCGTCGGCGGCGGCAACCAAGGCGGCGGCGGCCATGGCGGCCTCGACAATGCGCTTCTTGCTGGGCGGCTTGTCACGGCCGCGCCCGAAACCACCCTGAAACAGCCCACCCAGGCGACCCGCCAGCGTGCCGTGAATGTGGCGCTTCTGATCCTCGCGGGCGCGCCTGAGGACAACCACCCCATGCGCCTTGCGGCGGCGCTCAAACTCAGCTTCGCGTTCGCCGGCCAAGGTAGCGATGGCTTCGCGCACGTCGGGGTGCCGGCTCATGTGGGGGTCCAAGGCGGCAAACGGTATCTTCAAGACGGCGCCGTAGCTGGCACACAACACCGCGGAAGCGCGGGGGTTTCCGCTCAGCAGATTGGTGATCCCGAAACACTCGCCTGGCCCCAGTTCCATTCCGATGAAGGTCTCACCGGGTTCAAATTCCAGTTCCACCGCCACCCGGCCGGTGACCACGACGTAGAAATCGCGATCCACCGAACCGCGCTTGGCAATCGCCTGTGGCGGCCCGTAATCCTGGCGCACCGCAGCTTGTGTCAACGCGCCGATCTCATCGGGTGAAAGTGCGGCCAAGACCTGACAATCGGTTAAGGCACGGAGATGATCGGCATCGGATTCGCGATTTCGTGCGTACCAGGCATCCTCATCAAACCGGCCACCGGGACCGGCGAAGTAATGGTTCATGCCCGGTTGGATGTCATGTTTCTTAAGGGCCGCCCAGATTGCTGAATAGGCCTCGCGCCGGGCCGCGAACCAATCTTCCGTATGGGCCATGGACCAGAGCACCCGATATTCCATCCCATATTCATTGGTGCCGCGGGCACGCGCTGTCGGCGCGGGGTCATCCAAAATCCAGCGGGTGTTTTGAAATCCCTCCATAAGCGCCGCGATCACCACGTCCGGCGGCGCCGCGAACTCAACCGTGATGACCCGCGAATCCTGGGTCAAGGAGGTCGGCTGGGCATAGTTGTGGAAGGGTGTCGAGGCGATGACGCTGTTCGGGAAGACCACCAAAGTCTTGGATTTGTACTCAAAGATCGTCACGGAGCGCCAATCAACGTCGTAGACATCACCGAAGACGCCATCGATATTGATCAGATCACCTTTCTTGATCGACCGCGACGCGTTGACGGAAATGCCGGCGAACAATTCGCCCAACGTCGATTGCGCCGAATAGCCGATGACGAAGGCAAAGGCGCCGGACGTCGCGGCGATGGCGGTGATCGGCTCGTCGTAAACGAAATGCATGATCACCATGATGGCGGCGGTGTAAATTAACACGGTGACGAACCCGGTCAGCAGTTTCGGCACCGTCGGTTCGCCGCGCACCGCCAAACGGCCGCGCCACAGGTATTTCGACACGCCTGCATCGATGAAGAACGCCACCGACAGCCACCAAAGCGTCGCCATCATCCCGGCCGCATCAGCGCGATATTCGGTCACGCCGGCCCACCGCGTGATCGGATCGACTGCGCCATAGGCGATGGCCGTGAATATCAGCATTTCGGCGCCCAGACGCACCTGATTACGGCGTTTGCCGGTCAGCCATTGGGTCAGCGTAGCGAACACAACGGCGGTGCTGGCCAATAGGGCCAGCATGCCCAGGACATCAATAACGTCGGTCGCAAAATTCATTCCTGCCGTCCCGAATGTTCGCCGCCATAATCGCGTTGGGGAATAGTTTGGACCGAATTCGACACGGTCTCAACTTTCCTGATCAAGCCGAAGCATGCAGTTGCCAGCGACCTTGTCGCGCCGCAATGCAACGCGCTAGGTTAGCGCCTTCGTGATAATCGCTAGGCAATGGATGAGACGGACGATGAACGAGGCGGCGGCCCAATATGACTACATTATCGTCGGTGCCGGTTCGGCGGGGGCCGCGCTGGCGGCGCGGCTCAGCGAAAATCCATCGACCCGTATATTGCTGCTGGAGGCCGGCAGGGCCAGCAACCCGATCACCCGTTTGCCGATCAGCTTCGGCCTGCTGATCGATCACCCAAGCGCCAACTGGCGGTATTTCTCGACGCCCGAAGCCAGCACGGCAAACCGCAAAATTCCAGTGCCCCGGGGCAAGATTTTGGGTGGGTCTTCGACCATCAACGGCCTTGTTTATGTGCGCGGCCAGACCTTGGACTATGACACCTGGGGACAGCTCGGCAATCGCGGTTGGAGTTGGCGCGATGTCGAGCCGATTTTCCTGCGCATGGAAGGTTATGAAAAAGGTGGCGACGGCGTTCGCGGCGCCGACGGCCCGTTGGGCATTACCGAAATCGCCGATCAAAATCCGCTCTACGATGCCATGTTCGCCGCCGCCGCCGCCGCCGGCTATCCGCGCAACGACGATTACAACGGCGCCGATCAGGAAGGCGTGGTCAAAACCCAGGCGACCATTTCAGGCGGCCGACGCATGAGCACGGCGCATTGTTATCTGCGCCCCGCCAAAGGCCGGCCGAACTTGCACATTATCACCGAAGCCATGACCCAGCGGATAATCCTGGAAGGCACGCGCTGTGTTGGTGTGGTCTATACACGGGGCGGGGCTGTGGTTGAAGCGCGGGCCGGCAAAGAGGTCATCCTGTGCGCCGGCGCGATCGCGTCGCCGCAGATTTTAGAGTTGTCCGGGATCGGCCGGCCCGAAGTCCTGCAGGCTCACGGCATTCCGGTTCTGCATGCCAGACAAGCCGTCGGCGAAAACTTCCGCGATCACATCATATCGCGGGTCCAATGGCGGGTCACCCAGCCCGGGGCTTCCTATTACGACAAGGCCGGCGGCATCGGCCTGATGGGGCAAGTCGCGCGCTATCTGTTTAACCGCAGCGGTTTTCTCAGTTTGCCTTCGGCGCCCATGTTGGCGTTCCTGAAAACACGCCCCGAACTGGCCTCGCCGGACGTGCAACTGCACCTGGTCCCCTACGCCATCAAGGACGCGAAACGGCGCAAGCTGCAACCGTTTCCGGCGATGACCTTGACCTGCTATCAATTGCGCCCGGAAAGCTTGGGCTCCGTCCATATCCAGTCCGCCGAACCGACAGAACATCCGGCCATCCGGTTTAACTTCATGCATGAACAGATTGACCGCGAGACCATGGTTGCCGGTTTTAGGATGCTCCGTCGGATCGCCGCGCAGGCGCCCTTGGACGCCTTCCGCGGTGAGGAGTTCAACCCCGGCCCCAACGTTGAGAACGATGCCGACATCGAACAATGGATCCGTGAAACCTGTGAAACCGCCTTCCACCCCATCGGCACCTGTCGCATGGACACCGATGCCGCCCGGGGCGTCGTTGACGACCAACTCCGGGTTCACGGCCTGCAGGGATTGCGCATTGCCGATGCGTCGATATTTCCGACCATGCCGTCGGGCAATACCAACGCACCCAGCATCATGGTCGGCGAGAAATGCGCCGATCTGCTGAAAGACGCTGACTGAGATTTGATTTATCCACCTGGAGGAGACAACGTCATGACCATCGAACATTTGGATTCCGGAGATATACTCAGCCAGGCCGTCATCCACGGCGATACGGTTTATCTCTGCGGTCTCACACCCACCGACCGCAGCCTCGATATCACCGGCCAAACCGAAGAGGTCCTGGCGAAAATTGATGACCGCCTGGCGAAATGCGGCACCGATAAATCGCAGTTATTGAGTGCCACCATTTATCTGACTGAAATCGACCTGAAACCGGCCCTGAACGAGGTTTGGAAAACCTGGTTGGGTGAGCGCAATCGGCCGACCCGGACCTGCATCGGCGGGGTTCAATTGGCGCCCGATGTGTTGGTCGAGATCACCGTCCGCGCCGCCAAGTAACGGGCCCGATCGTGGCCGGCGCCACCCCGTCACCGCCGCGCCTGTCGGGTCCGATCAAGGGCATCTTGTTGATGCTCGGCATGACGTTTCTGTCAGGGGTCATGAATTCGGCGGCCCGCCACATCTCGGACAGCGTTCATCCTTTTGAGCTGGTGTTCTTCCGCAACCTGTTCAGCATGCTGTTTGTCCTGCCCATGCTGAGCCGCTACGGCTGGGCCGTGTTGAAGACGAAGCGCTTCGGCACGCATTTCGGGCGCGCCAGTTTGAACGTCGTCAACATGATGTTCTTCTTTTACGCCGTCTCCATCACACCCCTGTCGGAACTGGTGGCGCTGGGCTTCACGGCACCCGTATTCGCCACCTTCCTGGCCGTCGTCGTGCTGGGTGAGATCGTTGGGGTGCGCCGCTGGTCGGCCATCGGCGTCGCCTTCCTGGGGGCCTTGATCATTATTCGGCCGGGCTTTGAGGCCGCCCACCTGGGCCAGGGCATGACCTTGATGGCGGCGGTCACCTGGGCCGGCGTTTTGCTGTTCATCAAGTCGCTCAGCCGCACCGAACAATCGATCACCATCGTCGCTTATGCGACCTTCCTGATGACGCCGCTTTCGCTGATCCCGGCCTTGTTTTTCTGGCAATGGCCGAGCGTCAACGAACTGTTCTGGCTGGCGTTTATCGGCGTGACCGGCGGCTGTGCACAATTTCTGTTGGCGCAAGCCCTGCACGAAGCCGACCTGAGCGTCATCATGCCCTTCGATTTCATGAAGCTGGTCTGGGTCTCGCTGATCGCCTTCGTCGCGTTCGGCGAAATCCCGGCCCTGACGACGTGGCTCGGTGGTGCGGTGATCTTCGCCGCCGGCGCTTATATCGCGCGCCGCGAGGCGATGCGGGGCAAACCGTAAGGCCGGATCGAAACTATTCCCACGGCCCGGAGATTTGGATAAGCTGGTCAGGCTTTCAGGGACAAGACAACAATGGCGGAGAAATCATGAGACTGGACCACATCAATATCCGCACCGACGACGTTGACGCGGTCAGCGACACGCTGGTCCGCCTGCTCGGCCTTGAAGTTGGTGAGCGTCCGCCATTCACCCGCCAAGGGGTGTGGCTGTACGGCGAGGATTATCCCATCGTCCATATCTCCAAGGACGAGGGCACGCCGGCCGCCGGCACCGGCGCGCTAAATCACATCGCCTTCCGCGGCGACGACTATGACGGTCTGATCGCACGCTTGGGCGAAGACGGCACTGATTATCAAGACCAGGTCGTGCCCAATACCGGCGTCCGCCAGGTATTCTTCCGCATGACCCACGACATCATGGTCGAGGTTGATTTCGACCCGGCGAGTTGATTTCTAGAACTTTGAGGAAACCGAGCGGCGCGACAAGGCAAGGCAAAGCACGCCGGCCTGAATTGGCGGGCGCCTGGCGCATGCGGGTTTTAAGTCGCTCCATCAGCCCGACCGTTTGGCCGGGCCGTGGAGACACGCGTTATTTGGCGTTTTTGGCGCGCGAGCTATAAAAATACATGGCCACAAGGATCAAAATCCCGGCGCCAATCGCGAGCCCAGAAAAATAAAAGACGACCATGATCAGGCCTCCTTCCCAGAGATATTTTTCGTATACTCATTTTTTATGTAACAGTATCATACAGATATTTAACAAAGATTCAATAGGTTACGGTATTTTCTTAACAAATCACGATTCACGTTCCCGTGAAGGCCATCGCGTCGGCAGGCCATTTAGCCGATTATTCTGCGCCGTTATGCACCGCCGGCCGGCACATCCGGGACCCACAGATAGCCGTCCGGATCGATGATATAGACTTCGCGCAGCCCGTGCGGCTTGTCCATGGCGCCGGCCAAAACAACGTCGCCGCGCTGCCGAGCCCGGGCCTCGGCGGCATCCGGGTCACAGTGGTGCAGCCGTAATTCAGTCCCAACACCGCGCGGAATGTCCGTCCTCAAACTGCCGGCCAGGGGGTGATCGGCGTAGGTGTGATCGGCGTGCAACATCCATTCACTCCCCTGGGCCCGCAGCACGGCGAAGTCGGGGTCGGCATAAACCACCGCGGCGCCGAGCACCTCGGTTTGAAAGGCGATGGCTCTGTCCATGTCCTCAACCAATAAGTTAACCCCCAGCCCGCTCAACGATTTGCCGTAATCCGGCGCCGGCATCCACGGATCACCCGTGCGTTTCTTGACCATGTCGTTCTCCTCCGTTGGTGTTTCATTAAACACGTTGGGCGTTTGTTGACCAAGGACCGCTTGCCTATGATCGGCAGAGCCATTTGACGAAAAACCTGTGAGGACGCCATGCCCGACGCCGAATTCATCCATTACGAAATCCGCGACCGGGTCGCCGAGATCACCATGTCGCGCGAACCCGTGAACGCCGTCAATCACCAGTTCCTCGACGAGTTGCTGGCCGCCTATACGCGCGCCCGTCACGACACCGACGCCCGCGCCGTGATCCTGTCCAGCAGTTGCGAAAAGGCCTTCAGCGCCGGCATGGACCTGGCCATGATCCAGGGCGGCAGCGGTCTGGACCTCAGGCGGTTTCTGGAAAAACTCTACTTCGCCATGCACGACGCCCAATACCGCATGGGCAAGCCGACCATCGCCGCGATCACCCAGCCGGCCCGCGCCGCCGGCATGACATTGGCGGTCAGTTGCGACTGCATCATCGCGGCGGAAGAATACGACTTCGGCTATCCGGAAATTCTGGTCGGCATCATTCCGGCCATGCACCTGGTCCACCTGCCGCGCCAGATCGGCCGTCACAAGGCCTTTGAGCTGTGCTTCACCGGCGACCCGATCAGCGCAAAAGAAGCCGAGATGCGGGGCCTCATCAACTACGCCGTGCCGAAATCCCAAGTTATGGACCGGGCCCGCGAGATGGCCGAAAAGTTCGCGTCCATGTCACCGGTGGTCATGGACCTGGGCCGCAGCGCCTTCATGCGGGCGAATGATTTTGAATACCGCCGGGCCATCGAAAACACCGTCGAAGCCATCTGCGCCATTATCGGCACCGACGACGCGCAGGAAGGCCTCAACGCCTTCAACGAGAAACGCCCGCCCAACTGGTGATTGATGTATAGTAACCACGCGAAACCGGCTCGCGAGCAACGATACCCGATGGGCCAACGGCCCGCAGGCAAGCCCAAGTCGGCGCCGCGCGCATGCGCGAGCCAAGGGAGCGGCGCGACCGTCCGGCGCTTGAGGGCTAAAAAAGGAGCGAAGCGATGACCCCGGAATCCGCCCAAGCCGCCGCGCAAATGATCGCCGAAGCGCGCATGAACCAGGCCCTGCTCGGCCCTCTGCCCGAAGCCTGTTTCCCGGAAACCGTCGAGGACGGCTATCAGGTCCAGCGGACCTTGCATGAGATTATCGCCAACAATGCCATGGGCCACCGCAAAGGCTATAAGATCGGCTGCACGACGCCGGTGATGCAGGATTATCTGGGCATCAACCATCCCTGCGCCGGCGGTGTCCTGGACCGCGGCATCCACGATGGCCATGCCGAGCTTGCCATGACCGACTTCAACAAGCCCGGCATCGAATGTGAAATCGCCGTACAACTTGCCGCCGACATCCCCCCCCACCACGCCCATACGCGGAAATCGGTCACGCCCCACGTCGGCAGCGTCATGATGGCCATGGAGATCGTCGATAACCGCTACACGGACTTCACCGCCGTCGGCGTTGCGACGCTGATCGCCGACGACTTCTTCGGTGCCGGCTGCGTGCTCGGCGAGCCCATGGAAAACTGGCAGGACCTGGACCTGGCCGGCGCCGAGGGCGGGTTGACCATCAACGGCGCCCACAAGGGTTCAGGCAAAGGTGAAGCCGTCATGGGCCACCCGTTGGAGGCCTTGGCCTGGCTCGCCTCCCATGCGACGCAATCGGGCCTGACCCTGAAGGCCGGTGAGTTCGTTTTGCTCGGCTCCATCGTGCAGTGCGAATGGCTGGACGGCCCGGGTGAGGTGAGCGCGGAAATTGGCGGGCTTGGGAAAGTCAGCGCGGTGTTTGGCTAGCCGGTATCGTCAAGGCGCCGAATAGGCGCCGGTTGATCAAGTCAAGATGAGGTGCCGGAAATTATGTCCGGTCTTGGTCCAATTTCGGACATGATTTCTTTGAGCTAGCAACGTCTGCTAATAGCCAGGAGCAGACATTGGCTGCGGTCGCAATAAAGCTCGTCTTTCACACATGTTTACAACTTCGTCTCAACTCGATGACATGGAGTTAATGTCAACATGGTATTCGCAACAATCTGACACTGATG